>Ga0105047_10000849_pt1 | contig 53709 bp, 46 predicted proteins | sample MAT04_FD_78384 | JGI IMG/M metagenome (GOLD analysis project Ga0105047, IMG submission 78384) | Freshwater microbial communities from Lake Fryxell liftoff mats and glacier meltwater in Antarctica - MAT-04 (megahit assembly) | ecosystem: Environmental > Aquatic > Freshwater > Ice > Liftoff... | reverse complement strand
GCCACGGCCAAGTGTTCTGGCTCTGGCTCTGGCTCTGGCTCTGGCTCTGGCTCTGGCTCTGGCTCTGGCTCTGGCTCTGGCTCTGGCTCTGGCTCTGGCTCTGGCTCTGGCTCTGGCTCTGGCGCCGGCTCTGGCTCCGGCTCCGGCTCTGGCTCCGGCTCCGGCTCTGGCGCCGGCTCTGGCGCCGGCTCTGGCGCCGGCACGACATCGACTTCTGCGGCGACGGTGGCAGGCTCCAGTTCGGGCACGGCATCCGGCCCTGGCGTGTCGGCGGACGGCGCCATGCTGCCCACCTTGACGCCAGGCGGTTCATCCGGGGTCTCGGAAGCCGGCCCTCCGCTTGGCGTTCCGATCGTGTCGACGTCACTGCCGACCTCCGCGGCCACCGGTCCGCCCGCATCGGGCTCGCCGGGTGCATGAGGCGGCAGGTTGAGCTCGACAACCTCGGTGAGGGTCGGCACCCGGTCGGCGCTCAGCGGACGGTCGTCAATCACGGGCCGTCCCTGCGGCATGGTGCCTGACTTCGAGGCCGGCGGCCTTGTAGGCGCGCCAGCGGCTGCGGCCGCGCGCCGCTTCGTCGGGGTCGTCGGAGACGATCTCGATCAGGCGCTGGAGGGCGCCGAAGTCGGTCGGGGCTTCGGCGCCGAGATTGACGACGACGCCCGGTGCGCCGGCCGCCTCTGCATCACTGGCCAGCCAGACCGGCGTGCGCGCCGCCACCGCGGCCGGTGCGCCCGGCATGCGCACATGCGGCACGAACTCGCGTTCCTCGAAGGTCCAGAGCTGGCGGTCGAGCTCGCGCAGCGTCGCGTCGGGCGCCGTCACGAGCACACGCGCGCCTTGCCGGCAGGCCTTGCGCAACAGGCGGCAGGTGAAGCCGACGCTGTCGGCCACCCCGGTGTGGAACTCGACTTCAGTCAAGAACCCATCCCGCGCGCTGCGCTCAAGTGGTTGCCGTTCAGCTGGCGCGCGCCAGCACGAAGTGCGTCAGCAACGGCACCGGCCGCCCGGTAGCGCCCTTGGCCAGGCCTGACTTCCAGGCGGTGCCGGCGATGTCGAGGTGGGCCCAGCGCAGCTTGGCGGTGAAACGCTGCAGGAACTTGGCCGCGGTGATGGAGCCGCCGGCGCGACCGCCAACGTTGCCCATGTCGGCGTAGTGACTCTTCAGCGCCTCGTCGTATTCCTCGTCCAGCGGCAGACGCCAGGCCGGGTCCTGGGCCTGCTCGCCGGCGGCCAGCAGTTCGGTGGCCAGCGCGTCGTCGGGGCTGAACAGGCCGGAGCGATGGTGGCCCAGCGCGATGACGCAGGCGCCCGTCAGCGTGGCGATGTCGACGACCACGGCCGGCTTGAAGCGTTCTGCGTAGGTCAGTGCGTCGCACAGGATGAGGCGGCCCTCGGCGTCGGTGTTGAGGATCTCGATGGTCTGGCCCGACAGGCTGGTGACCACGTCGCCCGGCTTGATGGCGCGGCCGCTGGGCATGTTCTCGCAGGCCGGGATGATGCCGATCAGGTTGACCTTGGCCTTCAGCGTCGCCACGGCCTTCAGCGTGCCCAGCACGCTGGCCGCGCCGCCCATGTCGTACTTCATCTCGTCCATCTCGGCGGCGGGCTTGAGGCTGATGCCGCCGGTGTCGAAGGTGATGCCCTTGCCGACCAGCACCACCGGCGCGTCGCCCTTGGCGCCGCCGTTCCAGTGCGCGACGATGAACTTCAGCGGCTCGTCCGAACCCTGGGCCACGGCCAGGAAGGAGCCCATGCCGAGCTTCTCGCAGTCCTTGCGGTCGAGCACCTCGACCTTCAGGCCGTGTTCCTTGCCGAGCTTCTTCGCCTGTTCGGCCAGGAAGCTGGGTGTGCAGTGGTTGGCCGGGCGGTTGGCGCACTCACGCGCCAGCGTCGTGCCGGCGGCGATGGCCTCGCCGCGACGCAAGGCCGCCGACAGCACGGCCGCGTCGCCCTTGCCGCAGACCAGGCTCACGGTGGCCAGCTTGGTCGCCGGGGCTGCGCTGGGCTTGGTCTCGCGGTACAGGTAGCTGGCCTCGGCGACCGCGGCCACCACGCCCTCGGCCATCGCGGCGGTCCAGGTGCCGGCACCCGACAGCGCCACCGCCAGGGTCTTGGTGCCGCCGCTCTTCAGCGGCGCCAGGGCCGCGACGACGGCCTTGCGCAGGTTCTTCACCGAGCCGTCGCCGAGCGCAGCAAACACGACCCGCGCCGACTTCACGCCCGCCACGCGGTGCGCATACAGCATGTGGCCCGGCTTGAAGGCGAAGTCGCCGTCCTTGGCGGCCGGGGCCAGCGCATCGGCCAGCGGGGCCTCGAGGTCCTCGGGCACGGCCTGTCCACCCACGAGCACCAGCAGGGCATCGGCGCCCACACCGGCCAGCCCTGTCGTACCCGCCACTTGCGTCTTGAAGTCCATAATTCCGTCCACCGCCCAAAGCCGAAGATGTTATTCGATTCAACTGTGCGACGTGAGCTGGCACGGGCCTTCGGGGCCACCTTGGTGGTCATCCTGACCATCGTGCTGACGATGTTCCTCATCCGCACTGTCGGCCAGGCGGCGAGCGGCAGCGTGGCCCCGCAGGATGTCGTGCTGCTGCTCGGTTACGTGGCCCTGGGCCACCTGCCGACGATGATCGCGCTGAGCCTGTTCGTGGCCGTCGTCGTGACCCTGGGCCGCATGTACCGCGACAGCGAGATGGCGATCTGGTTCGCCAGCGGCGTCGGCCTGACGCACTTCGTGCGCCCGGTGCTGCGCACCGGCTGGCCGGTGCTGCTGGTGGTGGGCGTGCTGACGTTGGTGGTCTGGCCCTGGGGCAACAAGAACAGCCTCGAGCTGCGCGACCGCTACCAGCAGCGCTCGGACCTCTCGCGCGTGACACCCGGTGTGTTCCAGACCAGCAGCGACGGTCGCCGCGTATTTTTCATCGAGCGCGAAAGCGCCGACGGCGTGAACGCGCGCAACGTCTTCATCCTGGCGCAGCAGGAACGTGGCGAGTCGGTCACCTCCGCGCGGGCCGGCCGTCTGGAAAGTCAAGGCGACGACCGCTACCTCGTGCTCGAACGCGGTCAGCGCAACGACACCCAGGCGCAGGGCGGCGAACGCACGCTGTCCAGCTTCGAGACCTACCGCGTGCTGGCCAGCGAACGCGCCGTGCGCTCGGCCGAGACGCGCCCGCCGCGCGCGGTGCGCAGCATCGAACTGGCACGCAGCCCGACGCCGCGCAACCTGGGCGAGCTGACCTGGCGCCTGGGCCTCTTCCTCGGCGCGGCCAACCTGCTGCTGCTGGCCATCGGGCTGGCCGCCACCAACCCTCGCCGCGCCAGCAACTGGAACCTGCTCTTCGCGCTGCTGGCCTTCGTCGTCTACTACAACCTCATCAACCTGACGCAGGCCTGGGTGGCCAGCGGCCGCACGTCCATGGGCGTCTCGCTGCTGGGCCTGCACGGCGGCGTCTTTGTCGCGGCGCTGGCGCTGCTGTGGTGGCGCGACCATGCCGCCGTGATCAGCTTCGGCCGCCGCGCACGGCGCGCTGCCGCGTGAGGGCCGCCCGGTGAAGACGGTGCGCCGCCTGCTCTACACCGACATCGTGGCCTCGGTGATGTTCGTGGCGCTGGCCTTCCTGTCGCTGTTCTTCTTCATCGACTTCGTCGACGAACTCGACGGCGTCGGCACGCGCGGGCGCACGGCCGGGCATGCGCTGCTGGCCGCGGGGCTGGAGGTGCCCGGGCACCTGTACGAACTGCTGCCCATCGCGGTGCTGATCGGGACCATCTATTCGCTGGCGCGGATGGCGCAGTCGTCCGAATTCACCATCCTGCGCACCGGCGGCCTGGGGCCGGGGCGCGCGCTGTCGCTGCTGGCCGTGCTTGGCGTGGCCTTCGGCGCGCTGACCTTCGTCACCGGCGACTACGTCGCGCCGGCCAGCGAGCGCGAGGCCGTGCTGCTGAAGGCGCGCTTCAGCGGCGGCATCCAGCTCGGCGGCGCGGGCGCATGGCTGAAGGAGAGGCGCAGCACATCCGAAGGCGAACGCAGCTACTCGGTCAACGTCGCCGGCGCCACGGCGGCAGGCGCGCTGGCCGGCATCCGCATCTTCGAGTTCGACTCCGACGGCCGCCTCGTCTCGCGCACCGAGGCGCGCGAAGGGCATGTCGGCGACGACGGCACCTGGCTGCTCAGCGAGGTGCGCCAGGCGCGCTGGCCCGCCGCCCGCAGCCGCGACGACGCCGCGGTGCGGCTCGAGCAACACGCCACGCTGCGCTGGCCCAGCACGCTCAGCGCCGCCGTCGTGGCCGCCGCGGTGCTGCCTGTCAGCACCATGACGACGGCCGAACTCTGGCGCTACAGCGTGCACCTCAGCGACCAGGAACAGGCTACCCAGCAGCACCAGATCCGCTTCTGGCGCAAGGCGCTGTACCCGCTGGCCTGCCTGGTGATGGTGGCGCTGGCCCTGCCCTTCGCCTACCTGCACGCCCGCGCAGGCAGCACCAGCCTGAAGGTCTTCGGCGGCATCATGCTGGGCATCAGTTTTGTGTTGCTGAACAACCTGTCGGGGCATATCGGCATGCTGCGCGGCTGGACGCCTTGGGTCGCCGCCGCCACGCCCAGCCTGCTCTACCTCGCGCTGTCGATGGCCGCCTTCGCCTGGCTCGTACGCTACCGCTGAAAGTGAACGCATTCATGACCACCGGCCTCATCCTCTTCGCCCACGGCGCCCGCGACCCGCGCTGGGCCGCGCCCTTCGAGGCCGTCGCGGCGCAGGTGCGTGCACGGGCGCCCGACGCACCGGTGCGCCTGGCCTTCCTCGAGTTCATGACCCCCTCGCTGCCCGAGGCCGGCGCCGAACTGGTGGCAGCCGGCTGCCGCGCCGTGGCCGTGCTGCCGATGTTCCTGGGTGCCGGCGGGCACGTTCGCAAGGATCTGCCGCTGCTGCTGGACGCGATGCGCGCCGCCCACCCGGGCGTCGATTTCAGCCTGCACACGGCCGTGGGCGAGCAGGACAGCGTGATGGTCGCGATGGCCGACGTGGCCGTGCGCACGCTGGCGCCGTGGAAGGCAGACGCATGAACCTGCACCAGTTCCGCTTCGTGCAGGAAGCGGTGCGCCGCGACCTCAACCTCACCGAGACGGCCAAGGCGCTGTTCACGTCGCAGCCCGGCATCAGCAAGGCCATCCTCGAACTCGAGGAAGAGCTCGGCGTCGACATCTTCGCGCGCCACGGCAAGCGCCTGAAGCGGGTCACCGAGCCCGGGCAGCAGGTGCTGAAGTCGGTCGAGATCATCATGCGCGAGGTCGCCAACCTCAAGCGCATCGGCGAAGAGTTCAGCAAGCAGGACGCGGGCACGCTGTCCATCGCCACCACGCACACCCAGGCGCGCTACTTCCTGCCCGAACCGGTGGCCCAGCTGCGCAAGCGTTACCCCAAGGTGCAGGTGGTGCTGCACCAGGGCATGCCCGAGCAGGTGGCGCGCATGCTGCGGGACGACGTGGCCGAGATCGGCCTGGCCACCGAGGCGCTCGAGGCCCACGCCGAGCTCATCACCCTGCCCTGCCACGAATGGCACCACGCGATGGTGGTGCCCGTCGGCCACCCGCTGGCCGCCGTGGAGCGGCCGACGCTCGAGCAGCTCGCCGCATACCCGCTGGTGCTCTACCAGCCCACCATGACCGGCCGCACACGCATCGACCAAGCCTTCGAGCGGGCACGGTTGAAGCCGCTGGTGGCGCTGGAGGCCATCGATTCCGACGTCATCAAGACCTACGTGCGGCTGGGCCTGGGCGTAGGTATCGTCACCGAACTGGCGATGCGCGGTGAAGCCGCCGACGGTGAACTCGCCTGGCGCCCGCTCGGCCACCTGTTCGGCCCCAACACGACGCGCGTCGCCTTCAAACGCGGCGCCTACCTGCGGCAGTTCGTGCTGGCCTTCGCCGAGCTGCTGTCGCCGCGCCTCACCCCGGCCCTGCTGTCGCGCGCGATGACGGGCCAGGGCTCCGACTACGAACTCTGAACCCGCCATGACCGCCGTCCTGACGCCCGCGATCCGCAGCCGCTTGCCCGAGGTGGGCACCACCATCTTCACCGTGATGTCGACGCTGGCGCAGGAGCTGGGCGCCGTCAATCTGGGCCAGGGCTTCCCGGACTTCGAGTGCGACCCGGCGCTGCTGGACCATGTCGACACCGCGATGCGCGAGGGCCTCAACCAGTACCCGCCGATGACCGGCGTAGTACCGCTGCGCGAGCGCGTGGCAGCCAAGATCGCGGCGCTCTACGGCCGCCGCTACGACGCGGCCAGCGAGATCACCATCACCGCCGGCGCCACGCAGGCCATCCTGACGGCGGTGCTGTGCTGCGTGCACCCGGGCGACGAGGTCATCGTGCTCGAGCCCTGCTACGACAGCTACGCCCCGGACATCGAGCTGGCCGGCGGCACCGTGGTCCGCGTGCCGCTGACACCCGGCAGCTTCCGCCCCGACTTCGACAAGATCGCCGCGGCGCTGAACCCGAAGACGCGTCTGATCATCGTCAACAGCCCGCACAACCCCAGCGCCACGGTGTGGACACGCGCCGAGATGCAGCAACTGGCCGAGCTGCTGGCGCCGACGCAGACGCTGCTGCTGTCGGACGAGGTGTACGAGCACATGGTGTTCGACGGCGTAGCGCACATCAGCGCGGCGAGCATCCCGGCGCTGGCGGCGCGCGCCTTCGTCGTGTCGAGTTTCGGCAAGACTTACCACGTCACCGGCTGGAAGGTCGGCTACGTAGCGGCGCCGGCGGCGCTGACGACCGAGTTCCGCAAGGTGCACCAGTTCAACGTCTTCACGGTGAACACGCCGATGCAGCACGCGCTGGCGCGCTACATGGCCAGCGCCGCGCCCTACGTCGAGCTGCCTGCCTTCTACCAGCACAAGCGCGACCTTTTCCGCGCCGGCCTGGCGCAGACGCGGCTGAAGCCACTGCACACCCAGGGCAGCTACTTCCAGCTCGTCGACTACAGCGCGGTGAGCAGCCTGCCCGAAGGCGAGTTCTGCCAGTGGCTGACACGTGAAGTGGGTGTGGCGGCGATCCCGCTGGCCGCCTTCTACGCCGGCGGCTACGAGCAAGGCCTGGCACGGCTGTGTTTCGCCAAGCGCGACGCCACGCTGCACGAAGCGCTGCAGCGGCTGCAGCGCCTCTAGACCGCCGGGCGCCGCGGCGGGCGTTCGAGCGCGTCGTCCAGCGGGCCGAACAGGCTCGTCGCCGGGCCGGTGTCGGCGGACAGATCGAAGTCGAGCGGCGCGGTGCTGCGGCCCTCGGCGGCGCGCGGCGCGGCGCCCTCGGACGCCGGTGCGATGAAGGGCGCGGGCGTGGTGCTGCTGAATTCGCCGCCGTCGGCCAGCGGCAGCAGCAGGTCGACGTTGCCGGTGGCCGCCGCCTCGCGGTCCATCAGGTCGCGTGCCAGCGAGTACAGGAACAGCACCTCGCGGTAGGCGGGCAGGTCGAAGAGTTCGCCGCGCGACTTGCGGAACAGCAGCGCCTCGAGTTCGGCCATCGCGTCCAGCGGCCGCGACCACACCTGCTGCAGGCGTGGGATGACACCGGCGTAGCTCTCGAGCGAACGGCCGGCCAGCAGGTCGACGTCCCACTCGGGCGCGTAGGCGTTGAAACGGTGGTTGAAGCGTGTGCGCGTGCGCTCGTAGTGCTCGCGGTCGCCGCGGCGGCGGTAGATCTCGAGCAGCTTCAGGTAGGGCAGCGGGCTGCCGCCGCCGGTGTGGCGCAGGTGCTCTACAAGCAGGTCGATGGCGGCGTCGTCCTGGCCCAGCACGACAAAAAACTCCGCCTGCTGTTCGAGGTCGATCAGTTCCTCGATCGACACGTCGCGGGCCGAGCCGTCGTCGATCGCGCCTTGCGCAGGCAGCGGCTCGGTGCGCTGCATCGGCGGCTCGAAGTCGGGCCTGGGCGCTGGCGCGGTGGGGCGCGCCACGGCGATGGTGCGGGTCTCGGGCAGCGGCGGCGGTTGCGTGTCGACCGGCGCGGGCGCGGGCCAGGCATGCAGCGGGCGCGGGCGCGCCGGCGCGCTGCTGGGCAGCGTGAGCTCCGAGGTGACGAAGGGAATCGGTGCGGTCGGCAGCTTGCCGGGCGTCAGTTCCGACGCCGGGCCCGGCACCGGCACAGCCGCGGCCTGCCAGCCGCGCTGGCGCTTGCGCTCGGCGGCGTTCAGCCGCCACGCCAGCCAGGCCGCGAACGCCGTGAGCAGCAGTACCAGCGCCAGCAGCGGCCAGGTCCAGCGGCTCGACTGCCCGGTGCGCTGCAGGCGCTCGCGCAGCAGGGCCGCCGCTTCGCGGCTGGCCGTGGCCTCCTTGCGCAGGCTGATCATGTCGCCTTCCAGGATGGCGATGCGCGCCGCGGCCACCGACGCCGCCGAAGCCGCCTCACGCGCCGCACTGGCGGCCTGCGCCACGGCGGCCAGCGCGTCGTCGACCACGGCGGCCTGTGCACCGGCGACCGGCTCGGCGGCCTCCAGCCGCAGCCGCGCGGCCGCCGGCACGGCGTCGACGGCGGCAGCCGCAGCGGCGCGCTGGGCCTGGCGCGGGCCTTCGGCGCGGCGGGCCGCCGCACGGCGCTCGGCGCGGCGCGCCGCGCGGGCGGCGGGCGCCTGGGCCGAGGCCTTGTTCTGGCGCGGCGCGGCGCGGCGGGCAGCAGCCGGCGCAGCGGCAGTGGGCGCCGTGTTGGACGTGTCGGCAAGCTCGATGGCGCCCGACAGGGCCCCGGCAGCGGCAGGGCCGGCCCCGGCAGAGACCGCGGCGTCGACCGGCGCCGCGGCAAACGCCGGCGTGTACACCGCCGCGGCCTGCGCGACGGGGGCCGACAAGGGCGGGTCGGCCAGCACCACGAAGCGGCGGCTGACCCGCACCGCGCCACAGTTGGCGTTGAGCAGCACGCCGACCACGGGCTCGTCCACGGCCTGCGTCGTCAGCACCCGCACGCGCGCGCTATGCGGGCCGGTCATCTCGAGTGCGGTGCGCACCATGCCTGCGGGCAGCCGGCGGTCGCCCAGAGTGACCTCGGCGGCCAGGCATTCGGGAGTCAGGATCTCGTCCGGCTCGAGCCGCACCTGCACCGGAAAGTCCAGCGTCTGGCCCATCACGACCGCACCGGCGCCGGCACCCAGACCGGCGGCGCAGGCGGGGCCGAGCAGCGCTGCTGCTGCGACACCTGCGGCGAGGCACGACAGCCAGCGTCGCGTGCTGGGCCTGCGGCGGAAAGGAAGGAAACGAGGTGTCACGATGCGAGGTCACTCTAGCATGGGGCCCTGTCCGTCCAAGGCCCTGCACTGCGCGCATTTCGTGGCCCCTGCCACGCCCTGGCGCCGCAGCGGCGGTAGCGCCGTGCGGCGCGCGCGCGCCGCGTCAGCTGTCGTAGCCAGGGCAGCGGCGGTCGAGGCGGCGCAGCAGGCCGGGCCAGACCAGTTGCGCGCCCAGTCCACGTGTCACCTCGCGCGCCTGCTGGCGCGCCGTGGCGATGAGTTGCGGGTCGACCTGCACCAGTTCACCGCCGCCCGACTGGGCGCGGATCTGGACCGTGCAGACGGTCTCGAACAGGTACATCGCCTGGAAGGCCTCGGCCACACTGGAGCCCACCGTCAGCAGCCCGTGGTTGCGCAGCATGAGGTAGGTCTTGTCGCCGAGGTCGGCCACGAGGCGCGGCTTCTCTTCGTCGCGCAGCGCCACGCCTTCGTAGGCGTGGTAGCCCAACGAGGACAAGACGAACATCGACTGCTGCGACAGCGGCAGCACACCATCCTTCTGCGCCGACACCGCGATGCCGTTGGGCGTGTGTACGTGCAGCACGCAGGCCGCGTCGTGGCGCGCCGCGTGCACGGCGCTGTGGATGACGAAGCCGGCGGGGTTGACGTCGAAGGACGTGTCGTCGAGCTTGACGCCGCGCGCGTCCACCTTGACCAGGCTGGACGCCGTGATCTCCTCGAACATGAAGCCGTAGGGGTTGATGAGGAAGGCACCGGTGTGCTCGCCGGTTTCGTCCGGCACCCGCGCGCTGATGTGCGTGAACACCAGGTCGTCCTAGCCGAACATCGCCACCAGTCGGTACGCGGCGGCGAGTTCGACCCGGGTGCGCCATTCGGCGGCGCTGCAGCTGTGCTGGCGGCAGGGGATGTGGACTGCGGTGGTGGGCATGGTGGGGTCTCCGAATGGCCGCGTCCGTGTGCGCGACCGGCGTTGGACAATGTCGGTCATCGTCGCGCGCCTGTCGCGCCAGAGACAAGCCATGAATACCCCCGCTCTTACCATCGACGAACAGCACAACATCGAGACGGGCGCGTGGTTCAGCAAGCTTTCCCAGACGCTGCGGCACGACATCCTGGCGCGCGGCCGCGTGCGGCGCCTGGCCGACGGCGATGCACTGGCGACACGCGGCACGCCCGCCGAGTCGTGGTGCGGCGTAGCGCGCGGCGCGGTGCGCATCAGCTCGACCTCTCTGGCTGGCAAGCCCATCACGCTGACCTACGCCGAGCCCGGCACCTGGTTCGGCGACATCGCGCTCTTCGACGGCCTGCCGCGCACCCACGATGCCGACGCCCATGGCGCGACGACGCTGCTGGTGGTGCCCCGGCACGACTTCAAGGATCTGCTGGCCCGGCACGTCGAGCTCTACGACGCGCTGCTGCGCCTGAACTGCCGCCGCCTGCGGCTGATGTTCGACCAGCTCGAGGACATCAATACGCGTCCGCTGCAGGCCCGGCTGGCGCGCCAGGTGCTGCTGCTGGCCAAGAGTTACGGCGTGACCCAGGGCGACGAGATCCGCATCGGCCTGGCGCTGGCGCAGGAAGACCTGGCGCAGCTGCTGGGCGCTTCGCGCCAGCGCGTGAACCAGGAGCTCAAGGGTTTCGAGCGCGAGGGTGCGGTGCGTGTCGAACCGACGCGGCTGGTGGTGCTGTCGCGCGAGAAGCTGCTGGCCATCGCCGGCAAATGACGGCGCGCGGGGATGACAGCGCGGCCACGCCGCCGCATCATCAACGCTCGATGGGGAGCAAGGACTGAAGTCATGGAGCACTACACCGGCACCAAGCCCGTGGCCGACAGCCATGCCTTCGACACGGCGGCGCTGCAGGCTTACCTGCAAGATGCGCTGACCGGCTTCGCCGGGCCGCTGGCGGTGGAGCAGTTCAAGGGCGGCCAGTCGAACCCGACCTACAAACTGCTGACGCCGGCGCGCAGCTACGTCATGCGCACAAAGCCCGGCCCGGCCGCGAAGCTGCTGCCTTCGGCGCACGCCATCGAACGCGAGTTCCGCGTCATGCGGGGCCTGCTGAACAGCACCGTGCCGGTGCCGTGCATGCACCTGCTGTGCGAAGACGAGGCCGTGATCGGCCGCGCCTTCTACGTCATGGACTTCATGGACGGGCGTGTGCTCTGGGACCAGTCGCTGCCGGGCATGACGCCCGCCGAACGCGGCGCGATCTACGACGAGATGAACCGTGTCATCGCCGCGCTGCACGGCGTCGACGTCGCCGCGGTCGGTCTGGCCGACTACGGCAAACCCGGCAACTACTTCGAGCGCCAGATCGGCCGCTGGAGCAAGCAGTACCTGGCCTCCGTGACCGAAGAGATCGCCGAGATGGGCCGCCTCATCGACTGGCTGCCCGCCCGCCTGCCGGCCGGCGCCCGCGACAGCGCGGTGCCAGCCATCGTGCACGGCGACTTCCGGCTCGACAACCTGGTGTTCGACGCCAGCGAGCCGCGCGTGATCGCCGTGCTCGACTGGGAACTCTCGACACTGGGCCACCCGCTGGCCGATTTCAGCTACCACTGCATGGCCTGGCACATCCCGCCCGGTGTCTTCCGCGGCATCGGCGGGCTCGACCTGGCGGCGCTGGGCATTCCGTCCGAGGCCGAGTACATCCACCGCTATTGCGAACGCACCGGCCGCAGCGACCCCGCGGCGCTGGCCGCCGAGTGGAACTTCTACCTCGCCTACAACCTGTTCCGGCTGGCCAGCATCACGCAGGGCATTGCGCGGCGTGTCGTCGACGGCATCGCCTCCAGCGCGCAGGCGCGCGCCACCGGCGCGGCCACGCGCGCGCTGGCCGAGATGGCCTGGGACTTCGCGCGCAGGCACGACGCCAGCACCGGTTGAAGCGCCGCGGCGGCGCACACACGACAAACACGAACGGAGCACAACATGGACTTCAGCTACTCCCCGCGCACCCAGGATCTGCAATCGCGCCTGAACGCCTTCATGGCACAACATGTCTACCCGGCCGAAGCCGCCTGGGCCGAGGAGATCGAGGCCAACACCCGCGCCGGCCGGCGCTGGACGCCGCTGCAGGTGATCGAGGCCCTCAAGCCCAAGGCGCGCGCCGCCGGCTTGTGGAACCTGTTCCTGCCGCCCAGCGCCGACGGCTCGCACTCACGCGGCGAAGGCGCCGCGGCCGACGCCGAATTCAACTTCGGCCTGTCCAACCAGGACTACGCGCCGCTGGCCGAGATCATGGGCGCCGTGCCCTGGAGCAGCGAGGTCTTCAACTGCTCGGCGCCCGACACCGGCAACATGGAGACCATCGCGCGTTACGGCACCGCCGAACAGAAGCAGCGCTGGCTGGAACCACTGCTGGACGGCAAGATCCGCAGCGCCTTCGCGATGACCGAGCCGGCGGTGGCTTCATCCGACGCCACCAACATCGAGGCGGATATCCGCCGCGACGGCGATCACTACGTCATCAACGGCCGCAAGTGGTGGACCAGCGGCGCCGGCGACCCACGTTGCGCGATCTACATCTTCATGGGCAAGACCGACCGCACGGCGCCGCGCCACACGCAGCAGAGCATGATCCTGGTGCCCGCCGACACCCCTGGCCTGAAGGTGTTGCGCCCGCTGAATGTGTTCGGCTACGACGATGCGCCGCACGGCCACATGGAGGTCGACTTCACGAACGTGCGTGTGCCGGCGTCGAACATCCTGCTCGGCGAAGGCCGCGGCTTCGAGATTGCGCAAGGCCGCCTGGGGCCGGGGCGCATCCACCACTGCATGCGCCTGATCGGCCTGGCCGAACGTTCGCTGAAGCTGATGTGCGCACGCGCCAGCAGCCGCACCGCCTTCGGCAAGACCGTGGCCCAGCAGGGCGTGACGCTGGAACGCATCGCCGAGGCGCGCTGCATGATCGACCAGGCCCGCCTGCTGACGCTGAAGGCGGCGTGGATGATGGACAAGGCCGGCAACAAGAGCGCCAAGGCCGAGATCGCGATGATCAAGGTGGTGGCGCCGAACATGGCCTGCCAGGTGATCGACTGGGCGATGCAGGTCTTCGGCGGCGCCGGCATGTGCCAGGACACACCGCTGGCCTACTTCTACACGCTGGCCCGCACGCTGCGTTACGCCGACGGCCCCGACGAGGTGCACCGCAACGCGATCGCGAAGATCGAGCTCGGCAAGCTGGCGATATAGCGCGGCAGCGGAAGGGCCCGCCCGCAACGCGGGTGGGCTACTTCTCTCTTTCGTCGCCGGGCAGCGCGCTGGTCGACCACATGCTGGGCTGCGTGCTCGGCGAGATCGAATCGCTGTCTTCGCTCGCGACGCGGCGCGCCTCGCGCATTGCGGTCTCGAACAGGCGCACCCAGTGCTGCAACGCCGGCACGTCGGCGTCCTTCAGTGCGGTGCGCAGCATCAGCCGGCCACGGCCGATCATCAGCACGAAGGGCGTCTCGGCGTCGATCTGCAGCGCGGCCAGCGCGTGCGTCAGCGGGCCTTCCAGCCAGTGCTTGAGCCAGCCCTGGATGCTGGACAGCGCGACGAAACGCTCACGCAGCTGCGGCATGTCGGTGCCGGGCAGCTTCGGAAACATCACCAGCCAGCGCATCTCGGGCGGTGTCTGGTTGTCGATGCGCGTCTGCACGCCTTCGACGTACTGGTCGAAGACCGCCTTCTCCATCGCTTCCTGCAGCGTGCGGTTCATCAGCACCAGCTGCAGTTCGGCGCCCAGGCCGAGCTCGGCGCGCAGGCGCAATTCCTGACCCACGATGTAGGGGCGGTGCGAAGGGCCCCATTCCAGGCGCCACGGCGTGGCGCCCAAGCGGCCGTCGATCACGAAACCTTCTTCGTGCACGCCGCGGAAGGTGTACTGCTTGGAAGCGGCCCAGGGCGCGATGCCGTCCCAGCCTTCGGCCGGAGGCGTCGTGCCGCCCGAGAACAAACGTTTGAAGCCTTCAAGCATGGATTAGAGTCCGTTGAGACAGTGGCCTGGACCTGGACCTGGCCCGACCCGAGGAGGCTGCATGATCGAAGTGTATTCGTGGGCCACGCCCAATGGCCACAAGGTTCACATCATGCTCGAGGAGTGTGGCCTGCCCTACCGCGCACATGCGGTGGACATCGGCGCCGGCGACCAGTTCAAGCCCGAGTTCCTGGCCATCAGCCCGAACAACAAGATCCCGGCCATCACCGACCCCGACGGGCCCGGCGGCCAGCCGATCCACCTCTTCGAGAGCGGCGCCATCCTGCTCTACCTGGCCGCCAAGACCGGCCGCTTCCTGCCCGACGACCTGGCCGCGAAGTACGAGGTGCTGCAGTGGCTGATGTTCCAGATGGGTAGCGTCGGCCCGATGCTGGGCCAGGCGCACCACTTCCGCATCTACGCGCCCGAGAAGATCCCCTACGCTGTCGAGCGCTACACCAACGAAGCCAAGCGCCTGTACGGCGTGATGAACAAGCGCCTGGCCAAGAGCAAGTACATCGGCGGCCCCGAGTACGGCATCGCCGACATGGCCATCTTCCCCTGGCTGCGCAGCTGGAAGAACCAGGGCATCGACTGGGTCGACCACCCGCACCTGAAGGGCTGGTTCGACGAGATCGCGGCACGGCCCGCGGTGCAACGCGGTGTCGAGGTGCTGGCCAGCCAGCGCAAGCCCATTACCGACGACAAGGCGCGCGAGGTGCTGTTCGGCAAGACGCAGTACCTGGCGCGCTGAAGCACGCCGGCGTGGCGCGGGCCCCGCGCCACCCCCGCCCGCGCGGGGTGCGGCTCCTAGAATGCGCACCGCAAGCTGCCCGTAGCTCAACTGGATAGAGCACCAGCCTTCTAAGCTGGGGGTCGCAGGTTCGAGTCCTGCCGGGCAGGCCAAAGCAGGTTTTCAGGCTCGTTCACGTCAACTCTGACCCCTAGTTGAATCAAGTACCTAGGGGCCTTTTTCATGTCGTGTCGAGTCACGAACGGGCTGGCCATCTCACCTGGTTCCGGGGACACACCGGGGAACAAGACCTGGGCCATGACACCCGCGAAGCCCACGACAACGGCCCAACGCAGCCGGGAACGCCTCGTTGAAACGCACCGAGGCCGACAAGATGACCGGGCGGCCGCACCTGGTGCCGCTGGAGCGGTTGCCGGATGGCGCTTGCACCCGCTGGAAGGCGCCGCCTTTGCGCGGCGCACACCCATCAGAGACAGTGACGGCCTCCGATTCCACGCCCCTGAACCTGTCGTTCGACGCCCGTTGGCGCCGAGGCGGCATGCATTGCCGCAACAGGTCGCCACGCTCTTACGGCTTCGCTCCTGAGAGCGTCCTGCGTGCCTTGCCGCCTTGCTTGACGCTCGCGCCGCCGACGGTGACGCTTTCGCTGAACGAGCCCAGCGCTGCGTAGCCCGCTTCGCCCGGGCGCGGGGCGCGCAGCGGGCGGAGCACCTGCCGCTTTGCCCGCCTGTTCCGCCGATCGCCGGGTGTCCTGCCGTCCGACACTGGGCCGCGGCTCGACCCGTGCCCCGAAAGACTCGTGATGGCCCTCGACAAGATCCGCATCAGCAACCAGATCGTGTGCCTCGAGGTGACCGACGCGCGGCATGTCGCGATGGACGCCGGCGCCTACCTGCAGGCTGCACGCGAACTGCGCGAAGCGATTCGACGCGAACTCAGCGAACTGCCGATGCGCGCCTTCCTCACCCGCGCGCTGCCTTCGCTGCAGACCACCGCCGAGAACGTGTTCTTTGACCACCACCGCTGCTTCGCTGACCTCGATGGCAGCGGCAGCGCCGGCCTTGCGCAGGCGCTGACCGACAGACTGCTGCAGGGCCTGCAGCGCCAGTAGTCAGTAGCCCATAGCACGCGACCGGTGCATGCTTCGCCTCCTTCGTCTCCTTCGCCTCCTTCGACCTTCCGGCCCAGCGCCGCTGCCATGACCCGGACTCGCAAGCTGCTGCAATCCCTGCGCACCCATCCGCGCCTGGCCGGGGCCCTTGCTCTCGGGCTCTTTCTGCTCGCGGGCGCGGTGGCTCTGCAGCAGCGCGCCGCCGACGAAGCACTGGCGCGCCAGCTGCCCGAGGTGCGCGCCTTCGAGGCCGACGCGCAGGCCTGGCTGCACAACGAGAGGGCCGTGGCCGACTTCAGGCGCAACCTGGCCGCGCGCGAGTTGACGGCGGTCGGTCTGGCGGCATCGCCGCCGGGCCTGGTGCTCTACACGCTGAAGAACGGCGAGCAGGCCAGCACCACCGTGCCCGGCTGCACCGCCGTAGGCTGCGCCGGTACGCTGCTTGAAAGCCTGGGCGAGCGCAGCGCCGAGGCGGGCTTCGCGCTCGTCAGCGTGCACGTCGACCCCCGCAGCGCGAGCAGCCGCTTGCTGGACGCTGCCGGCACCGTGCTGTCGCCGCTGCTCGTCATCGGCGCCGTGCTGGGCGCGCTGTTTGTCGCCACGCGGTTGCAGATGGGTCTGGGTGGGGCGTCGATGCTGACGGTGCAGCCACCCACGCGTTTCGCCGACGTCGTCGGCAGCGACGAGGCCAAGGCCGCGTTGGCGCGGGTTCGCGCTTTCCTCGGCGAACCGGCGAAGTACACCAGGCTGGGCGCGGCGCCGCCGCGCGGCGTGCTGCTGGTGGGCCCGCCAGGCACGGGCAAGACGCTGCTGGCGCGGGCGCTGGCCGGCGAGTGCAAGGCCAGCTTCATCGCGGTCGATGGCTCGTACTTCACCGCCATGTACTACGGCGCGGGTGTGGCCAAGGTGAAGGACTTGTTCAAGCTGGCGCGGCGGCATGCGCCCTGCGTGCTGTTCATCGACGAGATCGACGGCATCGGGCAGCGCAGCCAGGGACGCGCGGGTGGTGGGGGCGGCGGCGGCGCCGAGTCCGAGCTCAACCGCATCATCAACCGCGTGCTCGTCGAGATGGACGGCTTCGACCCGCTGAACAACGTCGTCGTCGTCGGTGCGACCAACCACGAGGACAACATCGACGAGGCGATGCGCCGGCCGGGGCGCTTCGACATGCTGGTGCGCCTGGCCCTGCCGATGCTGCCCGATCGCCAGCGCCTGTTCGAGCTCTACCTCGGCCGGCTGCATCACGACGGCCGCGCCGACACCCTGGCGCTGGCGCGCATGAGCGCCGGCATGTCGCCGGCGGACATTGCCAACACCGTCAACAAGGCGGCGTCGACAGCGGCAGAGCTTGGCGCCGAACGCGTCGGCGCCGAGCACCTGTTGCGCGCCATCGAGACGCAGCAGCTCGGCGGCGACGTGTCGCCCGTCAAGGCGCTGCTCAGCGAAGCCACGCGCCGGCGCCTGGCTTACCACGAGGCCGGGCATGCACTCGTCGCACACGTGCTGCAGGTGGGCTCGGTCGAGCGCGTCAGCATCGAGCCGCGCGGGCAGGCGCTGGGCGTCACCCACATCCACCGCGAGAGTGAAGAGCCGCTGTACCAGAAGGCCGAGCTGTCTGCCCGCCTGGCCATGCTGCTGGGCGGCCGCGAGGCCGAGTTGATGGTGCTGGACAGCGTCTCCAGCGGCGCCTCCGACGACCTCAAGCGGGCCTCGGAGCTGGCCGTGAAGATGGTCGGCTCGCTCGGGTTCTCGGACCGCTTCGGCCTGCTCAGCGTGGCCGGCGTGCCCAAGGAATTGCTCGGCCCCGACGTCCAGGCCGCGGTGCTGGACGAAGCCCGCGCCCTGCTCGAAGACGCGCAGGCCCGTTGTCGCCGGCTGCTGGGCGAGCGCCGCGCGCAGCTCGACGGCCTGGCCGCGAGCCTGCTGGACCACGAGGTGCTGAGCGGCGAGCCGCTGGTGCGCTGGTTGGGCGGCTTCGCGGCGCAGCCGACGGCACTTGAGGCCGCCTGAGCATGGCGCGGCGGGGTGCCCCATGGCGATGCGCCGCAGTGGCCTGCGTCGCGCTGCTTGGCGCCAGGGCTGGCCTCGCCGGCGAACTGACCGAGACCGAGACACGCTGGTTGCGGGGCGCCTGGCCGGTGATCAGCCACTCGCGCGCCGAACGGCTGCCGCTGGACGTGGTGGTACAGCCGCAGCCAACCCCCGACGCCGTGCCGCTGGCGCTGGGTTTTGTCGACGGGCGCTGCAAGCTCGTGCTGTCGTTGCGCAAGAACCCGGCCACGGCGCTGGCGCTGGAGGGGCTGGAGCCCGATCTCGTCGAACCGGCGCTCGAACTGATGGCTGCGCACGAACTCGCGCACTGTCGACGACATCTGGACGGGGCGTGGGCGCTGCTGCCCGCGGGGTTCAGCCCGTCGGCCATGCCTGCGGGCCTCGACAGCGGCCTGCACGGTGTTTATGCAGCGATGCAGGCCACGCGCCGGGAAGAGGCATTTGCCGACCTCGTCGGCCTGGCCTGGACCCAACAGCGCCATCCACAACGGTATGCGCGCTTGCATGCCTGGCTCGTCGGCGTGCGCTCGGCCGACCGGGTGCCGGGCAGCCACCACGACACACTGGCCTGGGTGATGCTGGCCCGCGACGGCGCTGCGCTTTCGGGTCCGTCGATCTTCGCCAGCGCCGCGGCGCTTTGGCGCACCGGTCTCGCGGCAGAACCCTGAACGGCTGAATACCCGAACGTCCTCACGCGGGCCGCGGACGTAGCCACGGCCAGGCTGCTGCCGGCCGCGTTGCCACTGGCGCGCCGGCCGGCACGACGCTCAGCCAGACCGCAAAGCTGAACTACAACGACATCCACACCGCCTCGCTCGTCCAGTCGTACTGCGCAAGGCGGGTGACGTGCTGAACAGCCGCTTCGTCGAGGGGATGTCGACGTTGATCATCGTTGACGACCGTGGCAACAAGGAAGCCGGAGATCGGGAGATCAAGATCAACGGGACGATTGCGAGTGCAATGCACTTCACCCGACCGATGAGTCCGAACGCCATTGCCGGGCCCTTTGGACTCGCCGGGTGGCGGCGTTGCAAGGTTGCCACTTGCGTCCGCCGCAGCCCTGGTGGTGCGACACCGATGGCCAAACGGACAAGTGCAGCACACTGAAAACCGGTGAGCAGACCGGGGTCCAGGCTGACCCGGGCATCGGCCGGGGCGCAAATCACCCCTGCCGGTCGATTCCGTTCCGGACGCGGGCTGGACGGGCATACAGTTCGGCATGTCCTCTGCTGACCTGACCGAAAGCCGCCCCGCGATGCCGCAGGCGCCGGCGCTGGCTTGCGCCGGCGCGCCCGAGCGGGACGAACTCGCCGACCTGAACACCGAGCAGCGCGCCGCCGCCACCCACCCGGCGCACGCACGCGCGCTGCTCGTGCTGGCCGGCGCCGGCAGCGGCAAGACCACCACACTGGCCGCCCGCGTGGCCTGGCTGGTGCGCCAGGGCGGCGACCCGCAGCGCCTGCTGCTCATCACCTTCTCGCGTCGCGCCGCGGGCGAGATGGCAGCTCGCGCTGGCCGCATGCTGCACCACGCAGCCGGCCTGCCGACCACGGTGGCGCCGCCGCACCTGCCCTGGTGCGGCACCTTCCACAGCGTGGCGGCACGGCTGCTGCGCGACGAGGCGCAGCACGTCGGGCTGGCCGCCGGCTTCACCGTGCTCGACCGCAGCGATGCCGAGGAGCTGATGGCCCAGGCGCGCCAGGCGCAGGGCCTGGCCGAGACCACCGGCCGCACACGCTTCCCGCTGGCGGGCACCTGTCTGGCCATCCACTCACGCTGCATCAACACCCGCGCGACGCTGGCCGAGGCGCTGCGCGAGCACTTCCCCTGGTGCGCGCTGCACGAAGCCGCGCTGTCCACGCTCTTTGCCGGTTATGCCCGGGCCAAGGCCGCGCAGCACGCACTCGACTTCGACGACCTGCTGCTGGGCTGGTGGCACCTGCTGCAGCACCCGGCCACCGCAACGCGCCTGCGCGCGCGCTTCGACCACGTGCTGGTCGACGAGGTGCAGGACGTCAACGCGCTGCAGTCCGACATCGTGCATGCGCTGCGCCCCGGCGGCCAGGGCCTCACCGCCGTGGGCGACGACGCGCAGGCCATCTACGCCTTCCGCGGCGCCAGCCCCGAGCACCTGCGCGCCCTGCCCGGCCGCTGCACGCCGCCGGCGCAGGTGCTGACGCTGACCGAGAACCACCGCTCGACGCCCGCCATCCTGGCCGCCGCCAACGCCGTCATCGCGCAAGCCACCGCAGGCCACGCGCTGCAGCTGCACAGCCGCCGCGCCGACGGCCTGCGCCCGCGCATCGTCACCGTGGCCGACGAAGCCGCCGAAGCGCGCGGCGTGGCAGACGCGGTGCTGGCCGAGCGCGAGGCCGGCATCCTGCTGCGCCGCCAGGCAGTGCTGTTCCGCACCGCCACGCACAGTGCGGCGCTGGAACTCGAACTGGTGCGCCGCCGGGTGCCCTTCGTCAAGTACGGCGGGCTGCGCTTTCTGGAAGCGGCACACCTGAAGGACGTGATGGCCGTGCTGCGCTGGGCCGACAACCCGGCAGCGCGCGGCGCCGCGGCGCGTTGCGCGCGACTGGTGCCGGGCCTGGGCCCGGCCAGCGTGGCGCGGCTGCTCGACGCCGGCGCCGACCTGGCCGCCTTCCAGCCGCCGCCCGCGGCACGCGCCGGCTGGGCCGCGCTGGCCACGCTGGTGCAGCAACTGCGCGACGAAGCCGCCTGGCCGGCCGACCTGCAGCGCGCCATCGCCTGGTACCAGCCGCACCTGGAGCGCCTGTTCGACGACGCGCGCGTGCGGCGCGGCGACCTCGACACCCTGCTGCGCCTGGCGGCCCAGCACGGCAGCCGCAGCCGCTTCGTCACCGAGCTCACGCTCGACCCGCCCGCGGCCACCGGCGACGAGGCAGGCCCGCCGCACCGCGACGACGACTACCTGGTGCTGTCGACGCTGCATTCGGCCAAGGGCCAGGAGTGGGGCGCCGTGCACCTGCTGCGCATGGTTGACGGCTGTCTGCCGGCCGACATGGCCACCGGCCGCGCCGCCGAGATCGAGGAAGAGCGCAGGCTGCTCTACGTCGGCATGACCCGCGCCAAGGACAGCCTGACGCTGTGGGTGCCGCAGCGATTCCACGTCACGCAGCAGCGCGCCTGGGGCGACCGCCACCTCTACGCCCCGCGCACCCGCTTCATCGGCGACGATCTTCTGCCGCACTTCGACCAGGCCGTGCTGATGCCGCCGGGCGGCGCGGTCGACGTCGCGCAAAGCGGCACGCCACTGCTGGACCTGGCCGGCCTGCTGGGCGGCACCTGGGCCGGCGGCGGCCAGATCGCACACGCCGCGCCCGGCGAACCTGGGCAGAATCGGTCCTGACGCCGCTGCCGAGAAAGACCATGTCCGAGACCCGCACCGCCACACGCAACCCGGCCGCCGACGAGGGCCCGGCACAGGTGCTGCGCCAGCTCGGCTCCCGCGCCCACCAGCTGCGCGCCACCACGCGTGCGGCCGACCACTTCAGCGCCCAGGACGCGGCGGCCGACCGCAACACCGGTTCGTGGCTGATGTCCTGCGCACTGGCCATCGCCGACGACCTGGCGGCCGAGATCGACGCGCTGGCGCGGCGCCTGAAGGACCAGCCGGCCGACATCGCGTTCAAGCAACGTGTGTCGCTGCTGCGCATCCGCGCCCATCAGGTGCACGCCGCCGCGCGCGCGGCCGATCACTTTCTCGATCTCGACACCGCCGAAGACCACGACACCGGTTCGTGGCTGATCGCCACGGCGTGCGATCTGGCGCGCCAGCTCGCGTCGGAGATCGACGATGGCATGGCCACCGTGCGCCGCCCGGCGACGGACAAGACGCCCATCGAGCCGCACGACCCGGCCCTGACACGGCGCATGGCGGCGGCAACTGCGACGGCACCGGTGCGCGGCGCGGCCTGAAGCAAGCCCGGCCGCACTGCCTGGGCTGTGCCGGCCGGCGACGCTGCGCGCCGCAGGGTGTCACACCGCCGCAGGCCCGGGGCCCAAGAACAAGGCCCCGCAGGTCGGTGGTGATCTGCGGGGCCTTCTTGATGATGGTCGGGGCGAAAGGATTCGAACCTTCGACCCTCTGGTCCCAAACCAGATGCGCTACCAGGCTGCGCTACGCCCCGACGAAGCCGCGATTGTAGGCGCCGGCCCGTGACGCGTGCGCCCGGACGTCAGGGCGCCGGCAGCTGCAGCTGGCGCGCCACCGCCATGCACTGCTGGATATGCTGCTCGCAGACGTAGCGCAGGGCCGAGTAGGTCAGCGCCGCCGACACCGCCTGGCCCGCCAGCGGCACGTATTTGGCGGCCTGCTGCGTCGTCAGGCGCACGCCCACCATCTTCACCAGGCCGAGCACCAGGTCACGTGTGATCAGCCGGCCCACCAGCATGCCACCGGTGGCGCTGATGACCTTGTAGACGACGATGCGGCGGTCGGGCGCGAGACGCTCGACCTGTTCGGGACTGAGCCCGAACTCGGCGCTGATCTGCGGCAGCAGGCGCATCAGGATGCCGATGTCGGTGGCCCAGTCCAGGCCCGGCACCGGCACCATGGCCACGCCGGCGGCCAGCATCGCCCGCCGCGAGACCTTCTTGCGGCAGCGCGCCGCCACGGTCTGCAGGTCGGTGCCGGCGCCTTCCACCACTTCCCAGTCGGGCTCGGCGGCGGCGGGCTTCATGCCTGGGCCCCACGCTGCGGCGGCAGCATGACCTGGTGCTCGCGCACGCTCTTCAGGATGATGGAGGTGGAGGTTTCGGCCAGCAGGCACATCTGCGACACCACGGCATCGAGGTGGGCGACGTCGGTAACGGCGATCTCGAGCAGCCAGCTGTCTTCGCCGGTGATGTTCCAGGCGTTGACGATCTCGGGCGCACCACTGATCAGGTTCACCATGCGAGCGTAGTCGCTGCGGCCCACGCGCACCAGGGCCCGGATGCCGTAACCCAGCGCGGCCAGGTTGACGGTGGCACGGTAGCCGGTGATGACGCCGGCGGCTTCCAGCTTGCGCACACGTTCGGCCACCGCAGGCTGGCTGAGGTGCACACGCCGGCCCAGTTCAGCGAGCGTCAGGCGCGCGTCGGCCTGCAGTTCGGCCAGGATGCGGGTGTCGTAGCCGTCGAGCGTCAGGTTGATAGACATTTCAAGGACTTTGCGCCCGAAAGTCTTCAAGATCAAGCTCGAACCCCTTATTCAACCTTTGTTTGCGTATGGAAAAATGACCTGCACCTGCATACGATGTTGCCCATGTCCTCCACCGCCCTGGCCCCTGCACTGCCCGCCGCGCGTTGGCCGCCCCTCATCCTGGCCTGTCTGGCCGCCACCTGGTTCATCTGGGGTTCAACCTACCTGGCCATCAAGTGGGCGCTGGTGAGCTTTCCGCCCTTCCACCAGATGGGCACCCGCTTCCTGTTGGCCGGCGTGCTGCTGGCGGTATGGATGCGCTGGCGCGGTGCTCCCTGGCCCGGCCGCCGCGAGTGGGTCAACGCCACCGTGCTCGGCACCTTGATGCTGGCGGTGGCCTATGGCCTGACCGCGGTGGCCGAGCAGACCGTGAGCTCGGGTCTTGTGGTGGCCTTCATCGCCATCGGCCCGGCACTTCAGGCCGGCTTCGAATGGCCCTATGGCATCAAGCCCACGCGCACCGAAGCCGCGGGCATCGCGCTGGGCCTGGTCGGTGTGCTGGGGCTGGCCGTCGGCCAAGGCTTTTCAGCGTCGCCGATGGGGCTGCTGGCGGTGCTGGTGGCTTCGGTGTCGTGGAAGCTGGGCAGCGTGTGGAGCGTGCGCGGCCTGCCGCGTGTGCTGGGCGGCCGCAAGCTCGATCTCGCCCCCGGTGCGATGGGCTTTGCGAGCCAGATGTTGACCGGCGGCGTGGTGCTGATGGTCGTGTCGGCGCTGCTGGGCGAACAGCCGGGCTGGCCCATCGACGCGCGGGCGCTGGCGAGCTGGGTCTACCTGGTGATCGCCGGTTCGCTGGTGGCCTTCTCGGCCTTCATGGTGCTGCTGCAGCGCACGCCCACCGCGGTGTCGTCGAGTTACGCCTACGTCAACCCCGTCATCGCGCTGGGGCTGGGTGTCACGCTGGGCGGCGAAACGCTGCACCCGGGTGAGTGGCTGGCCGCGGCGCTGGTCACCTGCAGTGTGGTGCTGATGCTGCGCGGCAGAAAGTAGGCCCCCAAGCTCACTTCGTTCGCTACCCCCCGGGGGGGCTCTTGCTGCGGACCGGCGGAGCCGGATCCGCGCAAGGCCTTGATCGGGCGGCCTCGCGGATGGCCGTGAGCGTGGTGCGCGAAGTGATGACGTCGCTGCCCAGCTTCAGGTGCAGCAGCGTCGGTGTGCCTGCCGCCATGGCGCGTTTCAGCGCGGGTTCGAAGGCTGCCGTGTTGCCGATGAACTCGGCCTGCCAGCCGTAGGCGCGGGCAAGTGCGGCGAAATCGGGGTTGTAGAGGTCGCTGCCGCTGACCCGCCCGGGGTATTCGCGCTCCTGGTGCATGCGGATGGTGCCGTAGGTGCCGTTGTCGACCACGATGCTGATCAGCTGCTTCGCACCGTAGCCGGTGGCGGTGGCCAGTTCCTGGCCGTTCATCAGGAAGTCACCGTCGCCCGCGAGATTGACCACCCAGCGCTGCGGCTGCAGCAGCGCCGCGGCCACCGCCGCCGGCAGGCCGTAGCCCATCGCGCCCGAGGTCGGCGCCAGCTGCGTGCGGCCGTGGTGCTGGAGCCCCGGCAGGCGGCCGTAGCGGTGCAGCCAGCCGCTGAAGTTGCCGGCGCCGTTGGTGTAGACCGTGTCTTCGGGCAGCAGACGTTGCAGCGTCTTGACCACCACCGCCAGGTCCATCGGCGCCACTGCCGGCGCCACCAGGTTGGCCTCGTAGTCGGCCTGTGCGGCGGCGGTGTGTGCCGTCCAGGGTAGCGTGGTCGGCGCGGCCAGGCCTTCCAGCGCCTTGGCGGCGGTGGCCATCGACGCCTGCAGCAACAGGTCGGCGGCGTAGACGCGCCCCAGCTCCTCGGCCCCGGCGTGGATGTGCACCAGCTTCTGCGCCGGCCGCGGCGCCTGCAGCAGCGTGTAGCCACCGGTGGTCATCTCGCCCAGGCGCACGCCTAAAGCGACGACGAGGTCGGCGTCGCGCACACGTGCCGCCAGCTTGGGGTGGGTGCCGATGCCGACGTCGCCGGCATAGAGCGGGTGGCGGTTGTCGAAAGTGTCCTGGAAGCGCCAGGCGCAGGCCACGGGCAGCTGCCAGTTCTCGGCGAAACGCTGCAGCGCGGCGGCGGCCTCGGCGGCCCAGCCCGAACCGCCGGCGATGACGATCGGGCGCTGTGCCGCCAGCAGCATCTCGCGCAGCGTGCGCAGGCCGCCGGGCGCCGGCCAGGCGTGCACGGGCTCGACACGCGGCAGCACCGGGGCGGCGGTCGGCGTCGTCAGCATGTCCTCCGGCAGCGCCAGCACCACCGGGCCGGGCCGGCCCTGCATCGCGGTGCGGAAGGCGCGTGCCACGTACTCGGGCAGGCGGTCGGCGCTGTCGACCTGCGCCACCCACTTCGCCAGGCCCAGCGTGCCGGGGCCGAACATCTGGCGGTAGTCGATCTCCTGGAAGGCCTCGCGGTCGCGCTGCTCGCTGGCCACCTGACCGATGAACAGCACCAGCGGCGTGCTGTCCTGGAACGCGGTGTGCACGCCGATGCTGGCGTTGGTGGCACCGGGGCCGCGCGTCACGAAACACACGCCGGGGCGGCCTGTGAGCTTGCCCTGCGCCTCGGCCATGAAGGCCGCGCCACCTTCCTGCCGGCAGGCGATGAAGCGGATGTGCTCGCGGTGTTCGTGGAAACCATCGAGCACGGCCAGGTAGCTTTCGCCCGGCACGCCGAAGCAGGTGTGCACACCCTGCGCGATCAGGGCTTCGACGAGGGCGTGGCCGGCCAGGCGGGGGGCGGGATGGGGTGCGGTCATGGCCGCACTTTAGCGGTCGCTGCAGGTGCGCGGTTCGGCCGCGCTGTCGCTGGCCAGCGCCGCCGCGTGCACCTCGCGCCCCAGCCGCCAGAGTGCGCAGGTGCTCCAGGGCAGGCCCAACAGGCGCAGGCTGCCGTTGCCGTCGGGGCCGGCTACGGCCAGCCAGCCGGCGTAGTCGCCGTGCACACCCACACGCCACTGCCGGTCGGCCGGCCCCAGGCGGCCAAAGGGCGCCAGGGCGGCCACCGGTGCGGGCGGGTTCTCGACCGTGCGCGCGGGTGTGTCGCCGGCCGTCTGCCGCTCGTACACCGCCACCAGCACCTGTTCGCGCGCCGAGCCGGCGTCGCCAGCCGGCGCTTCGCCGGGCGGGTTACCGCGCGCGATATGGAAACAGCGCCCACCCTGTTCGAAGACCTGCACCGGGAAACCCGGCTGCGCCGCGCCATCCGGCGCCAGCTGCAGGCAACGTGAGCCCGCGGCGGCCGGCTGCAGCGGCACGAAGCGCGGGTCGTCGGCAGCCACTGGCAGGCGCAGCGCCGTCGGCGACAGCAGCCGCCAGGCGGGTTCGCCCAGGCCCAGCGCGCGCCCGCCCGCCAGCCGCCAGCTCGGCACCACGGCCACGCGGTCGGCGCCCGCCGCCTGGCGCACCTGCTGCAACGCGGCGGCGTTGGTGACGACGGCGCGGGTCTGGGCCTGCAGCACGCGGCTGCTGCGGTCTTCCAGGCGCTCCCAGTCGATCTCGATCACGGTGACCGAAGGCACCTCGACACTGCCGCCGGTGGCCGTGTAGGCCACGTAGCGCAGCGTGGCGTCGAGCACGACGCTGGGTTCGAGGTAGAGCGGCACGGCGACCACGATCTGGCCGTAGCGGCAATCACGGCTGGCGGCGTCGTAGCTGGCGCCACGCAGCGTGACGGTGGTGTTGTACTCGCCGGCCCACGCCGGCACGAAGACGGCGCGGCGATGGCGGTTGTCGGCGTTGCGGCTCTGCGCCACGAAGAGGCGCCCCTGCAGCACGGCACCGATGCCGGGCGCCAACGCCTCTGCGGCGGCGGGCAGGCAGCTGAGCTCCAGCACCTGCGGCGGCTCGGCCACCGGCGTTTCGGCCGGCCGTGCCGGCGCGGCCCACACGGCGCCGGTGAGCACCTGGCGCAGCTTGCCGTTCACCGGCGGTTCGGTCTGCGCCGTCAGCCCGTCGAGGAAGCGCCCCTGGCGCCGCACCGGCGGCACCCACGACAGGTGCTCGATGAGCCACTGCGACAGCTGCGTCATGCGCGAGCTCTGGCCGCTGCGCGCCTCGTCGACACGCTCCGCCGCACGCAGCAGCGAGGCCAGCGGTACACCAGCGGCATCAACACCGGCGTAGGCTGTGGTCAGCGGCGCGCGGTTGGCGCGCGAGCCGGCGTCGAGCAGCAGCTCGGCGCGCTGCGTCACCGGCCCCTGGATGTAGACGGAGAACAAGGCCGGCGGCAGGAAGACCAGCAGCAGCGCGCTGGACCAGGCCCAGCGGCGGCGTGTGCGGCTGGCCGCGTCGCGCGCCTGCAGGCGCTGGTTCGAGAGCTGCAGGTAGCTGTCCAGCGAATCCTGCAGCCGCCCCAGCCGCGCGCCGTCGCGGTCGAGCTGGAGCAAGCGGAACCACTCCTCCTGCTGACCGGGCGCACGCAGACGCGCCTCGAAGTCGCTTTCGCGCAGCAGGCGCATCTCGCCCGATTCGAGCAGCAGGTCCTCGGTGCGGCCGCTGGCCACCCAGGCACCGCAGCGGCGCAGCACGCCTACAAATTCGTCGAAGCGCTCGGACTCGCGGTCGATCAGCGCGCGAAAGCGCGACCAGCCGCGGATGAAGGTCTCGTGCGAGACCTTCAGCGTCGCCCGCGTCGGGTCCTCCTCGTCCCAGTAGAGGTAGTCCACCGAGCCGAGAAAACCCTCGGCCAGCAGCGAACGCAGGTCGACACGTGTCCGGCCCGGGCCCAGCAGCGCAGCCATGGCGTCGATGTCGACACGCTGCTGCGAATACATGCCGGTGTTCGGGTCCTTGAAGGCCAGGCGACTGAACAGCGCGTCGAGCTGCGCACGCTGCTTCTCGCTTTGCCACTGGTACAGCGTCTCGGGCCAGTTCTCGACGCAGGCGCGCAGCGTGTTGGTCTTCTCGTCCAGCGGCTGCTCGTCGCCGGCCGCCGCCGCGCGGCCGCCACCCACCGCGCGCACGAGGTCGATTTCGGTGACGTGGCTGGGCACCGACACGTCCATTTCCTCGCGCTCGAGCGCCGCTTCCCACAGCCGCGCCAGCAGGTGCTGCAGCAGCGGCAGGTGGTCGGGGTCGTGCGTGATGGCCTTGACGTCGCGCAGCAGGCGTTCCAGCACCGCGAGTTCGAAGCGCACCTCGGCGGGCAGCGCCAGCGGCGCGTCGGGCGGCTGGCTGCGCGCCATGAGGCGCAGGAAACGCTGCGCCGGGCCGACGATGGCGTCGCGCAGCTCGTCGTCGTCGAGCCGCCGCACGAGGTAGGACGACTTGTTGATGGCGTCGGGCAGCTCGAGGAAGGTGGCGCAGTCGTTCAGATGCTCGCTGCGCATCGTCAGCACGACGTGGCAACGCGGATGCGGGTTGAAGAAGTGGTCGAGCACACGCTCCACCAGCAGCGTGGCGTCGTCGACGCCCTTGTTGGTGGGGTGGAAGATCTCCTCGAACTGGTCGAGCACGAAGAGCACACGCGCCTCGGCGGGGTCGGGGCCGGGCGGCACGTCCAGTTCACCGCCGTAGGTGTCGAGCAGGCGCGCGAAGCCGGCTTCCTGGCGGAAGACGCTGGCGATCTCTTGCAGGCGCTGCGCGTCGGCTTCTTCGCTGCCGCGGCTCTTCAGCAGGCCGGCGAAGCGCCGCGCCAGCCGCGTCACCGGCGAGACGCGCCGCGTGGCGCTGTCATCGGCGCTGACGTTGGTACCGGGTGTGCAGGTCATCGGCAGCCACAGGTCGCCGGCGCCGGCGATGCCGAAGCTGCGCAGCTCGGGCACCACGCCGGCCATGATCAGGCTGCTCTTGCCCGAGCCCGAACCGCCGAGCACAGCGACGAACTGCGACGCGCGCAGGTGCTCGATGACCTCGCGCACCTGGCGTTCGCGGCCGAAGAGCAGCGCAGCCTCGAAGTCGAGGAAGGGGCGCAGGCCCGGGTAGGGCTCGCGCGGCAGGCGCGTGCGGGCGTCGCCCTTGGGCGCATTCATGGCCCGCCCCCGGCGGCGTCGCGCAGGTGGCGGCGTTCGTAGACCTTCTTCAGGAAGCGCTCGAGCTGGTCGCTTTCTTCGCTGACGACGTCGATGTCGTCTTCACTCGTGGCGTTGAAGCGCAGCACCTGCCAGCCCCAGGCCGGCACCGGCTCGGTGGCCTGCTGCGGCGGCATCAGGTAGGCCACGATGCCAGGCGCAGCGTCGCGGCCGGCTGTCATCTTGTTCTCGACCTTGTTGATCTGCGCCACCAGTGCCTCGCTGGTCTTGCGGCCCCACAGCAGCACCACGCCGTCGGCGTCGTCCAGGCTCGGGAAACTGTCGATCTGGTCGACCGGCAGGCCGCGGGGACGCAGGCTCAGCTGCGGCACGCGGCCGGGTGCGACGCGGCGGCAGACGTCGTCCCACTTGCGGCGTATCTGCTCGCCCAGCGGCTCCCACAGCGTACGTTCGTTGCGGTTGCTCTCGATGTAGATGCGCACGCCGGGGGCCGGCACCACCGTCGCGGGCGGCGGCGCCGGCGGGCGCAGCAGGTCGGCCAGCGCCTGCGGGCCGACGGCGGCCACGCCCTGCGCCGCCACCCAGGCGGCTGCGCCCTGCAGTGGGACGTCGGGGGCGGCACGCAGGTCCAGCCAATGCAGACGATCGGGCGCACCGCCGCGCTTGAGCCAGGCCTCGCGCTGCAGTTCGAGGTGGCCGCCGGCGGCCAGCGAAGTCATCATCAGCGGCGCGTCGTCGAAGGCCAGCAGCAGGCGTTCGGCGCGCGCGAAATCGGCGAAGTCGTTGAAGACCACGTCCTGCGACAGCACACGCGCCGGCAGGCCGCGCTGCGCCAGGACGTTGGCCGCCTGCACCGCCGCCGCGGCGCTGGCCGGCGGCACGAAACCGATCAGCAGCTCACCACCGACCGCAGCGCCGATGGCCGGCGCCGCAGCAGCCACCAGCGCCGGCGCCGGCTCGCGCGGCCGCAGCGTGGCCGGCGCGGGCGGCGGCAGCGCCGCCGCCTGGCGCAGCCGCGCGGCCAGGTTGCTGCGCAGGCGCTCGAAGGGCTGGCGGAAGGCCGGCGAAACCAGGCCCGGGCCCATGTAGATGTCCAGCGGCCGCGCCTTGTCGGCGGGGTCGAAGAAGGGCATCCAGATCTGGTCGTCGCCAGGCATCAGGGAGCGCCAGGCCGCGCTGGCGCTGACCTGCAGCATCGCCGCTTCCGACAGCGCCACGATGTAGAGCCGTTCACGGAAGCCCTGCTCGCCGAACAGCGACTTGAAGTAGGCCAGTTCCTGCAGGCACCAGTCGCTCTGCGCGTAGTTGTCGTGCACGACGATGATCATCGCGAACGAGGCCTCGACGCGCTGGCGCAGTTCGTCGCTGAGCGCACCGGCCACCGGGCCGTTTTCGCCCGACAGGTGCATGCGTGGCAGGCGCACACCGCGCAGCAGCGCCTGCAGCCCACGTTCGAGTTCGGTGCGGAACTGCGTCACCCAGTCGAACCAGGCCGCATCGTCGGCGTGGGCGTAGCTGATGAAGGCGGTGAATTCGCAGTCCTGCAGCGCTCTCACTGGGCTGCCCTCCGCGCTGCACGCTCCGGGATGAGCGCTTGGCAGCGGCCCGGCGCGCTCATGCCACGTGCCCCAATGCAGCCTGCCCCAAGGCCGCCTCGGCGCAACGCAGCACGGCGTCGAAGGGCCGCTGCACCATGCTGCGGCAGTGCAAGGTCTCGCCGGCCGCGAAGCTGCCGTGTTCGTAGAACTTGTTGACCGGCGCGCCGCCGCCGCAGACGTCGAAGTAGGCGCAGCGCGCCGCGCAGGCGGCCAGTCCCTGCTGCACGGCCTGCCACTGGCGCGCGAAAGCCGGGCCCTGCAGCGCGTCGAGGTAGCCGGTCTCGTGCACATTGCCGATGGCGAAGCCGTCCCAGCCGGCGGCGGGTTGCCCCAGCAGCTCAGGCGAAAAGCTGCCGAAGCTGCCGTCGTGGCCCACGGTCACCAGCGCCAGCGGTTGCACCTGCGTGTTTTCGGGCGCAGCAAGCTGCCGCCACTGCCAGCGCGGCAGCGGCTCGCGCAGCGCACGCCAGGCGGCGGCCAGTTCACGCACCACCACCGGGCCGTACAGTGAACGTTGCAGCAGCCGCGCCAGGAAGTCCGCGTGGGCGCGTTCGTGCCCGGCCAGGCTGGACTGGCCGTGCGCGCCTTCGGCCTCGTCGAAGTTGCAGCCGAGTTCGGTGATGCCCTGGCCGACGAACCAGTCGTAGAAGGCGTCGGGCTCGGCCAGCGTCGCCGCGCCGACGACGGCGATGGCGTGGAACGGCACCCCATGCTCACGCAGCAGCGCCATGCCGCGCTGCACCTGCGCATGCGTGCCGCCACCGCGCCGCGTGCGGCGGTGGGCATCGTGCAGCGCGGCGGGCCCGTCGACGCTGACCCCCACCGCCACGCCGTGCTGCAGGAAGAAGCGACACCAGGCGTCGTCGATGAGCGTGGCGTTGGTCTGCATCGCGTGCGTGACGGCGATGCCAGGCAGCGCCTGCGCCACGGCGGCGAAGGCGTCGGCGTACCAGTGCTGCGGCAGCACCAGCGGTTCACCGGCGTGCCAGACGACGGTGAGCTCGCCGTCGACGAGCCTGTCTTCGTGCAGCCGCGCGGCGGCGCGTCGCACGGTGGCCAGGGTCATACGCGAACGGTCGTCGCGCCGCGGCAGGTAGCAGTAGCTGCAGTCGATGTTGCAGAACGGCGTGGCCTGCAACACCAGCAGGCGCGTCTGCAGACGTGGCGCGAAGTCTTCGGCGCGCACGCACACCGCTGCGGCGGTGCGCGGCACGACGGCGATCACTTGTTCGCCCAGTTGCTCCACTTGCTCCATTTCGGCCAGTTGGTCCAGTTGTTCGCCGGGGCCAGCGACCAGCCGGCGGCGGCGTCGCCTGCCGCCGGCGCCGGTGCCGCGGCCAGGGCCGTGCGCACGGCATCGATGCGGGTCTGCAGCGCCGCGCGCTCGGGCGGCACCGTCAGCGCGGCCGCGGGGCCTGCCAGGCCGGCCACGGCCAGCGCGACCATGGGCGCAGGGTGGGTGCGACGGGGGCGACGGGGGCGCAGGCGGGGCTTGGACACGGCGACCGATGCTAGGTGCGCCCCCAGGGCTTGTAAAGGCGGCCGGGCCCCTAGTGTCGCGCCCTGGCGAGGCGCGCTGCCACCGCGCGCGGGCGCCGCATTCAGCCGGCCGCGGCTGGCTGCGGCGCGGCGTTGGCGCGCACACGCCAGCCCACCAGCGCGGCAGACACTATGCCCAGCAGCAGGGCCCCCGCCGAGCCCGCGAACACTGCCTTCGGCAGGCCACCGTCGAGCAGCGCGCCGAACAGCGGCGCGGCGAGCGCAAAGCCGACGTCGAGCCCCGAGTACACGGTGCCGTAGACGCGGCCAGTGGCGCCGGGCGGTGCAGCGCGCTTGATGAGCATGTCGCGCGAGGGCCCGGCCAGCCCGGTGCCGAAACCGGCCAGTGCCACCACCACGCCGGCCAGCAGCGCCGGCAGCGTGCCGCTGGCCACCAGCAGCAGCAGCGCCGCGGCGACGGCCGTGGCCACCGCGATGGTGCGCTCCAGCGCCTTGAAGCGCGCTACGACGAAGCCGCCCGCCACCATGCCGGCCGCCCCGCACAGCATGTAGCCGGTGACGACGAAGGCCGTGGCCGACAGCGGCAGCCCGTAGATGCGCGCCAGTGCCGGCCCGGCAAAACCCTGGATCGCCGACAGCGCCGCCGTGGTCCAGAAGAAGAACGAAAAACACAGCCACACCGCGGGCAGCTTGAGGAAGGCCAGCGGGTGTTCGGCCGGCGCGGGCATGGCGCCGGGCACTTCGTGCGCCCACTCGCCGCGCCGGTCGTCGATGGCGCGGCGGCGCACGAACAGCAGCGTCAGCACCGCCAGCGGCACCAGCGCCGCGCAAAGGTAGGCCACACGCCAGCTGCCGGCGAGTTCACCAATGCCGATCAGGAACACCGGCGCCAGCGCCCAGCCCAGGTTGCCGGTGATGCCGTGCACCGAGAAGGCGTGCCCGAGCCGCGGTGGCGAGACACGTTTGTTGAGGATGGTGAAGTCGGCCGGGTGAAAAGGTGCGTTGCCCAGCCCGGCCAGCCCGGCGGCCAGCATCAGCCCGCCGTAGCCCTGCGCGGCTGCCGCCGCCAGTGCCGCCGCGGCAAAACACGACAGCGCCGCGAACAGCACCGGCCGCGCGCCTATGCGGTCGACCAGGAAACCGCCCAGCGCCTGGCCGATGCCCGAGATGGCAAAAAACAAGGTCACCAGCAGCCCGAGCTGCGAGTAGTTGAGCCCGAACTCGCGGATGAACACCGGGAACAACGGCGGCAGCAGCAGGTGGAAGAAGTGCGAGGTGCCGTGCGCCAGGCCGACGAGGCCGATGACGGTGTAGTCGTTGCGGGCGCCGGGGGCCGCGGTGGCAGGGGGGGTCAGCACAGCACTCATGGGGCGTATAGCGTAAGCGCAGGCGGCGCCTGCCACGTTAGGATGAACGATTGTTCCTCAGCCTGCGCCGCGCCTGCCGCGTGCGCCCCGCGGCCATGAGCCAGGTCCTCTACGACTACACCCGTCCCGACGCCAACGGTGTCAGCGGCACCGCGCAGGCCTGGGCGCGTGTGCCAATGGCGCTGCCGCTGGCCGACCGCAAGGCCGTGATGGCGCGTGCCGCCGAACTGCTGCAGGCCCGCGGCGCCGTGCTGGTGGCGCACTACTACGTCGACGGCGACCTGCAGGACCTTGCGCTGGCCACTGGCGGCATCGTCGCCGACTCGCTGGAAATGGCGCGTTTCGGCCGCGACCACCCGGCGCAGACCCTGGTCGTGGCCGGCGTGCGTTTCATGGGCGAAAGCGCCAAGATCCTGTCGCCGGAAAAGCGGGTGCTGATGCCCGACCTCGAGGCCACCTGCAGCCTCGACCTGGGCTGCCCGCCCGAACCCTTCGCCGCCTTCTGCGACGCCCACCCGGACCGCCAGGTCGTCGTCTACGCCAACACCAGCGCCGCGGTGAAGGCGCGCGCCGACTGGATGGTCACCAGTTCCTGCGCGCTGGCCATCGTCAAACACCTCAAGGACCAGGGTCAGAAGGTGCTGTGGGCGCCCGACCGCCACCTCGGGCGCTACATCCAGCAGCAGACCGGGGCCGACATGCTGCTGTGGGACGCCGCCTGCATCGTGCACGACGAGTTCAAGGGCCTGGAGCTCGAACTGCTGCGCCGTGAACACCCTGGCGCGCTGGTGCTGGTGCACCCCGAATCACCGGCCAGCGTGGTCGCACAGGCCGACCTGGTGGGCAGCACCAGCCAGCTGCTGAAGGCGGTGGTCGACGGCAGCGCGCCGGCCTACATCGTGGCCACCGACAACGGCATCCTGCACCGCATGCGCCAGCTGGCGCCGGGCAAGACACTGATCGAGGCGCCCACCGCCGGCCAGAGCGCCACCTGCAAGAGCTGCGCGCACTGCCCATGGATGGCGATGAACGCACTGCAGGGCGTGGTGGCCTGCTTAGAGACTGGCAGCGGCGAAGTGCGGGTGCCGGAGGCCGTTCGCAGCCGCGCTTTGGGCTGCATCGACCGCATGCTCGACTTCGTCCGCCAGCACCCGGCCAGCGTGGCGCAGCCCGCGGTGCGTGCCGGCGGCTTCGTGCCGAATATCGGCCCGGCCTGAACCCGGCCTGCGGTCGGGCCTCAAGCCCGACGCGCCGGGGCCGATATCCGGGCGTACCCCGAGCACGGGGCGGAGCCCGACCATGCAGACCACCACCGCCACGGAGTTCTCCTCCGTGCGCAACCACAACGAGCGCGCCGTCTTCAACACCGTGGCGCTGAACGCCTGCCGCTTCGCCGGCGTCGCCGACAGCCCCGAACTGCTGGCCGACGTGGCCTGCGTGGCGCTGAACCGGCTTCCGGCGCGCTACATCCGCCACGAAGTCGACTACGCCTTCTACCTCAGCGACCACGAACGCGAGGACAGCGAACGGCAGCTCGTGGAGGCGGTCGACTTCGCCTTCGGCTTCGTGCAGGCACGCACCGCGATGCGGGCCCGTGGCTGAGCCCGGCACCGACCGCGCATTGCCGCGGGCCTGGGAGCTGTGTTACCTGGACCCGGCGGCCGCCCTGGCCGTCGGGCGCGCAGCGACGGCCAGCGGCGACGCCGCCGCAGCGGCCGAAGGCTGGATCGTCGCCGCGCTGTGCGAGGTGCGCCTGCACGACGCCACGGCCGCGCTGCAGTCGCTGGCGCAGGCGCGCCCAGCCTGTGCTGCGCTGGCCGACGCCGCCGCGGCAGCGCGCGGCCTGGCCCTCTGCGACGAGGTGCACGCCATCGTGCTGCGCGGCGCCGGCGACAACGAAGGGTCGTCGCGACTGCAGGCCGACATCGACGCCCGCACGGGTTTCGAGCCCGACGCCATGCAGCGTTTCATCGCCCACAACTCGCGCGCGATGACGGCGCGCCAGCAAGGCCATGCCGACAGCGCGCTGCGCCACTTCTACGCCGCGTGCAACGCGGCGCTGCAGACCGGCTGGGCCGGGCCGCGCATCACCGCCTACAGCAACCTGGGCGGCTACCACCACGACCTGTACAACCTGGACGACGCCCGGCTGCTGAGCGAACAGGCGCTGGCGGCCGCCCGCGAGGCCGGCGCCACGCAGGCCTTGTTGGCGTCGTCGGCCAACCTGATCACGATCTACTACGCCGCTGGCGACATGCTGCTGGCGCGCCAGATGGCCGGCGTCCTGCTGGCCCAGCCCGACGACCGCCATGCCGGCGTACGCGACCGCTACATGCTGCCGCTGGCGCTGGGCCACGTGGCCGCGGGCGAGACCGAAGCCGCGCTTCGCTACCTGCACGCGGTCGACCCCGACAGCCTGCGCGACGCGGGCCGCAAGGTCTTCTGGAGCTGGCTGATGGCACGCTGCCGGCTGGCCCAGAACGACGCGGCCGGCGCGCTGGCGGTGGCCGAACGCACGCTGCAGACCTGCCAGCAGCACGGGCTGGTGGCTCCGCCCTTCGACATGATGTCGCTGCACCGGGTGCTGGCCGACGCCGCCGAGCAGGCCGGCGACGCCCGCGCCGCGCTGCGCTACATGCGCCGCGCCCACAACCAGTACGAACAGATGGTGGGCCGCAGCGCACGCGCGCGCTACATCGCGCTGCAGGTCAAGCACCAGCTCGACGAGGCCCAGCGCGAGCGCGACGCCGCCGTGCACGGCCACCGCAGTGCCGAAGTCGACCGCCGCCGCCTCTCCGAGCTCAACGACGCGCTGCTGAGAAAGGTCGCCGAGACCGAGATGCTGCACGCCCGTCTGCGCGAGCAGGCGCTGCGCGACCCGCTGACCGGCCTGCACAACCGCCGCTACCTGTTCGAGATCGTGCCCGGCATGCTGGAGCTGGCGCGCCGCAACGAACGCCCGCTGTGCATGGTGCTGATCGACCTCGACCACTTCAAGCTGCTCAACGACACCTGCGGCCACGCCGCCGGCGACCTCGTGCTGCAGCGCTTCTCGGGCCTGCTGCGCGAGATGCTGCGCAAGAGCGACGTGCTGTGCCGCCACGGCGGCGAGGAGTTCGTCGCCGTGATGCCCGACATCGACGCCGAGGGCGCGCACGCCATGCTCACGCGGCTGCTCGACACCTTCTCGACGCTGCACCTGGAGCATGGCCGCCGACGCCTGCCCAGTGGCACCTTTTCGGCCGGCATCACCATCTTCCCGCGCCACGGCAGCACGCTGGAGCAGCTGCTCTCGCGCGCCGATCGCGCGCTCTATGCCGCCAAGCACCAGGGCCGGGCACGTGTCGAGATGGCGCCGCGCACCGGCTTCGCCACGCTGGGCTGATCAGGCGTCGGGGCCGTCGGGCTGCGCGCGGCTGCGCGCCGGGCGCGTGAGCACAGTGGGGAAGCTCACCGGCAGCGGCAGGGGGAAGTCGCGGCTGTAGTGCAGGCCGCGGCTTTCGTGGCGGCTGAGTGCCGAACGCACGATGAGCTCGGCGCAGGTCACCAGGTTGCGCAGTTCGAGCAGGTCGCGGCTGACGCGGAAGTTGCGGTAGTACTCCAGCGTCTCGCTGCGCAGCAGCTCGATGCGGTGCAGCGCACGCTCGAGGCGCTTCGTCGTGCGCACGATGCCGACGTAGTTCCACATCAGCAGCCGCAGTTCGTCCCAGTTGTGCGCGATGACGACCTGCTCGTCGGCATCTTCGACCTGGCTCTCGTCCCAGGCCGGCACCGTGGCCACCGGCTGCACACCCTCGGCCAGGATGCGCGTGGCGCAGGTGCGGCCCAGCACGACGCATTCCAGCAGCGAGTTGCTGGCCAGCCGGTTGGCGCCGTGCAGCCCGGTGTAGGTGGCCTCGCCGACGGCGTAGAGGCCGGGCAGGTCGCAGCGGCCGTCGAGGTCGGTGACGACGCCGCCGCAGGTGTAGTGTGCCGCCGGCACGACGGGGATCGGCTGGCGCGCGATGTCGATGCCCAGGCTGAGGCAGCGTGCGTGCACGGTCGGGAAGTGCTCCTTCAGGAAGTCCTCGCCCTTCTCCGCGACGATGGGCCTGGCGTCGAGCCAGACATGGTCGATGCCGTGCTTCTTCATCTCGAAGTCGATGGCGCGCGCGACGATGTCGCGCGGCGCCAGCTCCAGCCGCCTATCGTGCGCGGGCATGAATCGCATGCCGTCGGGCAAGGTCAGGTGCGCACCCTCGCCGCGCAGCGCCTCGGTAATCAGAAAGCTGCGCTCCTGCGGGTGGTACAGGCAGGTGGGGTGGAACTGGATGAACTCCATGTTGCCCACGCGGCAGCCGGCGCGCCAGGCCATCGCGATGCCGTCGCCGGTGGCGGTATCGGGGTTGCTCGTGTAACGGTAGACCTTGCCGACACCGCCGGTGGCCATCACCACCGCGGTGGCAGGCAGCGTTTCGACGCGCCGGCCGTCCATGTCGAGCGCGTAGACGCCGTAGCAGCGCGGCGCCTCCTGGCGCTTCAGGTGGCGCGAGGTGATGACGTCGACGGCCATCCAGCGTTCACGCAGCGTGATGTTGGGGTGCTCGCGGGCGCGCTGCAGCAGCGTGTCGTGGATGGCCTTGCCGGTGGCATCGGCGGCGTGCGCGATACGGCGTACCGCATGGCCACCCTCGCGCGTGAGGTGCAGGCCCAGCGGCCCGCCGGCGTCGTGCGAGAAGGGCACGCCGGCGTCGACCAGCCAGCGGATGGCCGACGCGCTGTGTTCGGCGATGAAACGCGCGGTGTGCTCGTCGACGAGGCCAGCGCCAGCGTCCTGCGTGTCACGCACATGCGACTCGATGCTGTCGTCGCTGCCCAGCACGCCGACGATGCCGCCCTGCGCCCACGGCGTGGCGCCCTCGGTGAGTTCGCGCTTGGCCAGCACCACCACCGGCAGCCGCTCGGCGAGTTGCAGCGCCACCGTCAGCCCGGCCAGGCCGGCCCCCACGATGACGACAGGCGGCACGGCGCCGGCGGAAGGAGGATCGTTGATCATTTCACGGGGGTGCGCACGGAGCGCGTCCAAGGGGGCCAGATTGTATGAACTACCCACTTCTGGGCCGGCGCGGCACGGGCAGGCGACCCCTATCATGCGCTGATGAATATCAGGCGTGACGAACCCGGCTGGCAGGAACCCCAACGAGCGCCCGTGCGGCCCCCCACGCGCGACGAGCTCAACGCGCCCAGCACGCAGATCGTCACCGACCGCGAGGCCTATCTGGGCCAGGGCCGGCACGACGTCGGGCGCCGCATCTCCGACGATCATGTCGAACTCTTCATCACGGGTGACGTGGCCGGTTCGCTGCAGCGCGAATTTGTGCAGCACACGCCCGAGTTCATCGCGCTGCACGACCTGGGCACCAGCGCCAGCCTGCGCCTGCTGACCAGCCTGGCCGGCGCCGCCGGCGCGCGTGTGCAGCGGTTGTCGATCCGCCGCCAGGGCCATGGCGTGGCGCTGGCCGTGCTGCAGTTCGTCGAGATGCCGCTGGCCGACGGCACGCAGCTGCGCGTCTATGCCACCGACATCAACGCCGACAACCCCACGCGCGCCCAGGTGGCGCGCACGCTGCTGGCCTTCAGCAAGCTGGGCGTGCTGCTGGTGGGCGAACTGCCCCCGCACGCGCTGGCCGGCCAGCTGGCGCCGCTGCACGAAGCGCTGATGCGCAGCACCTGGCCGAACCGCGAGATGCTGCTGGTGCCGCTGGGCTCCAGCCTGGCCATGGCCGCCCACGCCGCGCAGCTGGCCCAGGGCAGCGCCGTCTCGGTGCACGTCACGCCGCACGCCGACAAGCCACGCCAGGCCTGGGGTTACATCGGCGGCGCCTGGAACCGCATGAACGGCGCCAGCGGTGCACGCGCGCTGTCCACCGACATGGCGCAGGCCGTGCCCAAGCCACGCCTGCCGCCGAGCGAGGCACCGACGCAACCGATGGAGCTGCGTCCCATCGGCCCGCCGCCGACGATGTCGATTCCGCTGATGACCCAGGCGACCACGCCCATGCCCAAGGTGGGCGGCGTCAGCTGGCAGGCCTATGTCGACCGCTGTGCGCTGATCAAGGGCGCGGTGTCGGTCTGCGTCTTCGACCTCCACAACTCGCAGCCGCTGGCCCATGCCGGCGGTGCGCCCGCGGCCGACCGCCTGGCGCAGCAGGGCACCACGCTGCTGTCGCAGATGAACGACGCATCGCGCGCGCTGGGCCTGGGGCCGGCGCGCGCCGAGGCCAGCGTCAGCACCGCCAGCCACCACCTGTTGCTGCGTCCGGTGCCGGGCCACCCCGGCGTGGCCGTGCACGTGGTGGTCTCGGCCACCACGGGCAACCTGACGCTGGCGCGCATGCAACTGGAGCGCATCGAAGCACCACAGTGAACCGGCTGCAGCGCCCCGCCCCGTCGGGCGGGCGCCCATGTAAAACGGGCCCCGAGGGGCCCGCTTCGCTTTCAGCGCTGCGCTTGGCTACTCAAAAGCTGTAGCCCAGGCCGATGGACAGCTGCGGCACGGCGCGCACCTTGCCGACGCCGTCGCGCAGGTCGACCAGTTCCTTGTCGATGTTGGCCTGGATGTCGGGCTGGGTGGCCAGCTGGCCTCGCGCCGTGGCGGTTACCGTAGCGCGGCCGATCGACGCACCGATGTCAGCAGAGAAGCGCAGCCCCGAGCCGCTCTGGTGGCCCCAGCCGATGCCGATGTACGGTGTGCTCTTCGGAAACTCGACCTGCACCTTCAGGCCGTCAGCGGCGGTGGTGACGTAGGTGCGGTCGCCGATGGTGATCGAGCCGCCGGCGCCGTTGGCGTCGAGCGTGATCTTGTAGGTGTTGAAGGCGGCGCCACCGGTGAACCGAAAGCTGCCTGCAAACGGGAACCAGTCGGCCAGCAGCGCGCTGCGCTGCAGCTTGTATTGGCCGTCGTAGTTGATGCCGTTCTCGACCGTGGACTTGCTGCGCGAGCCCAGCGTGTAGATGTCGCCGCGCAGCGTGAAGCTCTCGTTCACGGGCTGGGCGTAGCCCAGGCCGATGCCGGGAATGCCGATGCCGGTGTAGAGCTCTCCGGCCTGGGCCGGGGCGGCGAACAGGACGGCGGCAGCCAGGCTGCAGGCGGTGGCGAGATGGCGTCGGGTGGCGTGGGACAGCATGCGGGACTCCTGTGGCGGTGAATCTGTGGTTGTTCGAGATGCACCGCGGCACCAGGGCCGCGGCACACGCACAGATTGTCAGAGTCCCCCCGGCGGTGCATGCTCTGCATTAAGGATCGGTTTCCCGGTCAACTCGCAGCATGCGCAGCGACGCGCAAGCCGTTCGGAGCTTGCACGCGCGGCTCTCAGCCCTCACACGTGAAATGGCATTCGGGCCTTCGCCAGCCGCGCAAGCCCTTCCGGGCTTGCACGCGCGGGCTCAGTGGACGATGCGCGAGAACACGAACTCGCCCCCCTCGACGTCCACCGGGATCACGTCCCTGGGGCCGAACTTGCCTTGCAGGATGAGCTTGCTCACCGGGTTCTCGATGCGGTGCTGGATGGCACGCTTGAGCGGCCGTGCGCCGAACACCGGGTCGAAGCCCACCTTGGCCAGCTCGGCCAGCGCCGCCGGCGACACCTCGAGCTTCATCTCCAGCTTCTCGAGCCGGCCCTCCAGCAGCTTGAGCTGGATCTTCGCGATGCTCTCGATGTTCTTCATGTCGAGCGCGTGGAACACCACCGTCTCGTCGATGCGGTTCAGGAACTCGGGGCGGAAGTGCTGCTTGACCTCGACCCACACCGCGTCGCGGATGTCGGCGCTGGGCTGGCCGGCCATCTGCATGATCATGTGCGAGCCCAGGTTGCTGGTCATCACGATGACCGTGTTCTTGAAGTCGACCGTGCGGCCCTGGCCGTCGGTCAGGCGGCCGTCGTCGAGCACCTGGAGCAGCACGTTGAAAACGTCCGGGTGCGCCTTCTCGACCTCGTCGAGCAGCAGCACGCTGTACGGCTTGCGGCGCACGGCTTCCGTCAGCGCGCCGCCCTCGTCGTAGCCCACGTAGCCCGGTGGCGCGCCGATCAGGCGGCTCACCGAGTGTTTCTCCATGTACTCCGACATGTCGACGCGGATCATGTGGTCCTCGCCGTCGAACAGGAAACCGGCCAGCGCCTTGCACAATTCGGTCTTGCCCACGCCGGTGGGGCCCAGGAAGAGGAAGCTGCCCAGCGGCCGGTTCGGGTCGGACAGGCCGGCGCGTGAACGCCGGATGGCGTCGGCCACGGCGGTGATGGCTTCGTCCTGGCCCACCACGCGCTCGTGCAGCTTGTCTTCCATCTGCAGCAGCTTGTCGCGTTCACCCTGCATCAACTTGCTGACCGGGATGCCGGTGGCTCGTGAAACCACTTCGGCGATCTCTTCCGCGCCCACCATCGTGCGCAACAGTTGCGGGCGGCCGGCACCCTTCTTGCCGGTCTCTGTGGCCTGGGCTTCCTTCAGGCGCTTTTCCAGTTCGGGCAGCTTGCCGTACTGCAGCTCGGCGACCTTGTTGAAGTCACCCTTGCGCTTGAGCTCTTCGATCTGCTGGCGCGTGCGGTCGATCTCTTCCTTGACCTGCGCACTGCCTTGCGCGACGGCCTTCTCTGCCTTCCAGATCTCTTCCAGGTCGTTGTAGTCGCGCTCCAGCTTGGCGATCTCGTCCTCGATCAGGCCGAAGCGCTTGATGGAGCCTTCGTCCTTTTCCTTGCGCACGGCCTCGCGTTCGATCTTGAGCTGGATGAGCCGCCGGTCGAGCCGGTCCATGGCCTCGGGCTTGGAGTCGATCTCGATCTTCACCTTGGCCGCGGCCTCGTCGATGAGGTCGATGGCCTTGTCGGGCAGGAAACGGTCGGTGATGTAGCGGTGGCTCAGCTCGGCCGCGGCGACGATGGCCGGGTCGGTGATCTCCACGCCGTGGTGCACCTCGTACTTTTCCTGCAGGCCACGCAGGATGGCCACCGTGGCCTCGACGCTGGGCTCGTCGACCAGCACCTTCTGGAAGCGGCGCTCGAGAGCGGCGTCCTTCTCGACGTACTTGCGGTATTCGTTCAGCGTCGTGGCGCCGATGCAGTGCAGTTCGCCGCGCGCCAGCGCGGGCTTGAGCATGTTGCCGGCGTCGATGGCGCCCTCGGCCTTGCCGGCGCCCACCATGGTGTGCAGTTCGTCGATGAACAGGATGATGCGGCCCTCGTCGGCGGCCACTTCCTTCAGCACGGACTTCAGCCTTTCCTCGAACTCGCCGCGGAACTTTGCGCCGGCCAGCAGCCCGGCCATGTCCAGCACCAGCACACGCTTGTTTTTCAGGCTGTCGGGCACCTCGCCGTTGATGATGCGCTGCGCCAGGCCCTCGACGATGGCGGTCTTGCCCACGCCGGGCTCGCCGATCAGCACCGGGTTGTTCTTGGTGCGGCGCTGCAGCACCTGGATCGCGCGGCGGATCTCGTCGTCGCGGCCGATCACCGGGTCGAGCTTGCCCTGGCGGGCGCGCTCGGTCAGGTCGAGCGTGTACTTCTTCAGCGCCTCGCGCTGGCCTTCGGCGTCGGCCGAGTCGACCGACTGCCCGCCACGCACGGCCAGGATCGCCGCCTCGAGCGACTTGCGCGACAGGCCGTGCCCGCGCACGACGCCACCGATGTCGGTCTTCGAGTCGGCCAACGCCAGCAGGAACATCTCGCTGGCGATGAACTGGTCAGCCGCCTTCGTGGCTTCCTTGTCGGCGGCCTGCAGCAGTTGGGCCAGCTCACGCCCCGCCTGCACCTGACCCCCACCCTGCACCTGCGGCAGGTTGCGGATGGCGGTCTCCATCGCCACGCCCAAGGCGGCCGTGTTGGCGCCGGCGCGGTCGAGCAGTGCCTTGGGGCCGTCGGGCTGGGCCAGCATCGCCGCCAGCAGGTGGGCCGGCTCGATATAGGGGTTGTCACGGGCGACGGCGGCGCTCTGGGCGTCGGCCAGGGCTTGCTGGAAGGCGGTGGTGAGCTTGTCGAAACGCATGATGGAGGTCCTTTCGCTTGCTGCCCACATGGGGCGGCAGCGCATCGGTTTCAAGGCCATGCCCGCAGCCTGGCCTTGCGCCAGGACAAGCGCTGCAACGCGCCGGCGCCCCCAGCACGCCAGAATGGAAGCCATGGCCATCCACCAGATCCAGGTCCGTTACGACACCACGGCCGACCGCCTGCTGCTGCAACTGCGCACAACGGAAGCCGAGGTCTATGCGGTGTGGCTGACGCGGCGCATGGTGCAGCGGCTGTACCCGCCCTTTCGCCAAGTGGTGGCGCAGGCCAGCGTGGCACGTGCCGCGCCGCAGGCCCTGCCCGTGCCGGAGGCGCGCCAGATGCTGGAGCAGACGGCGCTGCAGCGTTCACTGCAGGGCGCCGACTTCGCCCAACCCTTCGCCAGCGCCGACGCCAGCCATCCGCTGGGCCCGGAACCGCTGCTGCCCGACACCGCCGACCTGCGCCCGGGCGCCGACGGCCAGCTGACGCTGGCCGTGCGCGAGCCGCGCGGCCGGCGCATCGAGATCGCGCTCACCGCTGAGCTGGCCACCGCCTTGCTGCGCCTGCTGGACAGCGCGCTGGCGGCGGCCGAGTGGGGTCTGCAGGCCGCGGCGGCGCCAGGCGGAACGCCGCCCGAGGGCATGCCGGGTCAGCTGCCGCCGGGCCGGCTCGTCAGCTGACGCGCCTCAAGGCCAGGGCGCCCCGCCGCGGCGGCGCCTAGATCGCTTCGCCGAGCCGGTGGTAGTGGCCCGACCGGTAGAGCAGCGGCGCCTGCGCGTTTTCAGTGAAGGCGAGCACGCGCCCGATGTAGAGGCGGTGGTCGCCAGCGTCCTGGCGAGTGTGGAACTCGCACTCGAACACGGCCGCGGCGTCGTTCAGCACCGGCGTGCCGTGCCCGCCCAGCGACCACTGGCCTCCAGCGAAGCGGTGCGCGTGGGCGCTGGCAAAGCGGCGCGACAGGCCGATCTGCACCTCGGTCAGCACGTTGACGGCAAAACGCGGCGCGGCCTCGAAGGCGGCGAGGATGGGGCTTTCGCGCCGCAGCGACCACAGCACGAGCGGCGGCTCGAGCGAGACAGAGTTGAAGGAATTCACCGTCAGGCCGACATAGGCGCCGGCCTCGTCGATACAGCTCACGATGGTGATGCCGGTGGTGAACCTGCCCAGCGCGGTACGCAGCCGCCGCGGGTCCATCAGTGGCCCGCGCCCGGGCCCGGCGCGGCAGCCGCCGCGGCATTGCCCGACACGAGGCCCCAGCGCGCCAGGGCCGCGTCGTCGGCGACACGCGCGTCGACCCAGCGTGCACCTTCGGCCGTGGTTTCCTTCTTCCAGAATGGCGCCTGCGTCTTCAGGTAGTCCATCAGGAACTCGCAGGCCAAGAAGGCCTGACCCCGGTGCGCCGAGCTGACGGCCACGAGCACGATCTGGTCGCCGGGCAGCAGCGGACCGACACGGTGGACCACACGCGCGGCGCGGATGTCGAAGCGGCGACGGGTCTCGTCGATCATGCCCTCGATGGCCCTTTCGGTCATGCCGGGGTAGTGCTCGAGTTCCATCGCCGCGACCTCGCCGGCGACACCGCCGTTGCGGTCGCGCACCGTGCCGACGAAGCTGGCCACGGCACCCACCGCCGCGTCGCCGGCACGCAGCGCGGCGACTTCGGCGCCGAGGTCGAAGTCGCCGGTCTGGATGCTGACGCGGGCAGGCATGGGCTGATGCTGCCTCAACCGCCGGTGACCGGGGGAAAGAAGGCTACTTCGGCCCCTTCCGGTACCTGGGCGCTGTCGTTGCTCATGGCCTGGTTGACGGCACCGCGCAGCGCGCGGCCACGCGAGAGCGCTTCGGCGTGACGCGGGCTGCTGGCGATGAGCTGGTCACGCAGCGCGCCCAGCGTGCTGCCGGCCGGCAGTTCGACGCTTTCATGCGCGCCCAGCGCCTCGCGCAAGGAGGCGAAATAGCGGACCCGGATCTTCACCATCGCACTCATCGGGAAACCAGCGCCGACAGCGGCAGGAAACGCACCGGGTCACCCCGCGCGATGGCCTGGCCGGGCGGGTTGTCGAGCAGGCCGTCGGCCCAAACGGCCGAGGTCAGCACACCCGAACTCTGGTTCGGGAACAGGTCGAGGCCCCCTTCGCCGTTCAGCCGCACGCGCAGGAACTCGCGCCGCTTGTCGGGGCGTGGCCAGTCGAAGTCCGCACGCATCGGCAGCGGCGCCGGCAGCCCGGCCGGCATGCCCTGCATCGCACGCAGCGCCGTGCTGACCGTCAGCAGGTAGGTGACGTAGGAAGACACCGGGTTGCCCGGCAGCCCGATGAGCAGCGCCGCGCTGCCGTTGGGTCGGCGGATGCAGCCCAGCGCCAGCGGCTTGCCGGGCTTGATGGCGATCTGCCAGTTCTCGATCGAGCCCTCGGCCTCGGCCGCCGGCTTGAGGTGGTCTTCCTCGCCCACCGAGACGCCGCCGCTGGTGATGATGAGGTCGTTGTGCAACGCCGCCTCGCGCAGCGCCGCACGCGTGGCTTGCAGCGTGTCGCCGACGATGCCCAGGTCCTGCACCTCGCAGCCGCCGGCCTGCAACAGCGCCCGCAGCGTGTAGCGGTTGCTGTTGTAGATGGCGCCCGGGCGCAGCACCTCGCCGGGCATCTGCAGTTCGTCGCCGGTGGAAAAGAGCGCGGCACGCGGCCGGCGCAGCACCGGCAACAAGCCGGCGCCGACGCTGGCGGCCAGGCCCAGGGCCTGCGGCGTGAGGCGTTCACCGCGGTGCAGCACCGCGCTGCCGCGTTGCACGTCTTCGCCGCGGCGGCGTATCCACTGGCCCGGCGTCGGCACGGTGTTGACCTTGACGGCGCCGTAGCCCTCGCCGGCCACCGCCTCGCACTGTTCCTGCATCACCACGGCATCGGCACCCGCGGGCACCTGGCCGCCGGTGAAGATGCGCGCCACGGTGCCGGGCTGCAGCGGCTGGCCGACATGGCCGGCCGGGATGCGCTGCGCCACCGGCAGCACCCCGCCGGCAGCGGGCAGGTCGGCGCAGCGCATCGCGTAGCCGTCCATCGAGGTGTTGTCGGCGGGTGGTACGTCCAGCGAAGACAGCACCTCGGCAGCGAGCACGCGGCCCAGCGCGTCGAAGGTGGAGACCGGCTCGGCTTCGGTGATGGCGTGGCCGGCCGCGGCGGCCGTCAGGCGGGCCAGTGCATCGTCCAGGCTGAGCAGCGGGCGCGCGGCGTTCATGCGTCGTGACAGTGGGTTTCGATGAGACCCTTCACCGCCGCCACGTCGGGAGCGATGACAACGAACCGCTTGGGCAGCGCCTCGATGTCGCGCAGCGCGGGCGGCGGCTCGGGCTTGAAGCCCAGCGCCTCTTCGATGGTGTCGGCGAACTTGGCCGGCAGCGCCGTTTCCAGCACCAGCATGGGCACACCGGGCTGCAGGTGTTCACGCGCCACCTTCAGGCCGTCGGCGGTGTGGGTGTCGACGAGCAGCTGGTTCACCTGCCAGGTGTGGCGGATGGTGGCCAGGCGGTCGGCATGCGTACTCTTGCCGCTGACGAAGCCGTAGCCGGGGATGCGCAAAAACTCCTCGGGCGTGAGCGTGAAGCCGCCGTCGCGCGCCAGCGCGGCGCCGAAGAGTTCCTTCGTGCGTGCGCCGTCGCGCCCCAGCAGGTCGAACACGAAGCGCTCGAAGTTGCTGGCCTTGCTGATGTCCATCGAGGGGCTCGAGGTCTCGTGCGTCTCGGCCGTGGCGCGCGGGCGGTAGGTGCCGGTGCGGAAGAACTCGTCGAGCACGTCGTTTTCGTTGGTGGCCGCCACCAGCTTGTCGATCGGCAGGCCCATCATGCGTGCAACGTGGCCGGCGCAGATGTTGCCGAAGTTGCCACTGGGCACCGTGAAGCTCACACGTGCATCGTTCGGCGCCGCCGCCGGGCCGCTCCAAGGCGGCGCAGCCCCCTCGGCGGGTACCGAGCCGGAGGCGAGGTTGGGGGCCTCTGATGTGGCCTGGAAGTAGCCCGCGAAGTAGTAGACGACCTGGGCCAGCAGCCGCGCCCAGTTGATGCTGTTCACCGTGCCGATGCGGTACCTGCGCTTGAACCCGAGGTCGTTGCTGACGGCCTTGACGATGTCCTGGCAGTCGTCGAACACACCCTCGACGGCGATGTTGTGGATGTTGGCATCCTGCAGGCTGAACATCTGCGCCTGCTGGAAGGGGCTCATGCGGCCGTGCGGGCTGAGCATGAAGACGCGCACGCCTTGCTTGCCGCGCATCGCGTATTCGGCCGCGCTGCCGGTGTCGCCGCTGGTCGCGCCCAGGATGTTCAGCGCCTCGCCGCGGCGGCCCAGCTCGTACTCGAACAGGTTGCCCAGCAGCTGCATCGCCATGTCCTTGAAGGCCAGCGTGGGGCCATTGGACAGCGCTTGCAGGTAGAGCCCTTCTTCGAGCTTCTTCAGCGGCGTGATCTGCGGCGTGCCGAACACCGCCTCGGTGTAGGTGGCCGTGCACAGGCGCCGCAGGTCGGCCGCAGGGATGTCGGCGATGTAGAGGCTGAGGATCTCGAAGGCCAGCTCCGCATACGGCAGGCCACGCCAACGCGCGAGCGTGGCGGCGTCGACCTCGGGGTAGAACGCCGGCAGGTAGAGACCGCCATCGGGCGCCAGGCCCTCGAGCAGGATGTCGCAGAAGCCACGCTCCGACTTGTCGCCGCGGGTGCTGACGTACTTCATCGTGTGCTCAATTCAGCTCTTCCTTGCGGATCTTGACGATCGGCGCCAGCACCGTCGCCAGCGCCTGCATCTGCGCCAGCGCCGCGGTCATGCGGCCCTCGACGGTGTCGTGCGTCAGGATGATGAGATCGGTCTGGTTTTCGCCTTCGGCACTTTCACGCTGCAGCACGGCGTCGATGCTGATGTCGTTCTCGGCCAGGATGCCCGTGATGCGCGCCAGCACGCCCGCCTTGTCGGCCACCACCAGGCGCAGGTAGAAGGCCGTCACCACGTCGGCGATGGGCAGGATGGGTGTGTCGTGCAGTTCACCCGGCTGGAACGCCAGGTGGGGCACACGCTGCTCGGGGTCGGCGGTGTGCAGGCGGGTGATGTCCACGAGGTCGGCGATCACGGCGCTGGCCGTGGGTTCGCTGCCCGCGCCCTTGCCGTAGTAGAGCGTGGGGCCGACGGCGTCGCCCTGCACCACCACGGCGTTCATCGCGCCTTCGACGTTGGCGATCAAGCGCGTGGCCGGGATCAGCGTCGGGTGCACACGCAGCTCGATGCCACCGGCCGGGTACGCGGCCGACTTCAGGTCATCCCTGCGCCGCGTGATGCCCAGCAGCTTGATGCGGTAGCCCAGCTGCTCGGCATAGCGGATGTCGGCCGCCTGCAGGCCGGTGATGCCTTCCACGTAGGCCTTGTCGAACTGCACCGGCACGCCGAAGGCGATGGCGCTCATGATCGTCGCCTTGTGCGCGGCGTCGATACCCTCGATGTCGAAGGTCGGGTCGGCCTCGGCGTAGCCCAGGCGCTGCGCTTCCTTGAGCACGACGCTGAAGTCCAGCCCCTTGCTTCGCATCTCGGACAGGATGAAGTTGGTGGTGCCGTTGATGATGCCGGCCACCCAGTCGATGCGGTTTGCCGTCAGGCCCTCGCGCAGTGCCTTGATGATCGGGATGCCACCGGCCACCGCTGCCTCGAAGGCGACGATCACGCCCTTGGCGCGCGCGGCGCCGAAGATCTCGCTGCCGTGCACGGCCAGCAGTGCCTTGTTGGCGGTGACGACGTGTTTGCCCGCCGCAATGGCCTCCAGCACCAACGCCTTGGCGATGCCGTAGCCGCCGATGAGCTCGATGACGATGTCGATCTGCGGGTTGGCGATGACGGCGCGTGCATCGGCCACCACTTGAACGCCGTCGCCCACGATGGCGCGCGCGCGCCCGGTGTCGAGGTCGGCGACCATGGTGATCTCGATGCCGCGGCCGGCGCGGCGGCGGATCTCTTCCTGGTTGCGGCGCAGTACCTTGAAGGTGCCGCTGCCGACGGTGCCGATGCCCAGCAGGCCGACCTGTATCGGCTTGGTTTCGACATCACGTCGCTGCTCGACGTGAGTCTCCACCGCAACACTTCGTGTTGTCATTGGTTGTGTCTCTTGCGGTAGTTGGAGAGGAAACGGTCGATGCGGCCGATGGCCTCGGTCAGGTCGTCCGAGTTGGGCAGGAAGACGATGCGGAAATGGTCGTGCGCGGGCCAGTTGAAGCCCGTGCCCTGCACGATCAGCACCTTCTCCTCGGCCAGCAGTTCGTAGGCGAACTGCTGGTCGTTGGTGATCGGGTACATCTTCGGGTCCAGCCGCGGGAACATGTACAGCGCGGCCTGCGGCTTGACGACGCTGACACCGGGAATCTGGCTCAGCAGTTCGTAGGCCAGGTCGCGCTGGCGGCACAGCCGGCCGCCCGGTGCCACCAGATCCTTGATGCTCTGGTAGCCGCCCAGTGCGGTCTGGATGGCCAGCTGCCCCGGCGTGTTGGCGCACAGCCGCATGCTGGCCAGCATGTTCAGGCCCTCGATGTAGTCCTTCGCGCGCTTCTTGCCGCCCGAAACGACCATCCAGCCCGCGCGGTAGCCGCAGCTGCGGTAGTTCTTGCTCAGGCCGTTGTAGGTGACGAAGAGCACGTCGTCGGCCAGGCTCGCGATGCTGGTGTGCTCGACGCCGTCGTACAGCGTCTTGTCGTAGATCTCGTCGGCAAAGACGATGAGGTCGTTCGTGCGCGCGACCTCGACGATGTCCTTCAGCACTTCCACCGGATACAGCGCGCCGGTGGGGTTGTTCGGGTTGATGACGACGATGGCACGGGTGGCGGGCGTCACCTTGGCACGGATGTCGGCCAGGTCGGGCATCCAGCCCGAGCCCTCGTCGCAGCGGTAATGCACCGGCGTGCCGCCGGACAGCGACACCACCGCGGTGTGCAGCGGGTAGTCGGGCGAGGGGATCAACACCTCGTCGCCGGCGTCGAGCAGCGCGTTCATGCTCATCGCGATGAGTTCGCTGGCGCCATTGCCGAGGTAGACGTCGTCGACCGTCACGCCGCTGACGTTTTTCTCCTGCGTGTAGTGCACCACCGCCTTGCGCGGCGCGAACAGGCCCTTGCTGTCGGTGTAGCCGGCGGCGTGCGGCAGGTTGCGGATCATGTCCTGCACGATCTCGTCGGGCGGCATCAGGCCAAAGGCGGCCACGTTGCCGATGTTCAGCTTGATGATCTTGTGGCCCTCGTCTTCCATCTGTCGCGCCTTGTCGAGCACGGGGCCGCGGATGTCATAGCCGACGTTGGCGAGCTTGGCGGATTTGGCGATCGGTTTCAAGGCGCGGGCCTTCTTGAAGGGGTGGGCTGGAGCAACCTAGAATTATCCACGCATGAAGTTCCAGCCCGATACGCTCGACGGCGTCAACGTCATCACGCGCCAGGAACCCGGCCGCGTCTGGCTGGGTGCCACCCTCTTCCAGCACAGCGTGCTGGTGCCCTGGCACGGCGAGGTGCTGCCCTGGGCGGCAGCCGCGCCCGAGGAACTCACCCCCGCGCACTTCGAGCGCATCGCCGCGATGCAGCCCGAGCTGGTGATCTTCGGCAGCGGCGCGCGCCTGCGCTTCGTCGCACCGGCCCTGCTGCAGTCGCTGATGGCGCTGCGCATCGGGGTCGAAACCATGGACACGCCGGCCGCCTGCCGCACCTACAACGTGCTCGTCAGCGAACACCGCCGCGTGCTCGCCGCACTGCTGCTGGCACCGCCCCCCTGAGGTCGGGGGCGCCGGAGACTTTATAATTCGCGATTGAGCCGGCTGGGCTGGAGGGCCGGCTTCCTTCTGCAGTGCGAGAACACTACCCATGACGCCTGTCGTAAACAAGTCCCTACCGGAATTCGAAGCCCTGGCCACGGGCGGCGTGAAGTTCACGCCCCAATCGCATCTCGGCAAGGCCGTGGTGCTGTACTTCTACCCGAAGGACAACACCCCTGGATGCACGACCGAGGCGATGCAGTTCCGTGACCAGCACAAGGACTTCATCAAGGCCGGCGCCGTGGTCTTCGGCGTATCGCGCGACAACATGGTCAGCCACGAGAAGTTCAAGACCACTCTTGAACTGCCCTTCGAGCTGATCGCCGACACCGAAGAAAAGCTCTGCCACATGTTCGGCGTGGTCAAGAACAAGATCATGTACGGCAAGAAGGTCAAGGGCATCGAGCGCAGCACCTTCCTCATCGACGCCGAGGGCGTGATGCGCGCCGAGTGGCGCGGCATCAAGGTCGCCGGGCACGTTGACGACGTGCTCACGGCGGTGAAGGCGCTGAAGAAGGCCGCTTGATCCCCCGAACTTTCCTCCCTGGACTGCAGGGCCTGCGCCCCGCAGTCGTGGTTTCCGGATGCCTAGCCGCACAGCTGCCTGTGCGGCTTTTTTCTGTTCTCCTCACCCCGGTCTGACGCCCATGCCCCTGCCCAAGCCGCCCGCGAAAAAAGGTGATCTGCTGCGTAGCGCCGACTACGAGGCGCAGGCTGCGCCCCGTGTCGAGAAGCGCTCGCTGAAAACCCGCACCGCCGAGGCCCCGGCCCAAGCGGCGCTGGAACTGCATGACGGTAGCCCGGCGCTCGCCGCACGGCCCGCCGACAAGCCCGCCGCGCCGCCCCCGGCGGCCTACGCACCGCTGGGCCGTGCCGGCCGCGCACCCGCGCCCGCGCCGCGTGTGCGCAAGCCGCGCGGCAGCGGCCCGGCCAAGCTCTTCGTGCTCGACACCAACGTGCTGATGCACGACCCGATGTCGCTCTTCCGCTTCGAGGAACACGACGTCTTCCTGCCGATGATCACGCTGGAGGAACTCGATGGCCACAAGAAGGGCATGAGCGAGGTGGCGCGCAGCGTGCGCCAGGTCAGCCGCGAGCTCGACGCGCTGGCCAGCCTGGCCGCCAAGGACAGCAAGCTCGACGCCCACGCCGGCATCGAACTCGCCAGCACCGGCCACCGCGAGGCCGGCGGCAAGCTCTACTTCCAGACCACCTTCCTCGACTTCAAGCTGCCGCCCGGCCTGCCCCAGGGCAAGGCCGACAACCAGATCCTGGGCGTGGTGCAGAGCCTGCGCGAGCAGCAGCCCGGGCGCGACATCGTGCTGGTGTCCAAGGACATCAACATGCGCGTCAAGGCGCGTGCCCTGGGCCTGCCGGCCGAGGACTACTACAACGACAAGACGCTGGAAGACGGCGACCTGCTCTACACCGGGGTGCTGCAGCTGCCGGCCGACTTCTGGGACCGCCATGGCAAGACCATGGAAAGCTGGCAGCAGGGCGGCAACACCTTCTACCGCATCAGCGGGCCGCTGGTGCCCGCGCTGATGATCAACCAGTTCGTCTACCTGGAAGTGCCGGGCGCCGCGGCGCTCTACGCACGCGTGACCGAGATCACCGGCAAGACAGCTGTCCTCAAGACATTGCGCGACTACACCCACGGCAAGAACGCGGTGTGGGGCGTGACGGCACGCAACCGCGAACAGAACTTCGCGCTCAACCTGCTGATGGATCCCGACTGCGACTTCATCACCCTCACCGGCACCGCAGGCACCGGCAAGACGCTGATGACGCTGGCCGCGGGCCTTTCACAGGTGCTGGACGACCGCCGCTACACCGAGATCATCGTTACCCGCGTGACGGTGCCGGTGGGTGACGACATCGGCTTTTTGCCCGGCAACGAGGAAGAGAAGATGGGCCCCTGGATGGGCGCACTCGACGACAACCTCGAAGTGCTGGCGCGCACCGACGCCAGCGCCGGCGAATGGGGCCGCGCCGCCACCAACGACCTGGTGCGCAGCAAGATCAAGATCAAGAGCCTGAACTTCATGCGCGGGCGCACCTTCCTGAACAAGTTCGTGCTCATCGACGAGGCGCAG
>Ga0105047_10000848_pt1 | contig 53723 bp, 54 predicted proteins | sample MAT04_FD_78384 | JGI IMG/M metagenome (GOLD analysis project Ga0105047, IMG submission 78384) | Freshwater microbial communities from Lake Fryxell liftoff mats and glacier meltwater in Antarctica - MAT-04 (megahit assembly) | ecosystem: Environmental > Aquatic > Freshwater > Ice > Liftoff... | reverse complement strand
TTTTTTATTAAGGTTCAATTCAACCAGACGCAGATTATGCGCCGTTTTGACCATCTCTAAACTCAAGACCTGAATTACGCTACAAAATCTCCGGCTGATACTTTTCCGCGAAGAGCGCGGGCTGGCCGCCAGTGTGCCAGAAGAGCACAGTTTCATTGCTCTGGATGATGCCTCGCCGAATCAGGTCAATCATACCTGCGGCGGCGCGCCCGGTGTAAACCGGGTCGAGCAGCAGGCCTTCGTTGGCGGCAAACAGGTTGATGGCCTCGCGTTCCTGTTCAGCAAACACGCCGTAACCGGCCTTGCAGTAATCGTCGTTTGCGAGCACATCCTGCCCGGTGAAGTTAATGTGTTTGCCAACCTTGTCACTGGCGGTACTGGCCAGCGCCGAGACGTTCGCCTTGAGCGCGCTGACGGGTTCATCGATGCTGATACCCAGGATGCGCGCCTGGCAGTCAAAGAGACGCGCCCCCAGCGTCAGCCCGGCGTGCGTGCCACCCGAGGAAGTGCCAAAGATAATCCAGTCCGGCTTTAAACCCTGCTGCATCAACTCTTCCACAGCGAAAGCATACCCCAGCGCGCCGGTCGGACTGGAGCCGCCGTAGGGCACCAGGTAAGGTTTCGATCCGCCAGCCACGGCCGTCTCGTAGGTGTGCTGCAGCACGGCATCGCGGTCCTTGCGATCTTCCACCCAGACCACATCCGTGTCAAACATAAAATCAAGCAGCAGGTTGGCCGAAGGCTGGCGCGGATGCTTTCCATTTAATACCAGCATGCACTCCAGCCCAAACTTGGCTGCCGCGGCAGCCGTCTGGCGGCAGTGATTGGACTGCATCGCCCCGGCGGAGATCAGCATTTTACAGTTCTGATCCAGGGCTTCGGCTACCAGGAACTCCAGTTTGCGGGTCTTGTTGCCGCCAAAGGCCAGGCCGGTCTGATCGTCACGTTTGACAAACAAACGCGGACCGCCCAGTGCCGCCGAAAGTCGCGGCAATTCTTCAATCGGGGTCGGTAGGTGGGCAAAGTGCAGACGGGGAATATTATTCATGGATTGGCTCCTTGGTTAATCTTATGTTGAGAAAAAACTTGTGTCCATAAAATTCACACAAAATTTACAATTAATATATCTTATCTTCACAGTGCGCACCGCATACGGAGCGGTTAATGCTCTGAAATAAATTAATCCTGCACAGACCTGGCAACTCTTGCCTTGCCGCGCGAGCGCATCAGGTCGATCAGGCGCGGGACGATGTTGGTGTACAACGCGTACCACAGCGGGTTGGGAGCGAAATCCCAGGCACCCAGGCTGCGCTGCACTTCTCCGCCCAGGCCTTCCTTGAAGCGGAAGACACCCCACATCGAATCGTTCTCGTTGAATTCATCCGGCGCGCCCCACAGGTCGTAGACCGTGCAGCCCTGCGCGCGCGCCCAGCGCATAGCCTCCCACTGCAACAGGTAGTTGGGCATCTTGTCGCGGTGCGCCTCACGTGACATGCCGTAAATGTAATAGGCGCGCCCGGCAAAGTGGAACAGGTAGACCGCCGCCACCGGCTCGCCTTCCAGCTCGGCGATCAGTGCCGTCGAGCAGTGCGCGAACGTTTGCCAGACAGTCTCATAATAGGCCTGGTCACGGATCACAAAGCCGTCGCGCACGGAAGTCTCAGCATACATGCGGTAGAGCAGCGGCCAATCTGCGGGGGTACTCGGGCGCACAGTCAGCCCTTTTTTTGCACCCAGGCGCACATTGTAGCGTGTCTTTTGCTTCATGCGCGCCAACATATCTTCCTCCGGGACAGAGACATCCAGCAGCACGGTGTTCTTGAACTGGATCTGGTCGGAGGCGTAACGCCAGCCGCGCGCGGAGATTTCCCGCTGTACTGCCAGCCCAGGCGCATAGGAGGTGTCGCTTTCGCTGCCCGGCACACCGCGCCCCAGCACCACATCCGGGTCAGTTTTCAGGAAGATGGCACCCTGCTTGAGGGCAAATTTTTGCAGATCATCCAGCACATGCTGGCGCAGGGCTGCATCTTCCCAGCACAGCAGCGGCCCTTTAGGCGCGTAAAGAATACACAGGCGCGCGGCAAAATTGCGGCGCAGCACGCTCTTTTTCAGCACCAGCGCAGCGCCCGCCAGTTGCATCGGATCGATTTGTGCCAGGAAATCGGTTTTTTCAGACCATTCAAAGCGCGCCCCTGCCTGCGTCCAAATCAGGTAGACGGGCTGCCAACCGTAATGAGCCTTGACCTGCCCCCATTCATAGGTTTGCAGCAGGTGCGGCTCCGGCAGGCGGGCGATCAGCTCATTCCAGGGGTGTGAAGGCATATAAGATTATTTTATCCTGCTTTTGGCAAAGAAACACGCCCGGGCACACCCAGTTGAACACGAAGTGCCTGCTCTTAACCAGAATTCAACCCTGTTGGCGGTTATAATTCCTTTTTCAATTCTCACAACCATCAGGAACCACGCATGTCATTCCTCGATAAAAAACGCTTCGCAGACTCTTTACATTACAATCATTTTTACCAGATGGTCGGCTGGAGAATTGCCGACGATGGCCGCAGCATGTATGAACAGGGTCTGGTAAAGATTAACAGCTACACCGATAACAGCCTGGACTGTGAAGTAAGCGGCACAGCAATTATCCCTTATCATGTCACGCTGAAGATGACATCCAACCAGTTTATTTACGGTTGCAGCTGCAAACATGCGCAAAGAGGCAACCTGTGCAAACACGTTGTGGCAGCCGGCGTTGCAGTGCAAAAAATCCTCAGTGAAGATGTTAAAAAATCCTGGGAGAACCGTCTGCTGTTTGTGCACGAAACCCCACCCGCGCGCAAACCTGCCGCCCAAAAAGCCACTCCGTACCTGCTCATCTTTGTACTTTACTTAAATTACAACACCTGGCGCATCCGGCCACTGACTGTTCAACTGGAGAAAATCTTGGCAGCCGGGGTCGAACCGCCTGAAGAATGGGACAACCAGACCCTGCTGAATCTGATCAATACCAGCGAAATACCCACCAGCGCATTCAAATCCGATATCAAACATCGCTTGACACCCGAAATGTGTCTGAATGCCCCAACCCAAATTGTGCACCTGGCGCAGATGCTGCACCAGTTATCCAGCACAGCCAGCGGTTATTTTAGCGTGTCCGGGCCGGAACGCGCCACTCCTGGCGTGTTGGAAAGCCTGCGCGATGAAAATTTCCCGCTCTTCCTGGGTCAGGCTGGCTACTCTGAAGCTGTCAGCCTGGAAAATGGGCGTCCCCTGACAGTCCTGCATGATTCCGCCAGCGTGCTGCTCGACATCGAAAAGCAAAAAGATGACAGCCTGCGTATGCAGTTTCACCTGTACCTCGGCAAGGAACTCTGGAAAGTCACCAAGAAACCGACTGTCATTACCCAGAATCCGTTATGGCTGATGATGGACAATATGCTGATTCCCGCCGAGGAAAGCCTGGATGTGGAGCAGATCGAGAACCTGGGCAAGGCGTCGCGCGTTATCATTCCCGCCGCAGAAACAGAGCGCTTTCTAACGGAATACGTGCCGCGCCTGGCGGATCGCTTCAACATCACCGGTTCGGGAGTGAACACGCAAGACGTGCTTGAAAAACCCCGCCCGCGCCTGTACCTGGAAGACCATGAAAGCACGTTGGAAGTGACGCTCAAGTTTGGCTACGGCGAGTTTGAAGTGCCGTATGAATCACGCATCCCGGTCAGTTCAGCTTCGTACGACCTGCAAACCGTAACATTTTCGCGCATCTTTCGGGATGCTGACGCCGAGAAAAAAGCCTATGGGCAGGTCAGTGATTACGGTCTCAAGCGCGCTACAGGCGAGCCGGGTCTGTTCAACCTGCGCGCCAAAGTGGACGTGGTCGACTTTTTGGTGCGTTACGTGCCAAAAGCCACTGCCGATGGCTTTGAAATTTACGGGCAGGATAATATCAAGAATGTGCGCGTCAATCATCACAAGCCCTCGATTTCATTTAACATATCTTCCGGCATCGATTGGTTTGACCTGAAAACTTCAATTCAGTATGGTGACGTGTCCGTGCCGCTTAAAGAAATGCGCCGGGCGCTCAAACGCAATGAAAGCTACATCATGCTGGCCGATGGCTCGATTGGCGAAGTACCCCAGGCATGGCTCGAACGCTACAAGCACGTCTTCAGCCTGGGCGAGGAAAACGGCGACGACCTGCGCTTCTCCAACCAGCAGGTAACCCTGCTCGACCAGCTGCTGGGCGAATCGGAGCGGGTCAGCACAGATGCGGAATTCCAGCGCCGCCGCCAGCGTCTGCGCAATTTTGAGAGCATCACGCCGCAGCCTCTGCCGCAAAACATCACCGCTGAACTGCGTCCCTACCAGAAAGCGGGTGTTGATTGGCTGCACTTCCTGCGCGAATACCAGTTCGGCGGCTGCCTGGCCGATGACATGGGTCTGGGCAAGACCGTGCAAGTACTCACCTTTCTGCAGGCGTTAAAAGAAAAGAAAGTTTCAACCAAAGCCACGCTGGTCGTGCTGCCGCGCTCGCTGCTGGTTAACTGGCAGCGCGAATCGGAAAAATTCACTCCCGAGCTGCGCATGCTCGAATATCACGGTCAGTTCCGAGAAAAAGATACCGCCATCTTCGACCAGTATGACGTGGTGCTGACCACCTACGGCATTGTCATCAAAGATATCGAGCTGCTGCGTGCATACCGCTTCCACTATGTCATTCTGGATGAATCGCAAGCCATCAAAAACCCGGTCTCACAGAGCGCCAAAGGCTGCCGCCTGCTGCAAGCCGACCATCATCTGGTGATGACCGGCACGCCAGTCGAAAACTCCACCATGGAATTATGGTCGCAGTTCGCCTTTCTCAACCCTGGCCTGTTGGGCAACCTCGACTACTTCCGCACTGAGATCGGCGGCCCCATCGAACGCGATGCCAACGCCGAAACCGCCCAGTTCCTGCGCAAGATGGTCTACCCCTTCATCCTGCGCCGCACCAAGGAGCAGGTCGCACCCGAACTGCCGCCGCGCACAGAGCGCATTATCTACGGCGATATGGAACCCGCGCAGCGCAAGATCTACACCCGCACCCGCGAAGATTACCGCAAAAACCTGCTCGGCCTGATCGACGGCCAGGGCATGGACAACGCCCGTATGAAGATATTGGAAGGGCTGCTGCGCCTGCGCCAGATCTGCATCCACCCGCGCCTGGTGGATAAACTGTATCACGGCGAAAGCGCCAAGTTCGAGCTGCTGACCGAACAGATCGAAACCCTGATGGCCGAAGGCCACAAGGCGCTGATCTTCTCGCAGTTCGTAGAAACCCTCAAACTGCTGCGCCTGTATCTTGACGAGCGCAATATTCGCTACGCCTACCTGGACGGGCAAACCGTCAACCGTCAGGACCAGGTGGATGCCTTCCAGAACCAGCCCGCCATCTCGTTTTTCCTGATCAGCCTCAAAGCTGGCGGCGTGGGTCTCAACCTGACCGCCGCCGATTACGTCATCCACATTGACCCGTGGTGGAACCCGGCGGTCGAAATGCAAGCCAGCGACCGCGCCCACCGCATCGGGCAGGACAAACCTGTCTTTGTCTACAAGTACATCCTGCGCGACTCGGTCGAAGAAAAAATCCTGCTGCTGCAGGAACGTAAACGCAACCTGGTCAACCAGCTCATCTCCACCGAAACCAGCTTCTTCAAAAGCCTGACGAAGGACGACGTCCAGGCGCTGTTCTCGTAACCTGCACCCACAAAAGGATTCAAGATGACATCCCTCACCGCCGCATCCACCAACAAATACTGGCAGTACGCCTTATGGTTGGCAATCTTCACCATCGTCTACAACCTGGCGGAGGGACTGGTCTCCATCGGCTTCGGCGTGCAGGATGAAGCCCTGACGCTCTTCGGCTTTGGCATCGATTCGTTCATCGAGGTGCTTTCCGGCATCGGCATCCTGGCCATGGTTCTGCGCATCCGCCAGAACCCGGATGCCCCGCGCTCGACTTTTGAGCGCACCGCGCTGCGCATCACCGGCTCATCCTTCTACCTGCTGGCTGTTGGGCTGGGACTGACCGCCGTCTACAACCTGGTCAGCGGGCACAAACCCTCCACCACCCTGCCGGGCATGATCATCGCGCTGATCTCAATTGCCTCCATGTGGCTCCTGGTGCAGGCCAAGCGCAAGGTCGGCCGCGCGCTCAACTCCAGCCCCATCCTGGCAGACGCCAACTGCACCATGATCTGCATCTACATGTCAGTGGTGCTGCTGATCGCCAGCCTGGTCTACCAGTTCACCGGCTTTGGCTTTATCGACAGCCTGGGCGCCGCCGGTCTGATCTACTTCTCGATCAGCGAAGGCAAAGAATCCTTTGAAAAAGCCGCCGGTCTGGAGACCTGCGGCTGTGAAGATGAATGCGAAAAACCGTCCCCGTAACACCATAACGCTAACACCACAATCTTCCCGCTCGTCCCATCCACCCGCACCCGTTGACCGTCCTTCAATTTAATCGTCGCCTGGTGCACCCCCACCACCGCCGGGATGCCGTATTCGCGCGCCACCACCGAGCCGTGCGTCATCATCCCGCCGACATAAAGAGCGGCGTCCAGGCCGGGTCGGTGCCGGGGCAGACCAGGATCTCACCCGGCGCAAGCTGCGTGGTGCGCGAGTCGAGGCTGATTTCTGGAATTGGGAACAAGGAGGTGATGGCGCGCGACTGTAAAATGAACAGCCTGCCGCCCGCGAATGCCCATTCAATATCCTGCGGCGCGCGGTATTCTTGCTGGATGGTACGGCCCGCCTGCGCCAGCTGGTTCAGCATGGCAGCGTCCAGCGTCTCGCGCGTAGCCTCCCCGGCTTTGAGCACTTCCAGCCCCCCGCCCGCTTTGCCGTGCATGGAGATTTTCTTTGCTCCCAACTGGCTGCTGACCAGCGCGCCGCTCTGTGCCTCCAGCACATAGTGATCCGGCTCCACCTGCCCCGAAACCAGCGCCTCGCCCAGCCCAAAGGTCGCGTCAATCACCATTTCGCTGCGCAGCCCGCTTAACGGGTTGGCAGTGAGCAGCACCCCGCTCACCTCGCCCGTCACCATTTGCTGCACCACCACCGCCAGCGCCGCATCCTCATCCGCGATGTGGTTGCGCAGCCTGTACCCGATGGCGCGCGCCGTCCACAGGCTGCTCCAACACTGCACCACCGCGCGCAGCAACTGAACCTCGCCCTGTATATTTAAGAAGGTATCCTGCTGCCCGGCAAAGGACATCTCCGGCAAATCCTCGGCGGTCGCCGAGGAGCGCACCGCCACCGGCAGCGGCTCATCCGCCATGCCCTGATAAGCAGCGCTGATTTCCGCCTGCGTCCCGGCCGGCAGCCCGCCCTGCGCAAAAGCCTTGCGCACCCGTGCGGAAGCTGCCTCCAGTATTATGGTGACAGTCAACTTTCTGCTCTATTTAAGATGATATTAGATCTTTATCGTTGTAGCGATTTTCCCGGCAAAAACCAGTATCATTTGTCATTATTTCCCCACTGAAACGGCCCCTTACCAACCCCTGAATTCACATCCTCCCGCACTATAATTACCCACAAGCCAACCATCGCAACGCAGGTCAAGCGCTGCGCGCAACCCGGTGATATCCTATAACCAAGGTGAGAAAACATGGAACCCTGGGATAACATCCACGCAGTTGAACGCATGCAGGCTTATATCGAAGCGCATCTGCACCAGCCAATCACGCTTTACATGCTGGCAAATGCCGCCGGATATTCGCCCTGGCACGCCGCAAAGCTCTTCAAAGCGCTGACCGGTAAAAGCCCTTTTGAATACATCCGCGCCTTACGGCTGTCTCGAGCGGCCCTGCGGCTGCGCGATGAAGATGTGCGGGTCGTGGACGTGGCCTTTGATTTCGTCTTTGATTCGCACGAGGGCTTTACGCGCGCTTTTTCAAAACAGTTTGGCCTCACCCCGCAGCGGTTTAGCCAGAAAAAGCCGCCCATCAGGATGTTCATTCCCAACAATGTCCGTGAATATTCCCTCGCCTTGCAAAAAGGAGAATACAAAATGCCTGACACCCTCAAAACCAGTTCGATCTTTGTCCAGGTGGTCGACCGCCCGGCCCGCAAGGTCATCCTCAAACGCGGCATCCAGGCCGCCGATTACTACGCGTATTGTGAAGAAGTGGGCTGTGAAGTCTGGGATGTACTGACCGGCATCCAGCAGGCCCTGTACGAACCGATCGGCATGTGGCTGCCGGAAAATCTGCGCGCAGCCGGCACATCCGAATACGTCCAGGGGGTCGAAGTGCGCCTGGATTACGCCGGGCCCATTCCACAAGGCTTTGACCTGCTCGATCTGCCCGCTTGCAAGATGATGATCTTTCAGGGGCAGCCCTATGACGATGCAGATTTTGAACAGGCGATAGGCAGCCTGTGGGAAACAGTCAAGTCCTACAAGCCGGAAATCTACGGCTTCAAGTGGGCCGATCAAGACGGGCCGCGCTTCCAGCTCGAACCCCAGGGCTACCGGGGCTATATCGAAGGCCGCCCCGTCAAAACGCTCAATTAATCGACCGCGAACCGGTCAATTTATTAAGTCAGGGGCTGTCCAAATTTTTTGGACAGCCCCTTATATATTCAATCGTGAAAAACGGCACCAACCCGGTGAGTCCTGTATAATCAGGGCATAATTCCAACTTTGCCCAACGAGAGTACATGAGAAAAATCTGGCCTTTTACATTTTATTTCTGGCAGTACGCCGGCGTGGCCTTTATGGCGCCCTTCGTGGTGCTTTTCTACCAGCAGCGCGGTTTCAGTGGTACCCAGATCGGTCTGCTGGCCGGGTTATCCCCCCTGATCACACTGTTTGCGGCCCCGCTTTGGACCGGTTTCGCAGACTCCACCCGCCGTCACCGCCTGGTGCTCAGCGTTACCCTGCTCGGCTTCAGCCTGTTTGCATTTATCCTGCCTTTCCTGCAAACCTTCCTGCCAGTTCTGCTGGTGGTAATTCTTTTCAGTTTCTTCATGGCCCCCATCTCCTCGCTGGCCGACAGCGCCACTATGTCAATGCTCGGCGCCGAAAAATCCATGTACGGCCGGGTGCGCCTGGGCGGCACGCTTGGCTTTGCAATCGCCGCGCCGCTGGCCGGGCAGCTTGTGCAAAAATACGGCATCCAGTGGGCCTTCTGGGGTGCCTCGATCCTGTACTTTCTGGATTTTCTCACCAGCCAAAAATTCGTGCATGCCTCCGCGCTCAACCATGCGGCCGAATCCATGGCCGAGGCGCGCCGCACGTTGATGAAAAATCCGCGCTGGCTGGTCTTTTTGGGTGCGGCGCTGGGCGGCGGGATTGCCATGTCGGTCTCAAACAGTTACTTCTTCCCCTACATGAAAGAAATTGGCGCGAATGAAACCACCATGGGCCTGGCGCTCACGATTGGCACGATCTGCGAAGTGCCGGTTATGTTCTTCGGCAACCACCTGTTGAAGAAATTCAAGGCCTACCCGCTCTTTCTGCTCTCGCTGGTGGTCACCGGGCTGCGCCTGCTGCTCTTTTCCGTTGCTGGCAGCCCCAACCAGGCCCTGGTCATCCAACTGTTAAACGGCCTGAGTTTCCCGGCCATGTGGATGGCCGGCGTAGCCTACACCGATGAGCACGCCTCCGCCGGGATGAGCGCCACCGCCCAGGGCATCTTTGGCGCGGTCGTTTTTGGCATCGGCACCGCCATCGGCGGCTTTTTGGGCGGCGCGCTGCTCGGCAGCATCGGCGCCAAAGCCATGACCGGTGTCTTCGGCCTGATCACCTTTGCCACCATCGCCATCGTGCTGGTGATTGGCAAACTGCTGCCCAGGGAACAACTGCCTGCCAGGGCTTAGCATCCGCGTTAAAAAACTTGACAAACCGTTCTTTTACACTATACTCCCATAGGATAAATAAGAAACGGCAGGAAAAATGAAACTAACTACACGCAGCGAATACGCGCTTCTGGCGCTTGTCCACCTGGCCCGGCACGAAGCTGATGGACTGGTATCCGTTGAACATATCGCCAGAGCCCAGGGCATCCCCCCCAAATTCTTGGAACAACTGATGCTGGCGCTCAAACGTGCCCACATCCTGCGCAGCGCCAAAGGTCAGCACGGCGGTTATGCCCTGGCCAAACACCCTTCCGAGATCAGCCTGGCCGAAGTGGTGCGCCTGTTTGACGGCGCGCTGGCGCCCACCGAATCTGTCAGCACGAATTTCTACGAATCAACCCCCATCGAAAAAGAAAAAGGCCTGGTGGCAGTCTTCAAGGACATCCGCGATTACGTTTCCACCCGCCTGGAAAACACCACCATCGCGGATGTGTTGAATAACTCATAGCGACGGGTTAAGATCGCCGCTGCCAAAAAGTACCAGAGTGTGTAATCCGGCCGCAATAGGCAGCGGAATGTCAATTTTTAAAGAACTAGGCAGCCAACAAAAATTGAAACTCAAGAAATCTACCGCATTTGCCTGCGGGATCGTGGTACTTTGTTACGAACCAGAACCTGCCTGAAGTTGCGCTCATTAAGCAAACATTTTCTTTCCGCTATGGAGACCCTATGACACAACCTCTACCCCTCGGCTTTCTCGCCCTCCCACCCGTTGGCAAAGGCCCCGGGGTGCTGGTCCTGCATGCCTGGTGGGGGCTGAACGACACCATCAAGGCTGTCTGCACACGGCTGGCTGAAGCAGGTTTCGTCGCCTTCGCCCCTGACCTGTATCACGGCCAGGTCGCGGACACCATTGCCGGTGCGGAAATACTCGGCGCTGCAATTGACGCCAACTACCAGCAGGCCAGCAGCGATGTCGCCGAGGCAGCCAGTTTTCTCAGCGAAAAGACCGGCGGCCAGCTGGCAGTTGTTGCCTTCTCGCTGGGCGGCTTTTTTGCACTGACACTGGCCGCAGCCCAACCTGAGACCATCCGGTCTGTCGTTCTCTTTTATGCAACTGACGGCGGTTTTGGCGGCAGCTATAGCACCTCAAAAGCTGACTATCTCGGCCACTTTGCCGAAAATGACCAGTATGAACCGCTTTCCAATGTCGACCAGCTTGAAGAGACTCTCAAGCTCGCTGGCCGCCCGGTCACTTTCCATCGATACAGTAACACCGAACACTGGTTCTTTGAACCCGACCGGCCGCAGGCCTATAACCAGGCGGCAGCCAGCCTGGCCTGGGAGCGCACCCTGGAATTCCTGAAGCGCCCATCCAGCCAGTGAGAATCACCTTCGAGATCACACGTGACCTATCGATCATTCAGTACTGAACTGGTTCTGATCCTGCTCACAGCCGGGCCGCAGCGCATCACCGCGCTCACCGCCGGGCTGACACCCGCCCAACTGAGAACCACTCCCGCTGATGGGGAATGGTCCGCGCTTGAGGTGCTCGCCCATCTGCGCTCATGTGCCGATGTTTGGGGTGACTGTATCGCGTTGATCATCGCCCAGAACCACCCAACCATCCGGGCTGTCAACCCCAGGAACTGGGTCAAACGGACGGACTATCCCGCGCAGGAATTTCAGGCCTCGCTGCAGGCGTTTTCCGCACAGCGCAGCGAACTGTTGAAAGTCCTGTCACCGCTGCCGCCCGCAGGCTGGTCACGCACAGCAACAGTCACCGATGCAGGAAACGCACTCGAACGGAGCGTGCACTTTTACGCACAGTGGCTCGCGGGCCACGAACGCACCCACTTTAAGCAGCTTAAGAGCCTGGCAAACACGCTGCGCGTGTAACATCACGATCCCTGAGACCAATAACGCTCAGATGTCCTTTTCTATGGTACAATATTAATTCACTGGATACCAGTAAGTTCGTTTTTGAAATGCAAACAAAACGGCTCAAGGGGTAAAATCCATGGGTCATTTTTTTAGCTCTTATGGCGCATGACTGGATCCTCCAAATTTCTTTTTTTGCCATAAGGAGGCAAATAATGTCAGAACGTATTTCCGGCACGGTAAAATGGTTCAATGGAACCAAAGGCTTTGGTTTCATCACCCGCGAAGGCGGTCCCGATGTTTTCGTTCACTTCTCCGCTATTCAAGGTGATGGTTTCAAGAATCTTGAAGAAGGCCAGAAGGTCGAATTCAATGTGGATGCCGGCCCCAAGGGTCCGCAGGCCAGCAATGTAGTCGTCGTTCGCTAATTCAACCGAGCGCCCCAAAAATCCCCGAGACAGAAGTCTCGGGGATTTTTTTATTACTACAGGCTAAATATAAACCTTTACCCCCACTTGCGTCCAAATTTTTCTGCCGCTCCCTTCAAAATCGCATCACCATGCCCAAAAACGGCCGCCCGAAAATCAAAGGGATTAATTCTAATCAGGGTCAATCCATCCATTATTAATGAGTTGCGCTGTCTTGCAGAATTCCTGGAATGGATATTATACAGCCTATAACCCCCTCATTTTGTCACCAATATTCCAATATTCAGTGACTGAATATTGACAGATTCAAACTTACTGAATATACTATCACTATATATCCTATTGAGTTAGTAGGAATAAGACAACCTGTATCCAATAAAACAGGTATTAAAAAATTTAGGAGAACTTCAAACAATGTTACGCAAGAATATGCTTGTCCTTACAGCCCTTTTGACCATCGCTACCTTACTTCTCTCAGCTTGCGGCAGTGCCGCTGCCATTCAAGCCCCTGCCGCTGCCTCAGAGGCGGAAAAACTATCCGGCACCATCAGCATCTCCGGCGCATTTGCGCTCTACCCCATGATGACCGTTTGGGCCGAGGAATTCACCAAACTCCACCCGGACGTGCAGTTTGACGTGCAAGGCGGCGGCGCTGGCAAAGGCATGACCGACACTATCGCTGGCGCAGTCGATATTGGCATGATCTCGCGCAGCATCAAACCCGAAGAAGAATCACAGGGCATCTTCTGGGTTTCCGTTACCAAGGATGCCGTTTTCCCCGTCATCAGTGACAAAAATCCTGTCGCGGCTGATATAATTGCCAAAGGCATCAGCGCAGATACTTTCAAGAAAATCTTCGTCACCGGCGAGATCAAGACCTGGGGCGAAGTAGTTGGCAAGCCCGAAATCAAGGATGAAATTCACGTCTATACCCGTTCCGACTCGGCTGGCGCAGGAGAAATGTGGGCCAGGTTCAGCGGCGGCAAGGTGCAGGATGACATCAAGGGCATCGGCGTCAACGGCGAACCGGCCCTGGTCGAAACCGTGCTTAAAGACCCGCTTGGCATCGGCTTCAGCAACTTAAACAGTGTCTACGATATGAAGGCTGGCAGAGTGCTCCCCGGCGCGATCGTCCCGCCGGTGGACGTGAACAAGAACGGCCAGGCAGATGCCGAAGAGTATTACAAAACCCTCAAAGAAGCCATCGACGCTGTCTCGACCGGCAAGTACCCCTCGCCCCCGGCGCGCTTCGAGAACCTGGCGACCAAGGGCAAACCCACCGGTCTTACCCTGGCCTTCATCCAGTGGATCATCACCGATGGCCAGAGTTTCCTGGGACAGGCCGGTTACGTGCCGCTGAGCGCTGACCAGCAGGCCGAATCACTCAACAAACTTAAATGACCAGTCAAAATATCCCCATACAATCCCAACCAGAAGGCCGGAACCCCCGGCCTTCTGCCGCTATCCGCAACCGGACTGACCGCTATGCGCGCCGGACGTTCTTTGTCATCACCCTGCTGCCGCTGCTGCTGATCGGGATCGTCACGGTGGCGTTGTTTATGCGCGCCTGGCCCATTTTGCGCGCCTACCCGCTGACCGACCTGTTGTTTGGCACGATCTGGAAGCCCAGCGAAGGCCTGTTTGGCTTCTGGCCTTTCATCGTGGGCACCTTCTGGGTCACGCTGGTGGGCGTGGCCCTGGCAGTACCGCCCTGTTTACTGGTATCCATCTACCTTTCAGAATACGCGCACGCCATTACCCGTTCGCTCGCCAAACCCGTACTCGACCTGTTGGCCGCCATCCCGCCGGTGGTCTACGGCCTGTGGGGCCTGTTAGCGATCGTGCCCTTCATTGAAGAAGTGCTCGTGCCCTTCTCCAAAGGCTGGCTCGGCGCAGTTCCCTTCCTGGCATCCAACCAGCCCACCGGGTTCAGTATCCTGGCGGGCGGCATGGTGTTGGCAGTCATGATCGCCCCGCTGGTCATTTCCGTCATCTACGAAATCTTCGCCACAGTGCCCAACGAACTGCGGCATGCTTCGCTGGCAATAGGCGCCACCAGGTGGGAAACCATCCGCCGCATCGTCATCCCACAGGTGCTGCCCGGCATCATCGCTGGCATCGTGCTGGGCGCCTCGCGCGCCTTTGGCGAGACCATCGCCGTTCTAATGGTGGTTGGCAACGTAGCCAAAGTACCCGGCTCTATCTTCGATGCGGCTTACCCGCTGCCCGCGCTGATCGCCAACAACTACGGCGATATGATGTCCGTTCCGCTCTACGATGCCGCCCTGCTAGGTGCGGCGCTCGTTCTACTGGTGGTGATCCTGATCTTTAATATCCTCTCGACCATTGTCCTGAAAAGGTTCATCAAATGATTAAAAATCCCTGGAAACGACGCCATATCGTTGAGGGCCTGGTACGCAGCCTGATGATTTTTTCGCTGGTTATCGTGGCAGGCTGCCTGGGGCTGATCCTGTGGACCATCATCGTGCGCGGGCTGCCTGCCCTGACCTGGGAAATGGTCTCGCAGTCACCCAAAGGCGGCTTTTACATGGGCAAAGGCGGCGGCGTGCTGAACGCCATGCTCGGCTCGCTCTACCTGGCCAGCGGCGGCACGCTGCTGGCGCTGGTCTTCAGCATTCCGATTGTGCTCTATTTGCAAACCTACCTTGAAGACTCCAGCTGGGGGCATTACGTGCGCCTTTCACTGGATGTGCTCTGGGGCATCCCTTCCATCGTGTACGGCGCGTTTGGTTTTACACTCATGCTGGCTCTCGGCATGCGCGCTTCTCTGCTGGCAGGCATTATCGTGCTGTCGCTGGTGGAACTGCCGATCATGACGCGTGCCATGGATGAGGTCATCCGGCGTATGCCGCGCGACCTGGAACACGCCGCGCTGGCGCTCGGTTCCACCCGCCTGGAAGTGGCCCTGCAAGTCGTCACGCGCCAGATGCTGCCCGGCATTGTCACCGCGGTCCTGCTGGCCTTCGGGCGCGGTATCGGTGACGCCGCTTCCGTGCTGTTCACTGCAGGTTATACCGACCGGTTGCCTACCTCGCTGCTGCGCCCCACAGCCTCGCTGCCGCTGGCGGTCTTCTTCCAACTCGGCACGCCCTTCCCCGAGGTACGCCAACGCGGCTACGCATCGGCTCTCATCCTGACCATTATCGTACTGCTGGTCAGCCTGGGCTCGCGTTGGATTTCAGCGCGCCTGAACAAATACACCATTAAATAAAGAGCAAGATATGAATGCACATATTGAAGTCAAAAATCTAAACGTATTCTACGGCAAACAGCAGGCGCTTAAGGATGTCAACATTGAGATCCCGCGCGAAGAGATCACCGTCATCATGGGACCCTCCGGCTGCGGCAAAACCACCCTGCTCAAATGCCTCAACCGCTTTCTTGAGCTAAGCGACGGTACCACCATCCAGGGCCAGGTGTTGGTGGATGGTCAGGATATCTATGCCCCCGATGTGGATGTGACCGAAGTCCGCAAGCGCGTGGGCCTGCTGGCGCAGCGCCCCACCCCGCTGCCCATGTCAATTTACGAGAATGTCACGTACGGCATGCACATCCACCAGATGAAAAAGAACAAACTGGAGTATAAGGAAGCTGCGCGCCATTACCTGGAATTGGCCGGGCTGTGGGAAGAAGTCAAAAAACGCATGCACGATCCCGCTACCAGCCTCTCGATTGGTCAGCAGCAGCGCCTGTGCCTGGCGCGCGGTCTGGCAGTTGAACCAGAGATCATCCTGGGCGACGAACCCACCTCCGCCCTCGACCCAATCTCATCCCAGCATATTGAGCACAAGCTGCTGGAACTCAAGAAAAACTATACCACGGTCATCGTCACCCATACGCTGCGCCAGGCCAAACGCCTGGCCGACCATGTGATCTTTATGTACATGGGCGAGGTGGTCGAAGCCGGGCCTGCTCATGATGTCTTCACCAATCCCCAGGTGGAACGCACCCAGCAATACCTGGCCGGCATGTTCTAAAGCACCAGCCAGACCAGATAGGATGTTAAAGCGTCACCCGGCCTGCTACGAATGATAGTTCAGCAAAACCGCCCCAGGAGCAAAATCCATGCTTAAATTTTCCACCTATATTGACCTGCCCAGGCACTTCCAGACCGGCGGCTTTGGTCATGCCGATGTCCACCCGGTCAGCAGCCGGCTGTACATGGCTCATACCTGCAATGACCGTCTGGATGTAATTAATACAGCCAGCGAGCGTTACAGCCATTCAATCCCCAACCTGTTCAGCGTTACCGGGGTCCTGATTTCAAAAAACAGGGTTTTCTGCTCAAATCGGGGCGAAAACACAGTCGGAATTTTCCGCGCGGGCGCCGAGAGCGCGATGGTCAAGGTGACTGTAGGACTGCACCCGCATGGGCTGGCTTTCGACACCGGGCACAACCTGCTGCTGGTGGCCAATGCTGGCGATCCTTACATTAGCGATTCCTACAGCATCTCCATGCTGGATGCCGCCCAGGGACAGGTACTCCACACTATTCCCCTTCTGGGGCGTCCGCGCTGGGCTGTGTTCGATCGAAAAAGCGACTCGTTCTACGTGACGGTAGCCGACCCGGCCCAGATCCTGGTCATCTCGGCCAAAAACCCCGCTGAAGTTGCGCACGTGTTTTCCATTCCCATAGCAGCACCGCACGGACTGGAGCTGGACATTGCCAACCACCGCCTGTTCTGCGCCTGTGATAACGGGCGCTTGCTGACAATCAGTCTGCCGGATGGCAAAATCGAAACCGAGAGTGAGCTAAGCGGCAGCCCAGATGTGATTTTCTTCCACCCGCGGCTCAACCATCTTTATGCCGCAATCGGCGACCCCGGCGTGATCGATGTCTTCGACACAACCACCATGCAGCGCGTTGAAACCGTCCAGACCGAGAAGGAAGCCCACACCCTGGCGCTGGACAAGGAAAACAACAGAATTTACGCCTTCCTGCCTAAAACCAACCGCGCGTCGGTTTTTATAGACTCTTAGACTGGATTGAGCATAAGGTTAACGAAAGTTCATCAATGAATTATCCAGTGAAATAGCATTTGCGCAGGGGGGACAATGTCCCCCTTTTTTTTCTCATCCGTATTGTGTTACAATGGCATTACACGCCAAAAGGAAACTGCCATGCCAAAAACAACCACGCTAACCGTGCGGCTCGACCCGCAAATAAAACACGATGCACAGGAAGTCTTGAAACGCCTGGGGATTACCATCACTCAGGCGATTACCATGTATTTTAGCCAGATTAGCGCCGAAAAGGGCCTACCCTATCACCCCCATATTCCTAATTTGGAGACGGAACAGGCGATGGATGACCTGGAACACCGGCGCGGTGTGAAGACTTTTGAAACCGTCGAACAAGTCCTGGCGCACCTGGAAATATAACCATGCGCCGCTTGATTTTTTTTGGGGGGGGCGGTTCGATAAAGACGTGGGCGTTTGAAAAAGCACGGTTATGACATGCCAGGCTGCGCGAGATCATTCTGCTCCTGGCGGGTGGTGAACCGTTGGAAGATCGTAACCGCGACCACTCACTGAAAGGAAATTATAAGGGTTTCCGTGACTGCCATATTTCCCCCGATTGGCTTCTAATTTAACGGCTGGTTGGCGAAGATGAATTGGAGCTGGCCCGCACCGGCTCACATGCCGACTTGTTCAAGGAATAAAAAACTTTTAATTTGTATTTACTTCCAGGCACTTCAAAACAGTGAAAATCATCTCGCGGAGCATTCCTGGCGGATTTTTCACTTCGCATGGTCCTGGCGGATTTGGTTACTAGGTGGCGGTAAACCTCGCCGTGAGTAAATACCAACGTTCTAAAAGAAATTAAAACCATCCAACCTTACAGTAAATAAAAAAACCATCACTCCACTGCACTATCCAAATTTATACTCCGTCACCCGCTTAACCTCCCGGCGAATCCCATCCAGCAGTTCAACCGCATGCTCCAGGCTGCCAGACTTGGGGTGCATTTCCAGGGTTTTGGCAGCCACAGCCAGGTCAGTGGCAAAGACGTTCATCACCCCGCCCTTTAATGATTGCGGGCTTGACCGCCCTGCCCATTTCCCATTCGATCTTCCGAATCTCTTCCAATACCTGATGCCCATCTTTTTCTGGTAGTTTGATATCCAGGCAGATCAGGGTATAAGGCTTCTTTGCTTCAATCGCCATCTTGAAAGCCGAAGTTGCTTCCGCGCCATTAACCACAATATCACAGCTTGCATGCGCATCCAAAAAGTATTTGAGCTGCATCCGGCTGGTAAATTCATCTTCCACGATCAGACATCTCATGTTTCGCTCCTTTCAAATATTGCATGGAACTATTCATGCTTTTTTGCAAATTACACTGCCCCAAAATTACAGGCAGCTTATTTATCGGTTTGGCGCCTTACTTTAAATTAAAGCCGCGCACCAGGAACACAGCCATCTGGTCACGTGTAGTCGCCGTTCCCGGGCAGTATTGCATGGGAGAGAGGTTACAGCCGCTGGTGATGCCGTCCGCTGCCAGCTTCTCGATGTAGCCTGCCGCCCAGAAGGTTTTGGAGACATCCGTAAATACGCCGGTCGCCGCCGGGGGCACTACTCCCGCCCCATATTTGGAACGCACCAAAAACACCGCCATCTGGTCGCGTGAAACAACTTCATGCGGGCAGAAAAGCTTCGGCGTGGTGCTGCAGCCGCTGGTGATGCCGTCTGCGGCCAATTGCTCAATCCAGGAGGCCGCCCAATAATCAACAGGCACATCTGCAAACACCCCGCTTGGAGCTGGCGGCGTGAACAATGGCCCGTGTTTTGCTCTTACCAAAAAGACCGCCATCTGGTCACGCGTCACCAGTGTGGTTGGGCAATAAAGCCTGGGACTCAGGCTGCATCCGCTTGTGACCCCATTCTTGACCAGCACCTCAATAGAAAGCCAGGACCAATAACTCAGCGGCACATCGCCAAAAGTAGGGATGCCGTACAGTGTGGGTGCAAAATCCTGCCCCGTAAGGTTGGATACAGGGGCATAATTGCGGGTGGAGGGCGAAAAAACATAGCCAAAACGGGCAGGGGTCACGCTGCCAGCCCAGCCGGAAGGTATCAAGATGGCATACAGACCGCCGCTAATGGATGTGACCGTTTTGGGCGTGCTGTCGGTGTAGCTTAAGATAACATCACTCACAGCGGTCGTGCCGGAAAGAAGGAAATACCCCGGCGAACGGTTGATGGAATAAAACTCGCCAGTACTGAAATTGGCATTGCCTGAACCCGCCCCGCCCAATGGATTGCCATCCAGGTCAATAATACTGTCGTTATCGATTACATCCAGGCGCAGGATGCCGCTGCCGTTGCCAGTATTCACCGTAACAGTATAGGCTGCTCCCGAACCGCTCACACCTGTCACAGCTGCCCCCGTCAGCCCGCTGACCGTCAGGCTAAAATCAGCGCCATCCACCCCAATCACCGGCTTGGAAAATGTGACCAGGAAATTTACGTTTGTAAAATCCGGGCCAGCTGTGCCGCGCACACTGGAAAGCACAACCGGCGGCATTGATGTTGCTTCGCTCAGCAAAGGATTGACCCAGGGGAGCTTTTTTACCCCGCCTTTTTCCAGCCACATATAATTCGGGTTAGTGTCATAATTATTGCGTCCGGCATGTACATACCAGCCTGAAAGCGGTGTGCCGTTGATCGTTACCAACGCCCCATTATGCTTTAAGCTGAAATGAACATGCGGCCCGCTGGATCCGCCGCCAGTACAGATCGCTTCTGCAAGCGTATTGGCGAGAACACCAATTTTGTCGTTTTGATTAATCGCCACCCCCGGATAGTACTGCACGTTTTCAAGATGATAATAAGTCGTTTCCCAGCCGGCACTGTGAACAATTTTGAACCCGCATGCCGATAATCTTGTGGCAATCCCCGATGCACTGGCAACCACCCACACATTGCTGGTATCACTTCCCCAGGGCAAATTGCCAGGGGTGAAGTCCAGCGAAGAAGCATCATGAAACGGGGTGCCTGAGCCGCCGCCACCGTTGCTATCGTGAACGCCGCCAAAATACCAGGCCTGGCCTCTCAGCCAGGGCGCTTGCAATAAACCATCCGGCGCGGGCAGCATGGCACCCGGTTCACCGGGCAGGTAGATATGGTTTGAGGTATCCAGCGGGTCGTCAGTGCCAAATAATCTTATATAGGTCTGGTAAAACCCGCCGGGCTGCTCGTTATCCAGCATGGCGGGCAAATCGGGCTGGTTCATGGCAGCCAGCCCGGCAATGATGGCATACGTGCCCGCGTTAGTCTCGGGAGCCACAGTGATCGTGTCCCCTTGCGCTGTGGTGATGGGTTCCAGGTTGCGTTGAGAAATTGGCAGCGCTGAATAATTATTGATATGCAGGTAATACGCATCTGACATTATTTTGGAAACATCATCAATTTGGGTGATAAAGTCTTTATCCACCATGCCAAAAGGATTCTGCAAGCGCCCCGCTTCAGGATTGGAAACAAGGTTCGAATTCATCTCCAAAAGTGTCAGGTAAATTTTGGGATTGATGCTGTAATATTCCGCACGGCCGTATAAATCTTTGGCAACCTCTAACAGGTGCGGCGCATTGACAGCCAGGTAATCGGTTACATTAAAGTCCCCTACATTGGGCCCATAAACAAACTGCCCGTCCGACAAAACACTGATGGCCGCCCCCATTGCATTTGCATGTGAGAAACCTGCCCCGCCAAAGGAAGAAAGAAAAACCGCCAGCAATACCAGCCCGGCCAGGGTTTTGCGTACAAACGAGGTCTGCTCTTTGTTATACATTTAAGTCTCAATTTGAGCTGAATGAAGGACATTAGATTCATTTTTTAGTGTACATGAATTAACGGATGAATGCCAGACGATTTTGGCATCTGGCATTCATCCTAACAAGACTGTAATTTGTACCTGAACAGGTATCGTCTTAAAAAAGAGTGGAAAGGTGACAGTCACCTGACCTTTACGGAGTTAAAGCGCTGAAAACCGGGTGACTGTCACCTTAATCCCTGAAATATTGAAAAAATTCCCGAACTGTCCCAATTTTTTGAGACTTGGTTAAGAATGACCTGTCTCGCGTTTGTCCAAATAGTCTAAAAAGAGCTTCACCACATCGGGGTCAAAATGCTTACCCGACTGTTCAACAATGTATTTGCGCACATCATCCAGTGCCACCGCATGGCGGTAGGGACGGTCCGAGCTGAGCGCATCGTACACATCCACAACCGCAAACAGACGCGCAGCGATGGGAATCTCGGTGCCTTTTAACCCGCGCGGATAACCTGTACCATCCCACTTTTCATGGTGGCAGTAAGGAATATCCAGGGCAGACTTCAAAAACGAAATTGCAACCAGCCATTGATAAGCATATTCGGGGTGCCTGCGCATCACCACCCATTCTTCCTTGGTCAGGTCACCCGGTTTGAGCAAAACCGAATCTGGCATACCCAGTTTGCCCACATCGTGCAGCAAAGCCCCGCGCCAGATGTGCTGCAAAAGCTCCTCATCCATACCTGCTGCCCGCGCCAGGTCGACTGTCATCTGGGTCACACGCTGTGTATGCCCTTCGGTTTCTTTGTCCCGCAAATCCAGGGCCTGTGACCAGCCTTCAATCGTTTTGTCATAAGAAACGAGCAGTTCATCATGCAGCATTTCAAGCTCGCGGCGCTGCTCCACAATCAGCCGGTAGCGGTTTAGCCGGAAGACCCCCTGCAAGCGCGCCAGCAGTTCCAGGCTGTCAAAAGGCTTGGTAATAAAATCATCTGCGCCAACCTTTAACCCCTCAATGCGTGAATTTCGATCATCCAACGCGGTGATCAACAGCACCGGAATTTCGCCCAGCACATGATTGGAGCGGATCAGGGTGCAAACCTCAAACCCATTAATATTGGGCATCATAACATCCAACAAGATCACGTCCGGGCGCAGGGTGGCGGCGAGTGCCAGGCCTTCAATCCCATTTTCAGCAAAGTGCAAATCATAGGGTTGCTTATACAAAAGTGCTTCAAGCGTGGCGCGCGCCAAAGGCTCATCATCAACGATCAAGATTTGCGGGCGAGTTTCCATAATCATGGCCTTCCTTTATTTTCGATCAAAGTCGAGACACGTATTGCAAGTTCGGGTAAATTCAATGGCTTGCTGAAGTAATCATTGACACCTGCCGACAGGCAGCGTTCACGGTCGCCGGGCATAGCCAGGGCGGTGATTGCAACAATCGGTATGCCTGCCACGCGCGGGTCGCTATCCGTGCGGATACGCTGCGCAGCTTCCAGGCCGTCCATGCCGGGCATTTGTATATCCAACAAAATGACATCTGGCCGGGTCTCGGATACAAAACTCAAAAGTTCATCTCCGCTTCGCACCGCGTCCACCTGGAATTGTTTTAGTCGAAAGAAATCTGAAACCATTTCCAAAAGCATTTCATTATCGTCCACCACCAGAACGTGCGGCTGGGATTTTTGCTTCTGCTGAGAGACTTGCGCAGCGTTATTCACTGAGCGGGGCGTAACTTTCTCCAATTCCTGCTGTAATTCCTGCAGAGAAAAAGGCTTTAGCAGGTACCCATCTGCGCCGCGCGATTTGGCCTGTGAGCGTTGCTCGGCCACAGAAGTGATGATTACCGGTATATCCCGTGTCTGGGGGTTGGTTCTGAGTTCTTCCAATACTTCCAACCCGGAGCGATCCGGCAGGAGCAGATCAAGCAGGATCACCCCCGGCCCCAGCCTGGCAGCCGCGTCAACCGCGCCAACGCCTTGCGAGTGAACCGTGTTGCGAATATTCAACCGGCTTAGATATCCTGTCAGGTGATCCGCATCCAGCGGGCTTTCTTCGATGGTAAGCGCGCTTTGCAGCACCAGGTTTACATCATGCAGCCGTGGAATTTCCAGAACAGTTTGCCCCGACCAGGGCAAAATAATTGTAAAACGGCTGCCCTGCTCCGGCATGCTTTCAATGTGCAGACTGCCGCCGTGCAGGCGGGTAATGCGTTGCACCAACGACAGACCCAGCCCGGTGCCAGGCTGCTCGCGGTTCAGGCCAGCATCCAATTGCACAAACGGCTCGAACAGATGCTGCATATCTTCGGGCCGGATGCCAATACCGGTATCCCAAACGCTCAAGCTCACCTGCTGTTTTTCCACACTGCCGGTCACGGCCAGGCCCAGCTTTCCCTCAGCGGGCGTGAACTTCACTGCGTTGCTGAGCAAATTAACCAGCATTTGTTTAAGGCGGCGCACATCCGTATTTAACACAATCGAGGTGGGCTCAAAAGTAAAGCCAACCTGTTGTTTTTTATGATGCGCCAGGCCCTTGGTCAATTGAAGGCAAGACTGGCAAATATCAAGCAAGGAGCAGGGAACAAGCTGTAGTTCCAACATGCCAGCTTCTATGCGGGTAATATCCAGAATATCATTGATCAACGACAGTAAATGCCACCCGCTGGATTCAATCAGTTTGAGCGCATTTTTCTGCAGATCATTTACCGAACCGTAGCTGCCAAATTGCAGTGATTCTGAAATTCCCAAAATGCCAGTCAGCGGGGTGCGCAGTTCATGGCTCATGCTCGCCAAAAACTCATCCTTCATCCGCGCCGCTTTTTCAAGAGCCGCATTGGCCGCGCTCAACTCATCGCGGCTGCGGCGCAGACGCGCTTCGCTCGCCAGCAAATCTTTCTCCACTTGCTTTCGCCCGGTATGATCAAAGACCGTGCTCCGGTCCATGACGTACTCCCTGCGGTTGCCATAAATGGCGGTTGCGCTCAGAATGACGGGCATCAGCGAGCCGTCTTTGCGCACGAAATCGTATTCAACATCTCTGGCCGTGCCGTGCGCCTTAAATAACGGGTAAATCTCCGCGAACTGCTGCCGTCCCTGTGCGGTCAAAATATCCGGAAGAGACATGCGCCCAACTACTTCTTCCCGAGTGTAACCCAGCCAGGTTAACTCGGTCTGGTTGATCATTACAAAGCGGCCGTTGGCATCCACTGAATGATATCCGCAAGGGGCATTATCATACAGATCCTGCACTTCAGCCGCGTGCCTCTGAACACTCTGATCAAGTTCCATCGCCAGAGCCGTGTATTTTTCCTGGCTCAACCGCAGCGCTTCTTCTGAAACCTTGCGCTCAGCAGCCTGATTCTCCAGGTTGCTGATTTGTTTTTTTAAAGCCGCGATTTCTTCCTGCATGTTTTGATACACTGCCATACGTTTTTCCAGTCAGAATGGCTCAATGACCTTCTGAAGCACAACTGCGCGACAACGATTTTAGAATATCACTTTTTACCAGTCTAATCAATCCGTAACAACACTCGTTTTCGAAACCCAAAGAGCATAAGTTTTGCATCACAACCGTCACAAGCCTGTGACAGGTTTGTGATGATCCCATAGTAAAATGCAAGTGTGCGCGTCATCCCCGCAGCATTTCACCTGCGGTTGGCAAGACGGCATGAAAAGGATTTTAAATGACAGCACCCGAAAGCGCTCCGCAAATTTTACTCGTTGACGATGAAGAAGCCATTACCGCCAACCTGGCACCCTTCCTGGAGCGCGCTGGTTTTACTGTGAATATCGCCAGCGACGGCGACCAGGCTCTCCGGGCTGTGGAAAACTTCAAACCCAATCTGATCATTTTGGATGTGCTCATGCCCCGGATGAACGGCCGCCAGGTGCTGCGCAAATTGCGCAGCGGCGGTAATTGGACACCCATCATCCTGCTCACACAAGTTGGCGAGGCCACCGAGCGGGCCATGGCACTTGAAGAAGGTGCTGATGATTATATCAACAAGCCGTTTGACCCGCGCGAATTGGTCGCCCGCATTCGTTCGGTCCTGCGCCGCGCCCGTCCTGGCGAAGCACCCCTGGCCGTTTCCTGGCAATTGGTCTCGGGCAGCCTGGTTTTCGACCGTAAAGCGCACCGTGTTTTTGTAGACCAGCAGGAACAAACCCTGACCCCCAAAGCCATCGCCCTGCTTGAATACCTGATGACCCATCCCGACGAACTCATCAGCCGCGAACGGCTGTTGGAAACCGTTTGGGGCTGGGATTACCCTGTGGGCACCCGCAGTGTCGATACGCGCATCGCCGAGCTGCGCAAGGTACTCAAAGACGATGCCGCCACCCCCACTTATATCGAAACAGTACCTGGTGAAGGCTACCGCTTCGCCGGTAAAGTGGCGGGAAAAGCATGAAAACCCTGCTGCGCGGTTTGCTGCTCCTGCTCCCTGCCGCGCTGGGCGCAGCGCTGGCATTCGCCTGGTGGGGCGGCTGGCTGCCAAACCAGGTTGTCTTCGTGCGCATCGACTTTGGCACTATGGCCCTGCTGCTCGGCCTGGCCCTGACCCTGGCGCTGACGCTGGAAGGAGTGCGCCGTCTGCGTGCTGCGCAGCAAAACCGCAGCCTACTGGTCAAATTCCAAACCGAAACCGTCAACGAACGCCACGAATTTTTACGCCGTCTGGATCATGAATTAAAAAACCCGCTCATGGCCATGCGCGCCGGTCTGGCAAACCTGGCCGGTACCGAGCCCACCGATTCGCAGTTTGAGATCATCTTCAGTGTGGAAAACCAGACGCTGCGCCTCAGCCGCCTGCTGGCCGATCTGCGCAAACTGGCCGAGTTAAAAACCCGCCCGCTCGACAGCGCACCGGTCAATCTGGATGAACTGCTGCGCGAGGTCATGGCAGTCGCAGGCGAAAGGGATGAAGCCGCTGAGCGCAAGCTGACCATCACCCTGCCCCTGGCCCCCTGGCCGCTGCCCGCAGTACCCGGCGACCACGACCTGCTCTTTCTGCTTTTTCACAACCTGCTGGATAATGCGCTCAAGTTTACTCAACCCGGCAACACCATCGAACTGCGCGCCTTTGAAAGTGCCGGGCGCGTGGTAGTGGAGGTGGCCGATACCGGGCCGGGTATTCCGGAAGAGGAAGTGCCGCTGGTCTGGGACGAGTTATACCGGGGCGAAAATGCGCGCGGCATTCGCGGCAGCGGCATTGGCCTGGCGCTGGTGCGCGCCATCGCCGAACGCCACAGCGGGGAAGTATTTCTGCGCAGCCGCCTGGGCCAGGGGACGGTATTCAGCATTCATTTACCAGTCAGATAAACAGAAACGTCGCTGAGTAAAAATAGGTTTTATTACGGTCGGATGATCGCTTTAGCCCCGTTTATTATTATCCCCGCAGTGTAGCAGAGTGGGACGGGGCGCTGTTCATAGCCCAGGGGTTTACCCCAGGGCGGGCGCGATTACTGCCGTAGACCTGATAGTAATTTTCAAACAATCCTGACTTACCCCACAACCCCTAAGGCACAATCCGCGGCGTGAGCGCTTCCCAGGTTGTACCGCCATTAATGGTCTTGACCAGCGCCAGTTTCTGCGCCGATTGAGCGATCACCCAGCCTGTTTCACTATCCACAAAATCCGCGCGCCCCTGCCAGGCGGTTTCGGTCATCAGCTTCCAGGTTTGCCCGCCGTCAGTCGTGTGGTAAATCGCCCCTGGCGCCGCCAGGTCATTCTGCTCCGAGCCCACCAGCCAGCCTTCATCCTGGCTGATAAAATCCAGCGAACCAAAAGGCAGCGGCAGCTTTCTGGCCTCAGGCGGGTTATTCCCCAGGCCAACATACAACCAGGTTACCGTTTTTTGCGCATCGCCCAACTGGCAGCGCACATCAAAGAGAGTCGCGCGCGCCGTACTGTACACCAGGCCGGGAATACCGCAGACCGGGTTGCCCTGTGACAGGAAATCCGCTGGTTGACCTGCGGGGGCATCCAACGCCGCCCGCTGCCAGCTCTGTCCGCCGTCCACGCTGGAAAACAGGAACAGGCTTTCCATCAAACCGGGGCAGTCACCCGTCAGCCAGCCGCGCGCCGCGCTTGAAAAAGCCAGTCCGCTCTTGGGGCAGGCCATCAGGTCGGGATTTTTTTCCGGGTCCACCACGCGCTGCCAGGTTTGCCCGGCATCCTGCGTGGTGTAAATTGCAATATAATCGTGGCTCATCCCCGCGCCCAGGTGTGCCAGCGCCCAGCCGTACTGTGCATCCAAAAACCCCATCTGATCCAAAGCAAAGATTTCTGCCGAAACACCTGTCAGGTCAAAAGGCTGGCCCAATTGCCAGCTGGCGCCCTGATCTGTGGAACGCCAGACTCCCTGGGCGGACAAACCGGCCTGCTGGCTGGAATAACTGACCCAGGCATTCCCCAGCTTATCAAAAAAAGCCGCCGCACTCAGACCCTCCGGCGGTTGGTTGGCAAATATCTGTGCAGGCGTACGCTCCTGCCAGGTTTGCCCGCCGTCCCCGGTAAAGAGGATATGGTCGGTCAAATCGGTTTCCACCTGGCCGACTGCCCAGCCGGTTGCACGGTTCAACATGCTGATTTTGATGATCCTGACAGTCTGGCCGGGTTTGAGCATACCGCTGACTCGCGTGGGTACAGGGCTGACAAACACAGTCGGTATAAGTGTAGGTGTTGGCGCTGCAGGTGTGGATGTTCTTTCAATGCCCACTTCAAAGGTGCCGCAGCCCGCGAGCAGCCATGCAAAAAGCAGGCTCCAGAAAAGAAAGGGCAGCCGGTTCACCAGGGAATCACGCATTGAAACCTCCGTCTTGCGAACAAATTTAATACCACACCGCCCATTATCAGGCCAAACGCCAAAAATGTGAACTCTTTTCATGAGCGAAGCCCAGCGCCGATCGGCGGCTGCGTGTATAGATCTCTGGCAGCAGGTCTGCATAATGCTGAAGGTTGCTGCGCATGCGCAGGCGCGCGCGCGCCAGGCGGCTCTTGACCGTACCCATGGGCACCCCCATCACATCTGCGGCTTCTGTGTAATCCATGCCGTCAATATCCACCAGGATCAGCGCCAGGCGATACTCGGGCGACAGTGCCCGAATGCTGGATTCAATCGCCCGCGAAAGATCGGCGCTTTCCACTTGCCGTCCGGGGTTCTGCTCGTGATCGGTCAGCCAGATCGGGCTGTCGAACTCTTCACCGTCCACCAGCGGTTCGAGAGACAGGTGCGGGTTACGTTTCTGACGGCGCAATTCGTCGTAACACACGTTTTTGAGAATTTTCAACAGCCAGGCCCGAAAGGACCCCCCGCGAAAACGGGATATATTATTAAAAGCCAAAATCAGCGCGTTTTGCAGCGCATCCGCGGCACAATCATCGCCATTCATCAGGTAGAGCGCCGTTGAATAGGCTTGATCCTGATACTGTAGTATCAATTGGTTAAAGGATTCGAGGTTTCCGCGTTGGGCAGATTGAACAAGGCTGGTTTGATCCATGACTCACACACTTTCGAAGAATGGATTTACACTTTATTTATACCCTCCCGCTGTTTCCAACCCGTCACCGGCCTGTCACAGAACCGTGACAAAACTCAGGCAGTTTCCCCCGGTGCTGCCGCCAAAATCTCCTCTATCAAAACGCTGAACCATCAAACCGCGCATTTGCAAGATTGGATCTGTTCTCCATAAACCAACCTGAAAAATGCTCTTTGCGATACCGAAAACCAGTTATGATGTTCATATACATCCAGAGCTGTGTTCGTTAAGTGAATATTGATGATTCTCAGATTCTCCAGGGAGGGAATGCCAGCCAGTTTTGCAACTAATTCTTTGCCCAGACCGGGCTTCTCATGGCACACTACAATCACACCAGGTTGGATTTGCACCACTTTGGTTGTCAGGCCAGCCTCATTTTCATAAGCAGCGTGGAACACTTCCAGATCTTTGCAGGCTGTAAGCATAAGATCCACACCCTCGTTCAATAAACCTGTCTGGCCGATAACCATAACGCGGGTCAAACTATCTACCGCGCCAAAATTAAAACTCACCGTTTCGCTTAATAGAGATTGTTTGTTAATCATCTTAAACGCTCCTCTGCAGAAAACATCTAAAACCAATTATTGAAAACGGTTTTACAAGGTAGATGCAAACTGATACAATCTTTCAAATCTAATCGTAAATATTTGATAATTATTGATAATTATTTCATAATTTTATCGCAAGAAGGCAAGGATGACAAGGATGAATAATTTAACCCCCCGGCAACAAGAAATAGTTAAGCTGGTTAATCACATGGAGAGTGTTTCTATCAGTGAATTACGCAAACTGATGGACCTCTCGCAGGCAACAGTTTACCGCGAGGTTCAAGACCTGACCCAGGCCGGGGTGGTAAAAAAAGTCCCGGGCGGTATTGGGCGCATCGAGTTCTCTCCCAACCGCTGCGTACAGTGTGGGCGCGAAAACAATGCGCGCACCCCCTTTATGATTGAGCTGATCGATGGTGAAAAGATGGTAGCCTGCTGCGCCCACTGCGGCCTGATGGCACTTACAAAACGCAACAACGTCAGCACTGCCACTATCACTGATTTTTTCTACGGCACGCTGCTTAATGCCAGTCAAGCCTGTTATGTCCTGAACAGCAGTGTAAGTCTTTGCTGCCGGCCTTCCACAATCACCTTTTCAAATCAGCAGGACGGTGAACACTTCATCAAGGGCTTTGGCGGTCAACTCCATGATTTTGCCGGTGCCATCCAGATCATCAAAGAAACAATGGCCTTTACGAATGTAATCCAAAAATAAATTTAACCGTTTTCGCAAAAGAGAACAGACCGGGCATGTATCCCAGCCAACTGGTATTTGACCTGGATTCATAAAACCACTTGCCAGAATCAAAAACGCTCCCACGGCTGGTCCAGCCAGAGGGAGCGTTTTTGATTCAAAGAATCTGAAACGCCTGGCAATCAAAGCATAACCTGAGTTGAATTGTCGGGTTAGGTTCGCTATAATAAGGATACAAATTTGGCACAAGGAGAAACGATGGCCTACAAAAAAGAGGTTATCCCCGGCAAAGTCGGAAAGGATAGCAAAAAAAGCCTATAAAATCAACAAACATTTACCCGGTGAAAAAGACATCCACATCCTCTTTGACACAAATGTAGATCACATCTTCGAAAAACTCAGCGTGGCCGGCTTGCCTGAGGTTACCCATGATAACCGCCCAATCACCTGGCATAACAATTTTGTGATCCGAAAAACCGATGGCACCCCCGTGGACGGTGTGGCCTACAGTGTGCTGATCGATGCCGCCGATGGCGACACCATCGTCATTTACGACGAAACCGGGCTGCATACGCATACCGGCAGTGTCGGCACTCGCAATCACAAAAACAAGAATTGGAAAGAAATCAGGCTCTCCAAAGGCGATCCGGCCATCGGCATTTCCACCTAGCTCCTTCTTAAAATAGTGCCTATTCCCCAGGTTGTGATTGTGCTACTGCGCTATGCAAGTGCGCTGACGCCGGTCATCGCCATCCTATACGGCTACAATACGCTCAGCCTGGCCCTCCGCGTTGGGCTGGCTGGAGGGATATTGTGGGTGCTCGAAATCGGCATGAACAACTTCATCGCGCCGCCCCTGCCGTTGTGCGACATCCTCGATAACATCTTCTGGGGCGTCATCGCGCTAATCATCCTCACCCATTGCGGTTGGTCTGCCTTTCGCGCCAGCTCCATCCGCACTGGCATAGAAGCAGGCAACTGGAGCGGGTTTGTCAGCGGCATTCTGGCCTGCTGCATGGCTCTCAATATGATCGTCTTTGGAATGTTCTTCATCACCCAAGACCCGCTCAACATCACCGAGTGGGCAGTGCGTGGAACAGAAAGCGGCACGCCCAGCATGGCCGCTTACTTTGCCTTTGAAACCCTGGCCGGCGGCCTGATGCACCTGCTCAATCTAGGCCTAATCATGGGTCTCTTATTGGGCATGATTGGCGGGGTTTTAGGCAGGGCGACCCAGTTTATATCTCAAAGACTAAAGGCCATGTAAATATTTAATTCCCTATTATTTTCACCACACAAAATCGATATACAAGATAAAATCGATTGATAAACCTATTTCAAGGAGATAACCGTGCCTTTATCGGATATTCCAGAATTTGTCAGAGAAAATTATGAAATACATGAATGGCGGCAAGCTTCCGCTATTTAAGTAAAGGATTTTTCGAGTGAATGGAATGATATTATGTCTGTTCTGAGCGAGTTTCGATTGCTAAAAAGCCATTTAGTAGTTGGTGGAGGTAACAAGTCCAACGTTGCGGAAACTCTTGATACATTTTTCTCTTCGAAAGGCTGGATTGAAACCCAATTTGATACCAAGATCGTAGTTGACCAAAATGAGCAACATGCACCTACCCATAAGGTTGACGAATATAAAAATCATGTTGCTGTCGAAGTTGAATGGAACAACAAAGATCCATTTTTTGGCCGTGATTTAAATAATTTCCGCCTACTATTCGACCTCAGAGTTATCTCGGTCGGTATTATAATAACTAGAACAGATGAACTGCAAAGTATTTTTAATAAATTGGGACGCGGCAGTTCTTACGGAATGTCCACCACTCATATGAGCAAGCTATTGCCAAAATTAGAAGGTAATGGCGGTGGAGGCTGTCCAATCTTGGTTTTCGGTATCAAACCCACGCTTTTAATAGAGGGTATTTAATTGGAATTACCAGTAGGTTCATTTAGCACAATCTTGGCTGACCCCCATGGAAGTTCGATAACAGTACAGGGAAAATGGCCCCAGAGCACAAGCGCTTGTACCGGTATCAAACCATGACTAATGAGGATATTATTAAGTTTCCCATAAAAGATTTAATTGCGCCTAAAGCCCATTTATATCTTTGGGTTCCAAATGCTTTAATTTCTTTGGGGTTGGAAGTAATGAAAACCTGGGGATTCACTTATAAAACAAATTTGATCTGGTACAAAGTTCGTAAGGACGGTGGGCCTGATCGAAGGGGCGTAGGTTTTTATTTTAGAAACGTCACCGAAGTTGTATTATTCGGTGTACGTGGTAGTATGCGCACGCTACAGCCCGGTCGAACAATGCCTAACATCATTGTTTCCCAAAAAAGAGAACATTCCAGAAAACCTGACGAACTCTACTCAATTATTGAGGACTGTTCCCCATCCCCGTATCTTGAATTATTCAATCGGGTACCGAGAGAAGGATGGACTTGCTGGGGAGATCAAACTGGTGATTATGAACCTAAAGAGAGTATTTATTCTAGAAGTAATAAAGTGCCAGCCTTGAGATTATTTGATAAACAAGTTTCAGATCCGCCTACAACTGAGATCGTCTAAATGTAGAACCTTTTCACAAACACATCCCGAATGGATGTGTTTGTTTTTTACAAATATTCTGCAACAGGATAGAAATCTGCTTGAATTTTCGCAAATATCCGGGTTTTCTGCTAATAAAAGAAATAATTATGCCCCTCCGCCGTTTGTGGCCCATCCTCCTCCTATGCCTGCTCGAAACAGGCCTGATACTGTATTTCAGCATTGGTTACAATCTTTACACCCAGTTCACTACAGTTGAACATGGTGGCGATAATTCCGCCAACCTGCCCACCCACTTTACCAGCGGTTTTGACAACCGTGATCTTTCCGCCTATTGGATACCCGCTTATGAGACCGTCACCATCGAAAGCCGCCAGCCCGGCCTGCATCTCGCGGCCTGGTATATCCCGGCAGATCAACCCGACGCCCCGGTTGTGATTCTGATCCACGGAACAAGCGGCTGCAAGTGCAATTCAAGTAACCTGCTGGCTGCGGGTATGCTGCACAGGCACGGATTCAGCGTTGCTGACTTCGACCTGCGCAACATGGGCCTGTCAGACATCGAGGATGGGCGTCATGCCGCCGGAACGAAAGAATACCTGGATGCGCTGGGTGTGTTTGACTGGCTGGTGAAGGTCAAAGGGGTTCCGTCCTACAGGATAGGTATCTGGGGGGTCTCGCTCGGCGCGGCAACCGCGCTGGATGCCTTCGCCGCCGAAGCGCAGTTGGCCGCCGTGTTCGCTGATTCGTCATTTTCTGACATGGAAACGATCATCAAGGAAGAACTGGTGCGCAGCGGCTACCCCGCCTGGCTGGCACCCGGCGGCCTGCTCATGGCAAAAATTATCTCGGGCGATGATCTCATGTCGCGCAGCCCAACCGACGCGATGCGCACTCACGGCGGGCGGCCCATCTTTCTGGCACACGGTCAACTTGACCAGCGCATTTACGTGCACCATTCACAGGATTTATTGGCCCTCGGGCAGCAAAACGGTGCGAATATTCAAGCCTGGTTCGTGCCCAATGCCGGTCACATCGGCGCGATCTGGCAGAACACAGCCGAGTATGAGCAAAAACTGGTGGCTTTTTTTGAACAGGCGCTAAAGAAATAAACCCAACCCGCTCATCAGCGTACCTCTTCCCAAATCTCCAAAATCCCCCGGTGGAACGGTACATCCAAAAACATTTCCCGCGCTGCTGTGTCCGCGAAGCCGTCGGCGCGCGCGTTTAGCATGGCGTACCCCTGGCTGAAAATTTCCTTAGCGCGCAGATCGCCCAATTCCTTCAATGCCAGCGTGCAGTTGAGATAGACTCTCAGCGGCTGGTCGGCCCCCTCCAGGCTGGAATCCTTCCTTATATAAGTCAGGGTTTCCTCCAACGCTTCGCGCGCTTGTTCAATCTGCCCCAGCGCCAGCGCGGTGCGCGCCAGTTCACTGCGCAAACCATCATCACGAACCGCCGCCAGCATACTGGCCAACCGGTTCGAAAATCGCTCGCGGGTTTCAGCTTCGTTAAGCGCAGGCTGAATACCGAAGTACGTGCGCAGCCAGTAACGGAATGGATTTAAAGCCTGCCGCACAATTTCATCTGTCTGGCAGCGCGCCACTTTAACACCATGAGCCTTCAGCTCAGCCGAATTGAGAAATGTATCCGCAAGGCGGCTTTTACCCACACCCGCCTCGCCCCTGATCAGCAGCGTTCCAGCATAATACCCATTCCACAATGGAGCCGCAAACGCTTGCAGCGCGGCAAATTCAGCTTCGCGCCCCTCAAAACTGCTGCGATAAACTTGTTCGCGCGTTTGCTTGCGGCCCAACAGCGCATAAACCTTTTGCGGGGCAGCGAACCCCGTAAAAGTTTGCTCCCTGGCTGCGCTGAAATCGAAATTCCCTTTTTCACGCCTGGCGACCTCATCATCCACCCAGATTTCCCCGGCGGCAGCCGATTTCATTATGCGCGCCGCCAGCGAAATCCCCCAGCCGTAGCCAGTGTAATCTTCGCGCAGGGCAGACCCAATAAACCCGGCATACGCCAACCGGTAACTGACCCCCGCCGAAAAAGCGATGCCCGTTTCGCGCTGCAAATCCAGCAGAAAATTCAGGGCGCGCTCAATATCGTTTTCATGTGCCACCGGAGCACCCCAAAAAACCAGCAAATTGGCACCTTTGTCACCAAAACCAGGGCATTGAAAAAAGCAATCATAGCGTTGTTGCAGCAAAAAAACCGCGCGCATAAAGGTCTGCAGCAGTTCACCCTGCTGCGCGTTCGCGGGGATGTCAATAAAGGCGCTCACCATCGGCCGAAATTCGCCGCGAAACGCCTGGCCCAGGATATCATCCGAGAAAAAATGATCCAGCAGGGGATCATACGCTGTTTCAAATACAGGAAGTTCCGCATCCGGCAGCCAAAAATCCAGCTCATCCAACCTGAAAAACCCGTTTTGCATTTCACCGAACGCATGTTGACCAAGAACACTATGCAACTGGAGTTCTGTCCAACTCTCGCCGGGCACTGCCTGGTGTTCTGCCTGCGCCGACCCATCCACCGCTTCTCCTCTGAAACAATAGGTGGCTCGCTGCCCATCGGCAGATTGATATATTTCCCAGGTCACATTGCCAAGCGCCAGCCCAATTTTGACTGAGATCAGAAATTCCCCAAAGGAGGTGACCTGCAGCGGATGCCCGGCAAAATGCCGCTGAATATTCACCGCGGCAGAGACACTGCGCAGTGCCGCCAGACCATCGCCCTGCTCTTCAAAAACTGCAGTCAGGGCATCGCCAGCATAGCCCGCTACAATCCCACTCTGGGCAAAGATACAGGTCGTCAGCGGCTCAAACACCGTTCGCATCACTGCCGCCAGCATCTCAGAACCGTGATGTCCATGCTTCTGCAAAGTATCCGACATGGAAGAAAACCCGGAAAGGTCCACAAACATGACGGCAGCCGTCATGTCGCCGTGAAATTCTCCGGCAGCCAGTTTGCGCAGAATAAAAGTTGGTACAAGTTGGCGCATATCATCATCCTATCACGCCCAGATTCAACCTGGCGATGCTTAACGGTTAGACCGGCATAAACCGATTAAAAAATTATAACACTCTGGTTCAGATCACCGCCGCATCAGGATTGGTATGGATAATCAATTGCATTTTTTCTTTTTCTTCGTGGTTTTCAGCATTCAAGCGCTGGTTCAGCAAAATAATAAACCCGAATGTCCACAGCAAACTGGTAACGATTGGAACAATAAAACCAAGTACCAGAAGCATCCCCGTATCAGTATAGTTTTGGATGGATGGGGAAAACAAAAGCCAGCCAATCCGAAAGGCACAAAAAATCCCATACGCAAAAAAAGCCAGGGCGGTAAAGTTGGCAGAGCCAGAGATGGGTTTGTCCTTATTAATAAACAACCTGGCTGCAGCCATCAATGCGACTGCAGAAGACACAACCAGCGGGTTTGCCACCCGGGCCAGGGTTTCCAATGGTTTTATATTGACCATCGGCATAAAGATCACCCCCAGTGCCCACAAAGCCAAACCCATCAACCACCATCTCACCTTGTGATCAGATTTGTTCAGAGTATATTGAACAAAAAGGACGATGAACTGGGCTAAAAATATGAGGCACGAGACGATCGCCAGTGTTGGAATGTCAAGTTTCATCTTCGTTTCTCATTTGAACAACACAAAATTAGCAGGATGAAAGGCAGAACTGCATGGCGGCGCTGAGTGCGAATTAGTTTGTTCCTATTTGATAACATCCATCTTTGCTGAGTTTAACTCTACCTGAAAAAATAGTTTAATGCAGTTAAAGTGAAATAAAAACTTCAGGAAAATGCGGTTATTATGATCTACCCCCCACCCATTTAAACGAAGCAGCAAAACAGTTCTAAACGATTTTGAAGGAAAATGATAGAATAAAATACAGCTTGAAGAAATCCTTTTAATTGTCAATTCACATTGGAGCAAAAAATGAAAATCTTGTTAAGCATTCTGGGCGTTTTGTTCATTCTGGTAGGCGCAGTCTGGATCTTGCAGGGGGTAACATCCTGCCGGGCAGTTTTATGACCGGGCAGATCCAATGGGCCATCAACGGCGTCTTCTGTGTCATCGTTGGCGCTGCCTACCTCTACTTCGCAAACCGGCGAAAATCAGAAAAAAAATAAAACCGATAGAAATTATCTCAAACACGGCAGCGCCCCTTAAACAAGAGCGGGCGATTAATTCTTCACAACGATTCAGCGCATGTTAATAACTCAACCTCATGCCAAAGACCATCCGGATTGCCGCTGTACAAATGAACGCAAAGCCCGCGCCAACCGCACAAAGATTGGTGCGGGCACAAGAATTGGTTGCCAGCGCCGCCCGGCAGGGTGCACAACTCATCGTACTACCCGAGCTATTCAATACCGGCTACGAATACAGCCCTGAGAATTTTCTGCGCGCAGAAACTCTGGATGGCCTGACTGCCGCCTGGATGCGGAAAACCACCGCGCAATTTCAAATTCATCTGGCTGGCAGTTTTCTGCACCGCGCGCAAGGGGAAATTTACAACACGCTGCTGCTTGCCGCGCGAGATGGTGCCGAGTGGCTTTATAACAAACATCACCCCTGGTTCTGGGAACGCGCCTACTTTCAACCCGGAAAAGATATCACCATCGCGCATACGTCCCTGGGGAAAATTGGGCTGCTGATTTGTTGGGATGTGGCGCACACACCTCTCTGGCAGCAGTACGCCGGAAAAGTGGAGTTGATGGCTGTTTGCAGCTGCCCACCCAAAGCGCTTGATCTATCCCTTGTATTTCCAGATGGGCAAAAGATGCAAAGCCGGGCTGCCGGAGCGCTCACCCAATATCTCAAACGTTCCACAGACCCGACCTTCGGGGAATATCTGCGCCGGCAATCTGCCTGGCTGGGCGTGCCAATGGTTAACACAACCGCCGCCGGAATCTTCTCAACCGCCATCCCGCATCCCAAACGATCTGTTTCACTGATCGCGCTCATGGTTCCACGCCTGTGGAAATACCGCACCCAGTTTGCGCAAGCCCGCATGCAAACGGGTTACTTTCTGGAAACCACCATCGCCAATGCTGCGGGAGAAGTGCTGCAGCGAGTTGCGCCCGAGCTGGAAGATTTTGCTTTGAGCGAGGTTACCCTGGCCGATGATCCTCCCCAGCCAAACGGAAAACAACCCCCCTTTGGCATCCCGTCGTTCACTTGTCTGTTTGATACAATTGTAAATAACATGCTGGCCTCAGAATATCGGAAACATACTCTCCAGCTGGCAATTAATCAGGAGCGCTGATGACGGGCAGCAATTCACCCTTGCAAGCGAGCTTAGTCTCGGCGCAATCCTCCACTTTGCAGCGGCATTCATTGCGCTTCTGGCGTTGTATTTCTGACACGTCATCTGGTAAGATTGCTGCAGTAACTCACTAACGCTGAAGAAGCTCTATTGAACCGCTCCTTTGACTGCTTGCTCTTTCTGATTTTTCTGACCGCCTGCGCTCCATTTGAATCCATCCCCTACAGCCCGGCGCAAACGCCTGAAACCTGGCTGCACATTCAGCCCTTTAGCCAACTCCAATTCGGCTCGCAGATCATCTATATCATCCAGCCCAGCACCAGCCTGATCGTATACTTGCTGGGGTTGCTGACGATTGGTGTGGGCATATACTTTCTCGCCATCCAGGACAAGCAGCGCTCGCGCTGGTGGTGGGGCATCACCCTGCTGCTGTGGGCCTGGGCGCGCTGCTGGCCGGCACAAGCTACGAAGCATTCAGCTACCAGATCAAATGCGCCGGTCGTGCGGCCTGCATGTGGACCAGTTGGTGGGAAATTGCCTACCTGCTGGTGACGGTTGCCAGTCTAAACGCCATCCTTGTGGCTCAGGCGCTTTCCTGCGCAGCAGGAAAATGGCGTAAAATTCTAACAGGCTACGCCGCAATCAACATGGGCTTGTATGGTCTGGTGCTTCTGGTTGGCACATTCACCCCGGTAAAATTCCTGATCTCGTTTGAGATGCTGCTTGTTTTTGGCTCGCCCAGCATCCTGATTTTTATCGTCCAAAACGGCAGGAGAACCTGCCTGGGCAGGCGTGGCATGGATGCTGCCCTGCTGGGCGGCTGGATCTTACTCAGCCTGACCATCGTGGCCTACTTTTTATACCTGATCTCCGGGCTGACTGCCAGCCTGTGGGCGCAGGGCAAATGGTTTTCTGAAAACGATGTACTGCACATCGGTCTCATCATCTGGATGCTGTACCTGGCGGGTATTGTGGCGCCGCGGGTGCAGGATGAAATTCTCAATCAGTTATAAGGAAAGGTGAAATATGTTTACACTAAAAAATACCATTCTCGGCGAAGTGATCGATGTCATCCACAGCGCTAGAACCAACCGGGTCTACCTGGTGCTGGACGGGGCCTTTACATCCGACAACCCGCACTATCTGGTGCCGCTGCTATGCCCGGCCTGCGGGGAACCCTGGCATTTCGTCTCCAATGATTCACCCGAGCAAATGGTGGAGGCCCTAAAAAACGCCCTCGAGGGCTACCAGCTGGTGGAAGTGAAATACTACCCGCGTTCAAGCGCAAAAAACATCGCCGCCGCGATGGAAACCCTCTCAACTGGCTCTGAAGTGGCAGAGCTGCTCTTCGAAAATGTGGCCGACCATCTGGGCGAAGGCGCTACTTTCCCTGTCATCGGCCTGGTGTTTGAAATGCATGTTCCCTCTACCACATCTTCATCCGAAGAACTGCGCGCCATGGATCCGGACGAAGTGCGCGAACTGCTCGATCTGGATGACAAAGAAGAGGTGGATACCGCCATTCAACAGCTGGCAGATTGGATGGATAGCGACGGCTTTGAAGATTATGACGTGGAAGATGAATTCCTGCTGGTAGTGCACCCCAGCGCGATCCTCGAAACCATTGTGGTCGAGCCCGAACCAGCCCCGGAAGATGAAGAAGATATTGATTTCGGTGATGAAGACGAAGAAGGCGAAGACGAAGGTGAGTATTCTGAACTAAACGTGATCTATCCTTACGAACTGATGCTCAGGCTGGTAGAAGAAGCCAACGCAGCCGCCGCTGAGGATGAACTGACATCCGATTCTTAAGTTTTCATTCACCATTGAAACCCCATGACATCGCTTGACTGGAATCCCAAATGCACCCGCGCCTTTATCATCTCTATTGCCAGATTTGAAGGCAGCAAGGAACCAGATTTTTCGATTGAAGACCGCCTCGACCCGGCGCTTGTCGAAACCCTGCAAAAACGCGGCGTTCCACCCGCACAGATCACGCATTTGCAGGACAAAGCGGCTACCACCCAGAATCTCCGCGAAAAATTCACCCAATGCCTGCGGGACAGTCAGCCCGGCGAGCAGCTTATCTTTTATTTTGGCAGCCACGGTAATTACAGCGCCAGGCGCGATGAATTTTGGTTTTCAACCCACGATGATTTTTTACCTTTTACATGGGTTTTCGAAACGATCGAAAAAGAATTCAAAGGCAGCCAAGCGCTGCTTTTCCCCGATACCTGTTTCTCTGGTGGTCTGGTTGAGATGCTATCCCAACGGCCAAAAACTGTCGCCTATGCTGCCCTCAGCTCAACCCATGCCCACAACATTGCCTGGAACGGATGGAGCTTTATCGACTGCCTGACCCGCAGCCTCATTGGAGACGCGCGCATGGATGTGGGCCGGGATGGCTGCGTGGATTGGGCCGATCTTTGTCAATTCACCGGGCGGCACATGGCTTTTTTTGCTGAAGGAAAACCGGTTTTTGCCACCAGTAATGGCTTTAATCCATCTTTGCGGCTTTCTTCAGTTACCCAACCGCTCCGTGACCCGCAGATCGGTCAATATGTGCAGGTGCTTTGGGAAGGTGACTGGTATAACGCCGAAATTTTGGACACCCGCGGCGACGAATGCAAAATTCGTTATGCAGATGGCGACTCATCGAGTGATGAATGGGTGACAGCCAGACGCATGCGCAGCCCTGCTTTTGAGCGCTTTTGGATTGGCGCCCCGGTGGAGATTCAATCGCCTGCTGACGATAATTGGTACATAGGGCAGGTGCTGGAAAGCTGGGAATCGCTGCACTTTTGCCACTATAACGATTTTGGCCCGGAATACGATGAATGGTTTGGCCCGAGCCGAATTCGACGAAAACCCATTAAATGAAGCTGCTTACACCCCTTTCCCAAAATCAGGCTGAAGAAAAAACCGGGCAGCGCGGCAGCCTCAAGATTTTCCTGGGATACGCCGCCGGGGTGGGCAAAACCTGCGCCATGCTCGCAGCCGCTCAACCCCGACCAGCGCCGCATGCTCGAATCTCTTGCCAACCAGACCGCCCAATCCATCGATCGGGTGCACCTGGCAGAGCAGGCGCGCATGATCAAACTGCTGCAGGCAGACGAAAAACTGCAAAATGCCCTGCTCAACTCTATTCCGCACAACTTATGCACCCCGCTGGTTTCCATCACCGGCGCGCTGACCACACTCGAAGCACCGGGCGAAACCCTGCCCGCTGCCGTGCGCCAGCGCCTGATTGAAAGCGCCCGCGAAGGAGCCAACCACCGCCTGCCGGGAGAGGACACAGAATCCCATCATCGTTGTCTCGGTACGCGTACAGGAAAGTTCCGTCGCTCTGCTGTCAGCCCGCCAACCCCTCAATCGCCTGCAGCGTAGCCGAAAGCCTGTATTGCATCTGGTCCAGGTAGGTTTCGTATTGGGCAACTTCATGGTTCCGGATGGCAAATTCCATCTGACGGTAAGCCTCATTTAAATGCGTGGCGCCAATCGTAACAGCCATGCCTTTGAGCATATGCGCCAGGCGGTGCGCCAATTCATCATCTGCGTTGCTCAGCGCCACGCGCAGCAGCTCAGCATCCTGTGCATGATCCGCCTGGAACAACATCAGCAAGCGCCGGTATAGGTACTGGTTACCACCCAGGCGTTCCAGCGCGCGCGCTGTATCCAGTTCCGCCGAAGGCAGAACCGGCCTGGGAACTTCTACCGTAAAGCTCGGCCTCGGACCGGCGTGATGAACTAGCCAGCGCATCAGAATGCTCGCCAACTGCAAAACATCCACCGGTTTGGAAACGTAATCATTAAAACCGTCTTCCAATGCCTTTTCACGATCACCTGTCAGAGCATGCGCTGTCATGGCGATCACCGGCAGCTGCTCCATGCTGTATTGCAACTCGCTGCGAATAATTCTGGTAGCCTGGTAGCCATCCATGCCGGCATCTGAATATCCATCAAGACCGCATCGAAATATTCCGATGCAACCGCCTGAACCGCTTCTTCGCCGTCGTTTGCCATCGTAACCTGCAAGCCCATGTTCTGCAGGATCTCCACCGCCACCATCTGGTTGATTTCATTATCTTCCACTAGCAAAATTTGTCCACCCCGCAGCCCATTCGCCGCCACGTCAAAGACCGCCTTCTTTGCTGAACCGCGCCCCAAAAAATTTTTCCGGTCCAGCACCTGTAAAGTAGTATCAAAAAGCTGGGAGCGCGTAATGGGCTTGATCATGACCACCTCCAGATCGTCATTTTCAAGTTCTCCCGCCTGGCTGGCCAAAACCCCAAGCTGCAGCCTGAAAGTAAAGGTACTGCCCAGCCCGTACTGACTCTCCACAGTTATTTCACCGCCCATCAACTGCACCAGGCGTTTAAAGCTTTCAGCGCAATCAACTGGCAGGCCAAAACCGCCCGTCTTTTCCAGCGTGGCAAATTAAAACCGCCCTTGGGGCAAACTCACGCTGGCAGTGTAAAGTATATGGTTGCGCCTTTATCGATATAGGCTTCGGCCCAGATGCGCCCTGCATGCTGGTTGATAATGCGCTGAATGATGGCCAGCGTAACGCCAATCCCCTCAAACTCGCTGGTGTGGTGCAGCCGTTGAAAAACACCAAACAGTTTGTCATAATATTGCATGTCAAAACCAGCACCGTTGTCGCGCACAAAATAGACCAGCCCGCCATCCAGCTGTTGTGCGCCTATCTCAATGCGGGCCAGCTGCCTGCCGCGGGTGAACTTGATGGCATTATTGATCAGCCCTTCGTAGACCTTGTCGAGCAAGCGTATATTGGCGGTGCAGGCCGGTAAATCTCCCAGCACAATCTCTACCTGGCGGTTTGCATATTCAGGGAGCAGGCGTTCCAGCACAACCCGCACAATTTCTGCAGGCTGAACCACCTGTACTTCCAGTTTTTCTCGGCCGCTGTGCAGAATTTCGAGCAAGCCGTCCACCAGCCGCCCCATGCTCTGCCCGCTTTTTTTGATGGCGTTCAGCTTTGCAACTACATCCGGCTGAAAATCAGCACTGTAATCAGCAAGCAGCATTCCGGCATAGCCATTCACCGCCCGCAGTGGAGCACGCAAATCATGCGAGATGGAGTAACTTAACGCTTCCAGCTCAGACATCGACTTCTCAAGTTGGAGTGTGCGCTCTTGCACGCGCTTTTCCAATTGGGCATTCAGCAATCGGATCTGCTCTTCAGCCTGGGTGCGCAGGAAAATATCTTCTTCCAACCTGGTTTCAATCAGGCGCCGCTCCTGCAATTCCTTCTCCAACAGATGATGGCCTGTTAATAATTTACGAATCAACATGCGAACCAGGATGATCGACGCGGAGATAATCATGGCTGCTGAAAAGAAGTCCCCGACCACGCTTTTTTCCAGGTGTGAGGGAGTGTAAAGCCCGGCTATTTCGCCAAATACCAGCCAGGCAACACCCCCAATCGTGATTACAGCCAGCACAATAATTGTTTTTCTCTGAACCATCAGGCTGGCAATGATCAGGATAAGCACATAGGCCATGCTGCTAATATGGTGGATCCCCAGGCCCAGCGTGGCGACCATCGTGATCAGCATGATCAAGATAAAGGCCAGGAATGCAACCGCCCATTCAAATTGTTCGCGCTGAACAAGCAATATGGATGAACAAACCGGCAAAATGGCAGCCAAAACAATGCCCGCGGTCAGAAGGTCCCCATTCGAAACGGTGATCAGCAGGCTGGCAATCAAAGCCAAAAAAGATACGCCTAAAATCCAGTTAAGCATCGTCCGGATGCTGCGCCGGTCGAAATACAGTTCTAGCGGAATAATCTCACGTTCTGGAGGCGAAGTAGCCATATTCTGCATCACCGTCCCAGGGTAAAGTAGAACGTCGCGCCTTTTTCCGGTTGCGCCTCAGCCCAAACACGCCCGCCATGACGGTCAATAATGCGCTTAACCGTGGCAAGCCCGATACCGCTGCCTTCAAATTCTTCCTCGCGGTGCAGCCGCTGGAAAACACCGAACAGGTTACTGGCATGTTTCATATCAAAACCTGAGCCGTCATCCCGCACAAAAAAACCCTTTTCGCCATCCTTAAAAAAGCTGCCGACTTCAATCTGCGCCCGTTCGTGGCGACCGGTGTATTTCACCGCATTACCAATCAGGTTTGCAAAAACCTGTTCAAGCAAGATGGAGTCTGCCTGGGTAGTCGGCAATTCTGGCAAAATCCACTTAATTTGGCGGTTTGCGATCTCCAGTTGCAGCGCTTCGACAACATTGTTCACAATCTCGCTCGTGCGCACCACCCTTTTGGTAAGTTCCTTGCGGTTCAAACGCGAAAATCGCAGCAGCGCCTCGATCAGCTGGTTCAAGCGCTCCACAGAAGCAATCGTTTTATCAAGAAAACTGACCCCCATCTCATCCAGGTGATCGGCATAGTCTGCTTTAATGATACTGGTGAAGCCGTTAATGGCGCGCAAAGGTGCCCGCAGATCGTGCGAAACAGAATAAGAAAAAGATTCGAGATCCTTGTTGGCCTGTTCAAGCTGGGCGGTACGCTCAAGCACACGCTGTTCAAGCTCTTCATTCATTTCCAAAATTTTCGCCTGGGCTTGCTGGCGCACGGCGAGTTCCTGCTGCAAACGCGCGGTGAGCTTTCGATCATTCTCCAACATATCCAGCACCCGGCGCTGGGCCGCATCAAATTCGCGCAGGAAAAGCGTCAGGCCGATTAAAACAGCTGCAACCAGGGTTAAAAATGAAATTGTACCGACCACCCACAACCACACATCACCAGGGGGTGTCGACTTACTGAGCAATTGAAACTGACCGGTCGACACCAACCAGGCAACGCTGCCAATGGTCAGCAAGCTCAGCACCAGCGCCAGAATACCCGCGTGCGGATTGATCATCAAGGCCGTCAGCACGATAAAGCCAAACAAAAATAAACGCCCATCGCCGCGCATGCCATTTTCCAACAGTCCGCTTACCGCCAGCGTATACAGCAGCAGCAAAAAGAACCCGGCACGCAGTTTGTACGATGATCTTTTCATCAAAGTCAACACCAGCGATAAAAGCCAGGCAGCCATGTAAACCACCACCAGCTCCACCCTACCCCCATGCGTCATAATGTCCAGGCTGGCCAAAACCGCCGCAACCAGCCCAACCACACAGGCAACATTCAAGATCAAATGCAAAAATTTCTCGCGCCAGCGCCGGTAAGAAAATATTGCTGCACTTACACTCTGAATTGTAACCGGTTCAAATTCCGCCATAAAACATCTCCTAAAATTCAAGCCAAAAAATGAACCCTATATTAATACTGATCTTAATGATACCCGAAAAATAGTAAGTATTGGTGAACAGCCCATAACTTTGCAGCCTCCATGAGCGCGCCAAACCCCAGCCTTTCGCTTACGGAGCTGCCATGGGTGAAATAACCAATCGAGTGGCGGTATAATTTAATCGTAATACGTTAAAAGGTGACTGTCACCTTAATCCCCATTATATTGAAAAAATACGATAGGAGATTAGTTTGAATTCCGCAGCCGCGAGCGCGTTGACGCGCAGCTCCCCTGCCACAACACCCAACCCATGAAAACTCTCTTCTTTCGCGCCACCCAGGTTAAATTCCCAGATGCGTGCGTGGTATGCCTGGGAAGCGCGCGCCAGCAGTATAACTTTGAGCGTACCATCACCTATGGGCGCTCAAGCATTCTTTTGAGTCTGCCGGTTCCATTGTGCCAAAAACATTATCAACAAGTCGCCAGTAAAACTCGCTCTCAAACCTGGTGCGAACGCATCAGCCTGGCAGTCGGTGCGGCAACCGGTGCAGCAGTGTGCGCCGGGTTGTTGTGGTACTGGGCCGCCAGCGCCCAGGGTGCCCTGATCTCAAATATCCTGCTCGCGTTGTTTGTCGGGCTGAGTTTCGCCGTCATAATCTGGGCGATTGGGTACTTCTGGATTGCAGGGCTCTTTAAATCACCGGAGGCAAGCGCGGTCTTACGACATATGCAGATTAAAAGTTTCGACCCGTTCCGCCAGGTGCTGGAGTTGGTTTTTGCAAACGATATTGCCGCCGAACTGACCGCCCGCGAAAACCTGCCGCTGCTCATCCTCGAGCAGGAAAACCTGCGGCCCTACCGTATCTCTGCCCACATTCTCGATCATAACATCCGTTACAATAACACCATCCACACCCAGGTGCTGTTCGACCATTTCCCCACCGAAAAAGAAGCCCTAACCCTGCTGCAGCCAGTGATTGATAAAGTAATGGTTCAACAAATGGCTGAAGGCACATTTTACGATATTGATTGTATCGAAATCGCCGTCATACCCCGCTAACAATAAATTAAACCTGAATAATTAATACGCTCCCAACCCTGGGAGCGTATTTGTTTCCGTACGATGATTGGCTGACTAAAAAAAAGATTTCATTGAACGAGTTCTTCAAAAGCCGGCAAAATAGCCGGGTCAAAGTGAATACCTGCCTGTGATCGAATATAAGCCAGTGTTTGCTCTTTTGTCCACGCCGAGCGGTAGGGGCGGTCAGACGTCAGGGCATCATATACATCCGCAAAAGCAAACATACGCGCCGAAAGTGGAATTTGCTCGCCTTTTAACCCATAGGGATAGCCGTTTCCGCACCATTTTTCGTGGTGATAAAGCGGAATGTCGATGCCAAATTTGAGATGTTCAACCCGTGAAAGCAACTGGTACGCATAAAGCGGGTGTTTGCGCATCGTTTTCCATTCTTCGGCTGTCAGCTTCTCGGGTTTGAGCAGGATTGCGTCTGGAATACCCATTTTTCCAATATCATGCAGCAACGCTCCCTGGCGGATTTGATTGATTTCTTCGTCCGAGAAACCCATTTTTTGCGCCAGCGAAACTGTCATTTCAGCCACACGCCGGGTATGTCCTTCGGTTTCCCGATCCCGAAGTTCAAGTGCCTGGGAAAGACCCTCGATGGTGGCGTTGTAAGCGGTGGAAAGTTCGTTATTTGAATCCTGCAAAAATTTCACAAGCAATGAGTTGTCGATGGCGATGGCGATCTGGTTGGCGAGTGTTTCCAGGAAGGCCAGCCAATCGGCGCTTGGTTCAAAGTGTTCACGTTTGAAGATTTCCAGCACGCCTTTTACTTCTGACCGGACGACCAATGGTGTGCCAAGATACATCATGAAACCTTCATCTTTAAAATTTGTGGACTGTGCGAAGCTCTGCGGGTCATCCTGAAGGTTGTCAACATACAGTACCCGTTTTTCCAAAACAACCTGCCCCGCAAAACCGGCTCCAATTTTCAGGTGCGAATGCCGGAAAGTATCATAGCGAAAACCAAAGCCATCCACAAAATTGAGCATTTGGGCTTTTGGATCCAGGATCAAAAGCGCCAGCGCATCCACATGGATATGTTTTGCCACTTCCTGCAGTATCACCGCGATGGTGGATTTAAAATCCAAATTTGAGAGAATTGCCTGATCAATGATTTGCAGGGTTTGCAGCCGACGCAGCTGGCGTTGGGCATCTTCATTTAGCCGCACATTTTGGAAGGTTGAAGCCACCAGCAGGGCATAGGTTTGAAAAAAATTAATGCATTCTGATGTGAAGAAATTCGGTGTATCCACGATCACCCCGAGGACACCGAAGACGATTTCTTTGGACACCAGTGGAAAGAATGCTCTTATAAACTTCGTACCCCGCTGGCCCGTTTTTTGTTCGATTACCAGGTGCTTCTTCGTTTTTTGGAGAGTCGCCAGTTCATTTGCCGATACGTTTATTTGCTGGTCCAGGTCGGTTTGGTCATCTTTCGTCTGGGTATAGACATAATCTTGAAAACAGGTACCATCTTTTACCCAACCCAGCCAGGCCCCTGAGGCACCAATCTGGTCTACACAGGTGTGGATGATGTGTCTTCCCAGCGCCCAACTGTCAGCTTCCCCGGCAAACTGGCCCGCAATTTCCTGTAGTGCAACCATGAATTGTTGGTGCCGTTGCGCAAGGTCGGTCATTATTTTTTGTTGTGTTGTGTCGCGAATGATAAAAATTAAATTTGATTGATTAATTTGAATGCAACTGACTGAGTGCCAATAAATCTCCAGACCTACTTGCAGGTCATATTCAAATGCTGAAACCTGCCCGGTCTGCATCGTTTTGGTGAAGGCATCGAAAAACGAAACACAAACACGGGATGGTAAAACATCCAGATAGTGTTTCCCCAGAAGTTCTTCTGATGTGGCGTATGTGCCCACAGTATCTCCGGCAAACCAATCGACGATCACCCCGTTTTGGTCGAGGCAGAACTGCAATTCTGAATACAGTTGGGGGATATTGCCGAGAATGGACGCAAAACTGCCGGTCTGGCGACCGGGCAAATCTTTTTTATGATCTGTGGACAGCTTCAAGGTATGTTGTTTCCCCATGCAAGCGGCCGATGTTTCGAGGTTCATGTTAAACCATTGTTCGATAAGAATCTGTATAATTACTCTTTGATCCGGTTTGGGCAGGTACTGATGAGCACCCGGGCATATATTCACACAGTTGTTTGGAATATTCCTGTAAAGTGTTGCCGCGAACAGAGAGAACAAGATTATATTCTTCGGCAGACAGGTAAAATTGTTCCCCTGAAAAACCCTGCGCAATTGCCTGGGCCGGGTCACTTAAAAGTAAGGCACAGAATTTGCGACTGACAACCGCGGCTGCGAGCAACCGATTTATTTCGCTAAAATTCGGTCTGGTGTTACGGACGGAGATGTGTTGTTCGAACGTTCGAGAAGTTAACATGATTAAAGCTACCTTTCCTGTGAAATCGATACGGATTGAGTAGAAAACGCCAGGAGGAAAAACGCCCCAATTCCGATGAAAACATCTCCAAGGCTAAATGCGAACTGATAGGGAGACCAATCAGGAGGCATAAAACGATCAACCAGCAGGGGGAAGACGATCTTTTCGGGTGGGAGCAAAACATCCTTACTCACACCAATGCGACTGCCAATTTCCAGGCTTGAAAGTGCCTGGGTTGGAAACAAATCTTTGGCAGTCTGGGTACTGAGCGGCATAAAACCGCCGTTGGCGGTGATTGCTACCAAGTTCAGCAGCAATCCAATGCTCAGGGCTGGCATACCCGGCAACTTCCTGTTCAGAAGGCAAAACGTCAATAAGCCAAGCAGGGAGATGACGAGAAAAACTGAGACCAGGGAGTTTGCCAGCTGATTTCGGACTCCCGGCAGATAAAATGACAATAGTTGTGGCAGAAAGAACACCGGTACCAGCCAGAGATAATTGAGTGCCGGTGTCAGCCAGATCATTTTTTTCCATTTTGCGAGAAACTGACCGGTAAAGTATCCAGCCACTATCGCAACCACGAGAATCATTTATGACCGATTCCGCCAACGTCAATGGGGGCCCCGGCGCCTAGCACGAGCATAAAGATGGTCAATCCCATCAGGACGAGCTGAACATGCTGCTTCTGGATTTTGGTCAGGGGGAGGATGACGCGGAACAGTGTAGTTTTCATGATTCACCTTTTGTAGAAAGAGTAGGATATTTATTACGTTTAGATTACTCTATACTAGGCTACAAAGGTGGGTACAAAGATTGCAAATTTGATTTAAATTAATTTTTGGTAAAGATTCCTGGTTTCTCTGGATGGTTTTACCCCCAATTCATCTTCCAAAATGACACTACACGTTTGGAAAACCCGCGCTACGGCAGCCCCATCCTCCAAAATTGCGTAGGCTCGCATACTCAAGCGATAGGCTTCTTCCATGAGTATATCGCTCTTCAAGGCAGTCTGGCAAATGCTGAGCGCCTCGGCTGCCTGATTGTCATCCAGATAGACCTCGGCCAGACGGATCAGGGCTGCATGGTATTGATGTTGAAAGCGGCTGCGTTCCAGGTCAGCCCATTCGGCATCGACATCTGCCAGATAAGGCCCTTCAACCAGTTCAATCGCAGCCTTCAGAGAGTTCTTGCGCTCATCGGTATGGGTGGTTGACCGGGCCTGTTCCAAAAACTTCTTGAAATTTTCGACATCATAATCATAATCAATCTCGCGATTGAAAAAATAGCGCTCGTCTTCAAAAAGAATACTGTTTTGCCCGACGGCATGCCGCAGGCGGTACATATTTGTCTTAAAACGCATTTTCAAACGGGCAGGCGAAATATCCGGCCAGAAAACCCCGGCGATATCCTCTTTTGTTTGCGACCCTGAATACAGGAAATAGAAAAACAACTCCCGCGTTTCCCTGGTTTGCCAATCAGAGAGCATGATCTTTTTCCCACTCACAGACACCTCGGCCGGACCAAATGCGCGGATGGTCAAATGCGGTGGGGAGATAAAAGCCGATTCGGAAATCTGGCGTAGTTTGCGCCGCAAGGCCGGAATTTTTCTGGTGAAGTGTTCTGCCCCAGTAAAAATCCGCTGCAGGGTTGCGGATATTTCTGCGGGAAAATTGACTTTATCGAACCTGTGACGTATCTGTTTCGCCGCAACCTGCAGCGGAACGAGCTCATTCAGTTCCGCTGCTCCGGCAACCAATTCTTTCAATTGCAAGGTGGCCGAGTCGATCTGACCAGAAGCGATGAAGGAAGCTGACAACCATAGATAGCCGATATTGGTTTCCAGGATGCGCCCATCATTTTTGTATATATTCACTGCCTGTGTAAGTTCATTCGCCGCCAGGTGGGGTTTGTTTGTGCTGAGCAGCAGACAGCCATTCTCCATGCGGAAAATTGCGTCTTCTCCGGGAGAAACATTATGCTGGATGTGGATCAGCAAATCCTGCAGCAGGGTCTCTGCCAGCTCGAACTTATTTTCAAGTCTGGCAGCGCGCGCCCTCGCGACCGAGGCGTAGAAGAATAGAAAAGAATATTCATGTTGGGAAGCGATATTCAAGGCCTGCTCAAAACATTCGATGGAATGTTTTATCTCATGCACATCGATCAATAAGTCCCCCATGCTGCATAAAGTCATGGCCTGGGTGCGCATATAACCGCTTCGATTCGCACAATCGATGGCGTGTTCGAAGGTGCGGAAGGCTTTTTCGTACTCCCCGATTTGGTGATACAGAACCCCGAGATTGTTTAACAAGCTGGCCTGCCAGCCCAGGTTGCCGGTCCCTTCCCAGGATTTTACTGCACTGAGATAAAGTCTGATCGCGATCTCATTATTACCCAGCGCATGGTGCATGGTGCCCAACTCCATCTCAAGGATGGGAATATAATCCTTATCTTGCAGCAAACTGAACAAATTTAACGAGCTTTCAAACCACTTCTGAGCTTCCACGGTCTGACCAAGGCTGAACAATGCCATGCCTTTCACACGCATGGCTGCTGCCAGGTTATATTGCAAGTTCGAGTTTTCATTGTTTTGAGTCAGGTCAATCGCTTCTTCGGCGTCCGCCAACGCAACCGCGTAGTCTCCCGTTTCACGGTAAGCGGCAGCCCGGCGCACCAGGGTGACAGCCAGGTTTTCGTTATCGGGATTTTCACGGAACCCTTTCTCAGCCTGGTTTAACAGGGAAAGCCCGGTTTGTGTCTCGCCCCGGATATGCGCCACAGCGCCCTGAAGGGATAATAACTTTGGGTTATCCAGCAGCAGAAAAAAGGGCAGGCGGTCCAGCCAGCTCCCGAGCGTGGCCACACGCCCGTTGCGGATGTAATAGGTGCCAGCCTCTTCGATCAATGCCACAAGCGCCGTCAGGTTATTAATACTCTCATAAATATGGTGGGCTTTTTCCCAATCATGCTTTTCTGTGTAAAAATATGCCAGCTGGTTCATCAGCACGCAAATGATCGAAGGGTTTTCCTCCGTTAATTTTGCTTGAAGATAATCCTGAAAGAGATGGTGATAGCGATACGTCAGGCCTTCAGCTCCCACCGGGATGACAAAAAGATTGTTATTCTGAATAATATTGAATAATGCTCTCCAATTGTTCAGGTGGTCAGGAAACAACGGCTCGAGCACGGCGCAGCACAAATCGATATCCACTTCATCAAAAAAGGATGTCAGGAGCAGGAACTCACGCACGTCAGGCGCCTGTTTCGCCAACACCTCGCGTGAAAAGTACTCGTACAGATTTACCCCGGTTTGCGTAGACGGATGACCTGGCTGGTTGCGCCCCCGGTCAAGTGAAAGACCGCTCAGGGAAATGGATGTGATCCACCCGTCTGTTTTCCTGGCAAGCTCTTCGGCTTCATCCAGCGAAAGGGTTTTCGCGGAATTCTGAGCAAATAAAACCTGGATCTCATCCGGCAGGAAGGCCAGGTCTTCCAGACTCAGGCCGCCCACCTGCTCCCTGGCAACGAGTAAATGCAAATCTGCCAGGGTTGGCAGGGTGCGTGAGGCCAGGATCAGATGACAATGCTCACCCGCGAGTTGGATAAAGCGGTTGATAAATAAACGGATCTCAGCCACCGGTTCGATGAATTGATAATCATCCAGCACAATTGCAAAATGTTCGTGTATGCTGTGATAAATTTCATTTGTGCTGATGACTGCCAACCGTTCATTTTCTTTTTCAATGGACGCCGCGTTATTGAGTACGGCCAGCGATTCGGCGCCAAAAGCAGGAAATTTTTCACGAATGCAGGCGATCAGGTAAGACAGAAAGCGTTGTGGTTCCTGATCCAGGATATCCAGCGAAAGCCAGCAGATCGGGATTTCGCTTTTTTCAACCAGATCCACCAGCAAGGTTGTTTTTCCATACCCCGCAGGCGCAGAGATCAGGGTTAATTTTTTGTTCAGCAGCCCGAGCAGCATTTCAATCAACCTTGGACGCGTGATGATCTCAGCCCTGTGTTGGGGAGAGATTATCTTTGTCCTGCTGATCGGGAAGGGCAATATCGAATCCATTGCTTATATTTTATTTTATAGTATCAATCGGTACACTTAATGCTTCAGTATTTTTGCAAAATTCGCAAACATTTTCATTACATAATTATTTTATGAAATATCAAGGGCATGATCTTTTTATCCGCCCAGAAATAAATATTACACGCAGGGGCAGAGTAACACCTCGACACGGTTCCAACCTCAGTTGTTTTCCCAAAACCACAACCTATTGTAACCCTTGATAACTTTCTCGTGGGCTTTCGGCTGCCGGTATTTGGAACAAGGCTGGTTACTTTGCAGGTTTATTTCGGTGCATTACCAGGTACAGTGCCAGTATGACTGGTAGCCCCAGTGCTGGGCTCGCCAGTTGTGACTTGAACAAACAATAACGCTCCCATTTGGCTGGAAGCGTTATTGCTATGTGGAGTGTGAGGTTTTAGCTTAATTGGTCCGTATTACCAAGGTTTGCGCCTTCGAGTTCAGCCTTTTTTTCAATCAACCTTTACTCAGACTTGGGCGTCCAGCTTTTCCAGACATTCCCCACCAGGCCGGGTCTGGGCGTCAGCGTTGGCTGGCCGGGCATCCAGGAAGCCGGGCAAGCCTCTCTTCCATTGGCCGCGCGAATATGCTGGAAGGCCTGTACCTGCCGGATATTCTCGTTAACGTTTTGCCCAACCGGGTTCGCGATAATTTCCATAGATTGGATCACGCCATCCGGATCGATCAGGAAGCGCCCGCGCTGTTCAACACCCGCGTCTTCATTATAAACGCCGTATTCGCGCCCCATCTGTCCATTCTGGTCAGCGCCCATCTGGTACGGCGCGCCGCCTTCCACCATCTTAACCAGTTCAAAATCATTCCATATCTTATGAACGTAATAACTGTCTACGCTCACCGTCACCACATCCACATCCATCTTCTGCAATTCTGCGTATTTACCGGCGACCGCCGATAATTCAGTTGCTCAGACAAATGTGAAATCACCCGGGTAGAAATACAGCAGCAGCCACTTCCCGGCATAATCCGAGAGCTTGACATGTTTAAAGCTGCCTTTATGGTAGGAAGGCAGATCAAAATCTGGGGCTTTTTGCCCAACACGTGCAGTCATAATATTTTTCTCCTATTTGAAATCTGCAGAAGCTAGAATATAACTTTATTCTATTCGATATGTCGAATAAACACAAAGCACTCATTTTTTTCACCATACTTTCATTTCAAACCGAAGAGTGAGACGGCAGCCATCGCCGACTCACTCTTTTTCGTTCCACTCTATCGTCTGGAAGTATTTTTACTCACGGCTACTTCAAAACGGTTCTTTCACCC
>Ga0105047_10000847_pt1 | contig 53724 bp, 43 predicted proteins | sample MAT04_FD_78384 | JGI IMG/M metagenome (GOLD analysis project Ga0105047, IMG submission 78384) | Freshwater microbial communities from Lake Fryxell liftoff mats and glacier meltwater in Antarctica - MAT-04 (megahit assembly) | ecosystem: Environmental > Aquatic > Freshwater > Ice > Liftoff... | reverse complement strand
CTTCGCGTCCGACGAGTGCGCGGCCGGCGGCCCGAACCACCGGCCGCCCCACGGCTCGGTCGGCCGCGAACCCCGTCTCCCGCCCGAACTCCCGGCCAGCGGCTGTTCCGTCTTCGGCCCGACCGGCCCGACCGGCCCGTCGTTCGGCGCCGCCAACGTCACCAGCAGCAGCTCGCCGCACCGTCACCCGTGGAACCAACGGTGTGGCCCCGGAACCAGCCTTCGGCGTCGCCCGGTCGATCCTCGGCGTAGCACTGGCAACCGGACAGGCGATCGGCGGCCTGGTGCAACGAACCAGCGCGGCCAACCTCGGACGGGAACGTGGTGTCGTCCCACTGACGCCGCGCCAGACCCGGAAGCGGTTGCTTGGGGTCTGCGTCGTGACCGTGTTGTTGTTCGCCCTGGTGCTCAGCCGGCTCGTGTCGCTGCAGATCCTCACCCCCGACAAACTCACGGCGCTGAACTCCCAGCAACGGATGGTGAAGCAGACGTTGGCCGCTGATCGCGGCGCCATCTTCGACCGCAACGGCGTTGAGCTGGCGTTGTCGCTACCCCGGAAGTCGGTCTTCGTCGACCCGAGCCTGGTGGAGCAACCACAGGCCCTGGCGGAACTGCTCGCTCCGGTGCTCGGCCTGCTGGTCGACGACGTGCGGGCGAAGGTCACGCCCCGGGACGCGCAGCGGTTCGTCTATCTCCGCCGGCACGTGGAGGACGACGTCGCCCGCCAGGTGCAAAAACTGGCCAAGGAGCACGGCATCAAGGGCGTGGGGATCACGGCAGAACCCAAACGATACCGGCCGGCCGACGAGGTGGCCACGTCGATCGTGGGGTTCACCGACATCGACGGCAAGGCCATGGAACGCTCGGGGATCGAGTTCCGCTACGACGAGCTGCTCACCGGCACACCCGGGCAGTTGGTGTTCGAGCAATCGCCGGATGGCCGCACCATCCCAGTAGGGGAGAGCCTGTTGCTGCCGGCACAAAAGGGCGACGACCTCGTACTCACGCTTGATCGCTCCATGCAGTTCGAGGTGCAGCGGATCTTGGCCGAGCAGGTACGAGCGGTGTCGGCGAAGGGTGGCATCGCCATCGTGTCGAAGCCCGACACCGGCGAAGTGCTGGCCATGGCCAACGTGCGCGCCGATGAGAAGACCGGCGAAGTGCTCCCGAGCGCGAACAACGCCGGCCTCACCTCGAGCTACGAGCCGGGCTCGGTGATGAAGTTGGTGACGGCCACCGGTGCCATCGAAGAGGGGCTCGTCACCCCCGAAACCGTGCTGAACCTTCCCGTGTCGCTGCAGATCAAGGATGGCAACTTTTCCGACGCCGAACCCCGAGGGCCGGTGGCCTGGTCGGTGAAGGAGATCATCACCGAATCGTCGAACGTCGGCACGATCATGATGGGGCAGAAACTCGGCAAGAACCGGGTCTACGACTACCTCCGCAACTTCGGTTTCGGCGACAAGACCGCCATCGACTTTCCCAACGAGCAGGCCGGCCACGTGCCGTCACCCCATCGGGAGAACGAGTGGTGGGACACGTCGATGGGCACGGTACCGATCGGTCAGGGTGTGTCGGTCACCCCGATGCAGATGCTGGCGGCCTACAACGTGATCGCCAACCGGGGGCAGTACATCTCCCCGATCCTCGTGAGCGATGTGATCGACAAGGACGGCATTCGACGGCCGACGCTTCGACCCGATCCTCGGCAGGTGGTGTCCACCACGGCGGCCGACCAACTCAATCTCATCCTGCGCAACGTGGTGAGCGCCGGCACGGGCAAGAAGGCGGCCGTTGACGGCTACACCGTCGCCGGCAAGACCGGCACCTCACGCAAAGCACAGGCCAACGGGTCGTATATCAGCGAAGACGGTACCGTGAAGTACGAGTCGACCTTCGTTGGCTTCGCTCCCGCAGAAGCGCCGGCGGTGTCGGTGATCGTGATCATCGACGAGCCGATGGGGGAGATCTACGGCGGGCTCGTGGCGGCGCCGGCGTACGCCAAGATCACCGACTTCGCGCTGCGGGTGCTCGGTGTGGCTCCGCCGGCCACCGACATCGCCAACGGCCATGGCAAGGCCGACCCGAAAACGCAGGCCGAACTCGTGGTGAAAGGAGCGATCCCGGAGGCCCCGCCCTACGAGACCACGGCTGATGGTCGCAAACGTGCCCACCCGGCGGGTTCCGACCCCACCACCGCTACCACACGGGTGCCGGGTACCACGGGGGCAGGATCGCCAAGCAGCGGCAACTCGAGCACCGGAACCTGGTCGGGCGGAACGGCCACGACGGCCACGACGGCCACGACGGCCGCGGCGCGCAGCCCGGGCTCCACGGCCGCGGGCGGGCGACGATGACCAGCGTGCTGGCCGATTTGGCGCGTCTGGTGCCGGGCGCCGAGGTGCAGGGGGATGCCACGGTGACGGTGGTTGATGTCACCCACGATTCTCGGAAGGTGATTCCCGGAACGCTCTTTTGTTGCGTGCGTGGCGGCACGACCGATGGTCATCAGTACGCGGGCACGGCCGTGGCCGCGGGTGCGGTGGCCCTCTTGGTGGACCATGCAGTGGACGACGAGGACGCCGCCCGCACGCCACAACTCGTGGCTCCGGACACGCGTCGGGCAATGGCGCTGGTGGCGGCCCGCGTGCATGGTGACCCGTCATCGGCGCTCACGGTGGTGGGGGTCACGGGGACCAACGGTAAGACCACCACCACCGCCCTGTTGGCGCGAGCAGCGGCGTTTCTCGGCGTGCCTTCCGAGGCACTCGGGACGCTTTCCGGTGCGCGGACCACGCCCGAGGCGACCGACCTCCAGCGATGGTTCGCCGAGACACGCGACAGTGGCGTGCAACTCGCCGCGATCGAGGTGTCGAGCCACGCCCTGGACCAGCATCGTGTTGACGCCACGAGCTTCGCCGTCGCCGTTTTCACCAACCTCACCGTCGATCACCTCGACTACCACGAAACGATGGAGGCCTACTTCGAGGCCAAGGCGTTGTTGTTCACCTCGGAGTTCACCGACTGCGCCGTGGTGAACGTCGATGATCTCTGGGGTCGGCGCCTCGCCGAACGTCTGGGGTCGCTACCAGCGATGACCGTACGTCCCGTTTCGCTTGTCGATGCGGTCGACTTGGTCCTCCGCCCCGACGGCTCGGAGTTCCTCTGGCGTGGCGAACGAGTGGGGTTGTCGCTCGCGGGGGAGTTCAACGTGGCGAACGCACTCGCCGCCGCGGAGGTGCTCGATCACCTGGGCCATGCGCGGGCGGCCATTGCCGAAGCCGTCAGTCAGCCTGTGGTCGTACCAGGGCGTTACGAGTTGGTGAGCACCGGCCTTCCCTTCGCCGTTGTGGTCGACTTTGCCCATACTCCCGACGGCCTCGAGCAAGTGCTTCGGGCCGCATCGGCGACCGTCGCACCCGGGGGCAAGGTGCGCGTGGTGTTCGGTTGTGGAGGAGATCGCGACACCGCCAAACGGCCAATCATGGGGGCGGTGGCTGCCCGGCTCGCCGATCATGTGGTGCTGACGTCCGACAACTCCCGGAGTGAGCGCACCGAGACGATCCTTGCTGCCATCGAACTGGGCTACCAGGCCGAGCGGGACGGGCGCGCCGTGAAACTCGACATCGTTCCGGATCGGCGCGAGGCGATCGGGTTGGCGATCGCCGCCGCGCGGCCGGGCGACGTCGTCATGATCGCCGGCAAAGGACACGAGACGACCCTCACGATCGGGGATGTCGTGCAATCGTTCGACGACCGCGACGTGGCCCGCGCCGCTCTGGGCGAGTTCCGCCATGCCAAGGGCGGGGGCCGATGATCCGGCTCCTCATCGCTGCCGCGGTTTCGTTGGGACTGTCGTTGGTGGGAACACGCCTCTTGATCGATGTGCTCACCAAAAGGCAGATCGGGCAGCCGATCCACGAGGACCTCAACGAAGTGCAGCAGGGCAAGGCCGGCACCCCCACGCTGGGCGGCCTGGCGGTGGTGGTCGCGGCCTTTCTCGGCTATCTCATCAGCGACCTGGTGCTGAAACCCAGCGAAGGCAGCATCTTCACGTTCAGTGGTGTCTTCACGATCATGGCCATGGTGGGCGCCGGGATCGTGGGGTTCTGCGACGACTGGCTCAAGGTGACCGAGGAACGCAACCTCGGCCTGAACAAACGGATGAAAACGCTCGGCCTCCTTGTGGTGGCCGGCAGTTGGGTGATCGCGATGGTCACGCAAACGGCACAACACACCACCATCTCTTTCACCCGTTTCGACTTCCCGGGCTGGGAGATCGGAAAGGTGGGTTGGGCGGTGTTTGCGATGCTGTTGATCTACGCCACCACCAACGGGGTGAACCTGGCCGACGGGATGGACGGGTTGGCTGCGGGGGCCTCGATCCTTGCCTTCTCGGCCTTCACCCTGATCGGGTTCTGGGCGTTCCGTCATCCCGAGATGTACCAGACCCCCCACGCCCTCGACCTCGCCGTGGTGGCGGTGGCCATGCTCGGTGCCTGCACGGGATTTCTGTGGTGGAACGCCGCGCCGGCGCAGATCTTCATGGGGGACACCGGCGCCTTGGCGATCGGTGCCGCCCTGGCATGTTTGTCGCTCAGCCTGAACGCACAATGGCTGCTTGTGGTGATCGGCGGCGTGTTCGTGATGGAGACACTGTCGGTGATCATCCAGGTGACGAGCTTCCAGTTGTTTGGTGGGCGTCGGGTGTTCCGCATGGCGCCGATCCACCATCACTTCGAGCTCAGCGGCTGGCCCGAAACCACCGTGGTGATCCGGATGTGGATCCTCGCCGGGCTGCTCGCCGCCCTGGGCGTCGGGCTGTTCTACTCCGACTATCTGTCCACTGGCGGGGTGACGCTGTGACCTCGCGACGAGCGGAGATCGACCTCCGGCGGCCGCTGGTGTACGGATTCGGGCTGGCCGGTGCGGCGGTTGTGGAGGCGCTGCACCGCCATGGCATTTCGGGCGTGATGGTGGCCGACGACGGTCCTGCGGTTGGGTCGTCCACTGCGGCTGAACTCGCCGACGCCGTGGGTGTGCTCGGTGCGTCGTTCGTCGGCTCCCCCCGCGGAGACGATGTACCAACCCTCGTTGCCCAGGCCACATCGATCTTCCCTTCGCCCGGGCTGCCCGATGACCACCTGATCTTTGGGGTGGCCACGAAGCTCGACGTGCCCGTGTACGGCGAGTTCGATCTTGTGGACATTTGGGACACTCGTCCGCTCATCGTGATCACCGGCACCGACGGCAAGACCACCGTCACCACGATGGTCACGGAGATGTTCCGCGCCGACGGGCGTGTGGTGGTTGACGCAGGCAACAACGAGCTCCCGCTGGTGACGGCGATCAACGACCTCAACACCGAGGTGTTCGTGGTGGAGGCGTCTTCGTTCCGGCTTGGTCATACCCAGCACTTCTCGCCGGCGGTGGGCACCTGGCTCAACTTTGCCCCTGATCATCTCGACAAACACGCGTCACTCGCTCGTTATGAGCACGCCAAGGCCAAACTTTTCGGTTTCCTCGGCACGGAGGGCATCGCTGTGGCCAATGCCGACGATCCGATCGTTCGCGAACAGGCGCGCCGGGCCGCAGAGGTGTGGTGGTTCTCGATCAACCCCGACGCCACCGACGGGTTCCGGATCGCCGATGGGCGGCTGCTGACCGCCGAAGGCGCCGTGCTGGCCGAGATCGCCGACCTTCCCCGTTCTCTTCCGCACGACTTGTCCAACGCGTTGGCGGCGGCGGCGACAGCGTTGGCGGCGGGCGCCTCGATCGATGCTGTGCGGTCGGTGTTGCGCACGTTCGCCGGCCTGCCCCACCGCATGCAACTCGTGGCCGAGCACAACGGGATTCGTTGGTACAACGACTCCAAGGCCACCACACCCCACGCGACGCTCGCGGCGTTGGCCGGCTTCGCCTCGGCGGTGCTCATCGCCGGAGGCGACAGCAAAGGGCTCGACCTCTCCGTGCTTGGTTCGGCGGCGCCGCACTTGCGTGGGGTTGTCGCGATTGGTCGTGCCGCTCCCGAGGTGGCCGACGCCTTTCCCACCGGGCCCGAGGTACGGCTGGCGGGGTCGATTTCGGAGGCCGTCGCCATCGCCGCGGGACTTGCCCGCCATGGCGATGCCGTCCTCCTGTCGCCGGCGTGTGCGTCGTTCGACATGTTCGACAACTACGGCCATCGCGGTCGGATGTTCACCACGGCCGTGCTCGACCTCCTCGGGCCCGACCACCAACTCTTGGAGGTTGCGCCGACATGACCGCTACCGAACTGCGCACTCGCCCTCGCCATCGGGAAACGACGACGTTGCGCCGTCTCCCCGAGGTACGGGCCCTTCGCCCGACCGATGAGCAGGGCCGGGTCCGTCAACCCACGGGCACGCGCACCCGGAGCTTCGTCTTCCTGTTTGCGATCGTGGGCGTGTTGAACGTGATCGGCCTCATCATGATCCTCTCGGCGTCAACTGTGAGTTCGATGGTGGAGAACGAAGGGTCGCCGTTCGGGCAGTTCTTGCGGCAGTCCGGGTGGCTACTGGTGGGGATCTTGGGCATGGTGGTGGCGCTCCGCATCGACTACCGCCAATGGCAGCGGTTGGCGCGCCCGGCGTACCTCATCGCCGTCGGGTTGCTTCTGCTCCTGTTCATCCCTGGCATGGGCCGGCGAGTGAACGGAGCGCGCCGGTGGATCGGAGCCGGGCCCGTGCAGATCCAGCCCGCAGAGTTCGCCAAGTTGGCACTGCTGCTGTTCGTGGCCGACCTCCTCGCCCGACGTTCCCGTCATGCTGGCGACACCCGACTCACGCTGCGGCCGGTGCTGGTAGTGCTCGGCGTGGTGATCGGGTTGGTGATGCTCCAGCCCAACTTCGGCACATCGTTGCTGATCTTCTTCATCGTCTTCGCCATGCTCGTGGTGGCCGGTGTGCCGGGAAAGAGCCTGGTTCTCGTGGTGCTCCTGGCCCTGCTGGTCGCGGCGCCGATGGTGGCGTTCGGCGGCTACCGCACCCAGCGTTTGATGAGCTTCCGTGATGCCTGGGACGACCCCCTCGTCACCGACTACCAGAACATTCAGAGCCAGGTGGCGTTCTCGAACGGCGAAATCACTGGTGCGGGTGTGGGCCAAGGCCGAGCCAAGTATGGGTTCCTCCCCGAGGCCGATACCGACTTCATCTACGCCGTGATCGGCGAAGAGACAGGGTTCCTCGGTGCGTGCGTCGTGATCGGGTTGTTCCTGGCCCTCGGCGCCATCGCGGTGAAGGTGGCGCTGAACGCGCCCGACCGGTTCGGGATGCTCGTGGCCACTGGCATCGCCGCATGGATCTTGTTCCAGGCCTTCGTGAACATGGGGGTGACCGTGGGGGCATTGCCCAACACCGGCGTTCCCTTACCGTTCGTGTCGGTCGGGGGATCGGCGTTGCTGTTCACCATGATCGCGTCAGGCATCCTGTTGAACATTGCCCGGCACACCCCGTGATCTGGCACCGTCCTGATCCGGCACAACCCTGACCCCTCCGTGACCGTTCCCGCCGAGTTTCCCACCACCGACCATCCGACGGCCGAGCCTCCCGCCACAGATCAGGCCGACGTGTTCGTCGTGATTGCGGGCGGAGGCACGGCCGGGCACGTGTCTCCGGGACTCGCCATCGCCCGCTCGATCGAAGGTCGCGGTCATCGGCCGGATTCGATTCGATGGATCGGAAGCGCCCGTGGCCTCGAAGCCGACCTCGTACCGAAGGCCGGCTACGCCCTCGATCTGCTTCCGGGGCGAGGTATCGCGCGGTCCCTCAAGCCGGCGGCGATTCTGGCCAACGTCAAGGCGGTGGCCGGACTGCTGGTTGCCTTTGGTCGGGCATTCGGTTTGCTTCGTCGTTATCAACCTCGGGTGGTGTTGGTGCTCGGTGGCTACGCCAGCGCCCCGTGCGTCGGCGCCGCCGTGCTGTTGCGTTTGCCCATGGTGGTCACGGAACAAAACGCCCGGGCCGGATTCTCGAACCGCATCGCGGCGCGGTTTGCACGCGCCTGCGCTGTCCCATTCTCCGACACGGATCTGCCGCGTGCCGTGGTCACGGGCAATCCCGTACGCGAGGAGATCCTTGCGGTGAGCCGGACCACCCATCGCAATGCTGCTCGCGCCGAACTGCACGTGCTTCCCGGCGACGTGCTGGTGGGCGTGTTCTCCGGGTCGCTCGGGTCCACGCGGATCAACGATGCAGTGTTCGCGCTGCAGGGTCGCTGGCGTGATCGCCCCGGTGTCACGATCCGGCACGTGAGCGGCCGGCGCGACTTCCCCTCGTTGTCCGAACGACTCGCCGCTGACCCGAAGAGCTCGCCCGACCCGAAGAGCCCGCCCGACCCGAAGAGCCCGAAGAGGCTGCAGTATGTGCTGGTGGAGTACGAAGAACGCATGCATCTGTTGCTGGCGGCGGCCGACGTGGTGGTCAGTCGATCGGGTGGGAACACCGTCGCGGAGTTGGCTCAGGTCGGTGTGGCGTCGTTGCTCGTTCCGCTCCCAATCGCCACCCGCGACCACCAGACCGCCAACGCCGACGCCCTGGTTCGCGCTGGCGCGGCGATCCGAATTCCCGACAACGAGTTCGACGTGGACCGCCTCGAAGCAGAGCTCGAGCGAATGATCGACCACCCCGAGATGATGGAACGGATGGCCGATGCCGCGCGTTCTCTCGCTCGGCCCGATGCCGCCGACCGCGTAGCGGCACTGTTGGAGGAGAGTGCCCGTGCCTGATCCGTCGATCGACCTGTCGGTGGCGCAGCACCTCCATGTGGTGGGCGTGGGCGGGGCAGGCATGAGCGCCATCGCCACCGTGCTCGCCGCGATGGGCCACACCGTCACCGGATCCGACCTGAAAGAGTCCCGAGCGTTGGCCCGTTTGCGGGCGGCTGGCATCGACGTGGTGGTCGGTCACGACGCAGCGAACGTGGGTGCCGACGTCGCCGCTATCACGGTCTCGACCGCCATCCCGGACCACAACGTGGAAGTTCGCGCCGCTCTCCAGCGCGGCCTGCCCGTGCTGCCGCGTTCGGCGATGCTCGCCAGCATTGCCGGCCAGCGCCGAGCGATTGCGGTGGCGGGCACACATGGCAAGACCACCACCTCGTCGATGCTGGCGGTCATCCTGTTGGGCGCAGAGGTGCAACCCTCGTTCATCATCGGTGGCGACGTCAACGAGATCGGAACGGGCGCGGCGTGGGGAGCCGGTGAGTGGTTTGTGGTCGAGGCCGATGAGAGCGATGGCACCTTTCTCGCCCTCCCTCGTCACGCCTCGATCGTCACCAACGTGGAACCCGATCACATCGAGCACTACGGCGGGGTGGATGCGTTGTTCGCCGCGTTCGAACAGTTCCTTCAAGAGACCCCTGGACCCTGCGTGGTGTGCGCTGATGATCCCATCGCGGCCGGATTCGCCGCCGCCGTTGGAGCTACCACCTATGGCACCGATCCGACATCGAACTATCGGCTCGTCGACGTGGTGACAGCGCCGGGGTCCGTCGCCTTCGGTGTCGAGCACGACGGCGGTCGTATCGCAGATGTGGTGCTCCCGATGCCGGGTCTGCACAACGCTCGAAACGCGGCGGCGGCGCTGGTCACGGCCGTGGAGCTCGGTATCGACCCGCACGTGGCGGCGGCGGCGCTCGGCCGATTTGCGGGCGTGGCCCGGCGGTTCGAACATCGGGGTGAAGCGGCAGGGATCACGTTTGTCGACGACTACGCCCACCTTCCTTCGGAGGTGCGAGCGGCCTTGGCGGCAGCACGTGATGGAGAGTGGAAACGGGTGGTCTGCGTGTTCCAGCCCCATCGTTACAGCCGTACCGAAGCACTGTGGGCCGATTTCGCCGACGCCTTCGGGGACGCCGACGTGCTCGTGGTGACCGACATCTATTCCTCGGGCGAGCCCCCTCGTCCCGGCGTGTCCGGGATGCTCGTGGCGAACGCCGTGCTCGACGCCCATCCGTGGCGACGCCTCGCCTACCTTCCGCACCGGAACGACCAGGTGGCCTTTCTCGGCAAGGAGTTGCGCGCCGGCGACCTGTGCATCACCCTCGGTGCCGGCGATCTCACCACGTTGCCGGACGACCTGCTCGATGCCCTTCTCGATGCCTGACCGGTCACCAGAGCTCACCCGTCTTATCGCCAGGCTTTCGGCCGCGCTCGGCGTTCGGGCCGAAGTGGATGCGCCGCTGGGTCCGCTCACCACCTACCGGGTGGGCGGCCGAGCGGCCGTACTTGTTCACGTCGACGATGACGTCACTGCAGCTTGTTTGGCGGAGTCCCTGGCGGAGTTTCTCGCTGACGCTGCCGGGCCGGTACCGATGCTCGTGGTGGGCAAGGGTTCGAACCTCTTGGTGACCGACGCCGGCTTTGCTGGTGTGGTGGTGCAGCTCGGTGGCGAGTTCGGTGCGTCGACAGTGGACGGGCACGAGGTCGGCGCTGGTGGCGCGGCAGCGATGCCCGTGGTCGCCCGGCTCACCGCCCGCGCCGGCCTCACCGGGTTCGAGTGGGCCGTGGGGGTGCCGGGATCGATCGGTGGGGGTGTGCGCATGAATGCCGGCGGGCATGGCTCCGACATCGCTGCAAGCCTTGTTGGGGTCCGCGTCCTCGATCTGCACACCGGCGAGGATGGTGTGGTGCCCGCTTCCGCGTTGGCGCTCGCCTACCGATCGTCGAACCTGCCTTCTCACCATGTCGTGCTGCGCGCCCGGATCGAACTCACTCCGGGCGACCCTGTGGCGTCGGAGCTCACCATCGTCGAGATCGTGAAGTGGCGTCGCGAGCATCAACCCGGTGGACAGAACGCCGGCTCGGTGTTCACCAACCCCGACGAACGGTCGGCGGGGTGGCTGATCGACCGAGCAGGCATGAAAGGGTTCCGTATCGGCTCCGCCGAAGTGTCCGACAAACACGCCAACTTCATCCAGGCCGATGTAGGGGGTCGCGCCGACGACATCTTCTCCGTGATGACCGCAATCCAACACCGGGTGTTCGAGACGTCGGGCGTGTGGCTCCATCCCGAGACCCGCCTCGTCGGGTTTCCTTCGGTCGTGCCCCCCGATGCCGCGTTCCCCGCCGCCCACGGGCCGGCGTCCGACGAACGAAACGCCGACCTTGGATCGGGGTCGATGTGATGCCCACGATCACGCGTGTGCGGACGCGCACCCGAGCCGCCACGAGTGCCGTCGTAGGAGAACGGGATCGTGCGGCACAAGAACCGGCACGAATCGGCGGTCCTGATGCCACCGATCCGCGTTTTCGCGCCCGGCGCGAGGCGGTGACCGACGAGCGGCGATCCGTGGGGCGTCGCCGGGCGCGAGCGGCGTTGGCGGTGCTCACGGCGGTGGCACTGGGTTTCGCTCTCGTGCGGAGCCCCGTGCTCGATATCGACGACATCACCGTGCTCGGCGCCAGCCATACCACCGAACAGCAGGTGTTGGCCGCCACCGGTCTGCGCGCGGGTGGCGCAATGATCGACGTCGACATGGCACAGGTGCTGCAACGGGCCGAAGCCATGCCCTGGGTTCGGGCCGCGCGTGGGGAGCGGTCCTGGTGGGGCGGCGTCACCGTAGAAGTGGCCGAACGAGTGGCGTTCACGCAGATCGTCGATGGGGAGCGGCTGCTCATCGCCGACGACACCGGCCGGGTTCTCGAAGTCGCCACCATCGCCCGTCCCGAACTGCTCACCGTGGAGGGGAGCGAAGCGGCCGAACCCGGGCAACAACTCGGCCGTCGTTATCTCGAGGTGATCGAGGTTGGCAGTGCCCTGCCGCCCGGGGTGCGGTCGCGCGTCGGCTCCGTGCGAACCACTCCGGGGGGTGCCATCACGCTCACGCTTCGCAGCGGGGGTGTGGTCGTCTGGGGCACCGCCGATCGCACCGATGCCAAGTTGCGCGCGCTCGTCACCATCCTCGGTCAGGTCGACCTCGAACGGCTCTGCACCCTCGACGTACGCGTGCCGGCAACGCCGGTGGTAACCCGGTGCTGACCTCGCCGTGTGTGGCCTTTGCCGAGACGGTCGTTGACCCTGTGCCATCGCGCCACCTACGATTCGCCGTGCTGCCCTTGATCCGTCGGGGAGTAGCAACCCTCAACTACAGGTCGAGTGTCAAGCCGGGCCGCGTCTGCGCCCCGGCCTCGGGCGTTCTTCATCGATGTCCGATCCATCATTCCAACCGCTCTGGCGAGCATGCCTGATCGACTCTTCGAACTCGACGACAATGGGGACCCGGTCCCGCAAGGCCGTTCCACTCCCGCCAACTCACCCGCCCCGCCCGCATCACCCGCTCGCACGAACGCACCCCCCACGGAGGGAATCAACAACATGGCCGGCAATCCTCAGAACTACCTGGCGGTAATCAAAGTCGTCGGCGTCGGCGGCGGCGGCTGCAATGCCGTCAACCGCATGATCGACGCCGGGCTCAAGGGCGTGGAGTTCATCGCCGTCAACACCGATGCCCAGGCGCTGCTGATGAGCGACGCCGACGTCAAGCTCGACATCGGGCGGGAGTCCACACGCGGGCTCGGTGCCGGCAGCGACCCCGACGTGGGTCGAGGAGCGGCCGAAGCCAACCGCGAGGAGCTCGAAGAGACGATCAAAGGTGCCGACATGGTGTTCATCACGGCGGGCAAGGGTGGCGGTACCGGCACCGGCGCCGCCCCGGTCATCGCCGAGATCTCCAAGAGCCTCGGGGCGCTCACCATCGGCGTGGTCACCCGTCCGTTCGGTTTCGAGGGTCGACGCCGCGCCGTGCAGGCGGAGCAGGGCATCCAGAAGTTGAAGGAAAAGGTCGACACGCTGATTGTCATTCCGAACGACCGACTCCTCACGGTGAGCAACGACAAAACCTCCGTGCTCAACGCCTTCAAGATGGCCGACGAGGTGCTCCTCCAGGGCGTGCAGGGCATCACCGACCTCATCACCACCCCCGGCCTGATCAACACCGACTTCGCCGACGTGAAGATGATCATGCAGGACGCCGGGTCGGCACTCATGGGCATCGGCTACGGCTCCGGTGAGGGTCGGTCGCTCACGGCCGCTCGCGCCGCGATCTCCTCGCCCCTGCTCGAAGCCTCGATCGAGGGTGCCCGCGGGATCTTGCTCACCATCGCCGGTGGATCCGATCTCGGGCTGTTCGAGGTCAACGAAGCGGCCGAGGTCATCCACGCGGTGGCCCACCCCGACGCCAACATCATCTTCGGCACGGTCATCGACGACGAGATGGGCGACGAAGTGCGGGTCACGGTGATCGCCGCCGGGTTCGATCGTTGGGATGAGCCCAAGGAACAGAAAGCTTCCGGACGCGAGACCGTGAGCATGAACGCCCCCCGTCCGGCGCCTCCGGAACCGGTGCGCGACGTCTTCTCGGAGCCTGCCGGCGGCGATCCCGGTTTCGACACCGGCGACGACGACTTCGACGTTCCCTCGTTCCTCAAGTAGTTCGAGTTGCGTTCCTGGGCGCCGTTGGTAAGCGTCGACATGGCCGACGGCAACCACCGCGCCCAGGTACGCACCACCGACAAGACCGACGGCGACTTCGCCATCTCCTTGCCCCCCGAGATGTTGGCGGCGCGACGCCGAGCGGTGGTGGATCTGCCGTGGGCGTGGCTTCGGCAGGTGCACGGCGCCGATGTGGTGGAGGTCACCGCCCAGAACATTTCGGAGGTGTGCGGCCGTGAGGCCGACGCCCTCGTGACGCGCGCCCCGGGGGTTGCGTTGGTGATCCACACGGCCGACTGCGTTCCGGTCACCCTGGTGAGTTCGAACGGCGTACTCGGCGTGGCCCATGCCGGATGGCGCGGACTCGCCGCCGGTGTGCTCGACGCCACCGTCGCGTCGATGGTGGCGCTGGGCGCCGATCTCGACGACACGCAGGTGTTCATCGGCCCAGGCATCGGTGTGGAGTGTTACGAGTTCAGCGACGATCTCATCGATCAGTTGACGGACCGATTGGTGGCCCCGACCGGACCCGGCGGCCCGCTGCGAGGCGTCACCAGTTCGGGGAGCAATGGGCTCGACATGGGTCGAGCCACGTTGGCGGCGTTGTCGAAGGCCACCGAATCGTTGGCTGTCGTTTCCGTACCGTTCGTTCGATCGTTGTGGTGCACAGCGTGCGACGTCGACCGCTACTTCTCGCATCGGGCCCGGGCGGAGACGGGTCGCATGGCCACCGTTGCCTGGATCGAACCGGCACGGTGACCATGGCGCCTCTCATCACGCCGACAGAGATCGCCGCCAACGCCGAGGTGGTACGGGGGCGCATTGTGGCCGCCGGTGGCGACCTCCGCCGGGTGCAACTCGTGGCTGTCACCAAGGCTCACCCGCCGGCGGTGGCCCGGGCGGCGCTGGCCGCGGGGCTCACGGCGTTGGGCGAGAACTACGCCCAGGATCTCTTGGAAAAAGTCGCCGACCTTGCTGCCGAGCCGCCGCCTGTTCGCGCACAGTGGCATTTCATCGGCCGGCTCCAATCCAACAAGGTGCGCGATCTGGCCGCCCATGTGGCGGTGTGGCACACCGTCGACCGGGAGTCGATCGCCGACGCCATCGGGCACCGTGCGCCAGGCGCGACGGTGCTGGTGCAGGTGAACGCGTCCGGTGAGCCCCAGAAAGGTGGCTGTCCAGCCGACCCACCGTCGGTTGCCGCCCTCGTCGACCGGTGTCGGGCGCTCGGCCTCATCGTGGTGGGCTTGATGGCCATCGGCGTGGCGGGGGACGCCGCCGCAACTCGTGCCGCCTTTCGGCTCACCCGCCAGCGGGCCGACGATCTCGCGCTTCCGCACTGTTCGATGGGAATGACCGCCGACCTCGAGATCGCCGTCGAGGAGGGCAGCACGATGGTGCGGGTCGGAAGCCAGCTCTTTGGTGCCCGACCGCCAGCGTGATCGTGTCGATTCGCACCTTTGGCGGTCTGGCGTGCGAGACTGACGAACGATTCTTCAGGAGGACTGATGGCCGGGTTTGCGCGCAAAGCCGCTCTCTATTTGGGTTTGGGCCCCGACGACGAGTACGACGACCGCTTCGAGGCCAACGCGCCCGAAGTAGACGACCGGCCGGCATCGCCGGCGGCGGTCCGTCCCAAGAAGGCGGCCCCTGCCCGCCCCAAGCCGGTGCCCGCATCCAGCGGCACCAGCGGCAAGCCGCCGCCCCCGGTTCCCGTGGGCGACACTCGACCGGCGCCACCGCCGGCGGCCCGGGCCAAGCCGGCGCCCCCGCCCCCAGCGAGCGCGCCCGGTCGGCCGAAACCTCCTCCGGCATCGGCCCGTCCTGCCCCACCAGCGGCGCGCCCGGCGCCCCCACCCGCCGCCCGGCCGGCGCCGCCTTCGGGTAGCGACGAACCAGCGGTGCGTCCTGTGGCTGCTCCGCCCGCCGCCAAGCCCCGGGTGGCCGTCCGTCCGGTGCCCGCCAACAGCAAACCGCACGTGGTCACCCCCACCCATTTCAATCACTCGCAGGAAGTTGCCGACCGCTTCAAGAACGATCAGCCGGTGATCGTGAACTTGCAGGGGGCCGATCGTGAGTTGGCCCGCCGCATCATCGATTTCTCCAGCGGCATCTGTTATGCGTTGAGCGGCAAGATGGAGAAGGTTGGCGTGCAGATCTACCTCTTGATCCCGGCCAACGTCGAGGTTTCGGCCGAGGAGCGCCGCCGATTGGCGGAGCGAGGGATGGGCTGAGGGCGCCGTGGGCTTCCTCCTGCTCCTCATCAATCTGTACACGTTGGTGCTTCTGGCCCGCTGCGTGTTCAGCTTCTTCACGCTGCGTGAAGGCTCACCGATGGCCTCCGTCTACGACGTTTGTTACACGCTCACGGAACCTGTGCTGGCGCCGATTCGATCGCTGATCGGCAACGTGTCGGCCGGCGGCATGGGCCTCGACATATCGCCGATCATCTTGATGGTCGCCCTCACCGTGCTCGCCTCGATCATTCGCTAGACATTCGCTAGACATTCGCTAGACATTCGCTCGGCATTCGTTCGGCATTCGTTCGTGGTTCGCCGGGTCTCCGGGCGTTTCGGGATCCTCTCTCGGTCGACGGGTTGGGGCTAGCATCGCCGCCATGGAGGATTCCCCAGTTCTGGTGAGCAACGTCGAGTTCGATGAGGTGAAGCGCGGGTACGACCCCGAACAGGTCGACAACTACTTGGCGAAAGTCGGCGAGGCTGTCGGGCAGTTGAAAGGCATGGTGCGCAGCGCGGTGGAGCGGGCCGAGTCCGCCGACGCACGAGTCGCCGAAACGCTTCGTTCCAAGGCGCAGGCGGAAAGTGCACTCGTGGATTTCGAGTCGGGTTTGGCCCGCGTCGAAGCGGCGAAAGTGGCGGCCGAAGCCGAACGTGACGCCGCATTGGTGAAGCTCGCAAGCCCGCCGGAAGATCCGGAAAGCGAAGCGCTCAAGAAGATGTTGATGCTGGCCCAGCGCACCGCCGATTCGGCGGTCGAAGAGGCCCAGGCATCAGCCAAGAACATCGTTGCCGATGCCCGCACCAAGGCGGCAGAAGTGGTGGCCGACGCCGAGACCCGTGCTGAGCGACTGCTGATCGAGGCCCAAAAGGTGGCCGACGAGCTCATCAAGGAAAAGACCGGCGCACTCGTGCTTCAGGTGCGCAATCTTGAGCGTCGCCGCGACGACCTCTTCGTCGATGTGCAGGCGCTCGTCGAGCACTTGAAAGACCACCGCATGCGTCTCCACGATGCGGTCATCCACATGGGGTCGCTGATCGATGGCCCGATAGCGCTGCGAGCCGATGGCCTGCCCGATCTGCGCACGCTCGTCGGTGAGAGCACCGTGGCCGACAAGGTGGCCGAAATCGAGTCGGCGGCGGCGGTGGCCGAGGCCCTCGTGTCGCCGGCGCCGGCAACCCCGGTTCCTGCGCCTGCCGTATCGCCAGCGCCCGCTCCGTCGGGGGCAATTCCGGTCGAGGTCGGGGCGGCCACGGGAGATACCCCGGCGGTGTCCGGTTCGCAGGGGTCGCCCCCTTTTGACCTTGCGGGTGGGTCCGCCGACGCTGATGTGAGCGGAGAGAGGTCGGACCACCCGTTGACCATGCCGGTTGCACCTGGCGACGCCGATCCGGTTGCGGCGCGTCCCGACGCCGCCAAGGTCAGCGCCCTGGTCGAGGAGCCGCGCGCTGCGGTCACGATCGACCCCGTCGAGGTGGCCGTCGAGTCACCTCCAGCCCTCGCCGACCCCGCCGTCGCGCCATCGGAACCGCTCGTCATCGAGCCTGTCGCCATCGAGCATGTCGTCATCGAGCCGGACCTGGCGTTCTCCGAGCCGGAGCTGGCGTTCTCCGCACCGGATCTCCCGGAGCCGATGCTCTACGACCAGGCCGACGACTCCGAGCTCACCGACCTCGTCCCGCCGGATCCGGACGCCGATGAAGCCATGCGCAAGTTTCTCGAAGACGACTTCGCTGGTGGCAAAGCCGGCAAGGGCATCTTTCGTCGTACGAAGTAGCGCCCTGTCGGCAGTGAACGCAGCCAAACCAGTGCGCCCCGCCGATTCGTTCCCGGCTATCGGACGCCGACGATGATGCGCTGCGTTGTCCGATCCCCGAGTGTCGCGACCGCGGAGTGACCGTCAGGCGAGGGTGATGGCGACGACGATGGTGTGGCCGTCGATGTCGATGACGCTGCCGTTCTCGACCGATCCGCCAACCGTGAACGTCGTGGCGAGCACTTCGGTCGCGATGGTGGTGGCGTGGGTGGTGACGGCGTCGACGAGATCGCGATCGGGGTGGACGATCGCCGTGATGCGGTCGGCGATCTCGAAACCTTCGGCCTTCCGCAGTTCGTTGATCGCTCGCACCAGTTCTCGGGCGTGGCCTTCGGCGCGAAGCTCAGGGGTGATCGTGAGGTCGAGCGCCGCAGCCCAACCGGCGTCTTCGGCCAATGCAAAGGCATCGTGGCGTTGGGCGCGTAGCTCCACATCGGAGGGCTCGAGCCGGATGCCGGCGACCTCGATGTAGCCCTGCGCGTCGAGCTGGGCGTGAAGGGCAGAGCCATCGGCTGAGGCGAGGGCCCCTTTGAGGTCGTTGATCTTCGGGCCGAGGCGGGGCCCGAGCACGCGGAAGTTGGGAAGTACGGTCCAGCTCAAGAGCCCCGACAGGGTGTCGATCTGTTCGAGCTCCTTCACGTTGAGCTCCGACAAGATCTCGGCCTCGACCTCGGTGGTGAGGGTGATGCCTGGGTGGAGCAGCAGGGCGCGGGGGAGGGGTTGTTTCACCTTGACCTTGGCTTCGGTGCGGGCACTGCGGCCCAGCGCCACGAGGCGGCGGGCGGCGGCCATCTGATCGGCCAGTCCGGTGTCGGCGCGGCCCCGGTCGGACGGCCAGTCGGCGAGGTGCACCGACGCGCCACCGGTGAGCATGCCGTGCAGTTCGTCAGCCAGGAACGGGCAGAACGGCGCCATCAGTTCGGCCACCGTGACGAGGCACTCCCACAGGCACCCGTAGGCGGCGGCATCCTTCTCCTTCCAGAATCGGGGCCGGCTCCGCCGGATATACCAGTTGGAGAGATCATCGATGAACGAGGCGCACGCTCCCGATGCCGCAAGCGCATCGAATCCTTCGAGTTCGTCGGTGACCGTGGCGACGGTACGGTCGAGCTCACTGAGGATCCACCGGTCGAGCACGTGGGTGCTGGCGGGGAGATCGGCCACCGATCCCGAAGGTGGCGGGGTCCAGCCGTCCTCGTCGGCGTAGCGGGCGAAGAAGCTGGCGCAGTTCCACAGCGTGAGCAACGTTTGGCGGGCGGACTCGCGGATGCCGGTCTCGGACACCCGACGGGGCGTCCACGGCTGACCGCCGGAGAAGAAGTACCACCGGAGCGCGTCGGCCCCTTGGGTGTCGAAGATGTCCCAGGGGTTGATGACGTTGCCCTTGCTCTTCGACATCTTCTGGCCGTTCTCGTCGACCACGAGCCCCAGGCACACGACGTTGCGGTAGGGCGTGGCGTCGAACACGAGCGAGTTCACGGCGAGCAGCGAGTAGAACCACCCGCGGGTTTGGTCGATGGCCTCGCAGATGAAGTCGCCGGGAAACGACGCTTCGAAACGCTCGACGTTCTCGAAGGGGTAATGGAACTGTGCCGAGGGCATCGAGCCGGAGTCGAACCAGGCGTCGAGCACCGGTTCGAGCCGGCGAAATGTGCCGTCGCACGCCACGCACGGGAACGTGATCTCGTCGACGTACGGACGATGGAGATCGAGTTCCGAAACGTCGGTTCCGGTGAGTGTTCCGAGTTGATCCTTGGAACCGACGCACGTGTCGGTGCCGCAGCCGTCGCATCGCCAGATCGGGAGTGGCGTGCCCCAGTAACGATCGCGGGAGAGGGCCCAATCGATGTTGCCCTCGAGCCAGTTCCCAAAACGGCCGTGTTTGATGTTCGGCGGCTGCCAGTTGATGGCCTCGTTCTCGCGCAGGAGGACACCACGTTGGTCCGACGTGCGGATGAACCACGAGGTCTTGGCCCAGTAGATGAGCGGGGTGGAGCATCGCCAGCAGTGGGGATAGCTGTGCTCATAGGGCTTCTCGAGCACGAGAATGTCGCGCTCGGCGAGGTCGGCGATGATGGCGCGATCGGCGTCTTTCACGAACGTTCCTTGCCACGCCGGCACCCGCTCATCGAAAGCTCCGTCGGCGTTGACCGGATTGAGCACCGGCAGACCGAGGGCCTTGCAGACACGCGCATCGTCCTCGCCGAACGCGGGCGCGAGGTGGACGATGCCGGAACCGTCGTCGGTGGTGACGAAGTCGGCGGTGATCACCCGCCAGCTGCGGTTGGCCTGCTCGGCGTCATCCACCGGCAGCAGGTTGAAGGGGCGCGCGTAGGCGAGGCCGTCGATGTCGGCGCCGGTGATCGGTTTGAGTCCGGCCGTGTCGGTGCCTTCGGGCAATCGGCTGACGGCGGCGATCAGATCGCGCCCGGTCGAGCCGAAAACGGACGCCGGAACCCGGGCATACTCGATGTCGGCGCCCACCGCCGCTGCCACATTTGAGACGAGGGTCCAGGGGGTGGTGGTCCATACGAGCAGGTCGGCCTCATCAAATCGAGCATCGCCGGTGGGTGTGAGCGGGAATCGAACGAAGATCGATGGGTCGACGACGTCGCGATACGCGCCCGGTTGGCCGAGCTCATGGGAGGAGAGGGCGGTGCCGCACCGGCTGCAATACGGGATCACTCGGTGCCCCTCGTAGAGCAGGCCCTTGTCCCACATCTGGCGAAGCAGCCACCACACCGATTCGATGTAGCCGTTGTCGAGGGTCCAGTAGGCGTCGTCGGTGTCGATCCATACCCCGCTGCGTTCGGTGAGGGCTTTCCAGTCGGTGACGTAACGTTGCACGGACTCCCGGCACCGAGCGTTGAACGCTTCGATCCCGTAGGCCTCGATCTCGTGTTTGGTGGATAGGCCGAGCTCTTTTTCGATCTCGAGTTCCACGGGGAGCCCGTGACAGTCCCATCCCCCCTTCCGGGGCACACGTTTGCCGCGCATGGTCTGGAACCGGGGGTAGAGGTCCTTGAACACACGGGCCCAAACGTGATGGAGCCCAGGTTTGCCGTTGGCGGTGGGGGGGCCTTCGTAGAAGATCCACGGGTCGGCATCCTTTCGGAGCTGGGCGACCTGGGCGACGATCTCCTGCTCCTGCCAACGGGTGAGCACCCGCTGCTCGAGCTCGACGAGGTTGAGGTCAGGGGACACGGGACCGAAGGACATAGGCCGACAGGTTAGGTGTCACTGTCGCCGATTCCGGTAGCTCGATTTCGCCCGGCCGCCCACGGGTCGTCCGCCCCGTCCGGCGCGCTGGTTGACGGCTTCACGTTCTCGGCCTACTGTCCGGCACCCTTTGCGCGGCCGGCGACGTCATCACCGGCCCCAGCAAGGAAGGAGCGCCAGATGCCAACTGCCAAGAAGGCCCCTGTGAAGAAGGTCGCCGTCGCCACGAAGGCTTCTGCGAAAAAGGCCCCGGTGAAGAAGGCCTCGGCGAACACCACGCCACGGGCGAAAGCCCCGGCCAAGAAGGCGGCCGCGACGCCAGTTCCACCGGCGACGCGATCGAGCGCCAAGATTGCCGCCACCAAAGCTCCTCCCGCCAAACGCTCTGCGAAACCCTCAACCGCCGCCGTCAAGGCAGCGCCCCCCAAGAAAGCAGCATCAGTGAAGAACGCTCCCGTCAAGGCAGCAACCGATAGCGCCGCGGCGAAGTCGCCGGCCAAGAAGAACCCGTTCGATGCCAAGTGGCTCGCCTTGCAAAAGGTGCTCCTGATCGAAGAGAAGGCCACCTACGAGCGTCAGGCCCGGAACTTCCAAGCCGAGGCCGACGAGTTGGCCTCGCTTCGCGAACCGGGCGACGTGCAATTCGATGAGGAGAGCGGCGAAGGCGACACGCTGGCCGTCGAGCGCGAACGAGACCTCGCCATGGGGGCATCGGCGCGACACGCGGCGGAAGAGATCGATCACGCGTTGGCCAAACTCGACCTTGGCACCTACGGCATCTGCGAGGTGTCGGGCGATCCGATCCCGAAAGAGCGGCTCGAAGCGATTCCATGGGCGCGTGAGCGGGTCGAGTACAAGGTTGGCGGCTTCGGCCGGCGTTGATCTCCCGTCCATCGATCGTCCGAGCATCGATCTTCTTGGCCTCGATCGCCCCCTTGTCCGCCTCGCCGGTCGCCGAGATTTTCCGCTGATGTCGCCCCCAACGCATCGTCCCCGCCGTGGCCTCATGGCCGGCGTGCTTGTTGGCGTGATCCTGGCGGATCAGTTGTCCAAGCAGTGGGCGCTCGACACGCTCGACACCCAGTCGATCGACGTGGTGTGGACGTTGCGGTTTCACCTCGTCTTCAACAAAGGTGCCGCATTTTCCATGTTCAACGGTGGTGGGGCCGGTCCGATCATTGCCGTCATCGCCATGGGCGTGGTGGGCGTGCTGGTATGGCAGGGTCGCACCGCCACGAGCAAGGTGGGCGCGATCGCGCTCGGCCTGGTGGCGGGCGGGGCGATCGGCAACTTGATCGACCGAGCTTTTCGGGGGCGGTCCGGCTTCATGAGCGGTGCCGTGGTCGACTTCATCGACTTCCAGTGGTACCCCGTGTTCAACGTCGCCGACATGGGCGTGGTGATCGGTGGCATCGTCCTGGGCATCGTCTACGCGTTTGCCCCCGACCCCGCTGCTGCGCCGGAGTCCGATCCGTCGGACCCGTCGGACCCGTCGGACTCGCCGCAGGCGTCCGACCCGGCGCAGCCGGCTGAGGGGGCGGACCCCACTTCGGCCGCCACGGCCCCATGACGGTCCCGCCCGACAACATCGCATCCGACAACATCCCGCCCGGCAACATCGCGGCCGTTGCTACCGCCGAGGTCACGGTGCCCGTGCTCCTCGCCGGGGAACGACTCGATCGCGTGGTGGCCATGCTCGCCGATGTGAGTCGTTCGGTGGCCACCGGATGGGTGAACGTCGGGCGCATCACCGTCGACGACATCACAATCGACAAGCCCTCACATCGCATGGCCGAAGGTCAACGGATCCGGTACCCGGTCGAGCAACCCGTGGAGGAGGCGCCGCTCACGGCGGAGCCGGGCGTGGCCTTTGCGGTGGTGTACGAGGACGAGCACGTGCTGGTGATCGACAAGCCGCCGGGGCTGGTGGTGCACCCCGGCTCCGGCCAGTCCAGCGGAACCTTGGTGCATGGTCTCCTCGCCCGTTATCCAGAGATTCGTGAGGTCGGTCCCGATCCTCACCGGCCGGGCATCGTCCACCGAATCGACAAAGACACCTCCGGGCTCCTCATGGTGGCCCGCACGGCGGAGGCATACGACGATCTGGTCGCGCAGTTGCAGGATCGATCGGTCGGCCGTCACTACCTCGCATTGGTGTGGGGCCACATGGCCGTGTCAGCCGGCATGGTCGAAGGCGGCATCGGCCGCTCCCGACGCGACCCCACGAAGATGGCCGTGTCGGCCACCGGGAAAGACGCTCGCACCCGCTACAACGTCGAGCAGGTGTTCACGATGCCGGTCGACGTGTCGTTGTTGCGGTGCTCGCTCCTCAGCGGTCGCACCCATCAGATTCGGGTGCACATGCAATCGATCGGGCACGCGGTGGTAGGCGATCCCACCTACCACGGGATTCGGCAGTCCCTCCCCCTTCCGCGGATGTTCCTCCACGCCGCATCATTGGCTTTCGAGCACCCGGTCACTGGTGAGATGCTCGCCTTCGAGTCGGCGCTCCCGGCCGACCTTCGCGAGGCGCTTGGCAACCTCAGCTGATCATCCGGGTCGCGGCCCGATCGGCAAAGGCTCGGTTTCGGGCTGGATGGTTTCGGGTGTGACGGTTTCGGGCCACGGCATCTGGCCCCGTGCCATGCCCACGATGTCGGCCAAGGTGATGGCGCTCAGCTCCCGACGCATGCGGTCGCTCACCACCGCCCAGATCGCCAGCAACACGCATTGACCTTCGTGGTCGCACGCGCCGTTCTGATGAGGCTCGCCGAAGTCGCCGACCATGATGGGTCCGTCGACGGCGCCGAGAATGGCCGCCAGCGTGATGTCGTGAGGAGTTTGCGCGAGCACGTAGCCACCCCCGACTCCTCGCTTGGACCGCACCAGTCCCGCGCCCTTGAGGGCAAGGAGGATCTGCTCGAGGTAGGGCTGGGGGAGACCGGTGCGGTCGGCAATATCGCGGACCGACGTGGGGCCGTCGCTGTCGCCGTGTAGCGCCAACGACACGAGCGCTCGGCTGGCGTAGTCGCCTCTCGTAGAAACCTTCACGGGCGCTCCAACCCGCATTGAGGTCGCACGTTGCGCCGCCGGGCTTCATGGCCGGCGGGTTGGGGGGCGATACTTCTGCGTTGCAGCACCAGGTCAGCGTAGAGGTCGCTCGGGTCGATGGGGCGTCGTTTCGGTGCAACCGATAGCGTCGGGCGGCGTCGACGGGAGGGGTGGTCGGCCCGGAGCTCGTTCCGGCGGAAAGGAGTGCGCAGTGTCAAACGATGCGTCCGCCACCTTGCGGGACGGCGAGCCGATCCTGCCGCGCTACGACGGCGGGTGCGTCTCCAATGTCATCCCCGCGCTCCTCGACCCGTCCGACGACGCGCCATCGTGGTTGCCGCGGCCGGCGGTTGAGGCGGAGCAAGTGGTGTTCCTCCTGGTCGACGGGCTGGGTTGGGAGCAGCTCGATTCTCGACGCAAGCTCGCCCCCACGCTGGCATCGATGGCCGGCGGGCCGATCACCACGATCGCCCCCACCACCACCGCGACTGCGCTCACGTCCATCACCACCGGGCTGGCACCGGGAGAACACGGCGTGATGGGGTACCGGATGGTGGTCGACGGTCGGGTGTTGAACACGTTGCGATGGGCCGTCGATGGTAAGGATGCCCGACAGTCGATCGTTCCTCAGAAAACCCAAATCCATACGCCATTCCTCGGCCAGCGGCCGCCCGTGATCACCCGGGCCGAGTTTCGAACGAGCGGTTTCACCGGCGCCCACCTCGACTCCGCCCGGTTTTATGGATTTCGAGTGGTTTCCACGATCGTGACGGAAACCGAAATGCTGCTTCGCCGCAACGAGCCGTTCGTGTACGCCTACTACGACGGCCTCGACAAGGTGAGCCACGAATACGGTCTCGGCGCCCACTACGACGCAGAGCTCGTGGCGATCGACCGGCTCGTCGCCGACCTTCTCGGGCTGCTTCGCCCGGGAGGTTGCGTCGTGGTGATCAGCGACCACGGCCAGGTGCACGTGGGCGATCGCGTGGAAAAGCTCCATCCCGATGTCGCGTCGCTCGTGTCGTTGCAGTCGGGCGAAGGGCGATTTCGCTGGCTGCACGCCCGAAGCGGACGTCTGCACGATCTCGCCTCGGCGTGTGAGACGCACCACGGCCATCTCGCCTGGGTGCGCAGCCGTGAGCAGACCATCGACGAAGGATGGTGGGGGCCCTCGGTTACCGATGACGCCCGGCGCCGACTTGGCGACGTGGCCCTCGTGGCCCGGGAACCGGTTGCGTTTCACGATCCCGCCGACTCCGGCCCGTATGAGCTCGTCGGACGGCACGGGTCGCTCACGTCGGCAGAGGTTCTTGTGCCGCTTCTGGCCGCCGGCGTTTGACCCGCCCCGCCGTCCACGTATGCTCGCCACTCGGTGAACCGTTCTGCCCTTGATTTCCCGAGAGGATCCCGTGTCTGACGAATCGACGATCGAACGAGGAGAGTTGCTGATCCCCACCGTGGTTCCCGACGGTGAGGGCCCGGCCGACGCAGCTGATACGGACGACGATGCGTCCGGCGGCGAGACGGTTTCTGAGCCCGGCAAGGTGATGCGTGTCGGATCGATGATCAAACAACTCCTCGAAGAGGTGCGTACCACCACCCTTGACGAGCCGAGCCGCCGACGCCTGCGGGAGATCTACGACACCTCGATCCGCGAGCTCGGATCGGCCTTGTCCGACGACCTCCGGCTTGAGCTCGAACGGCTCGCCTTCCCCTTCTCCGACGATTCGATTCCCACCGAGATCGAGTTGCGTATTGCCCAGGCGCAGCTGGTGGGCTGGCTCGAAGGATTGTTCCACGGCATCCAGGCCACCCTCTTCGCTCAACAAGTGGCCGCTCGTCAGCAGCTCGAGAAGATGCGCGGGGAGCTCGGTCCCGGTGGCCCTGGCAATGGTGGCGGCATCGGCGGCCCCATCGCCGATGGTCGGCCCGGCACCTACCTCTGATCACGGCGATGGGCCGCGGTCGACGCATGCTGGAGGCGGCGGCCTGGAGCGTGGCCGGGTATCTGGTCGGCGCCATGGTGGCGATGGTGGGCGCGTCGGTCGCCTTTGGCCAGGGAACGAACTATGTCGCCAACCAGGGAACACGCGACCGTTGGGTATTCATCGTGGCGCTGGTTGGCCTGGCGCTCGGGGCCGGCCTCTCCTGGCGTCGCGACGAGCGCTGGTGACCGCGGGCCTCGTGAGGCTCGAACCGTTGGTGAGATTCTGCGTCTTCCGATCGCCAGCAACTTCTCGGCAACACCATGTGCGTAGTTCGACGTGTGCGGGCGAGTGAGGCCGAAGGGAAACGCCGGTGACAGTCGCCACTCCCACCTCGCTGACCTGCGGGTTCGTGGTGGGGTGCCGGCTGTCACGCGCCGTGTCGGGAGTCGTTCGCTCGTCGGTGGGGTTCGCTGTCGGAAAGGACCCGACCTCGGAGGCTCCTATGTCCCACACCCCAGAACCGCTCTTGCTCGTGTCGAACGCCGACACGGTCGACACGCTGTCGCCCCTCGTCACTGCCCGCCCGATCCGACCCGATGATGCCGATCGGCTGCGACGGCTGTATCCCCGACTGTCGACCGACACGTTGTATCGCCGTTTCTTCACCGTCGTCGGTGCTCCCAACGATCGCACGCTCCGTTACCTCGCGGAGGTCGACGGCCATCGGCGCGAAGCCGTGGTAGCGCTGGTGAATGACGACATCATCGGGGTGGCCCGATTCGACCGCGATGCTGATCGAGCCGAACTCGCCGAGGCTGCCGTCCTGGTAGAGGACGCGTGGCAGGGAGCAGGCGTGGGTTCGTTTCTCATGGAGCGGCTCGCCGAGCGCGCCGTAGAGGAAGGGATCACCGCGTTCACCGCCACCGCGTTGGCGGCCAACCAGGGCCCGATTCGGCTGGCCCGGCACCTCACACCGCAGGTCGAGGTGTCGTTCGATGGCACCGAAGTGGAGCTTCTGATCCCCTTGTCGGCGCCGGCGGTGCGGTCACGATCGATCCAGGCCGCGTAGTCAGCCGCCCGCACCGGTCCGCCGGGCCTCGTTGGAGTCCGCGAGACTGTCGGTGATGCGTGTCGTAGCGGGGTTCTTGGGCGGACGACGTCTGGTCGCGCCGGATGGCCGCGGCACCCGCCCGACGAACGATCGGGTACGCGAGGCGACCTTCAATGCGCTGGGCAGCCTGTCCGTGTTGGAGGGCGCACGGGTGCTCGACCTTTTTGCCGGAAGCGGAGCGCTCGGGATCGAGGCATTGAGTCGTGGTGCTGCCCACTGCACATTCGTGGAGAAGGATCGACGCGCCCTCGCCGCGGTGCGCGCCAACCTTGCCACCTGCGGTCTCGACCACGACGTGGCCCCCGTCGTGGTGGGCGACAGCCTGCGATTCGTGGCGGGGCTGTCGGGAACTGCCGGTGATGGCACCCGTGAGCCACGCCAGGTCGAGGCACAAGAGGCACAACTCGTCGGCTTCGATGTGGTGTTGCTCGATCCGCCGTACTCCTTCAATGGCTGGGACGGACTCCTGGCGTCGCTGCCATCGGGGCCAGATGGCATCGTGGCCGTGATCGAGTCGGAGCGGCCGATGTCGATCGCGGCACCGTGGGCTGTTGTCCGGCAGAAGCAGTACGGCACTACGCTCGTCACGCTTGTGCAGCGGCCGGCCCCTGGGTCGAGTCGCTGACCGTAGCGCCGCCTTTCAACCCATTTCTCCCCTTCTTTCGTGCCGGAGCAACCGTGACCAAGGTGCTGTACCCCGGGTCGTTCGACCCGATCCACAACGGCCATGTCGAGATCATCGAGACGGCCGCGCGCCTATTCGACCATGTCGTGGTGGCCGCGATGCGGAACCCGCAGAAGGGAACGCCCCTGTTCACGCTCGACGAACGGGAGTCGATGCTTCGGGAGTCGATCGCCCACCTCGACAACGTGGAGGTCACGATGTTCTCGAGTCTCGTCGTGGATCTGGCTCGCGATCTTGATGCCGACATGATCGTCAAGGGTCTTCGGGCCGTGTCCGATTTCGAGAGCGAGTTGCAGATGGCCCAGATGAACCACAAGATCTCTGGGGTCTACACCCTCTTCATTCCGTCGGCATCGGGGAACTCGTTCCTTGCCTCCAAACTCATCCGTGAGATCTCCAAGTTCGGCGGCGATGTGTCGAGCATGGTGCCGGCACCTGTCGCCCGCCGGCTGAAGGAGAAGCTCGGCTCGTGAGCCCCTTCGACCCGTTCGCCGACGATATCGACGACGACTTCGTCGCCACGCCGGGGCCGGCGCCCTATCAGGCCGGCGAGGCCGAGCAGTTCCTTCAGCGTTTGCGCGATGTGATCGACACCGCGCCCACAGTGTTCGCCTCGAACACCCCGAAGGTGTCGAAAGACGAACTGATCGACCTCCTCGACGAAGCGCTCACTCGCCTTCCCGAGGAGCTCCGTCAGGCCCGGTGGCTGCTGAAGGAGCGGGAGGAGTTCCTCGACAAGGTGCGCCACGAGGGCGAGGAGATCATCAACGTCGCTCGCGATCGGGCTGAACGCATGGTGCAGCGCACCGAGGTGGTGAAGGCGGCGGAAAGCCGGGCGTATCAGATCCTCGACAACGCGGAGACCGAAGCCCGCCGGCTCCGCCACGAGGTGGAGGACTTCTGCGACCAGAAACTCGCCAGCTTCGAGATCGTGCTCGAACGGACGCAACGGCTGGTCACCGCGGGCCGAGCCAAATTACAGGGCACGGCGTTGCTCGAAGCTCCCGGTCCCGACGAATTGGCGGGAGTCGAGGCGTTCGGGGTGGGCGAGGGTCATGCTGGCTACGGCGATTACGGGAACGCCGCGCCCTACGACGAGCACGCGGCGGATGATGCCAGTGCCGCTGATGTCGACGACTACGAACACCTTCCCCCGCCTCCCGGGGGCTGATCGCCGGCATGGCAGTCACCGGCCCGTTCGTGGTGAGCATCTTGGAGGTGCAGCGAAGTCTCGGCGCGCAACGAGCCGCCGAGCTCACCGGCACCTTGCCCGGCGTCGAGGTCACCGATGCCCACGTCGATGCCAACGTGCCGGTCACTGCATCGATCACCGTGGAGTCCACCGCCAGCACCGAGATCACGGTGACCGGACGGGTGGAGGCGCCCTTTGTGGCCGTATGCCGACGTTGCCTCGGGCCGGTGCAGGGTCAGCTCGTAGCCGACATCCGTGAGGTCTACGAACCTCGTCCGGTGGAGGGCGAAACCTACCCACTCACGCGTGATTGGATCGATCTCGCGCCGATGCTGCACGATGCCATCATGCTGGCGCTGCCGGTGGCGCCGCTGTGCCGTCCCGATTGCCCGGGGCCGGAACCCGACGTGTTTCCGGTGGCGATCGGTGCACCCGCCGCCGACGAAGAGCCGGGAAGGCCAACGGGCGATCCCCGCTGGGCCGCGCTCGATGCGCTCCGGCTCTCCGACCACCCCGACCGGGTTCCCCACGAGCCCGACGGGCTCCCCAACTAGCGACGCGCCGGGTCCGAGGGCTAGGGTCTCGCGCTCGTGCCGGCGAAACGTTCGCGCCACCGCCGGTCGAAACCGTTCGAATCTCACCCCTGCCCACCCGCATCACCCGCACGAGGACTCTGGTCATGGCCGTCCCCAAGAAGAAGACCTCCAAGGCCAAGAGCCGCAGCCGACGGGCCTCCAACTGGAAGCTGCGAGCGCCGTCGCGCAGTGTCTGCCCCCGTTGTGGATCGGCCAAGTTGCCCCACGTGGTGTGCGGTGGCTGCGGTTGGTACCACGGCCGGCAGGCCATCGAAGTCGACTGAGCGCACCCGTGCTTCCCCTCGCCGTCGACGCCATGGGCGGCGACAAGGCCCCGGCCGAGATCGTGGCTGGCGCCATTGCAGCGTTTGAGGAACTGGGCGTTCCGATCGTGTTGGTGGGTCGGCCCGAGGAGATCGGCGATCCCGGCCCGTGTTCCGTGATCGAGGCGTCCGAAGTGATCGCCATGGATGCCGACGCCGGCAAGAGCGTTCGCACCATGAAGGACTCGTCGCTCGTGCGCGCCGCCGAGGCCGTTCGTGATGGCCGGGCCAGCGCCATGATCAGTGCCGGCAACACGGGTGCCACCATGGCCAGCGCGCTCTTGCGCATGGGCCGCATCAAGGGCGTGAGCCGGCCGGCCATTGCCACCCCCATTCCCGTTCCTACCGGCGGCACCCCCACCGTTCTGCTCGATGCCGGCGCCAACGCCGAATGTCAGCCTGAATGGCTCGTGCAGTTCGCGCAGATGGGCGCCGTCTACGCCCGAGATCGTTTCGGCATTGCCCATCCCAAAGTGGGGCTGTTGTCCATCGGGGAGGAATCCACGAAAGGCAATCCGCTCGTGAAGGAAACGTTTCCGTTGCTCGAAGCAGGGGAGTGGATCCTCGACACGGGGGCGGAGTTCATCGGGAACGTGGAGGGTCGCGACATCATGACCCCCGATGTCGACGTGATCGTCACCGACGGTTTCACGGGCAACGTCGCGCTCAAGACGCTCGAAGGTGGCATGAAAGCGCTGGTCACGGCGCTTTTGGAGGCGTTCGACGAAAACGACGCCACCCGTGAGGCCTCCGCTACCCTCTGGCCCGCGCTGGGCCCGTTGTACGGCCGACTCGACCCCGAGAACACCGGTGGGGCCATGCTCCTCGGGGTGAACGGTGTGTGCGTGATCAGCCATGGTTCGTCGTCGGCCACGGCCATCGTGAACGCCTGTCGGGTGGCCAAAGAGATGGTGGAAGGCGATGTCGTCGCCCATCTTGCCGGCGTGATCCGTCCCCTGGCCTGAGTTCTTCACAAGCGCACAAAGTTCAGTGCGGGTAGGATGCCCGATCCCGCCGTGGGTCCGGGCCGTTTCGCGTGCCCTTGATCCCGGCTCGTTCGCTCCGTTGTTCCCCGTGAGGGTGAAAGGAATCCCCGTGCCCGCAGAGACCCACGTGAACCAAGGCCCACTCGACCGTCAGGGTGTGCTCGATCTCATCCGCGACCGCCTCGCCGACATCCTCGAGATCGAGCCTGGCTCGATCAATGAGGGTGATTCGTTCAAAGACGACCTCGAAGCCGACTCCCTGGCCCTCATCGAACTGGTCGAGGCACTCGAAGAGGAACTGGGCGAACGCACGGTCGGTTTCCGCATCGAGGACGAAGATCTCAACGACCTCAAAACTGTCCGCGACGCCGTCGACTACGTGCTCGCCAAGCAGGACTGAACGGCGTCTCGCCGAGCCGACCCGGAGTGCACCATCGCTTCACGCAACGAACCGCCTCGCAATGACCCGGCCCGCGCCGGCGATGCCGACGACCTCGTGGCCCAACTCGGGCACATGTTCGCCGATCGAGAGCTGCTCTCGCTCGCGCTCACCCATCGCTCGTGGTGTGCGGAGCACGCGGGGTATCGGTCCAACGAGCGACTCGAATTCCTTGGTGATGCCGTGCTTGGTCTGGCCGTGACCCATTGCATCTACCACAACTACCCCGACATGCCCGAGGGTGAGCTGGCCAAGTTGCGGGCCACGGTGGTGAGCGCCGTCACCTTGTCGGAGATCGCCGCCAACCTTGATCTCGGTGCCGTCGTGCGCCTGGGCAAGGGGGAGGATTCTTCCGGTGGTCGCGAGAAGGGCTCGATACTGGCCGATGCCCTCGAAGCCGTGGTGGGCGCGGTGTACCTCGATGCTGGGTGGGACGCCGTGCATCCGTTCGTCGCCCGCCTGATGGGCGACCGGATCGTCGATGCCGTCGAGGCGGGGCCCGGTGGCCACGATCACAAAACCCAACTCCAGGAACTGGTGGCTCGTCGTTTCGACGACATCCCAATCTATGGCCTCACCGACGACGGCCCCGATCATGACAAACGATTCTTCGCCGATGTCCGGATCGACGGCACCGTCTACGGCCACGGTGAGGGCCGCTCCAAGAAACAAGCCGAGCAGGACGCCGCCCAGGCCGCCCTGGCGTCGCTTGCGGCGTTCGACGCCGCGGCCGATGCGCTCGATAGCGAATCCGGTGCGACGCCTCTGCGTCGCCTTCACAGTGGGAACGTAGATGCCTGAACTGCCCGAAGTCGAGACCATCCGTCGCGAGCTCGATCGTGAGGTGGGCGGCCGGAAGATCAAGGCGGTGGAGGTCACCAACAACCGGTCGATCCGCCGTCACACCAACAAGAAGCAGTTCACCTCCCGGCTCGAAGGCGTGAAGATCAAAAACGTCCAGCGCAAGGGCAAGTACCTCATCGTCAACCTCGACTCCGGCGACATCTTGGTGATCCATCTCGGGATGAGCGGCCAACTCCTCCGCCACGCCACCAAAGATCCGGTCGACAAACACAACCACGTGACCATCAGCTTCACGCAGGGCCCGCAGATTCGTTTCGTCGACCCCCGCACATTTGGTGAGATGTTCGTCACCACCCCCGACGAACTGAACGCCACGGTGGAGGAACTGGCTCATCTCGGTATGGACCCCGTCGACCAGCCCGTGTCGTGGGTGGTGTTCGGCCGTTTGCTCCACAGCCATCAGCTCAAGCTCAAGACGTTCCTCATGGACCAGTCGATCATCGCTGGCATCGGCAACATCTACAGCGACGAGATCCTGTGGCACGCCGGGCTCCGCTACGACCGCATCTCCAACGACCTGTCGAGCCAGGAGATCCGCCGTTTGTACCGGTCCGTGGTGGAGACGCTTCACGAGGCGATCAAACACGGCGGTTCCACCCTCAGCGACCAGCAATATGTGAACCTTTCCGGAAAGGCTGGCGGCTATCAGCAGTTCCACGAGGTGTACGACCGCGACAAGCTGGCCTGCCGTCGGTGCCGCGCCGTGGTCACCAAGGCCAAGTTCCAGAGCCGCACCACCTTCTACTGCGAAGAGTGCCAAATCTGACGATCCCCGCCGAGGGTGCCGACGGCCTCGTGTGCGGTCGCAGTAGTACCGTGCCGCCATGTCGAAACGCGTGGCATCGCGGTGGCGGGTCGGGGTACTGGGTGCGTCGTTTCTGACGATCGCCGTGGTGGCCGCGTGCACCGGTGTCGACGTCACGACCGCGGCCGACACCACCGCCTCCAGCGGCACCAGCATCACGGGTGTGCCCGCAACCGAGCTCGCCACCAGTTGCCACCGACCCCAGACCACCGGCAGTGGTCATCCCTACTACGGCCCCGACAACCTCGACGAGTTGCTCGGCGAGGTGCCGGTGGTGGTTGAGGCGGAGATAATGGCCGAGGGTGCGTCGGTGGAGGATGCCGGCGGGTTTGGCGCGCAAACGCCGCTCGATGTCCGGGTGCTCACCCGGCTCCACGGGCAGGTCGCCGATCGCATCACGGTGCTCCGTCGCGAGACCCGATACGGCGTCACCGGGGACGAGGGGCGTCGCCTTCCGGGCGCCTGGGGGTCGGGGGCATGGCCGTGCCCGGGGGAGCGGTGGTTGCTCGTGCTGCAGGAGTGGCCCGAGCAAGGCCCGGGCTACCACCTCGACGGGTGGGGCAGCTCGGCCCGGATTGCGGCGGATGGCCGCCTCGATCAGGAGCACTCCGCGCTGCTTTCCACGTGGCATGCACCCCCAGGACCCCTCGGTGTCGTGGCGATGCGGGAGGCTGTTCGCCGCTCGTCGGCCCGAGCCGGCGACGGCCGGGTGCGGCTCCTGCACGAGCTCGACGGCGAGGCCCGCGCCGTAACCAAAATCCTCGAGGCGGCACCAGCTCCGGAGTTCCCGGTGCTCCCGATGCCGGGTGGTGGAGGCGGCGGCGGCGGCGGACAGCTTGTGGTGCAATGGGCGGGATCCGCAGGGTTGGTTCTTCGCTGGGTGCGGGCCGATTCCAGCTCGGTGGCCAACGCCGTGGCGACGGCCGACGACCTGCGCCGGGTGGGCACCGGCACGGTCTGGTGGGCCGGGCCGTTCGCCGACGCAGGGGTGAACGGGTCGTCGGCCGAACGCACCGGTGAACCGTCCGATCGGGGCACGATCTGGGGGCTGGTGGCGGCCGGCACAAGCACGGTCACGATCACCACCTGGCCGGTGGGCTCCGACCCGAGCGGCGTCGGGGGCCCGGGAACGGGTGCGCCGGTGATCACCACTGCGACTCCCATCCGAGTCCCCGGCACGCCGGCCGGCCTTCCCGACCTCGCGTTGTTCGTGGCCGACGTACCCGGAGCCCGATTCGGCGCCGAGGTCGCGGTCCTCTCCCGCTGAGCGACCCTCCTGCCGACCCTCCTGAGCGACCCTCCTGCCGAGCCACTTTCGAGGAGGATTTCTTTGGGATTCCCACAAAGATCCTTCTCCAAACCGCGCGCATGCCCCTCCGGTCTACCCGGTGTGCCCTCGGCCGGCCACACCGCACGCGTGGGTAGATCTCTCGGAGATGCCCAGGCCGTGTTCCCCCCGGGCGCGGGTCGGGATACCCAGCGGATGGGAGAGCGGCCACTAGGGTCGTCCGGTCGAACGGAGCGGCGATGGCGTCGCGCCCGGTCGCCCCGCCCCGCCATCACGGAGCGGGTCATGCAGTTCCCGTAGTCCCACCTCCGGAGTCGTGGTGTACCTCAAAGCGCTCACCCTCAAAGGCTTCAAGTCGTTCGCCGAGCCCGCCACGCTCGCGCTCGAACCCGGCGTCACCGTGGTGGTCGGCCCCAACGGCAGTGGCAAGAGCAACGTGGTCGACGCCATCGCCTGGGTCCTGGGAGCGCAGGCGCCGTCGGCGGTGCGGTCCGGGAAGATGGACGATGTCATCTTCGCCGGCACGTCCACCCGGGCGGCCCTGGGCCGGGCCGAGGTGTCGTTGGTGATCGACAACACCTCGGGGCTGCTGCCGATCGAGTTCACCGAGGTCACGATCACCCGCACGCTGTTCCGCACGGGCGAGTCGGAATATTCGCTGAACGGGGTCCCCTGCCGATTGATGGACATCCAGGACCTCCTGTCCGACTCGGGCGTCGGCCGCCAGCAGCACATCATCATCAGCCAAGGCCAGATCGATGCCGTGCTCAACGCGCGCCCCGAGGACCGGCGCGCGGTGATCGAAGAAGCGGCCGGCGTGTTGAAGTACCGAAAGCGCAAAGAGAAGAGCGAACGCCGGCTCGACGCCACCGAAGCCAGCCTCACCCGTCTCCAGGACCTGTTGCGTGAGGTTCGCCGGCAACTGCGCCCGTTGGAACGACAGGCTGATGCCGCTCGGCGTCATGGAGCCGTGGTGGCCGAGCTCACGGCCCTTCGCATCTACGTGGCGGGCCGAGAGCTCGCCGCCCTTCGGGCGCGGCTCGAGGGTTCGCACGCCAAACGCGCCGATCTGGTGGCGCAGGAAGCCAAGTTGCGAATGACGCTGGCGGAGCTCGACACCCAGGTGATGGCCACCGAAGCCAAGCTCACGGCGATGGGTGGCGACGACCTCGGGGACGACCTCGCGGCCTACGAGTCGATCTACGAGAAGGGCCGCGGCCACGTCAACCTCCTGGCCGAGCGCAAACGTGGCATCGAACGCGAGCGTGGGGCCTCGATGAACCAGGCTGTGGTGGCCACCCTCGCCGCGGAAGCGGCACAACTCACCACCGAGTTGGCGGAGACGGTGGCCGAGGCGGAGAAGCTGGCGCCTGACGGTGAGGCGCTGGCTGCCGCCGAAGCCGATCTGGCGGCGCAACGCGCCGCCTTCGAGGTCGACTGGGCCGAGGGAGTGGCGGCGCCCACGGGCGACGCCGCCGAGATCCGTGGCGAGCTCGTGGCCTTGCGGGGCGCCGCCGAACGCGGTCGTAACGAGCTGGCCCGTGTGCAACGCCGCCTCGAAGGCCTCGACGAGAAGCAGGCTCGTCTTGCCGCGGAGGCCGACCGCCTCCGCGGTGAGTTGGCCGAGGCGGAGCAGTCGGAGTTGCCGCTGGTGGCATCGCTCGATGGTGCCGAACAGGGTCGGGTAGATGCCGAAGCGGCGGTCGCCACGGCTGCCGAGGTGGTGCGCACCGCGGAGTCCGACCACCACGCCTGGGTCGCCCGGGCGGAAGCGCTGGCGTTGGCCCTCGATGATGCACGAGCCAAGGCCGGAGCGGAGCGGCTCGCCGGGGTTCATGGCGTCCTCGGCACGGTGCTCGACCTTGTGGAGGTCGACACCGGGTGGGAAGTGGCCTTCGAAGCCGCCGTCGGGGAAGCATTGGCGGCGGTGGTGGTGTCTGATGTGGCGTCCGCCCGACAGGCGCTTGAGGCGCTGGCCTCCGACTCGGTGAGCGGAGCGGTCCTTGCCCTCGATGCCACCCGTCGTCACGCCCTCATCCCCGCTGGCGTGGGCGACCCGGTCCGGGGTCATGTGCGGGCCCGTTCGGGCAACGGTCAGGCATCGGTCGACCGTTTGCTCGATTCGTTGTTGGCCGGCGCGGTTGCGGTGGACGGCCCCTGGACCGAGGCAGTCGACGCCGCGCTGAGCCATCCCGATGCTGTCGTGGTCACCCTCGACGGCAACCGATTCGGCCCGTCGGGTTGGCGGCTGGGTAGCGGTGGAGCCGGTGCCACGGGTGCGGCGCTGGAGGAGGCCCTCCAGCGGTCGTCCGATACCGCGGCCGCGGTGGAGGTGGCGCACCGCCGCGACATCGAAGCTCGCGCCGAGCTCGACGAGGCCAAGCGGGTGGAGCACGATCTCTCCCGAGAGCTCGACGCCAACGATGGCCTGCTTTCCGCCGCCGGTGATGGGCTGCAGCGGGTGGAGACCGACCGTCGAGATGCCGCCACCGAAGCCGACGGGCAGCGCGTGCATCTCGGGGAATTGCAAGAGCGCATCGACCGGGAGCTGGCCCGTATCGCGGAGCTTGAGGTGCTGCTGCCCAACCTGGAAGCCGCCGAGCTCGACACCCTCGAACGCGGCCGAGCGATGGGAGCGTCACGCGCCCGCCTCGATGAGCAGGCGGCGATGGTGGGTGCCATGCGCTCCGACCTCGACGTGCGATCCGTGGGTGTGCTCGATCGTCGCCAATTCCTCGAGCGTCGGCTGGCCGAGATCGAGGTGCGTCTGGAAGAGCACGCGGTCGAGCGGGTGGAGGTGGAGCGTCGCCGTACGGAGCTCGAACGCCGGTTGGTGGCGGTCGATCGCCTGGCCATCTTCACGGCGGAGTGTGTGGCCGCAGCAGAACTGGTGCTCCTCGATCTACGGGAGCGACGCCGACGTCAATCCGAGGCGGCTCGTGCGGTGGCGCGGGAGCTCGATGTGCTCCGGAAGGACCGAGCCGCCAACGAACGTTCGCTCGCGGAGGCCCGCGAGAGGTTGCAGCGGGTGGAGCTCGACGATGCCGAGACCAACCTCCGCGTCGAGACCGCGGTAGAAGCCCTTCGCCGCGACCTCGACACCGAACCAGAAGTTGCCATGGCCGCCGAGGTGCCGCTGCTGGTGGAAGGCGTATCGCCGCCGAACCGGCTCCGGGAGCTGGAACGGGAGCTTCGGCTCATGGGGCCGATCAACCCGATGGCCCTGGAGGAGTTCGAGGCGCTGCAGGAACGGCACGAGTTCGTGTCGAAGCAGTTGGAGGATGTCAAGGAATCGCGCCGGGAGTTGCACAAGATCATCCGGGCGATCGACGAGGAGATCGTGCAGGTGTTCGCGGGGGCGTTTGCCGATGTTTCGCAGAACTTCGAACACCTTTTCACCACGTTGTTCCCCGGGGGCACCGGTCGGCTCAAGCTCACTGCTCCCGACGACCTGCTCAACACGGGCATCGAAGTTGAGGCCAAGCCGTCGGGCAAAAACGTGAAGAAGCTCTCCCTGCTTTCCGGTGGGGAACGGTCGCTTACGGCGCTGGCCTACCTGTTCGCCGTGTTCCGCAGTCGCCCGTCGCCGTTCTATGTGATGGACGAAGTGGAGGCCGCCCTCGACGATGTCAACCTCCACCGGTTCCTGGGCCTGGTCGACGAGTTCCGGCAGGAGGCGCAGTTGGTGATCGTGAGTCACCAGAAGCGCACCATGGAATGCGCCGACGTGCTCTACGGCGTCACCATGCAACCGGGTGGTTCGTCGAAGGTCGTGAGCGAGAAGGCTTCCACTGCCATCGCCAACGCCGGCTGAGCGCACCGCGTCCCGTTCATCGGGGGGGCAGGCTCCTGGGGGAGAGGCCCTGCGGAGCGTGGCGCAACGACTTCCCGTGCTACTGGGCATAGGAATGGCCGCGGGGTTGGCAGCCGTCGCCACGATCCTGGTGGTCCTGGCGCTCTCGCGGCGTTGGTGGCCTGTGGGCGATCAGGCGATCATCGTGAGCGAGATCAACGACGTAGGAGGCACCACCCCACTCGTTGGCTCCTTCTCGCGGTTCGGTTGGCGGCATCCCGGACCGTGGATGTATTGGTTGCTCGCACTGCCCTACCGACTCGGTGGCGGTACGCCCAACGCCGTGAACGTGGGCGTCGCGTTCGTGCAGATCGGCGCCGCCTCCGCAACCTGCCGGGTGGCATGGCGCCGAGGGGGCGTGCGTCTGCTCGCCGTCGCCGGAGCGGCCCTGATGCTGATGTTGCGTTCGCTCGGACCAGCGCTTCTGGTGGACCCGTGGAACCCTTGGGTGCCGATCCTGCCGTTCGTGCTCTTCTTGTTCTTTGCCTGGGACACCGCCTGCGGGCGGCGCTGGTCGGTTGTCCCCACCGTGGCCCTCGGCTCCTTCGTGGCGCAATGCCACGTGGGCTATCTGGCGCCGGCCGTGGTGATTGGTTTGTGGTCGGTCGTTGCCTTGCTGGTTTGGTCCCGCGATCGTGATGCGGCGCCGTGGGCGTTCGTTGCTCCAGCTGGGGTAGCCGCCTTGTTCGTGGCGTGGATCGGTCCGGTGTGGGAACAGTTCACCCGACCAGATGGCAACGTGGGGCTCCTGGCCAACTTCTTTCTTCATGGTCAGGTTGCGCCCGGCGCCGGAGCGGAGCCGGGAGTTCCCGTCGGTGTCAGCGCGGCCGCCTCGTTGTTGTCGCGCGAGGTGATGGGCGTGCCGTGGGCCGGGGGTGCGGAACCTCCCTCGTTCTTCTCGATCGAAGGGCTCCCGCCCTTGTTTCTCCTGGTGCCGGTAGCGCTGCTTCTCCTGGTGGCCGTCGTTGGATTCCGGGCCGATCGCCCGGATCGAGTTCTCGGGGCGGCCACCGCGCTGGTCGGGCTGGGAGCGGCGGGGTTGTCCCTGAGTCGGGTTTCGGGAGGCACACCGGATTGGATCGTGCGCTTCACATGGCCGATCGCGCTGTTCGCCACCGTGATGGTGGTGTGGGGGCTCGTGGAGTGGGTGGTGTCATGGTCGACTCGCACGTCGTTCATCGTGGAGCCGATTGTGGTGGGCGTTGCCCTCGCGGTGTCGGTGCTGTCGATCGGTCAGATTGGGGTGGGGGCGCGGTCTGCCGCGTTGCCGGGCGACGGATCTGCCGAGGGGATGGCCGCTATTGCGGATCCGGTCGCCGCCTGGATTGCCGGTCGTGGTCTTGGCAGCGTCACCGTGTCGCCACTCGGCGGGGGTGGAGGGGAAGACGCCGGCCTGCTCCTCGAACTGCATCGGCGTGGCATCGATGCCCGAGCGGGAGCATTCTTTGCCCCGGCCTGGCCGTCCCACCGCCGGGCCGGCACGACCGATGCGTCGCTCGTCGTGGTGGGCGGGGAGAAGGCGATCGACGAGGTGGCGGCGCGACCGGACCATGAGCTGATCGTGCGATCCCCGGGTACCGATGGTGCGGTGGCGGTGTTCGCCTTGCCGGCTCCGGCTCCGGCTCCTACGGCAGGCGGCTGAACCAGAGCATCGACATCGTGGACGTGGCAAGGAACATCACCAGTGCCACGCCGATGAACCAGGTCGACACTTCTCGCTCCTCGTTCACGAAGCCCACCGAGGAGCCGATGTCTTGGTAGACGTCTTTGAGTTGGCCTTCCGTGACGGCGGAGAAGTAGGTGCCGTCGGTCTGCTCGGCGAGGAGCTTGAGGGCGTCGCGGTTCACGGGTACCGGTACTCGTCGCCCGCTCACCGGGTCCTCGATGAAGCCGCTATCGGTACCGAAGGCAATGGTGGACACCGGGATCCCAAGGTCCTTGGCCACGGCACCGGCATCTTCATTCGGTCGTCCGGAGGTGGTGGAACCGTCGGACATGAGCACGACTCGAGCGGGGGCAGTGGTGCCCTGCTCATCGGGCGGCACGCTCTTGATGGCGTCGAGGCTGGCGAAAACGGCCTCGCCGATGGCCGTGCGCTCCCCGAGCTCGAGGTCGTTGATGCCACGACGCAGTTGCTCTCGGTCGGTGGTGGGCGGCACCTTCAAGATGGCGTTCCCCGAAAAGGCCACGAGGCCAACGTTGAGTTTCGGGGGCAACACGTCGATGAACGACAAGGCGGCCACCTTGGCGGCGTCGATGCGAGACGGTGCGATGTCGGTGGCGTCCATGGAAAGCGAAACGTCGATCGCCATGATCACCGTGGCGCGCTCTCGCGGAACCCGCTCCTGCCGGGCGGGTCGGGCCAGGCCGACCATGAGCGTGGCGATCGCCAGGAGGAACACCGCCGCGGGGATGTGGCGCCGCCAACCCGGACGGCGGGGGGCGATCGAGGCCAGGAGGTCGACGTTGGTGAAACGCACGGCGTACTGCTTCCGCCGCGATTGCAGCGTGGCGTACACGAGCGCCAGTGCGATCACCAGACCGAGCAGCACCAGCCGTTCAGGATTGAGGAAGTTGAGGCCGAAGAGGCTCATGCGCGGGCCCTCCCAAGGGCGTGGATACGTTCACGGCGCCAGGTAACGAACCGGGCGAGGTCGAGGAGCCAGTCCTGATCGGTGCGGAGCACCAGGTGGTCGGCTCCGGTACGGCGGATGGCTTGGGTGATGCGGGCCCGTTGCTCGACGGCGGCGGCGGCGAACGCCGCGCGCACCTCGGCGTCAGAGGTTTGGACCTCGAGCGTCGCGCCCGTTTCGGGATCGACGAAGTCGACGAGGCCGACGTTGGGGAGTGTGAGTTCGCGAGGGTCGAGAATCTCCACACATACCGCCTCGTGACGTGCCGCCAGCACACGGAGCGGTTGCTCCCACGGGCCGTAATCGAGGAAGTCGGACACCACCACCACCAACCCGCGCCGGCGAGCGGTGCCGGACAGTCGACGGAGGCCCTCGGAGAGATCAGTGCTTCCATCGGCGGCGCGTGCCGCGACCACGAGTTGGTGTAGCAGTGCCTGGAGGTGGAGTCGGCCCTGGCGAGCAGGGATCGTGAGCGGGCCGTTCCCGGTGAGGGCCATCGTGCCGACTCGGTTGCCTGTGCGCTGCGTGAGAAAGCCCACGGCCGCCACCGCCGCCACGGCGAGGTCTCGCTTTTCACAGTCGGCGGTGCCGAACCCGAGGCTGCCCGAAAGGTCGGCGAGCACCCACGTCTCGAGCTCACGGTCGGCGATGGTGTCGCGCACGTGCGCGTCGATCGATCGGGCGGTGACGTTCCAGTCGATGCGGCGAACGTCGTCGCCGGGGACGTAGGGCCGGGCTTCGCCGAGCTCCGAGCCGTGGCCGGGTACCAGTCCGCGGTAGTCGCCCTGGAGCATGCCATCGAGACGGCGGGTGACGGCGAGCTCCAAGCGACGGATCACTTCACCCGTGGGGCCGAGGGCGAGGTTCGGAGGGGCGTGGACGTCACCACGCAGCGACCGGTTGCGGTCCGCTTTGCTGGTGAGATTGTTACGAAGGGCCATGGTGGAGGTGGGCGGCGAATTCGGGCCGGCTAGGAGCGTGAATCAGGGCGGGCCCAGCTACCGGGCACGGCGCCCACCGCTCCAGAGCCGGCGGGAACTGCGACGCCGGGGGAGTAGGCATCAGGGGAGTAGGGGTCGGGGGTGTAGGCCGACGACGACGTGGCGGCGTCGCCCTGGGTGGGGCTCACACGAGGTGCGGGGATGGTGGAGAGGATACGGGTGAGGATCTGCTCGACGGTGAGGCCTTGCGCCAACGCTTCATAGGAGGGAACGAGGCGGTGGCGCAGGACATCGGGAGCGATGTCGAACACGTCCTGCGGAAGGGCGTAGGTGCGACCGCGCAACATGGCGAGTGCCCGGGCCCCGGCGACCAGACCGAGACTGGCGCGAGGGGAGGCGCCGAACGTGAGGAGGTCGGTGAGCTCGGGAAGCCCGAACTGGGCCGGGGAGCGGGTGGCAAGCACGAGGTTCACGGCGTAGTCGACCACGCCATGATCGACGTAGATGGCTCGGGCCGCGGCTTGCAGTTCCGCCAGCTCGTCGATGTTCAGCACCCGGGACGCCGAGGGGGGTGACACGCCCATACGGTTCACAATCTCGATCTCCTCGACCGGCGACGGATACCCGATCACGATCTTCATGAGGAAACGGTCGCGCTGGGCCTCGGGCAGGGGATACACGCCCTCCTGCTCGATCGGGTTCTGGGTGGCGAGCACCAAGAACGGCGTGGGGGCGGGGAAGGTCTTGCCGGCGATCGACACCTGCCGCTCGGCCATCACTTCCAGCAGGGCGGATTGCACCTTTGCCGGCGCACGGTTGATCTCGTCGGCCAAAACGAAGTTGGCGAAGATCGGGCCGAGTTCGATGTCGAACCGCTCGGTAGAGCCCCGATAGATGCGGGTACCCACGATGTCGGCGGGGAGCAGGTCGGGGGTGAACTGGATGCGCACGAACGAACCCCCAGCCACGGTGGCGAGCGTTTCCACGGCGAGCGTCTTCGCCAATCCGGGTACGCCTTCGAGGAGGCAATGACCGCCGGCGAGCAGACACACAAGCATGCGCTCAATCGCCCGGTCCTGGCCCACGATCACCTTTTTCACCTCCATGAGGGCTTGTTCGAGCCGGCGGGTGGACGTGGGGAGCGCACCGGCGGGACCGGCGCCGCCAAACGGCGGCTCCGCAACGACGGCCTGGGGGGTGACGGCCTGGGGGGTGACGGCCTGGGGGGTGACGCCCATGCCGATCGGTTCGACGGGCGGAGCGAGGCGGGGCGCGGCAGCGTCGATCACCCTCTCTGCGGGGGGGACGGCCGACGTGTCGGCCCCCGGGGGTGGCCCCACTTCGTTGGTGCGGGTGAAGATCGACGGGCCGGCCGGCGGGGTGGTGGGGTCGTCCATGTCTGCCTGCACTCCTCGAGGGTGGGATGGGTATCGATGACGAGCGAATGCCCGGCGTCGTGGTGGCGGAACGAGGTCCCGGCGATCCGGGACGACCGCACTGAACCACACGCCGCCGAAGGCCAGCCTAAAGCCCAACGGCGCATTCTGTGGTGCGAGAGTGAAGGTTGCTTGAGTTGGCCGGCGGGCCACGTTCGTGAGCCTTTCGTTCATCCTTCGGTGCGGTATGCCACAACGTCGGGGTGTCCTCCGTCCCACTCGCGTCCCACCATCCATCCGGCAGTACCGTCTCGCCCATGCGCATCTTGGTGGTGGACGACGAACCCGACCTTGCCGACGCCGTGGCGCGTGGGCTGCGTAGGGAGGGGTACGCCGTCGACCTCGCCTATATGGGCGACGAGGCCCTCGACAAGCTCGCGGTCAACGAATACGACCTCGTCTGCCTCGACCTCACCATGGCGGGCACCGATGGTCGGGAGGTGTGCCGCGCCATTCGTCGTGGCGAGGCAGGGCCATCCCAGCCACGAGTGCTCATGCTCACGGCGCGAGACAGCATCGAGGACCGGGTGGCGGGGCTCGACGACGGCGCCGACGACTATCTCGTCAAACCCTTCGCGTTTGCGGAGCTGGCGGCCCGTATCCGCACGCTGTTGCGCCGCGATTCGGCGGGGGCCGACTCGGTGCTTCGGGTGGGCGACCTCGAGCTCGACACCGCCCGTCACCTCGCGTCTCGCCGCGGCCGCCCACTCGAGCTCACGGCCAAGGAGTTCGCCCTCCTTCGCTACTTCATGGGGAACGCCGGCATCGTGTTGTCGCAGGAACATCTGCTCGAACACGTGTGGGACGAACATGCCGACCCGTTCACCAACACGGTGCGGGTCACCGTGGGGACGCTTCGGCGAAAGGTGGCGATCGGTGAGGAGGCCCCGCTCATCGAAACGGTGATAGGGCGTGGCTACCGGTTGCTCGAACACCCGGACGGTGTTCCGGTTCCCCGAACGGGCGCCTGACCCCATGGCCCTCGCCGACGGTTCGCGTGCCCATCGGGCGGCGGGTGGCATGCCGGGCTGGATGGGATCGATTCGGTTCCGGCTGGCGGTGGTGTACTCCAGCGTGCTGTTTGGCCTTGCGGCGTTCATGGTGTCGCTCATCTACCTCGCCGTCGCCGTGCAGCTCAACAACGAAGCGGTCTATCGCGAGTATCCGGTCACCAAGCTCGAACAGACCGCCGACGGACGCATTCGAGTGGAGCAGTCGGTGATCCGGGAGGAGTTCCGCACCTTCGAGCAAAGCGTGAACACGGCAACGTTGGCGCAGCTTCGTCGCCTCACCTTCTTTGCGCTCCTCATGTTGTTCCTCACCAGCCTTGGCGTCGGGTGGGTGGTGGCGGGCCGAGCGCTCGCACCGATCGAGAGGATCACCGCCGTGGCACGCGAGATCCAGGCCACCGATCTCACCCGACGCATCGATCTCGGTGGTCCGCCCGACGAGCTCCGCAACCTGGCCGACACCTTCGACGACATGCTTGAGCGAATCGACGGCGCCTTTGAACAGCAGCGGCAGTTCATCCACGAGGCATCGCACGAGCTGCGCAACCCGTTGGCCGTGATCCGCACCAACGTCGACGTCACGCTCGCCGACCATGATTCCACCGACGACGACTACCGGCACACGTTGGCGGTGGTGCAACGATCGTCGGAACGCATGACCCGGCTCGTCGACGATCTCCTGGTGTACGCCCGACAAGGAACCACCAGTCGAGACCTTCATCCGGTGGAGGTGGGCGCTCTCCTTGCCGATGCCGCTTCGGAGTTTCGCGTGTCGGCGGAGGAACGGGGCATCAGCGTGGTGCTCACCTCGCATCTCGACCTGTGGGTGATCGGTGACCCGGTGGCGTTGAAACAAGCGTTGGCCAACCTGCTGGCCAACGCCGTCCGGTTGGCGCCGGAAGGTTCCACGCTCCACCTCGCTGCCGGTGCGGCGGAGCCGTCGTGGGTCTGGATGTCGGTCACCGACGAAGGGCCGGGCATTGCGCCGGCCGACCAGGAGCGGGTGTTCCAACGGTTCTTCCGGGGTGATGGTCCGGCGGGGAGGGGAGAAGTGCGCAGCGGGCTGGGTCTGACCATCGTGCGGCAGGTGGCGGAAGCCCATGGTGGCGAGGTTCGACTGGTCAGCGCCGTTGGCACGGGATCGACGTTCGCGCTCTGGCTGCCGGCGGCGCGGCGACCGGAGGGAGTTCGACCGAACGGGGAGACCATGGTCACATCTTCCGTCCTCGATCCTTCACCTCACCTTTAATCCCGCTTGTATAGGTTGACCTTCGAAGGTGCGGTTGGCACGGACCACCGCACCCACTGATCCGCTAGATCCAACGACCCACTCCTCTCTCGAGAAACGCAGGCCCGATGACGCAGCCATGGCAACCCACCGGATGGACGAACGAACCCGGGTCCACCCCGCCGTTCGCGACCCCACCCTTCGGCAGCCCGGTCTACGGCGAGCCGCAACCCCTGACCTCGCCCCCGTCGTTTCCGCCCCCCACGCCTCCCAATTTCCCTCCCACCGCACCGCCCCATTCGTGGGATGCCGGTGCTCCTATGCCCACGTCCCCGACCCCGGGTCACTCCTCTCCTCCCGCTCGACGCGGGGTCGGCGGACGTGTGGCGTTGGTCGTGCTTTCTGCGACCAGCCTGGTGGGAGCCGGGTGGATCGCTCGTGATCTCACCACTGGCAGCAACAACGTCTCCTCGATCGTGGGAGCACCTACCTCTTCCACCGGGGCAACCGTGCAGACCACCCAGAGTGGCAACGGGGTCACCCCCCAGATCTCGGTAACGGGGGACGAGCCGGCCGAGGCCGTTGCCGCCGCGCTCGGTCCGGCGGTGGTGAAGATCCTCACCGAAGACGGGCTTGGCTCGGGCGTGGTCTACGACGCCGAAGGGTTCGTGCTCACCAACGCCCATGTGGTGGGTGAAGCCTCCACTGTCAATGTGCAGTTCTCCGATGGCGGGCAGGTCGAGGCTTCGGTTGTCGGCCGCGACCCTGGCTCCGACATCGCGGTGCTCAAGCTCGACACATCCGGGCACAGTGCCATTGCCCGGCTGGCGCAGGACCCGCCCACGGTGGGGTCGATGGCCATCGCCATCGGGAGCCCCTTCGGTTTCGACCAGACCGTCACCGCCGGCATCGTCAGCGCGGTCGATCGTCCGGTGGAGGACCAAAGTGGCGGCGCCCGAGCGGCGATCACCATCAACATGATCCAGACCGATGCACCGATCAATCCCGGCAACTCCGGTGGTGCGCTCGCCAACCGCAACGGCGAAGTGATCGGCATCAACACGGCGATCTTCAGTCAGGACGGCGAGAACAACGGCATCGGGTTCGCCATCCCGATCCAGACCGCCAAGGGTGTGGCCGACAAGATCGTGAAGGGTGAGTCGCTCGACAAGGGCTACCTCGGCGCCACGCTGAAGTCGCCCACCACGGGCGATGCCGGTGCCCAGATCGTGACGGTCACCCAAGGAACGCCGGCGGCCAAGGCTGGCCTCAAGCGCAACGATGTGATCACCGCGATCGACGGTCAAGCCATCAAGAGCCGAGGTGACCTGTCCGCTCGGATCACTGCTCGCTCACCCGGCGAGGTCGTGAAACTCGACGTGATTCGCAACGGTGAGCAGATCACTGTCGAGGTCACCCTCGGCAAGAAGTAGCCGCTCTTTGTGGTACCAGATGTCCCGTGACCCTCGGAGGCAAGACAGCGAAGGGGGTCGACCCCCCGAAGGTCACGGGTGTTTCCCAGCAGGGAAGAACCGCAGCGTTCAACGCTGCGGTTCTTCCCTTTTTGGTCTCGATGGCGAAGGCGCCGCGTAGACGGTCGGTGCCGGTGCCGCTCGTGCCGACTGGGGCGTTCCGCCGTTGGAGAGCGACACGCAGATACACGTCCACACATTGAGACTTGTTCTGCGGAGTACGTCGATGAAGAGGGCTGGGGTCGGCGAACACCGACGGCGAACACCGACGGCGAACGCCACGAACTGCGGTGTCGGGGCCCCGTGGCCGGCCGGTGTTTGCGGCGTTGGCTCAGAACATTCCTCGACGGACAGAAATGCCGCGAAACGGTATTTCCACGAATCATCCGGACCGCGCCCCCGCCGCGTCCGTGCCAAACCCGACCACATGGGTCAGAGTGCTCGTGAGTGCAGAGTCGGTGGAAAACAGGTAGTGGACTACGCGGGGGTGCGAGCACCGGATGTGACAACGTATCGGTGGGGTCGTGGATCCAGCCTGGGTCGCCCCGATGTCTTGGAGACCTCATGAGTGAAATCGTTGCCGGACGGGCCGTCGCTATCGGGACATCCCCACGTCGGCGCCATGCCGCGTTCCTGATTTCCGCGCTGTTCCTCGCCGCCGTGGGTGTCGTGCTTGGCATGCAGACGCGAGCCGATGGAATCGTGTGCGACAAGACGTTCGTCGGCCCGTCGGGAGGCGACTGGATGGACGGCGCCAACTGGACCCCGTCAGGGGTGCCAACCTCCGCCGAGAACGCCTGCGCCAGCGACCTCGTGTCGCTCTCGGCGTCCACCACCGTGGCGGCCGTCGACCTCGATGGCGGCCTCGACCAGAACTTCGGCACGCTCAACCTCGCCAGCGCCACGGAGCTGTCGACCATCGATGGGCTCGGCTCGAACGGGCAGATCGAGGTGGCGTTCGAACTCGAGCTCACGGGCACCAACTCCTTTGGGTTCGGTGAGTCGTTCCAGGGGCCGGGAACCTTGCGTGTGGCGGCGGGGGCCACCCTCGATCTGCAAACTGACAGCCGCATCGGCGATTCGGACGAGGTCGTTTCGGCCACCATCGAGAACCTCGGTACCGTCACGCACGGCGGCGGGAACCTCTTTTTCCACAACGGCACCCGCATGGTCAACTCGGGCACGTTCTCGCTGCCCTCGGGAGGCACCCTGCGGTGGTTCAGCCCGGTGATCCCCAATCCCGAGCCCAGCATCGTGAACGAGAGCGGTGGCACGCTCGACCTCGCCGACTTCACCAGCATCGAGTTGCCCTTCGAGAATGACGGCGACGTCGCTGTCGCCACCTCGGTCGAGCTGGCCTGGCCTGACGGGCTCGACGAAGACGACGGCACCTACACCACCGCTGACTCGTCGGCAGAGGTGCGCGTATGGGGACACCGGTCCTTCACGAACGCCGCCCCTCTGCTCGGCGACGGCCTGCTGGCCACCAAGATCTTCCAGGACGCCAGCTTGGAGTTCGCTGGCGCAACCGTCGACCGGCTCTCGGTGCGGCGCGGCTCCACCGGCGGCGATCTCACCATCTCGGGCCACCTCCAGCTCGGGGATTCGGGTGACGGCTCCGCCGACGTGAACCTGGCCGGAGCGGGAACCACCATCGTGGCGCCCGGAGCGACCGTCGCCTTTGGCGACGACGACTTCACTTCCCTCACCGGTGGCCATGTGCTGCGCACCCAAGCGGCGTTGACCATCCCGTCGGCCGGTATGGGTGTGTGTGGGACGTCGGAGCTGCGCAACGAGTCCGCCCTCACGTTGGAAGGAGACCTGAGCTGCTCCAGTTCGCCGCACGGTCCGCTGCGCAACGAGGCGACTGGAACGGTGTTGGTCGACGGCGTGGATGTTGCCGTGAGCGGGGCGCTGCACAACGACGGCACCATCACCGTCGACGGCGGTTCGATCGCTGCCGGTGGCGGCACCCACACCGGTTCGCTCGTGCTCACCCAGGCCGCCGACACTGCCGAGCTCGGATTCGGCGCCAATGCTTCGTTCACCGGCACGGCCTCGGTGACCGGACTCGGTGAGCTTCGGGCCCGTCAGGTGACCTGGGCTTCGACGTCGACCATCGCCCGACTCGCCGTGGTCGGCAACGGCGTGTTCACGGGTACGGCCACCATCACGGGTGCACTCGACGTCGACGGATCGCTGACCGGTCCCGGCACGGTGACGATCGCCGCCACCGCGACGGCGGACATGGACCCGGCGCAGGGTCTCGGCGGCGCCGTGCAGGTGGTGAACCAGGGTGCCATGGTGCAGTCCAACACGATCGAGATGTGCGACGGGGCGGCGATCACCAACGAAGGCACATGGTCGGTGGAGGGCACGATTCTGTTCGGAGGAGGGTGCACCCCGGCCTCGGTCACCAACACGGCTGCCGGCGCCATCACACTCACCGGCGCATGGACGAGCCACGTGCCCTTCACGAACGCCGGTACCTTGGACCTCGCCGGCTTCCCGGCGTCGTTCGTGGATGGTTCCAACAGTGGCACGCTCATCGGCCCCGGGGCGCTCACACTTTCCGGCACGTTCGACCTCGGTCTCATCACCACCACCGACATCGACATCAACGTGGAGGGGGGCACCGTCGATGCCGCCGCTGGATCGGAGCTGGCGGTTCTGCGCCTCGGCGGCGGGTCGTTCGTCGGGGAGGCCAATGTCACGTCGTTGTTGGAGGTTGTCCAGGGAGGGCTCGGCGGCGCGGGAACCACCACGCTGGCTCCCGCTGCGACCTTGACCTTCGACGGCTTCCCCGAGGTGTTGGCGGTGGCCGGCTCGCACCACCTCCGTTTGGCGAATTCGTCGGCACTCAACGGGACAGCGTTCATCCCGCAGGTGATCGTTCTCTGCGACGCGTCGCAGTTGAGCGTCGCCGGTTCGCTGTCTCTCCTCGATGGTGGGATCAAGGACTGCGGTGGCTCCACCGCTGTGGTCCATGTGGAGGGGGGCGGAACGCTCAGTATGGGCTTCCCGGGCGCGTTTGGGCTCACCACCCCGGTCGACGTGCCGGTGGTGAACGACGGCGAAATGTTCACCTCGAGTTTCTCCTCGGCCACACTCGCCGCGTTCACCAACAACGGCACGTTCTCCGACACCTTCGGTTCGCAGCTCACCATGTCGACCATCACCAACACGGGCACCTTTGAGGTGCCGACGGCAACCCTCGCGGCAACGACGGTGACCAACACCGGCACACTGTCGGTGGGGGATGCCTCCTTCGACAGCCTCTCGAACTTTTCCGGCTCCACCATCGCCGGCGGAACGCTCGAGGTTCACGGGACTCTCGCCGTGGACGGGATCGCAAACTTGTTGACCAACAGCGCCGACCTCACCATCGGTCCGCTGGGCCAGATCACCGATGAATTGGCCAACGACCGCTTGAAGGTCCGCACGAACACCGCCACCGGTCGCTTTCGGCTCGAGCGCAACCACGCCGTCGCCATCTTCTCCAACAGCGGTGTGGTGGAGGTCTCGAGCGCCGCGATGAACGCGTCGAGCGGCTACTTCCAGACGATCGGGACGACCGTGGTCGAAGGCGGATCGATCTCCAAGAGCCAGTTCTTCGGCGGCCGGGTGGAGGGAAACGGATTCCTCGGTTCGATCGTCCGGGTCAGCGGCGCCACCCTGGCACCGGGGTACGTGCCTGGTGACGTCGGAGGGTTGTTCGGTGGCACCGTGTCCATGACAGCGACGACCAGGTTCGAGGCAGACCTCCAGCCCGGCTGCGGCTGCTCCGCAGATCTTGTCGGGGCGACCAGTTCGGTGGCGGTCGACGGCACCCTCGCCCTATCCGGCGAAGGCGACCCGGGATACGAGGCAATCCTCGTCTCGGGCCCCCGGACCGGATTGTTCCACACCGTCACCGGCACCTTCGTGGCACCCTCCACCAACCTGCTGGTCGACTACGACGACTTCGGCGTGTACGTGCTCACCTCACCGCCGCCGGAGATCGCGTTGTCCCCGTCGAGCGGAGGGCAGGTCGTGGAGGGGACCGACGTGAGCCCCACCCAGTATGCGGTCGACGTGTCGTTGTCGTGGCCGGCGGCCGGGACCATCGCCATCGATGTGGTGCCCACCGACGGCACCGCCACGAGCCCGTCGGAGTTCGATGCCACGCCGCAGACGGTCACCTTCCTGCCGGGGGAGACGGAGCAAACGGTCACCATCGACGTGGTCGCCGACAACCGCTTCGAGAACGACGAGACCTTCGAGGTGGCGCTGGCCAATCTGGTGGGTGACGCCACGTTCACGCCAGATCCCACCACCGTCACGATCATCGACGACGACCCGCTCACCGCAACCACCCTGACCGACACTGTCGATGCCGTACCCGGCGACGGGTCTTGCGACGACGGCACGGGAGCCTGCACCTTGCGTGCGGCCATCATGGAGGCCAACGCCCTGCCCGGCGCGCAGAACCTCAATCTGGTGAGCGGAGGCTCCTACATGCTCACGATCCCCGGCCGTGACGAGGATGGTGGGGCGACCGGCGATCTCGACATCACCGACGAGGTCGTCATCAATTCCAACGGGGCCACCATCGACGCTGCTGGGCTCGACCGGGTGTTCGATGTGCACACCACCGGCGTTACGGTCACCGGGTATGGCACTCTCACCGGAGGGTCGACGCTGGTGGCGGGTGGCGACCTCGGCCACGGCGGTGGTGTGCTCGTCCGGTCAGGAGCGCAGATCGCCATCGAGAATTTCACCGTGCAAGGCAATGCCGCGGCAGGATCTGGCGGTGGCGTGGCCGTGTTCGGCGCCGCCGATCTCCTCCAAGTGTTTGTTACCGATTCCACCGCCGGCGTCAACGGTGGCGGGCTCTTCGCCGGTACCGGAGCAAGCATTGCGGTCAGCCAATCAACGGTCTTCTCCAACGAAGCTACCCTGCTCGGTGGGGGCATGGCCGCCGAAGGCACGGCCACCCTCACCGTCCTCAGCACCGGGATCAACGACAACGACGCCCAGGAAGGCGGCGGCGGACTCTCGTTGCGCACGGGTGCTTCGCTGACGATGTCGTCTTCTGCGGTGAACGGCAACTACGGGCACATCTACGGCGGCGGGCTGCACGTCCAGGATGCCTCGGCCACCATCGACCAAAGTTTCGTCAACGACAACACCACCCTGCTCTACGCCGGCGGCATCTTGCAGCTCATCGGCACAATCACGATCACCGATACGCAGATCGACGGGAATGAGGCAGCAGCCGGCGGTGGCATCCTCACCGGCTATGCCACGCTCGACATCGAGCGAAGCACCATTTCCAACAACGTCGGGATCGTCAGCGGTGGGGGTATCGGTTCGGGAAGCCTCGTGGCGATGCAGAACTCCACCATCAGCGGCAATACGAGCCCGATCGGCGCCGGGTTCTACAACCACGAGGACCTGTCGGCGTTCTTCCGGGGCGACGCCACGTTCCACAGCGTCACCTTCGGGCCCAACAACGGCCCCGCCTTCACCGGCATCGGCGGCTCGATCCTTTCGGTCACCAACTCCCTGTTCGCGCCCCATGGCGGCATCACTTGCGTGCTCGGGTCGCCGGCCACCTCGGGTGGGTTCAACCTCACGGCCGACACGTCGTGCGGGTTCGGGCACGTCGAGGACCTCGTGGGCGACGCCGAGCTCGGTGTGCTGGGCTTCAACGGCGGCATCACGCCGACCCACATGCCGGAGTTCTGGGCCATCGACACCGGTGGCGCATGTCTGCCCGAGGACCAGCGCGGGTTCAGTCGGCCGCAAGGGCTCGACTGCGACCGCGGCGCCGTCGATCAGTAACGCCGTCCCGCTCCCGCTCCCCCACCAACCACCAACCACCAACCAAGAGTTCTGGTCTCCCATTCGCATCACTTTTGATGCGAATGGGAGACCGAAACGCGAAGGGGGAGGGCTCTTGGGGGGCTGAGTAGCATCGGGTCGTGAGTTCCTCCCTTTTGTCTCTCGTCCTCGCCGTTGCCGTACTCGCGGCGGTGATCGGTGTGACGGCCGGTCTTGTCGTCCAGCGACGCAAGCGGGGAATCCCGCTCGAACCCGGTCCCGCGGCGAAGGGCGTGCCGCCCGAGGTCAAAGCCGAGGTCGAACAGCGCAAGGCGGAGTTCATGGAACGGCTCGATCGCGAGATCGAGGAGTCCAGCCTTACGGGGGTTGAAGCATCGCCGGAGGACCTCGCTGAAGCGGCGCGTTCGAAGGTGGCAACCACGCCGGACGTCGGCGCCGACTCCGGAGGTGCAACCGGGTTTCCTGTCCTGGCGGACTCCGATGCGGAGTTCGTGCTCGACGACGAACTCATCGGCGTGGAGGAGCGGGCGGTTGTCAGCCCGGTCAAACCTCGGTTTCGGGACCGGCTGGCCAAGGCCCGCGACAAGTTCTCTGGAGCCTTCGGCGCTCTCCGCAAAGGCAAGATCGACGACGACACCTGGGAGGAACTGGAGTACGCCCTCATCGGTGCCGACGTCGGCCTCGACGCCACCCAGGAACTACTCGGGCATGTGCGCAACACCGTGAAAGTCGAGGGATTCACCGAAGGCGCCCAGCTGCTCGATGCCCTCAAGGTCGAGATGAAGGCTCGTTTGGCGGCGTCGTCCGGAGGCTCGATCGAACTCCGGTATGCCGACGCCTCCCCGACCGTGTGGCTGTTCGTGGGGGTCAACGGTGTAGGGAAGACCACCACGATCGGCAAGGTCGGCAAACGGGAGGTCGACGACGGCAAGAAGGTGGTGATGGCCGCCGGCGATACGTTCCGTGCCGCTGCCGCCGAGCAACTCGAGACCTGGGCCGAACGGGTTGGTGCCGATTGCGTGCGCGGCGCCGAGGGAGGGGATCCCAGTTCGGTGATCTTCGACGCCATCGAATCGGCGGCGGCGAAGTCGGCCGACCTCGTGTTGGCCGACACGGCGGGCCGACTTCACAACAAGGTGAACCTGATGGAGGAGCTGAGCAAGGTGCGACGCGTGGCCGACAAGGGAGCCGGCACCGTCACCGAGGTATTGCTCGTACTCGACGCCACGGTGGGTCAGAACGGCCTCGAACAGGCCAAGCAGTTCGCCGAAGCCGCCGACCTCACCGGCGTGGTGCTCACCAAACTCGACGGGTCGGCGAAGGGTGGCATCGTGTTCGCCATTCAGAACCAACTCGG
>Ga0105047_10000845_pt1 | contig 53792 bp, 42 predicted proteins | sample MAT04_FD_78384 | JGI IMG/M metagenome (GOLD analysis project Ga0105047, IMG submission 78384) | Freshwater microbial communities from Lake Fryxell liftoff mats and glacier meltwater in Antarctica - MAT-04 (megahit assembly) | ecosystem: Environmental > Aquatic > Freshwater > Ice > Liftoff... | reverse complement strand
GCCGGAGCCGGAGCGGGACGGGGCGGGTTCGCCGGCTTCAACGCCAAGGGCTCGGACGTTCGCGCCCGCCTCGACATCGATCTCGAGGAAGCCATCCGCGGCGGCAAGAAGCGCATCGCCTTCTCGGACGGCCGCACTATCGAGGTGGCGATCCCCAAGGGCGCCCAGGAAGGCCAGGTCCTGCGGCTGAAGGGCCAGGGCGCACCGGGCCGGGCCGGGCCGGGAGACGCCTTGATCGAGCTGGCGTTCAAGCCGCATCCGATCTTCCGTCGGGAAGGGAACGCCCTGGTCATGGACCTGCCGATCTCCGTGCCTGACGCCGTACTCGGCGCCAAGATCGAGGCGCCGACGCCGGAGGGACCGGTCACCTTGACGGTCCCGAAGGGCTCCAGCTCGGGCGCGATGCTGCGCCTCAAGGGACGCGGGCTCTATGATCAGGGCCGAAGGGGCGACCTGATGGCGCGCCTGATGATAAGCCTGCCGGAGTCCCCGGACCCCGAGCTGGAGAAGTTCGCCGAGGCTTGGCGGCGCCAACGCCCATACTCGCCCAAACGCCGACCATGACGGGTTCCGCAAGCGGCAGTTGCGCGTTCAGCCGCTATTCAGCCCGCGACCTATAGGTTCCATTCCATGAACCGCTTGGTGTTCCTTCTTCTGGCCGCCCTGCTCGCCGCGCCCGCCGCGGCGACGGCGCAGCCATGGCGGGACGACTACGGCGGCCGATCCCAGGATCGCGCGCGCGCGGCGGTGGAAGAGCGCAGGGTCATCCCGCTGGAGCGCATTATCGAGCAGATCAACCGGCGTACGCCGGGCCAGCTGCTAGGCGCCGCGGCGCCGACGTTCGAAGGCGGCCGCATGATCTACCGGATCCTGTGGGACTCGCGCGGTCGCCAGATGGAATATGTCGTCGACGCCAGCTCGGGCGCGATTCTGGCTGTCAACGGAGGCTAGTCCCCTATGCGCATCCTGCTGGTGGAGGACGATCCCGACCTGTCGCGTCAGCTCAAACTGGCGCTGGCCGACGCGGGCTATGCCGTCGATCACGCCGCCGACGGCGAGGAAGGGCATTACCTGGGCGAGAGCGAACCCTATGATGCGATCGTCCTTGATCTGGGCCTCCCCAAGATCGACGGGGTGTCTGTTCTCGAGAAATGGCGCCGCAGCGCCGTCGCCACGCCGGTCCTGATCCTGACGGCGCGCGGCGCGTGGAGCGAGAAGGTCGCGGGCTTCGACGCGGGCGCAGACGACTATCTGACCAAGCCATTCCATACCGAGGAACTGCTGGCGCGCCTGCGGGCCCTTGTGCGGCGCGCGGCAGGCCACTCCTCGCCCAACCTGGCCTGCGGCGCCCTTCGGCTCGATCCCCGGGCCGCCCGCGCTTCGGTCAACGGCGAGCCCCTGCGCTTGACGTCGCTTGAATATCGCCTGCTACACTACCTGATGATGCACCAGGGCCGGGTGATCAATCGCACTGAGCTGGTCGAGCACCTCTACGACCAGGACTTCGACCGCGACAGCAACACCATCGAGGTCTTCGTCGGCCGCCTGCGCAAGAAGATCGGCTCCGACCGCATCGAGACGGTGCGCGGGCTGGGCTATCGCCTCGTGCCCTCCGAAGGCGAGGCGGCATCGGCGTGAACCGGCTGGGTCTGGGGCGCCCGTCCCTCGTCCGCCGCCTGATATGGCTCGCTCTGGGGTGGAGCCTGCTGGTCCTGCTCGGGGCCGGTCTGGCCTTGACGGCCTTCTTCCGCAGCGCCTCCTTGGATCGCTTCGACCGCGATCTCTATGAAGTCACCCAAGGGCTCTATGCCGGGACCACGGTGGAGGAGGGCGAGGTCGTCGCCCCCGCCCTGACCGATGCGCGCGCCCTGCGGGTCTATTCCGGCCGCTACTGGCAGATCGCCGAGGTCCTGCCCTCGGGCCGACTGCGGGCCCTCGTCCGGTCGCGGTCGCTTTGGGATACGGTCCTGGATCCGCCGGCCGATGGGGCGCGCCGCCTGACGACCGGGTCGACGATCTACTACGATGTTGAAGGGCCGCTGCATGCGCCCCTGCGCGCCACCGCCCGCACAGTGCGGCTTCTGGGCCGCGCGCAGCCGGTCGTGATCATGGCGGCCGAGGACCGCTCGCCCCTGGACCGCGACGCGCGCACCTTCGCGGCCACCACGGCCATCGCTCTTCTGCTGCTCGGCGCCGGCCTTGTCGCCGCCATCTTCGTCCAGGTCCGGTTCGGCCTGAAACCACTCTTCGCCCTGCAACGCGAGGTGGCCGACATCCGCGGGGGCCGCGCGGAGCGCCTGGAGGGCGCCTATCCCACTGAACTGGAACCCCTGGCCGCCGAGTTGAACGGCCTGCTGGCGCACAACGAGGAGGTGGTCGATCGTCAGCGCACCCACGTCGGCAACCTTGCCCATGCCCTCAAGACGCCGTTGTCAGTGATGCTCACCGAAGCGTCCCGCGCGCCGGGGCCCCTGGCGGCGGTTGTCACGCGCCAGGCGGAAACCATGCGGCGCCAGGTCGATCACCACCTGCGGCGCGCACGGGCTGCGGCGCGCGCCCAGGGACCCGGGGAACGCACGCCCGTCGCCCAGGTGCTGGACGAACTGGGCCGGACGCTTGAGCGGATATTCCGCGGCGAGGGCGAGGGCAGGGGGGTAGTCATAGAGTGGGACAGCCCGGAAGACCTCTGCTTTCGAGGTGAACGCCAGGACCTGCTGGAGATCGCCGGCAATGTGATCGAGAACGCCTGCAAGTTCAGCCGGGGCAAGGTCCGCGTCGCCGCGGCCGGAGCCGGACCGCAGCAACTGACTCTGACTGTCGAGGACAACGGTCCCGGCCTGCCGGCTGAGCAGCGGGAGGAGATGCTCCGGCGCGGGGCGCGACTGGACGAGTCGGCGCCAGGGTCGGGCCTGGGCCTGTCCATCGTCGACGAACTGGTCCGCGCCTACGGCGGCGGCATCGATCTGGGGTCCAGCCCCCTCGGCGGTCTCAAGGTGGAGATCACCCTGCCGCGGGTGGCGTTCTAAGGTTAAGGCCGACGAGCCGCTTTCTCGGCGCGGCGCCGGGCGGTTCGCCGCAACCGGCTGAACAAGGGGCGTTTTCAGCCGGAGAACATGGTTTTCGTGAAGCGTTAACTCGCTATGCGCACAGTGTCGGTTCCCCAATTCCGGAAGGTCCGGAAGAGTCCCGATGGCAGACCGACTGCACAACAACCTTGAACTCATTCGTACGCTGATCCAGCGTGCGCCGGACAAGGCTGTCCGCGAACTGGAGGCTGCGCTGGGGGGCGACATGGGCGGCACGGCGCTTTCCGGCGTTCGCTCCATGGTCGACGCCGAGGTGCTCGACCGGATGGCCCGCGATGTCGTGTTGGCCCCCTTGAAGCCCATGTTCGGGTCGCGCGCCGATGGCCTGGACCAGCTGACCTTCCCGCGCACGGCCCTGCCCGCCCTGTGGCGTGCGATGAAGGCGGCCCATCCGGACGAGGCGGCCGCTGCGGCGGCCGTGGCCGGGCTGCGGGCGGAAGAGGGGGTTTTCCCCGAGATCTACGACACCCTGTGCGCCCTGGCCGGAGCGGCCCTGCGCGAGCGGGCGACGGCCGACTATGCGGCTTTGGCCGAGCAGCTGGAGAGCACATCGCCCGGCGGCTCAGACCAGATGGCCGGATGCCTTGAGCTAACCCGTCTGGCCCGCCCCGCTGTGGCTCGGCTGGCCGAGTGGCTGCAGAGGATGACCGAGGAGCGGGCGGCTACGGTGCGCCTAGCCTACAAGGACGCCGTAGAGATCGCCCACGACGGCGGGCCGCGCCTGTTCGAAATCCTATTCTCCAACCTGTCCGAGCCGTGGATGGTGCTGCGCCTGATCACGGCGGTGATGGTGCGCCCTGTCGATAACTACGTCTCCGCCTCCGAACTCGCCATTTTCGGCGAGCGGCTGCTGGCTGATATCGACCGCCGGCTGGAGATCATTCGGGAGTTCAATCTCGACGGCGGCGTGGAGGCCGGCAAGGCCGCCGCCGCCCACATCCGCCTCATCGGGCAGGAGATCGACGAGTTCGAGCGGTCTTTGAACCTCGGCCGCGAAGGCCCCTGGGGCGCGCGCCTCAACAAGGCCAAGGGCGCCTTGGCCAAGACGGTGGAAGGATTGCTGAAGAAGACGGCGGAGGTCCTGGCGGCAGCCCTGCCCATGGCCCCCGTCCGCATCGGCGGCCGCATCGCCCGCCACGCGGCCAAGCTTGACGTCCCGCCCGATCCCGGAGCCATTGCCCGTGCCCGCTCCATCCTCACCTTGATCGACCAGGTGCGTAGCGCAGCCGTCAACGGCGGTTACAACTCCCTGCGTCTGAAGACGATCGAGGAGATCGAGGCCCGTCTCGGTTCGCAAGTCGAGGAATTGCTCGACGCCCTGCATAATGGGGGCGCCGAAGAAATACCCAACGCCCGCCTCTATCTGGAGGAAGTGGCTGATCTGATGGGCCGCGTTCGCGACGACAAGGCGGCGCAGATCGTCCGGCGCAGAGCCGCCGCGGCCTGAAAGCCCTTTCCGAGGCAGCGCCAAGACATCACTGGCGCCCCGGCGGCAAGCGGCTATGTTGCGGCCAAAGTCCCCCAGGGTGCCCATGGGTCTGTTGCCTAAGTCCAGAAAAGCGCGCCGCAGGCTGATGGTCGTGGCGGCCGCTGCGCCGATCCTTGCTCTCGCCGTCGGTCTCAGCCTGTTCGCCATGCGCGATGCGGTGGTGTTCTTCTACGGACCCAGCGAAGCGCGCGCAGAGCGAGTGCCCGCGGGCCGGGTGGTGCGGATCGGCGGGCTGGTCGAGGTCGGCAGCCTGGTCAAGGACGCGGACGGCCGCTCCGTCTTCGCCATCACCGACAACGTCCAGAGCGTACGCGCCGTCTACCGCGGCGATCTGCCCGACCTGTTCCGCGAGGGCCAGGGGGTCGTGGCCCAGGGCGCCTTCGATGCGGCCGGGGACTTCCAGGCCAAGCAGGTCCTGGCCAAGCACGATGAACGCTACATGCCCCGCGAAGTGGTCAAGGCGTTGAAGGAATCCGGCGAGTGGCAGAGGGGCGAACGCCCGCAATGATCGTCGAGCTGGGCGCCTTCGCCCTTATCCTCGCCCTGTGTCTGTCCGTGGCCCAGACTTCCCTTTGCGCCGCGGCGAGGGCTCGGGGGTCCGCCGTGCTGCAAGGCGCCGGCGAGGGCGCGGCGGCCGGCGCCTTCCTGTCCGTAGCAGTCGCCTTTTCGGCGCTGACCTATGCCTTCGTGCGGTCGGATTTCTCGGTCGCCAATGTGGTCGCGAACTCCCATACAGCCAAGCCGCTGCTCTACAAGATCGCCGGGGTATGGGGCAGCCACGAAGGCTCAATGCTCCTGTGGAATCTGGCCCTCACAGGCTTCGGAGCCGCCGTCGCTCTGGGCGGACGCCGCCTGCCCCACACCCTCAGGTCCGGCGCGGTCGCCGCCCAGGGGGCTTTGGGGGTCCTGTTCCTGGCCTACACCGCCTTGGCGTCAAGCCCCTTCGCAAGAATGGCGGAAGCCCCGGCCGAGGGCCGGTCGCTCAATCCGGTCCTGCAAGACCCGGCCCTGGCCATCCATCCGCCCTTCCTCTACGCGGGTTATGTCGGCTTCTCGGTGGTGTTCTCCTTCGCCGTAGCCGCCCTGATCGACGGCCGGGTGGACGCCGCCTGGGCGCGGTGGGTGCGCCCCTGGACCCTGGCGGCCTGGAGCCTGCTGACCATAGGCATCACCCTGGGCGCGTTCTGGGCCTATTACGAACTGGGGTGGGGCGGCTGGTGGTTCTGGGATCCGGTCGAGAACGCCAGCTTCATGCCCTGGCTGGTAGGAACCGCCCTGCTGCACTCGGCTATCGTCACCGAGAAACGCGGCGCCCTCGCCGGATGGACGGTGTTCCTGGCCCTCAGCGCCTTCACCTTCGCCATGCTCGGCGCCTTCCTGGTCCGCTCTGGCGTGCTGACCTCGGTCCACGCCTTCGCCATCGATCCGGAGCGCGGCGCCCTGCTGCTGAGCATTCTCGGCGCGGCCGCTGGGGTGGGTTTCGCGCTGTTCGCATGGCGCGCGCCCAAGCTTAAGCCCGGCGGCGTCTTCGCTCCGGTCAGCCGGGAAGCGGCCCTGGTGCTCAACAACCTGTTCCTGTCCGCCGCGACGGCCACGGTGCTTTTGGGGACCCTCTACCCGCTGATCAAGGAAGCCGTCACCGGGCAGTCGGTGTCTGTGGGCCCGCCGTTCTTCAATTTGACCTTCGCCCCCTTGCTGGCCGTGGCCCTGGTGGTGCTGCCCGCCGGGCCGTTGCTGGCCTGGAAGCGCGGCGACCTGTTGGGGGTTCTGCAACGGCTGGGGGCCGCGGCGGCGGCGGCAGTTTTGGCCGGGCTAGCCGTCATCGCCTTCGCCGAGCCGCGCAAGTTGCTCCCGGCTGCCGGCCTGGCCCTCGGGGTCTGGCTGATTCTGGGGGCCCTGACCGAGGTGGCGGAGCGGGTCAGACTCGGCCGCGCTCCCGGCCGTGAGGTCCTGAGGCGGCTGAAGGGCCTGCCGCGGGGGGCCTGGGGCACGACCCTGGCCCATATGGGTCTGGGCGTCTTTGTCCTGGGCGCCTGCTTCGAGACGGCCTTGAAGGTCGAGGCGTCCCGCGCCATGGTCCCTGGCGATCGCATGAGCGTCGGCCACTACAGCCTGCTGATGACCGGCATGGCCGCCGTCGACGGCCCCAATTACAGCGCTGACCGCGCTACGATTGTCGCCTCGCGGCGCGGCGAGCCAGTCTGCACCGCCAACCCCGAGCGGCGGCTTTACTACGCCGGGGGCCAGAACACCTCCGAGGTGGCCATTTGCATGGTCGGGCCGTCGGACCTCTATCTGGTGGTGGGCGAGCGGCGGCTTGACCCCGGCGGAGCGCCGAGCTGGATCGTGCGCGCCTATTGGAATCCGTGGGCGCGGCTGATCTTCCTGGGGCCGCTGCTTATGGCCCTGGGCGGGTTCGTCTCACTGTCGGATCGCAGGCTCCGCTTCGCCCTGCCGCGCAAGGCGTCCACCTCTGCGCTCGCAGCGGCCGAATGAGGCGCTCCGCCCTCATAGCCGCCCTCGCCGCGCTGTCGTGCCTGGCCGCGGCCTCTGACCCGGCGGAGCAGTTGCCGGATTCGGGCCAGGAGGCGCGGGCGCGGGCGATGTTCAAGACCCTGCGCTGCGTGGTCTGCCAGAACGAGTCCATCGACGAGTCCAACGCCGACCTGGCCGCTGATCAGCGTCGCATCGTTCGTCGCCAGATCGCCCAAGGCCGCTCGGACGCTGAGATACGCACCTTCATGACCGATCGTTACGGCGAGTTCGTACTGCTCAAGCCGCCGTTTAACCCAGGAAATGCTCTGCTATGGCTTACCCCCGTCCTGATCCTCGGCGCCGGCGGCGCCTATCTGGCGGCGCAATCGGCCAGGCCAAGGGCCGAGCAGGACGGTCTTAGCAAGGATGAAGCCTCGGCCTTGAAGCGACTGCTAGCCCAAGACACGCTTCCGCCGCATAAAGGCTCCAACAACGGGCTGGACGAAACTTGACTTGAGAGCATTGGCGCGGCGCGGCAGCAACCCTAGTTAGGGAAGCGGGCTGGACGCGATCCAGGACCGAGCAGAGGTTAGAGCGACTATGGCCGTAAAGAAGACCGGTTTCATCGTGGGCGCCGTCGCCGGCGCCGGCGTCGCCGCCGCCGCCCTTGCGGGGGTGGGCATGCGTCTCCCTTCCGCTCAGGCAGAAGGGCAGATGATCAAGGCCTCGACCGTCCCGATCTTCGCGCCGCCTCCTGGCGCGCCCCTCTCCTTCGCCGACATCTTCGACCGTGTCTCTCCGGCGGTGGTCTCCATTGACGTGACCTCCAAGGCTGATCCGCGTCAGATGCTCCGCATCCCCGGCCTGCCGTTCGACATCGTGCCCAAGGGTCCGCAGGGCCGCGGCGCGCCGGGCGGCGAGGAGGGCGAGGACAACCCTTCGGCCACGTCTTCGGGATCGGGATTCTTCATCTCGGGCGACGGCTATCTGGTGACAAACAACCACGTGGTCGAGAACGCTTCGGAAATCAAAGTCATCCTCAAGGATGAGCGCGAATTCACCGCCCGCATCGTCGGCCGTGACGAAGCCACCGATCTGGCCGTGCTTAAGATTGAGGGCAAAGGCTTCCCCTACGTCAATTTCGAGAACTCGGCCAAGCCGAGGGTAGGCGACTGGGTGATCTCGGTGGGCAATCCGTTCGGCCTGGGGGGCACCGCTACTGCAGGGATCATCTCGGCCTATGGCCGCGATATCGGCGAGACCTTCGTCAATTACATCCAGATCGATGCGGCCATTAACCGGGGTAATTCCGGCGGTCCGACTTTCGACGTTTACGGCCGGGTGATCGGCGTCAATACGGCGATCTTCTCGCCTTCCGGCGGCTCGGTCGGCATCGGCTTCGCCATCCCGTCGGATGTCGCCGACACGGTGACCAAGCAGCTGATCGCCGGCGGCAAGGTCACCCGCGGCTACTTGGGGGCGACCATCCAGAACCTCACGCCCGAGATCGCTGACAGCATCGGCCTGACGGGGCGCAAGGGCGCCCTGGTCGCCGAGCTCGTCCCCGGCGGTCCGGCGGAGAAGTCGGGGCTTCAGCCAGGCGACGTGGTCATCAACGTCAACGGCGTGGATGTTGGCAACGCGTCGGAACTCACGCGTCAGGTCGCCGCGTCGCGCTCCGGAGACAACTTGAGGCTGACCGTGCTTCGCGACGGCAAGACCCGCAGCATCGACGTGCGTTCCGGCGTGCGGCCGTCCGAGCGGGAGCTGAACCGCGGCGCCAACGACAACGACGACGATAAGGGCTCGCAAACGCCCCAGACCCCCGCCCCCGCCCAACCGTCGGTGCTCGGCCTCAGCTTGGCCCCCCTGAACGAGGCGGCCCAGCGCCAGTACAGCATCCCCGGCAACGTCCGCGGGGCGGTCATCGAAAGCCTGGCGCCGGGCGCCGACGCGGCCAAGAAGGGCGTCAAGCGAGGCGACGTCGTGGTTCGCGCCAATGAGCGTCTCGTGACCGGGCCTTCCGACGTAGTCGCCGCTGTCGAGGCCGCCCGCCGGGCTGGCCGCACCAGCGTGTTGCTGTTCATCTATCGTGACGGCCGCCAGCTCGGCGTGCCGGTCAAGATCGAGAAATAGGCGCGGCGCGCGCGGAGGCGGCCCGATGGGCGTGGAGCCGCTGTTCCGCTCGATCAAGGCGTGTGGTCCGGTCATCGACGCCAAGGCCGCCGAGCGGGTGCACGAGCGCCTGGCCTCCGCCTCGAAGGGCTGGGCCGATGTCCTGGAGACCGCCTGGCCTGCCCTGGCCCCGGTCATGGGCGCCTCCCCGTACCTGGCCGGCCTGACCCGGGCGTCGCCTGAGCGCATGCGGCTGATCCTGACCGAAGCGCCGGGCAGCCGGCTCGAAGCGATCCTCGCGGCGACGGGCGCGGTGGAGCGGGGCGAAGCCGACTACGACCAGGCGGCCCGCGCGCTGCGTCTGCTCAAAGCCGACGTCCATCTGCTCACCGCCCTGGCCGATCTTGGCGGGGTATGGGACCTCGACGCCGTCACCGGAGCGATCACCCGGTTCGCCGACGCCGCGGTCGGCGCGGCTCTGGCGGTGGCCGCGCGCGGAGAGATCGAAAAGGGGCGCATGCTGGCGCCCGCCGACGACGCCCGCGGCCCCGTCCCCGGCCTGTTCTGCATCGCCATGGGCAAGCACGGCGCCTATGAGCTAAACTACTCCAGCGACATCGACATCTCGGTCTTTTACGAGCGGGATCTGCTCCCAGCCGCCGATCCCGGCGAGACGCAGGCCCTGGCGGTGCGCCTGACCCAGGTCATGGCCCAGCTGCTGCAGGAGCGGCGGGCCGAGGGCTACGTTTTCCGCGTTGATCTGCGTTTGCGCCCCGATCCCTCGGCGACTCCTTCGGCCATGCCGGTCTCGGCGGCGCTCGATTACTACGAGACCGTTGGGCAGAACTGGGAGCGCGCCGCCTTCATCAAGGCGCGGGCCGCCGCCGGCGACCCCAAGGCCGGTTTGGCGTTCCTCGGCGAGATGCAGCCCTTCATCTGGCGCAAGAATCTGGACTACGGGGCCATCGCCGACATTCATTCGATCAAGCGGCAGATCCATGTTCACAAGGTCGACGAGCGGCTGGACCCGCGTGGCGCCAACCTCAAGCTCGGGCGTGGCGGGATTCGCGAGGTGGAGTTCTACGTCCAGACTCAGCAGCTGATCCTGGGCGGCCGCAACAGCACCCTTCGCTCCCCGCGGACAATCGATGCCCTCACGGCCCTGGCGGCGGCCGGGCATGTCGAGCCGAAAACGGCCGACGCCCTGGCGCGGGACTATGTCGCGCTGCGCGCCCTAGAGCACCGGGTGCAGATGATCGCCGACGAGCAGACCCACAAACTTCCCGAGGCCGACGCGGAACGTCGCCGTGTGGCGGCCCTGTACGGGGCGACGGACCTGCGCCGCTTCGACGCTGGCGTGCGGCAGGTGCTGGTCCGGGTCAACGCCGCCTACGGCGACCTGTTCGCCGACGACGAGAGCCTGTCGTCCTCGTTCGGCAGCCTGGTGTTCACCGGGGTGGAAGACGATCCAGAGACCCTGGCCACCCTCAAGCGCATGGGCTTCTCCAATCCCGCTCGGGTGTCGGAGACCATCCGCGCTTGGCACCATGGCCGCATCGCGCCGACCCGGACCGAGCGCGGCCGCGAGCTGTTCACCCGTTTGGCGCCGCGGCTGCTGGAGGCGGCCAATGCATCGGGGGCGCCGGACGACGCCTTCAACCGGTTCGCCGATTTTTTTGCCCGGCTGAACTCGGGGGTCCAGATGCAGGCCCTTTTTCTGGCCCAGCCCAAGCTGTTTGAGCTGATCGTTGCGGTGATGGCGTTCGCGCCGCAGCTGGCGGCAACCCTCGCACGGCGGCCGGCCGCCATGGACGCCATGCTCGACCGCGATTTCTTCGCTCCCCTGACTGAGGGGGACGCCCGCGTGGTCGAGACCGCCGCCGCCGCCGCCGACGGGTATGAGGCCGCCATGGACGCGGTGCGCCGCGCTCACCGCGAGCAGGCTTTTCGCATCGGCGTTCAGGTGATGAGCGGGTCCGTTACGGCCGCCCAGGCGGGCGCCGGGTTCGCCGAGTTGGCAGACGCCTGCATCAGGGCCCTGGGGCCCGTCGCCCTGGCCGAAGTCGAGCGCATCGGCGGCGCCTTCCCGGGCGAGGTCGCGGTCGTGGCCCTCGGCAAGGCGGGTTCGCGCGAGATGACGGCGCGATCGGACCTGGATCTGATGACCCTGTACCGCGCGGCCGGACCGGCGGCGATGTCCGAGGGCAAGGGCTGGGCGGCCGAGACCTTCTACGGTCGTTTCACTCAGCGTCTCGTCGCGGCCCTCTCGGCGCCCACCGCGGAGGGCGGGCTATATGAGGTTGATCTGCAACTGCGCCCCTCCGGCACGGCGGGACCTGTGGCGGTCAGTCTGGGCGCCTTCGAGGGCTATTACGCCGGCGAGGCCGAGACCTGGGAACTGCTCGCCCTGACCCGGGCGCGAGTGGTGTGGTCCAGTTCCGCCGCCTTTGCAGAAGCGGCCGAGGCGGTGGTCGAGGCGGCGCTTCGCCGCCCGCGCTGCCGGGCCGCCGCCGCCAAGGAAGTGCTCGACATGCGCAGCCTGATGCAGCGCGAGCGCCCGGCCGCAAGCTTCTGGGATCTCAAGCTCTCTCGCGGCGGGCTGGTCGACATCGAGTTCGCCGCCCAGTTCTTGCAAATCGTTCATGCCGCCGAAGGCGGCCCCTTGGCGCACAATACGGTCGCCGCGCTGGAAGCACTGCGCGCCGCGGGGCTCGCGCCAGACAAGGAGGCAGCGACCCTGCTGCGCGCCTGGACCCTGCAACAGGATCTATCCCAACTGCTGAAAATCGCCCTTCAGGACGACGCCGATCCCGCCGCCGAACCGGAGGCGCTGCGCCGGTTGCTCGCCTCCGCCGGAGGGGTGCAGAACTTCAAGGCCTTGCAGCAGGCGCTAAAGGCTTCGCGTACGGAGGCCAGGGCCGCCTTCGAGCACATCCTGGCCGGGGCCTGAGCGGTCAGGCCGCGAAGTGCGCCGCGTCGGAGCTGGGGCGCGATTGGCGCACGGGGAGCAGGACGCTCACCAGGGTGCCCTGGCCGGGTTCGCTTTCGATCTGCAGGACGCCGCTGTGCATCTCGACCAGGGACTTGGTCAGGGCCAGCCCCAGGCCGGTTCCCTGCTGGGTCTTGGAGTGTTGGCTCTCCACCTGCTCGAAGGGGCGCGCTAAGCGGTCCAGATCTTCGCGTGAGATGCCGATGCCGGTGTCGCGCACCCCAAGCCGCACGCGGTCGACGCCGCGCCCGTCGCGCAGCGGCTGGCCGATCACCGAGACCACGCCGCCGCGAGGCGTGAACTTGAGCGCGTTGGAGAGCAGGTTCAGCAGAATCTGCTTGAGGGCCCGGTAATCGGCCTCGATCTCCGGCATGTCGGGGAGGTCCACCGTCAGCTGCAAGCCGGCGCTTTCGGCGCGGTTGCGCATGAGTCGGACCGCGTCGTCCGCCACTTCGCGTAGGTCGGTCGGGTCGAACTTGAGGTTCATCTTGCCGGCCTCGATCTTGGACATGTCGAGTATGTCGTTGATCACCGCGAGCAGGTGCTGGCCCGAGTTGAGGATGTCCTGGGCGTAGTCCTTGTAGCGCCGGTCGCCCAGCGGCCCGAACAGCTCCCCGACCATGATCTCGGAAAAGCCGTTGATGGCGTTAAGCGGCGTGCGCAGCTCGTGGCTCATATTGGCGAGGAACTCGCTCTTGGCCTTGTTGGCGCCTTCGGCCCGGATTTTTTCGGCCTCGTATTTGCGCGCCAGCTCCGCCAGCTGTTCCTGGCTTTTCTCCAGTCCGTTGACGGCGATCTGGAGGGCTTCCTCGTTAAGGCGGCGGATCTCTTCCTGTTGCTTGATGGCGGTGATATCGGCCGCGGTCATGACCACTCCGCCATCGGCGGTGCGGCGCTCGGATATCTGCACCCAGCGGCCGTCGTTGAGTTCGGCTTCGCGCTCGCCCCTGCGGCCGTCGGGCTTGGGCTGCGCCTGCTTGACCGCCAACTGAGCGAACCGTTCGACGGTCTCGCGCGAGGCGCCGGGCTTGAGCAGACGCGGCTCCAGCGAGAAAAACTGCCGGTAATTGCTGTTGCACATGAGCAGCCGGCCGGCGCGGTCCCAAAGGACGAAGGCCTCCGACACGCTCTCGATGGCGTCGCGCAGGCGCGTCTCCGCCGACTGAGCGCGGGCCTGAGCCATGCGCTCTTCGGTTACGTCCATCGCCACCCCGGTGATCCGGGTGAAGCCGCCGCCGGCGGCGTCGCCGAAGGCCTGCCCGCGGGCGTCCACCCAGGCGGAGCGGCCGTTGCTATAGGGCACGCGGAAGGAGACGTCGAAGGCCCCGTGGCGGGCGGCGGAGACCATGGCTTGGCGCACGCGGTCGCGGTGATCCGCCGCGATCCGCCCCAGCATCTCTTCCCCCGCCACGAGGCCGCCGCCTCCCCATCCCATGATCAGGCCGGTGACGTCGCTGAGCAGGACGTTGTTCTGTTCCAGGTCCCATTCCCAGATGCCGCAACGCGCGGACTCCACCGCCAGTCGGAAGCGTTCCTCGCTGGCGCGGTAGGCGTCCTGAGCCTCTTGGGCGCGGCGGCTCTGGCGAACCAACAGGACCGCAAGCACGGTGCCGATGATCAGGGGGATCAACAGGGATGTCAGGGTGTCGATCAAGGCCCGTCGCTCGGCCTCGGCCGACTTGGGGATCGCCGCGGCGGCGACGGCAACCAGGTCGCCGCCCTGCAGGCGGCGGACGGCGATCTGCACCAACTGGCCGTTCGGGAGCCGCCCGGCCGCCCGCGCCACCTGGTCAGACAGCTTCAGGTCCTGGGGCGCGACGGCGAGCGCCTCCATAAGCGTCGTGGCCTGGTCGGCGCCGCCTTCGCCGCGCACCGAGAGCAGGATTCCCTGGGCCGTGGCTATGGCTAGGGTTTGCCCCGCCGCATCTTTCGGCAGAAGGCGCGCAGGGTCGGCGGCCGCGACGACAACGATGCGGCCGCGGGCGGTCTGGGCCGCCTGGGCGACGTAATACCAGCGATCGCCTTTCAGCGCCCCGGTCCAGGCGCCGTCCTTGGCGCGTAGGGCCTTGTCGGCCGCGGCGCGAAAATCTGCCGCCTTGGCGGAGCCTTGGGTGGCCAGCACGTCCTGATCGCCGACCACCGCGACGGCCTTGGCCGCTCCGCCGGCCGCGGCCATGCTGGCTTCAGCGATATCGAGAGGATCTCCGGCGAAGCGTCCGGCCATGCCGCCTGCGGCCGCTACGGCGGCGCGCAAGGTCCTGATCTCCCCGTCCGCCTGGGCGGCGAGGAGGCCGGCCGACGCCGCAGATCCCGCCTCCGCCGATCCCGGCTCGGCGTGGTCCCTGAGGCGTATGGCGACGATGGCGGTGTAGAAGGCGAGGCCAAGCAGGGCGCACAGGATCGATACGCGCACGAGGACGGGCAAGGGCTGATCTGACCGCCGCCGCCCGCGCGGCGGGGTGACGGGCCCGCCCGCGCCGGCCTCCGGCCGCTCTGCGTTCTTACGCGGGCGGCTCGCCACGCCTTACTCCTAGGTGATTCACCCCGCGTCAGCTTACGCGCCGGATTCCGCACCCGGAAGCGGCAACCGCCATTAGTTTGCGAACCGTCCACCGTTCAGAGCGCGGTCGAGGCTATCCCCAGCTTTCGCGCGCCCCCACGCGGCGCGCTACGACCGGAGCGGGGCGCTCATAGATGGGCTCGGCGGTCGGGCGCCCGAAGTGATAGCCTTGGCCGTAGTCCACTCCGATGCCCCTGAGAATATCTGCGGCGCCCTGGCTTTCGACCATTTCCGCCACAGTGGTGACGCTCAGCTCGCTGCACAGTTCGGCCAGGTGTCGCACCACTGCGTCCGCTCGGCCCGCTGCGTCGATGTCGCGCACGTACTGGCCGTCGATCTTGACCGTGTCCACCGATAGGGCGCGCAGATACGACAGGGCGGTCGCGCCGGCGCCGAAATCGTCCAGACACACGGGGAACCCCCGCGAGCGCAGCGCCTGGATATGAGCGTTGGCTGTGTCTAGATCGTCCATCACCGAACTCTCGGTGATTTCGAACATCAGGCGCCCGCCGAGGTTGAAGGCTTGGGTCTTGTCGAGCAAGGCCTGGACGAACCCCGGCTTGAGCAGCGAGCGCGCCGACAGATTGACAGCCAGCTTGAGGCGGCTGTTCCCCGCCGCGGCCAGCTTGCGCATCATCTGGTCGGCCACCGCCATGTCCAGCTCGTGGATGAGCTCAAGCTCTTCGGCCATGCGGATGATGGCGGCAGGGCTGTTGTCGCCGGCCTCCAGGCGCGAGAGCGCCTCGAAGTGGCGCAGCTCCCCGGTCTTCAGATCGACGATCGGTTGATAGACGACGCGGAACGCCTTCTCGGTGACCACCCGGCTGAAGGCGGCGGCCTTGGCGTTTGTCTCGGCGAGGATCGAACCGAAGGCGGCGCCAGCCGCTTCGGCTCCGTCCTGGATGAAGCTGGTCAGCGCGAACTTCAGGGCGCGCATGCTCTGGCCTGTCGGGCTCGGGCTGACAGGAAGGCAGACGCCGGTCGCCTCCACGGGCGCGCCGGCGCGGGCGCAGGCCCGGGTCAGGCGGGCGAGCAACTGATCGGGCGTCTCGGCCTTGCACCGGATCATGGCGAAACGGTCGCCGCCGACGAGGCTTGCGGTCTGGCCGGCGAAGGATTCGGCGCGGACGGCGGCGGCTACGCGGGAGACGATGTCGCGCGCCTGAGCCGCATCGACGCGTTTGGCCGCTTCGGTCAGGCCGCCGAACTCGATGAAGGCGACGTCCAGGTCCACTCCGGGCGGCGATCGCATCAAGCTTTCGGACGCGGCGATGAAATCTGCGGCGGTATGCAGCCCGTGGGCGCCCCTGGCCTCGGCGCCCTGTCCGATCGACGAGCTGAGCGACACGGCGCAGGAGATGTTGGGCGCCACCTGCGGCAGCCGGCAGGCGGAGAACGAGACGTAGCGTTTGAGATTGCGGCCCTCGAGCGGCTTCAATTCGGCCCGCACGGGGCCGCGGCGGTCTGCGGAATCGAGCCCCTCGATCAGCGCGCCCACCACAGCGCGTCCGTCGGCGGTGAACAGCCGGCTCCAATGCACCCCGACGATATCGTCCTGACCGAGGCCGAGGAGCCGATTTGTGGCCCCCATCGCCAGGACGATGCAGCCCTCCGGGTCGATCTCGAACAGCAGCTCCGCGCTGGCGAACGCGAAGGCTAGGTATCGGGCGGCGTTGTCGGTCATCGGCGAGCTCCGGGCAGCCGCCAATGTGGCTAACGTCCGTTAACAATCGCTTCCCAAGTGCAGACCTCAGGCGAGGGACCGGGACGTCAGTTCAAACACGTTCTTCGACAGGTCCGGGCTTTTTGCGATCCGTTCCAGTTCGGCCCGCATCTGCCGACTCAAAGCAGGCGCGTAGCGGCGCCAGCCGCCCAGATTTTCGACCAGGCGCGCGGCGATCATCGGATTGAACCCATCTACGGCCAGGATCTGATCGGCCAGGAACCGGTATCCCGCCCCTGACGGGTGATGAAAGCAGGCCGGATTGGCGGCGAAACTCGCCACAAGGGCGCGCAGGCGATTGGGATTGCGAGGGTCAAAAGCGGGGTGGGCGGTGAGCCCCAGCACCCGCCCCAGCGTGTCCTCGCCCGGGCCGCGGGCCTGCAGGGCGAACCATTTATCGATCACCAAGGGCTCGCTCTTCCAGCGCCCGTAGAAGTCTGACAGGGCCTGCTCATAGCCCTCTCCGCCGAGTAGCATCAGGGCGGACAGCCCGCCCATGGCGTCGGTCATGCTGGATGCGGCGCGGTAATGGCGCTCGGCGCGCGCCGCCGCCTGGGCCGATCCGCCGGCGGCCAACAGCTCCAGGGCCGCGTTGCGCAGGGCCCGCCGCCCCGCCTGATCCGCAGCCGGAGAGAACGGCGCTTGCTGGTCGAACTCCTCGTGAATCCGGTTCAGGTCGTCGTCCAGCGCCGCCGATAGTCTGCGCCTCAGACCTTCGCGGGCCCCGTGGATGGCGGCGGGATCGGCAGGGGTCATGGCCATGGCCAAATCCTGCTCGCTGGGCAGGGCCAGCATCAGAGCCCTGAACGCCGGCTTAGCCGAGGCGTCGGCTATCGCCTGCCGCAGGGCCTCGCCGAACCGGTCCTCTCCCGCCGCGTCAGGTCGGCCCTTGGCGCGGGACAGGATCAAGGCCTGGGCCAACTGCTGGCCCGCGTCCCACCGGTTAAACAGATCGTCGTCCGCCGCCATCAGCACGTAGCGGTCACCCGGCGGGGCGTCGGCGATGATCCGCACCGGGGCGGAAAACCCGCGCAGCAGCGACAGCACGGGGCGCCGCTCGACCCCCGTCAGCCGCACCGACTGCGCCGGCTGGTCGAGGATAAGAACGGCTTCCGCCCCGGGCGCCCCGCCGGGCGCCGCGAACTGCTGGGCCCCGCCGTCCTCGTCCAGGATGCCGAGCCGGAGAGGAATGGGCAGGGGACGCTTGTTCGGCTGGCCCGGAGTCGGCGCAGTGGTTTGAGACAGATCGAGATCCAGCGCCCCGGTCTGGGGATCCCAACGGGCCTTGACGGTCACCTGCGGCGTCCCGGCCTGCTCGTACCAGCCGAAAAATGGCCCGAGGTCGCGGCCGGCCGCTTCGGCGAAACAGGCGATGAAAGCCTCTACCGTGGTGGCGCAACCGTCCCAGCGGTCGAAATACAGGTCCATGCCCCGCCGAAAATCTTGGTCGCCCAACAAGGTTTCCAGCATACGGATGACCTCGGCCCCCTTCTCGTAAACGGTCGCCGTGTAGAAGTTGTCGATCTTCAAATAGGACAGCGGCCGCACGGGATGGGCTAGGGGTCCGGCGTCCTCTGGAAACTGGCGCGCGCGCAGGGCCTTAACATCCTTGATGCGCTGCACGGCGGCGCCGCGCATATCGGCCGAGAAGCTCTGATCACGGAATACCGTCAGGCCCTCTTTAAGGCACAGCTGGAACCAGTCGCGGCAGGTGATCCGGTCGCCAGTCCAGTTGTGGAAATACTCATGGGCGACGACGCTCTCGATGCGCTCATAGTTGTCATCGGTGGCCGTGTGCTCGTCGGCCAGCAGGAGCGACGAGTTGAAGATGTTCAGGCCTTTGTTCTCCATCGCCCCGAAATTGAAATCCCGTACGGCGACGATCATGAACAGGTCGAGGTCGTACTCCCGCCCGAAAGCGTCCTCGTCCCACTTCATCGACCGTTTCAGAGCGTCCATGGCGTAGAGCGCCCGCGGCGGCTGCCCGGGATCGACATAGATGCGCAGCTCGATCGTACGGCCGCTCATGGTGACGAAGCTGTCGGCCAAGTCATCCAGTTCGCCCGCGACCAGGGCGAACAGATAGGCGGGCTTGGGAAAGGGATCGTTCCAAAGCGCGAAGTGGCGGCCGCCCTCAAGGTCGCCGCCGCCCATCCGGTTGCCGTTGGAGAGCAGGACGGGGAAGCGCGCCTTGTCCGCCTCGACGCGGACGGAGAACCGCGACAGCACGTCCGGGCGGTCCAGATAATAGGTGATCTTGCGGAAGCCCTCGGCTTCGCACTGGGTGCAGAAGCGGCCGCCGGACATGTAGAGACCTTCAAGGGCGGTGTTGCCTTGAGGGTCGATCTCGACTTCCGTCTCAAGCACAAAGGCGTCGGGAACGCGGGGGATAGTCAAGGTCTCGGCCCCGAGCTGATAGTCTCCCGGGGCCAGGGCGCGGTCGCCGATGGCCGCCGATATCAGCTTAAGTCGGACCCCGTCCAAAACCAGCGGGGCGTCGGGCGGGCCGCTCCGCCTGACCGTCAGACGGGCCCTTACCCGGGTCGCGGCCGGCTCAAGGACAAAGTCGAGGGCGACATCCTCGATGAGGAAATCCGAAGGACGATAGTCGGCCAGGCGGATAGACGGGGGAGTATCGGTGCGCATGGCCGCTCGCATCAAGGGGACAACACCCCCTAATTGGCGCCCCGCGGCGTCGGACGCTAGGGCTCGCCGTCCGTCGCTGGCCGCGGCTCGGCCGCCAAGGGTATTTCCTCCAGGGCGCGCAGAAGGGCGGCGGCGTCCTTGGCCATCTGCACCAAGTCGGCCGGACAGTCGTCGGAGGCTTCGTCGACAAATCCCAGCAGGCGACGGGCCAGCTGCTCCAGCTGAGGCGCCGAGGCGATCAGGCGCGCCTGGTATTCGATCTTGCGGGGATCACGGTCGTATTCGGCGCCGGGGACGCGCCAGCCGCCCCAGTCGGTCCGATCAGTGACGACGACCGGAAAGCTGCCCGGGAAGGGGTGATGGCCGCAGTCCTCCGGGGGTTGCCACTTGTTGCGGGCGCGCAGCAAGCGCCAGGATTCGATCGTGTCGTCCTCGCCCTGGCCCTGGTCCTCAGGACGCAGTTCGCCGGCCAGAAACGGCCGGCCTAGGCCGACTTCGTAGGTGATCCGCACCGGCTCGTCGAAGCCCTTGGCCCAGACGGGCACGATGCGCTCGATCACGGCCCACGCGCCAACGCTGTCGACCCAGACCTTCTGGTTGCGGTGGAACTGGGCCTTGGCCATGAAAGGACGCCTCGGTTGCGACCGGGCCACAGTGGGGCAAACTTATTGATGGGCGGTCAACCGCCGAGCGTCAGGCGTTGAGACGCAGGGCCGATGCTGCCAGATCGACGCCCAGCAGGCTCCCGTAAAGCCGGCTGAGACCTTCGAAGGTGCGGTCCCAGCTATGGCGCTCTTCGGCGCGGGCGCGGGCGTTCACGGACAGTTGGGCCAGGTCGCCGGCGAATAGAGCCTGGACCGCCTCGGCCATGCCGCCCGCCGTCGCCTCGGCGGCGCGCTGACCGACGGTCTCGTCGATCAGTTCCGAAATCCCGCCCACAGAGGGCCCTGCCACCGGCAGGCCGGCGGCCATGGCTTCCAGCACGATCAGGCCGAAGGGCTCATGGTCGTTGGCGTGGACAAAGGCGTCGCAACTGGCCAGCAAGCGCGCCAGATCCCGAGGATCGCGCACATAGTCGAGATTGATCAATTGAGGATGGGGTTTGAGATCCTTGCCGGCGCCGATCATCAGCAGGCGGTAATCGTCGCCGAGCAGTTCGGTGGCCTCGACCAGGGTCTCGAGGTTCTTTTCCCGCGCGGGACGGCCGGCGAACACCAGCAAGCGCACGTTCTCGCCCAGGCCCAGGCCGCGTCTCACCGCGGTCCGGTCCGCGCGGCCGGGATGGAACATATCGATATCGACGCCGAGCGGCTGGATCGCCACCCGCCGCACCCCGGCCTCGTCGAGACGCTGGGCGATGTGCTGGCTGGGGGCCACCACCAGATCGAACCGGCTGAAAAACGCAGCCCAGCGCTTTTGCGCCGGCGCCGCGGCCCATTCGCCAAAATGCAGGGCGGCGAGAGCGGCGGGATCGGAATGGCAGAAGCCGACCGAGGCGGCGCCGAGGGCGGCGGCGGCGTCGAGGCCGGCGTGGCCGGGAACATAGGGGTCGCCCACCTCGATCAAGTCCGGCGCCAGGTGCGCGATGATGCGGGTCCACTTTCGCAGGGACGTCGGACACCGATAGCCGTCGCCGAAAGGGATCAAGGGCGCAGAGATGGTCACCACCCCGTCGGCGCGGGCGCGGGTGGTCTTGCCGGGGACCACCAAGGTATGGCGGATTCCCGGGCGTTCCCGTTCGAGCCAGGCGCGCTTGGCGAGAAGGTATCGCTTCACCCCGCCGCTTTTGGGCGCGAACAGCATAGTCGTATCGAGCAGGTGCGGAGAGACGCCGGCGGCGCCTGTCAGGCGGCCCGAAAGGCTGGGACCCAGAGAGGACAGTTCGGTCCGGGTCAGTTCGCCGATATCGAGCAACTAGTCTCTCCCGATAGTCCGAGCGCGGCGACGCGCCGCGTGGCAGACTGCATCTTTACCATCTTTGGGCGTCGCCGTCGGCGAATTCACCCCGTGTACGTCGTGTTCAGCCAAGTCTGTATTGCCCGCCTCGCGGTATTGCGCAACCGCGGTTGCGTCCAGCTCGGGCCGCGGCAAAATGCTGAACGGCCGCCCGGGCGGGGCGTTCCCGCCGCCCTATGGGCCAGGACTGCGGGCGGTCTCCGCGGCGCGAACCAGTTGGACGAACTCGGCGCGCAGCCCGAAGGGATCGCTTCCGCGAGCCCCCTGAGCCAGGGCGCCGACCCGATCCCAGCCGAAGCCGGCCGGCACATAGGCGTCGCCGCGCAGTTTCTGACCGTAGCTGGCGACGGCCAAGGCCCAACGGGTCGCTTCGGGGGCCGCATCAACGCTTGCGGCCCGGTCCGCCTGACCGATGGGTCGCTCGATCAACTGGGACGTCCGCCCGCCCGGCGCCTTGTAGCGAACCTTCAGATAGGCCAGCTCGCCGCCCCCCGGCCTCGCAGGGGCCTCGCGTCCGTAGCGCAGGGGGTCGGACGACAAGGGGCCGCCGATCGGGGTTATCTCATACAGGGCAGTGACCGAAGCCCCGGCCCCCACCTCGCCCGCATCGACCTGATCGTTATTGAAGTCCTCACGGTTCAACATCCGGGTCTCATAGCCGATCAGGCGGTATTCCGAGACCTGCGCCGGGTTGAACTCGACCTGGATCTTGACGTCGTCGGCTATGGGAAAGATCGAGCCGGAAAAGTCGTCGCGGAAAAGCTTTCGCGCCTCATTGAGGCTGTCGACATAGGCGGCGGTCCCGTTGCCCGATTGCGAGAGGGTCTGCATCAGGGCGTCGTTGTAATTGCCGCGTCCAAATCCATAGACCGACAGATAGACGCCGCTCTGGCGCTTCTCCGCCACGAAGTCCTCGAGCTTCTCCGGATTGGCGACGCCGACGTTGAAGTCGCCGTCGGTCAGCAGGACGACGCGATTGACCCGTCTGCGGTCAAAGTTCTGCTCTGCCAGGCCGTAGGCCAGCGCCAAGCCGGCGCCCCCGGCCGTTGATCCGCCCGATTCCAAGGCCCCAAGCGCGCAGCGCATTTTCAGCTTCTCGGCGCCCCCTGTCGGGGCCAGGACCGCCCCAGCGGCGCCCGCGTAGACGACCATGGCCACGGTGTCCTGCGGGCGAAGCTGATCGATCAGCACCCCGAGCGCCTTCTTGGCCAGGGGCAGGCGATCCTCCGGACCCATTGAGCCCGATACATCGATGAGAAACACCAGGTTCAGCGGCGGTTGCTCGGCGCGTGGCGTGTCGTACCCCTGCAGGCCGATGTGAATGATCTGCTTGCCCGCCCCCCAGGGGGAGGGGGCCACCGCCACGAATGGCCGGAACGGCGCCTCGCCCCTGGCCGGGCGCACGTAGTCGTAGTCGAAGTAATTGATCATCTCCTCGACCCGCACAGCGTCGCGAGGGGGTCGGGCGCCGTCGCCCAGGAACCGGCGGACGTTAGCGTAGGAGGCGGTGTCGACGTCGATGGAAAAGGTGGAGACGGGCGCGTCGGCGACCCGTCTGATCGGGTTTGGCGTGGCGTCGGGATAGCGTTCGGTGTCTTGGCGCGCGAACGCCTGCGGATAGGGCGCGGGTCCGACCGGGAAGACCGCAGCCGGCGGCGGCGGAGGGGGCGGGCGTGTCTTATGGTCTGGATGAGCCCGACGCTCGGCGACCGCGCTCTCCTGAACAGCCTGCGCCGAGTGATAGTTGGCCGTGGCAGGGGGGGCGATGTTTGGCGCCGCTACGCCGCCGCCGACATAGGCTGGCCGACCACGGCGGCCGACGCGGTCTTCGTCCCGGCCCGCGGCGGGAAAGCCCAGCCGGGCGCAGGCGTCCGGCGTGACCTCGCCGTCGTGGACGCCCGGCGGCGGCCGGGCCGAGACGCTTGCGGCGGGCCCCGCCGCGGCCAGAGCGGACACTAGACAAAGGACGCTGACACTGGACGACGCCGCGCGGGCCATGGCCGTTCTCCCATTAGATTTCCCCTTGTTGTCCGGGGCCGCGGCCATGGTGACGCTTAGCGGATGTTCAAATCACGGCGAACATGGGTCGCCGAAGTGTTCAGCAGGGCTGCCATAGCCCGCGCGGCGGGACCTGATATCGCCCGCAGTCGGCGCTGGCCGTTGCCACTGCGCCGCCGCGCCGCTATCTGAGCGCATCTCCCCACACCTGTCCCTGACCGAGGCGCCTGATCCGATGGCCGCACAGTATATTTTCCAGATGCAGGGCCTGACCAAGGCCTACCCTGGCAACAAGAAGATCTTCGAGAACATCTGGCTGTCCTTCTACCCGGGCGCCAAGATCGGGGTCGTCGGCGTCAACGGGTCGGGCAAAAGCACCCTGCTCAAGATCATGGCCGGCATGGACACCGAGTTCTCGGGGGAAGCCAAGGCCGTCGAGGGAACAAAGCGCGGCTACCTGCCTCAGGAGCCCCATCTGGACCCGTCGCTCGACGTCTGGGGCAACGTGATTTCGGAATGCGAGGAGAAGAAGATCCTCGACCGCTACAACGCCATCGCGATGAAGTTGGGCGAGGAATACACCGACGCGCTGATGGAGGAGATGAACGCCCTCCAGGAACAGATCGACGCCGGCGACATGTGGGACATCGACAGCCGCATCGAGATGGCGATGGAGGCCTTGCGCACTCCGCCGGCGGACTGGTCGGTGGACAATCTTTCGGGCGGAGAGAAGCGCCGCATCGCCCTGGCCCGCCTGCTTCTGTCCAAACCCGACATGCTGCTGCTCGACGAGCCGACCAACCACCTGGACGCCGAATCCGTGGCCTGGCTCCAGCACCACCTGGAAGCCTTCCCCGGCTGCGTGATCCTGGTCACCCACGATCGCTACTTCCTCGATCAAGTGACCAAGTGGACGCTGGAGCTGGATCGCGGCAAGGGCATCCCCTACGAGGGCAACTACTCCGGGTGGCTTGAACAGAAGACCAAGCGCATCGTTCAGGAACAGAGTGAGTCCGAAAGCCGCCAGCGGGCCATGCAGCGCGAACTCGACTGGGTGCGCTCATCCCCCAAGGCCCGCCAGGCCAAGTCCAAGGCTCGTCTCCAAGCCTACGACGAGATGGTCAACAAGCAGGACCGCGAGAAGCAGTCCTTCGCCACCATCCAGATCCCCCCCGGTCCTCGCCTTGGCAACGTCGTGATCGAGGTGGAGAACCTGCAAAAGGCCTACGGCGATAAGCTGCTGTTCGACGGCCTGTCCTTCAAGCTGCCGCCCAACGGCATCGTCGGGGTGATCGGCCCCAACGGCGCCGGCAAGAGCACCCTGTTCAAGATCATCACCGGCCAGGAGAAGCCGGACGGGGGCTCCATCCGCCTCGGCGACACCGTAAAGCTGGGCTATGTCGACCAAAGCCGCGACACCCTCGACCCCAATCACAACGTCTGGCAGGCGATCACCGGCGGGCTCGATGTACTGACCATCGGCGGGCGCGATGTGCCTAGCCGCGCCTATGTCGGCGGCTTCAACTTCAAGGGCGGCGACCAGCAGAAGAAGGTCGGCCTGCTGTCGGGGGGAGAGCGCAACCGCGTGCACCTGGCCAAGACCCTTCTGACCGGCGCCAACGTCCTGCTTCTGGATGAGCCGACCAACGATCTTGATGTCGAAACCTTGCAGGCGCTGGAATCGGCGCTGGAGGACTACGCCGGCTGCGCGGTGGTCATCAGCCACGACCGCTGGTTCCTCGATCGCCTGGCCACCCACATCCTGTCCTTCGAGGGCGACAGCCACGCCGAATGGTTCGAGGGCAACTTCGAAGCCTACGAAGAAGACAAGAAGCGCCGCCTGGGCGCTGACAGCCTGATACCCAAGCGGCTCAAGTTCCAGAAGTTCGCCCGGTAGCGCACCCGTCCAACGGGGGCTAGGCTGCGGGCATGAGTGAAAAGCCTGGGGTCCTGATCGTGAACCGGTCGTTCGGCGCCCTTACGCCGGTGCTCGAGCGCGCCTACGCCGTTTATCGGTTGTGGGAAGGGCCGCCGGTCGAGGCTTCCGCGACGATCCGCGCCCTGGTCACTGCAGGGGAGATACCCCTCGACCCGCAGTTGCTCGACAGCCTGCCCGCCCTGGGGATGATCGCCTGCTTAACCGCCGGCTATGAGGGGATCGATCTGGCCGACGCGCGGCGGCGTGGGCTCAAGCTGTCCTACGCCCCTGGGGTCAGTCAGGAGGATGTCGCCGATCACGCTCTGGGCCTGATCATCGCCGCCCGGCGCGACATCGTCGGGGGGGATCGGCGGATCCGCGCGGGCGGCTGGACCGGGCCGCACCGGGTCGTGACCCAATCGCTCGGCGCACAGAGGGTCGGCATTGTCGGCCTGGGCTGGATCGGTCAGGCCCTGGCGAGGCGCTGCGAGGCGCTGGGCATGAGCGTGGGCTGGTGGGGACCGCGGCCCAAGCCGGACCAGCCGTGGCCCCGCGCCGCCAGCCTGCTGGAACTAGCCCACGGCAGCGACATCCTGGCGATCTGCGCGGCTCTGGACCACAGCTCGCGCGGGATGATCGACGCCGCGGTCCTGGGCGCCCTGGGCCCCAAGGGCCTGCTGGTCAACGTGGCGCGCGGCGGACTGGTGGACGAGACCGCGCTTATCGCAGCTCTGGAGGACGGCCGCCTGGCCGGCGCTGCGCTCGACGTGTTCGAGGAGGAGCCGACGCCGGTCGCCCGCTGGCGCGACGTTCCCAATGTGGTGCTGACGCCCCACACCGGCGGGGCCACGGACCGGTCCGTGGCCGGAATGGTCGCCCTGATGATGGAGAACCTCAACGCCTACTTCGCGAGCGCCCCCCTGAAGACGCCGATCCCGATATAAAGACCGAGGCCCCTTTACATAAAGACATGCCGATACCGATATGCGGCATGACTTTGCAGGCGGATGAGGCGGTCGAGGTGTTGCGCGCGGCGGGGGAGCCCTCCCGCCTGCGAATCCTCGCCCTGCTTGCCCGCGAGGAGCTGGCGGTCATGGAGCTCAGCCGCATCCTCGACCAGAGCCAGCCGCGCGTGTCGCGCCATCTGAAACTGCTGACCGAAGCGGGGCTGGTGGAACGGTTCGCCGACGGCGCCTGGGCCTTCTTCCGTCTTACCGAGGAGGCGGGACGCCGGGCCCTGATCGACACGGCGCTGGCGTTGGTCGCGCCGGCCGACGCGGTGCTGTTCCGCGACGCCGGGCGCCTGCAGGCCGTGGAGGCGGAGCGGTCCTCCGAAGCGGCCGCCTATTTCGCTCGCAACGCCGCGCGGTGGGAAGAGGTGCAGTCGCTCCATATCGCCGAGGCTGAGGTAGAGGCGGCGATCCTGGCGGCTGCCGGCCCGGGGCCGTTTCGACGGCTGGTGGATCTGGGCTCCGGCGCCGGCCGGATGCTGACCCTGATCGGCAAGCGCGCCCGCAGCGCCATTGGCTTGGATCTCTCGCAGCAGATGCTCAACATCGCCCGCGTCCGCGTGGCCGAGGCGGGGCTCGATTTCGAACTGCGCCACGGAGACATCTTCGCCACGCGCCTTCCCGATGCGTGCGCCGACCTCGTCATCGTCCATCAGGTGCTGCACTATTTGTCCGACCCGGCCACGGCGGTGGCCCAGGCGGCCAGACTGGTGGAGGCCGGTGGGCGAATGCTGATTATCGATTTCGCTCCGCACGACCTGGAATATCTGCGCGCCGCGCACCAGCATCGCCGCCTGGGATTCTCCCGCGAGGAGATGGCCCGTTGGCTGGAAGCGGCGGGGCTGGGCCCCATCTGCGTCACCGACCTGCCGCCGGCTGAGGACGGCGGGCTCACCGTCAGGATCTGGCAGGCTCTGCGCCCGACCGGGTCCTAGTTTCCGGTGTTGGGGATGATCTGGCCCAGGGCGTCCCGCTCAGGAGCCTTGGGCGGCTTGACCACCGGGGCGGTGCGCATGTTGACCCCCAGGGCCTGGCCCTTGAGCATCGACTTCTCATAGAGGCGCTCGGAGGCGTATTCGCAGCGGCCCGGCAGCACCCACATGACCCACGACCACATGCGGGTCTTGGTCTCGGCCTTCGCCGCGGCGTCCCAGATCGAGCGGCCTGTCTTCTCGGCCGCCACCCGGCGGGGGCTCAGATTTTCCGGGCTGGCCTTTTCGGCCGTGTCGAGCGCCTGGTCGTAGAAGGCCAGATACTGTTTGCCGGCCTGGACCATCTCGGCGTCGGCGGCTGCTGTGACCTTGGGATCCGGGTCGGGGAGAGCGTTCAGGTCGCCCTGAACCATTTTGAACAGGTCCAGATGGCCGCCCAGAGCCCCGCGGCACCAGGCGACAAAACCATAATCGTCGGACGGAGCGCCCGGCGGTAGGGGTTCGGCCTCGGCCAGCTCAGAGCCCGTCATGGCCTTCGCCGGTTTGACCGGCTTGGCGGGAGCGGCCGCAGTGACGGAAGCCGGTGCGGCCGATTGCGGATCGGCGGCCAACAGCGCCAGGGCGAACAGGGGAGCCAGAGCCATTCACTACCTCTTGGGGCCGCGCCAGGGTCGGCGTCGCCGTCGTGCGGCCGTCTTTAGCGCGCGCTGAAGCTTTTCTCAAACAAGGGCAGGGCGTTTTTGCGGCGACGGCGTGATCCGTCGCCGACGCTGTTGCGGATTGACGTTGTCATCCATCCGCCTGGATTCTAAAGTTTGGGTCTCTCATGGGTTTTTGGCGCAACATAGCAAGGCTCGCCGCGCACCGCGTGGACGACGCCTATTGTCCGGACTGTCCGGAGGGCCCGCCTGGCGAGGATCCGGCGTTCTCCACAGCCGTGACGGCGCTCGGGGCTAAGTTGGCCAAGGCGGACGGCAGGGCGGACGCGGCAGAATACGAGGCTTTCGCCCAGGCGTTTCAACCCGCGCCGGGCGGTGAACGCGACATTCGCCGGCTCTACGACCTGGCCCGTCAGACCACCCGCGGCTTCGAAAGCTACGCCCGGCGTCTGGCCAAACGCTACCGGCGTTGCCCCCAGTTGCTCGAAGACGTTCTCGACGGGCTGTTCCACATCGCCCGGTCCGACGGCGCCGTCACGGCTGGCGAGCTGCAATATCTCAATCAGGTCGGCTCCCTATTCGGTTTTGGGGAGCTGACCCTGCGGCGCGTCCGCGCTCTGCATCTCGGCGGCGAGCATGCCGATCCCTACGCCGTGGTCGGGGCGGCCCACGACGCCGATGATGATACGGTCCGCCGCGCCTGGAAGGCGGCTTTGCTCGACGCCCACCCCGACCGGGCCGCCGCCCGCGGGTTGCCGCCGGAATATGCCGAAGTCGCTCACGCCAAGGCGGCGGCGATCAATGCTGCCTATGACGATATCGTGCGCGAACGCCGCCTGCTCTCGGCCGCTACGGCCTAGCGCGGCGACAGCGCCAGTTGACGAAGCCGGGCGCCGAGCCGACATACTAGGGACACAAGACGGGCCGCACCTGAGCGTTCGCCCGGCGGGAGGACGCAATGAACGCAATGGCTGGTGGTGATCCCCACCGGGCAGGCGGCGGGCTCAAGGGCCTGGCCTGGATCGGCGCCGCGCTGGCGACCCTCGCCGCCGCCGCTGTCGGCGCGTTGCTGGCGGTGTTTTTCGCAGCGACAGTCGTGGTGATGACCCTGATGGGCGCCGCCCTGGTCGCCCTCGCGGGTCTGGCTATGCGTGCGCGCCGGGCGGTCCGCCCTCGCGACACCGAGGTCATCGAAGCGCACAACGTCGGCGGTCACTCGTGGGTCGCCTACGGCTGGGACCGCCGCGCCCGCTAGCTGCTGGAATCTCCCAACCTGTCGGCCCGCCGCCAATGGGTCCGTCGACGGCGAGCGTTTCTCAGCGCCGTCCGGAACCAAACCCCATGACCCCGATCGTCTTTCCCTCGCCCAATTTCGACGCCCGAAAGGCGCCGCCCGACATGCTCGTCCTGCACTACACCGGTATGGCCACGGGCAAAGAGGCGCTGGAGCGACTCTGCGACCCTGAGGCCAAGGTCTCGGCCCACTATGTCGTCGAAGAGGGCGGCGAGGTCTTCACCCTGGTGGCGGAAGAGCGCCGCGCCTGGCACGCAGGGGCGTCGTTCTGGCGGGGCGAGACCGACATCAACGCTGTCTCAATCGGCATTGAGATCGTCAATCCCGGCCACGAGTTCGGCTACCGCCCCTTCCCGAAAGCCCAGATCGGCGCGGTGATCGCTCTGCTGGATGAGGTGCGTAGCCGCTGGTCGATCGCCGATGAGCGCATCCTCGGCCATTCCGACGTAGCGCCTGCGCGCAAGCGGGACCCGGGCGAACTGTTCCCCTGGCGGCGGCTCGCGGAAGCCGGCCACGGTTACTGGGTCGAGCCCGATCCGGCGCCGGGCGTCCCGCTTGGCCTAGGAGACGAAGGTCTTGGGGTTTTCGCCTTGCAGGCCGGCCTTACCCGCCTGGGCTACGACAGCGCGCCGTCGGGCCAGTATGACGAGCACACCCGGACCATCGTGCGCGCGTTTCAACGTCACTGGCGCCCGCAAGGCGTCGACGGGGTCGCCGATGGGGAGACCCGCGCCCGGCTGGTGCATCTGCTGCGCGCCGGCGATTAGCCGGCGGCCGGTTGACCCCGCCCCGCCCAGGCGTCACTTAGGCCTTGGATCAGACGGCCGGGCGGTCGCGGTCCGCTTAGGCGGATCGAGGAAAGTCCGGGCTCCACGGTGACAAGGCGGCGGGTAACGCCCGCCGGGGGCGACCCCAGGGATAGCGCCACAGAGAGCAGACCGCCTTCCCGTAGGCTCCTTTGGAGAACCGCTGGAAGGTAAGGGTGAAAGGGTGCGGTAAGAGCGCACCGCGGACCTGGCGACAGGGACGGCATGGCAAGCCCCGCCTGGAGCAAGACCGAATAGGGACGGCGCGCCTTCGGGTTCGCCCTTGGGCAGGACCGTCACCGGTCCGAGTCGTCCGGGTAGGTCGCGAGAACCGTGCAGCAATGCACGGTCCAGAGGAATGATCGTCGCGCCTCGCCTTTCGAGGAGGGGCGGCACAGAACCCGGCTTACAGGCCGTCTGATCCATCAATCCGTTTGCTGAACAGAGGGCGGCGCGAATCCGTCCCAATACTTAACAGGTTCCATGTATGTTCTGTTGATAAAACTCAGGTGGGCGCGTCAAGGGGTCGCGACCACTTTGAAAACGTGGAAAATGTCGGCAAGTGTCATTGTTTCCCATTTCGACCCATGTTAACCCAGTTAGGTGCTGCTGATTTGGATCGTTCGGGGGAACGAGCCATCCATCCGGCGAGCGCAGGGCTGACTCATCCGGGGCGGGGCGCGCGTGTTTCTCTCAACATTCGAGAAACAGCTAGACGGTAAGCGGCGCATAGTTGTGCCGCAGGACTTCCGTGCTTCCGCGGGGCTCCTGTCGGGCGTCTTCTGTTTTCCCTCTATCGAGGCTGACTGTCTTGAGGGCGGCGGCAAGCCCCTGTTCGATCGCTACCTCGCGCTGATCGACGAGTTGCCATTTGGCGACCCCCTCCGCCTGCCCTTGGAAACCTGCGTCCTGGGCGGCATGAACGAGCTGTCCTTCGACCCCGCCGGCCGCATCGTTCTGCCCGAAGCCCTGTGCGAGATGTCCGGCCTGAAGGATTGGGTCGCCGTCGTCGGCCTCGGCGATCGCTTCCAGATATGGGACCGCGATGCCTTTCGGGCCCACCGCGACGCCCAGCGGCAGATAGCCCGGGAGGGTTTGGCCGCCCTGCGCACCCAGCAACGCGCCGTGCGCCCGGCGGCGGCGACATGAGCCCGGCCCCGCACAGGCCGGTGATGCTGGACGAGGTGGTCGCCGCCCTGGAGCCGGGACCGCAAAAACTGATCATTGACGGCACCTTCGGGGCGGGCGGCTACAGCAGCGCCTTTCTCGATTTCGGCGCCCAGGTCGTCGCCTTCGACCGCGACCCCGCCGCGGTCCGTTTCGCGGCGGGCCTGCCGTCCGATCGTTTCCGCCTGATTCAGGCCTGCTTCTCGCAGATGGACGACCATATCGGGGCCGCAACAGCCGACGGCGTGACTTTTGATCTGGGCGTCTCGTCCATGCAGATCGACCAGGCGGAGCGCGGCTTCTCGTTTATGCGCGACGGACCGCTGGACATGCGCATGGGCTCGGACGGGCCCACCGCCGCCGACATCGTCAACCATGAGGACGAGGCCGATCTTTCTCGGACGTTCTGGCTCTATGGCGAGGAGCGAGCCTCGCGCCGCATAGCCAAGGCCCTGGTGATGCAAAGGGCGTCCAAGCCCTTCAGTCGCACCCTTGAACTGGCCGAGGCGGTCGAGCGGGCGGTTGGCGGCCGCAAAGGGGCGCCGATCCACCCCGCCACCCGTGTGTTCCAGGCCCTCCGGATCGCCGTAAACGATGAGCTGACCGAGATCGAGTCGGGCCTGGCGGCCGCCGAGCGCGCCTTGAAGTCGGGCGGGCGATTGGCCGTGGTCACCTTCCATTCCCTTGAGGACCGGATTGTCAAAGCGTTCTTCACAGAGCGCGCCGGCCGCCTGCCCTCGGGTTCACGCCACCTGCCGCCGGTGGCGCAGGGGCCGGCTCCCACCTTCGAAATGCTGTTCAACGGCGCCCGCCAACCGCCCCACGCCGAAGTGGCCGAGAATCCACGGGCCCGGTCGGCCAAGCTTCGGGCCGGGGCCCGCACGGCGGCGCCGGCCTGGAGGGCCGCGGCATGAACGGTCTTTTCCAGCGCCGCGTGCGCGGGTTCCGGGTGGTCGAGATGGCCGCCTTGCTAATCCTCCTAGCGCTGGTCCTGTCCGTCTATCTAGCCAAGGCCGGGGCCGGGCGCGAGCGCGCCGAGATCGCCCGTGTCGAGCAAGCTATCGTCCGCGAGCAGGCGCGCATGAAGCTGCTGCGCGCCGAGGTGGCCTACCTGGAGCAACCCGAGCGTATCGAGCGCCTTTCATCCCAGCTCGGCCTCGCCCCGATCACCGCCCAGCGCGAGGCGGCGCTGGACGCCCTGCCGGCCCTGGCCGCCGTAGGGACTCCGCCGCCCGCCGCCGGCGTCGCGAGCGCGCCATGAAGCCCGCCGACCTTGTCATGTACCGGGCCCCCCTGGGCTGGCGCTGGCTGGTCGAACTCATCTGGCGGTTGGAGCACGCGTTCGAGCGGGCCAAGGCGGCCGGCAAGGCGGAGGACGACACCCGCATCCGCATCTTTTTCATCCTGGCGGTGTTTGGCCTGGCGTTCTTGGCCCTGGCCTTGGGAGCGACCCACACCGCCCTGCTCGCGGAGTCCAGTCGCAGGGGCGCCTACAGCGGCGGCCTGTCGGGCGCCCGGGCCGATCTGGTCGACCGCAACGGCAATCTGCTGGCCGTCGATCTGACCCACTACGGCCTGTATCTCGATCCGCGCGAGATATGGAACAAGCACGAGATCCGCCGCGACCTGACCGCGGCCCTGCCTCAGCTGTCTCGAACGCGCCTGGAAAAGGCCCTGGCGGCGGAGCGCAGGTTCTACCTGATGGGCGGGCTCACCCCCGCTGAGAAGGCTCGCATCTACGATCTCGGCCTGCCCGGGGTGGCGTTCGAGACCGAGGAGCGCCGGGTCTATCCTCTGGGCCCCACCGCGGCGCATCTGATCGGGTTTTCCGACCGGGGCGGGCAGGGGGTCGCAGGCGCGGAGCGGGCCCTTGACGACATGGTCCGGCGACAGGCCGGAGCCGCTACCCCCGTCGCCTTGTCGATCGACCTGCGCGTCCAGGCGGCCCTGGAAGACGAGCTTCAAAAGGCGTTCCGGAAGTTTGGCGCCATCGGCGCCGTCGGCATTGTCACCGACGCCCGGACGGGCGAGGTCCTGGCCCTGGCCAGCGCTCCCGACTTCGATCCCAACGACGCGTCGCACGCCTCGGCTGACGCCCTGACCAACCGCGCCGCGGCCCGGGTCTATGAGATGGGGTCGGTGTTCAAGGTGTTCACCGTGGCCATGGGGCTGGACAGCGGCACGGCGACGATGGCCTCCACCTTCGACGCCGGCGCGGCCCTGCGCATCGGCGACCGCGCGATCAACGATTTCCACGCCACCCACCGGGTCCTGACCCTACCGGAAGTGTTCATCCATTCGTCGAATATCGGGACGGCCAAGCTCGGCTTGCAGTCCGGCGGCGACAACATGCAACGCTATTTCCGGCGCTTCGGACTGTTCGAGCCGGCCAAGATCGAACTGGCCGAATCGGCGCGTCCCCTCGTTCCGCGCCGCTGGCCCGACGACACCGTCGCCTCGGCATCGTTCGGCGCCGCCATAGCCGTGTCGCCGCTCAACGTGTCCGCCGGCATGGGCTCGGTGCTCAACGGCGGCCACTATGTGCCCCTCACCTTGCGCAAGCTGGAGCCCGGTCAGGCGCCCAAGGGGCGCCGGGTGGTTTCGGAGGCGACCTCGCGGCAGATGCTCGATCTGATGCGTCTCAACGTCACCTCCAAGGAAGGCTCCGGCGGGCGCGCCGACGCCCCCGGTCTCAGTGTCGGCGGCAAGACCGGCTCGGCCGAAAAGCCCATCGGCGGCCGCTACGTCCGCCACAAGCTGGTGTCCTCCTTCGCGGCGGTGTTCCCCACGGACGGCCCCATCGACGCCAAACGCTATGTCGTGTTCATCATGTTCGACGAGCCGAAGGGCGTGCCCGAGACCTACGGCTTCGCCACCGGCGGCTGGAACGCGGCGCCGACAGCCGGCCGGGTGATCGACCGTATCGCGCCCTTCCTTGGCGTGCGCCGCGCGCCGGTGAGCGCCGCCTCCGACGGCGGGCGCGTCATCGCCGCCGACGACCAGACCACCGGGGGCGGCCTTTGATCCCTCGGCGCCTGTCGGACCTGATCGGGCGCGACCTATCGTCTGATCCTGTCATCGTCGGGGTGACCGCCGACAGCCGCCAGGTGCGGCCGGGCTTCCTGTTCGCCGCCTTGCCGGGCGCCCATGCCGACGGCCGCAGCTTCATACCGGCGGCGCTCCAGGCAGGGGCCGCGGCCGTGCTCGCGCCGGACGATGTCGGCGGCCTCGCCGCTCCCGTCGTCCACGCGCCCGATCTGCGCCGCGCCTACGCCTTGGCCGCCTCGGCCTTCTACGGCGCTCAGCCCAAGACTTGCGTGGCCGTCACCGGCACCAACGGCAAGACCTCGGTCGCGGCCTTTTGCCGCCAGGTTTTCCGGCGCCTTGGCCATAAGGCGGCCAGCATGGGCACTCTCGGCGTCCAGGCGGGCGACGAGGCCCTGACGCCGCCCGGCCTTACCACGCCCGACGCCGCCGACGTCGCCCGGCTGCTGGCCGACCTAGCTGAACGCGGCGTGACCCACCTGGCCCTGGAGGCGTCGTCCCACGGCATCGACCAGCGGCGCCTCGACGCCGTGCGCCTGACGGCGGCCGGGTTCACCAACCTTTCCCAGGACCATCTGGACTACCACGGCGTCATGGGCGCCTACCGGGCGGCCAAGCTGAGGTTGTTCGACACTCTGCTTCCCCCCGGAGCGACCGCCGTCATCAACGCCGATTCCGACGCCGCGCCGGCCTTCACGGCCGCGGCGGCAGGCCGCAGGGTGATCAGCGTGGGCGAGGCGGGGTCGGACCTAAGGCTGACGTCGCGCGCGCCCCTGGCCGGCGCCCAGCGCCTCGGCGTCACGGCCGGCGGCCGCGCATTTGATCTGGTCCTGCCGCTTGTCGGCGCCTTCCAAGCCTCCAACGCCCTTGTCGCCGCAGGTCTCTGCATCGCCGCAGGGGAGGACGCCGAACCGGTCCTCGCCGCGTTGGAGCATCTGGTCGGGGCGCCCGGCCGCCTGCAGTACATCGGCGCCGGACCGCGCGGCGGCGAGGCCTATGTCGACTACGCCCATACCCCGGACGGCTTGCAGACGATCCTGGCGGCCCTTCGGCCCCACACCCGCGGGCGGCTGATCGCCGTCATCGGCGCAGGCGGCGACCGCGACCGGGGCAAGCGCCCGCTGATGGGGGCGGCCGCCGCATCCATGGCCGATGTCGTCATCGTCACCGACGATAATCCGCGTTCGGAAGATCCTGCGGCGATACGCGAGGCGGTCCTCGCCGCCGCGCCCGATGCGCAGGAGATCGGCGATCGGGGCGCGGCCATAGCCGCCGCGGCCGCGATGCTTCGAGACGGCGACGTCATGGTGGTCGCGGGCAAGGGGCATGAGCGCGGCCAGATCGTCGGCGACCGGGTGCTGCCCTTTGACGACGCGGCCGAGACCCTCGCCGCCCTGGCCGCGGGAGGCGCCCGTGGCTGAGGCTCTGTGGACCTCGGCCGAAATCGCCTCGGCGACCGGCGGCGCCCTGCAGGGGCCGGCGTTCCAGGCGTTCGGTGTTTCCATCGACAGCCGCTCGGTGGAGGCTGGGGACCTGTTCGTCGCCCTGGCCGGCGAGCGGGACGGGCACGCGTTCATCGGCAGCGCGCTCCAGTCCGGCGCGGCAGGGGCGCTGGCGGCCCGGTCCGGCGACGGTCCGCGCATCGTCGTCGGCGACACCCTCAAGGCGCTGGAGGCCCTGGCGCAGGCTGCGCGCGATCGCAGCTCGGCCCTGCGCGGGGCAGTGACCGGCTCTGTCGGCAAGACCAGCGTCACCCAGGCGATCAAGGCCGGCCTGGCCCTGGCCGGGCAAGCCCACGGCTCGGTCAAGAGCTACAACAACCATATCGGCGTGCCGCTCACCCTCGCCAGAATGCCCCGCGCGGCGAGCCGCGCCGTGTTTGAGATCGGCATGAACCACGCTGGCGAGATCGAACCCCTGGCGCGGATGGTGCGGCCCCATGCGGTCGCCATCACCACCGTCGGCCCGGTCCACACCGAGAACTTCGCCGACGGGGAGGCCGGGGTGGCCTTGGCCAAGGCCGAGATTTTTGCAGGCGTGGAGCCCGGCGGCGCCGCGATCCTCAATGCCGACAACCGTTGGTTCCCCCTGCTGAAGGACGAAGCCCACAAGCGCGGCTTGATGGTGCGCGCCTTCGGCTCCGCAGAGGGCAGCGACGCCCGACTGCTGGGGTTCGTCGCCGACAATGAGGGGGCCCGGATTTCCGCCAGGCTGGACGGCCAGGCGCTGGACTTTCCAATCCTGCAGACCGGCGCCCACTGGGGGCCCAACAGCCTCTGCACCCTGCTCATGCTTCAGGCGATGGACGTTGATCTGGGGACGGCGCTGGCGGCCCTGGAGCGGTTTGCGCCGCTCGACGGGCGCGGCGCCGAGCGGTCCGTCCGCATCGCCGACGGGGCCTTCACCCTGGTGGACGAGAGCTACAACGCTAACCCGATCTCCATGGCGGCGGCGCTCGACACCCTGGGCCGCCGTGCGGCCCAGGGCCGCAGGATCGCGGCCATGACCGACATGTTGGAACTGGGGCCGGAGGCGCCCGCTTACCATGCGGGTCTGGCTTCCGCCGTGGAGGCGGCCAAGGTCGATCTTGTGTTCTGCGCCGGGCCCTTGATGAAATCCCTGTGGGACGCCCTTCCTCAGAATCGCCGGGGGGGCTACGCCGAGTCTGCGGACGCCCTAGCGCCGCAGGTCGCCCGCGCCGTAGAGCGCGGCGACGTGGTGATGGTCAAAGGATCCAATGGATCTCGCGCTCAGGCGATAGCCGCAGCCCTCGTCACGCTCGAGGGGCGGGCAGTCGGCGGGCGCGTGGGGGACGCGGGCTGATGTTCTATCTTCTCTATCAACAATTCGCCGACCACGCTCAGGACATCCCGTTCCTGAACTTGCTGAAATACCTCACCTTCCGGACGGGGCTGGCGATCGTCACGGCCCAGATCGTCATCGGCCTGATGGGCTCGCGATTCATCAATTGGATGCGCGCCAAACAGGGCCGCGGCCAACCGATCCGCACGGATGGCATCGGCCGCCACATCATCGAGAAGGCCGGCACCCCGACCATGGGCGGCTTCATGATCCTGGCCGGGCTGCTGGTGGGCACCCTGCTGTGGAGCGATCTGACCAATCCCTTCGTCTGGATCGTGCTGCTGGTGACGATCTCCTTCGGCGTTCTCGGCTTCCTCGACGACTACGCCAAGGTGACCAAACAGACGACCGACGGGGTCTCCGGACGGGTCAAGCTGGCGACCCAGTTTGTGGTCTCGGGCGTCGCGGTCTTCGCTATCATCTGGTTTGGGCAGCGATCACCGACGCCTTCGGGCCTCGAAATGTCGCTCGCGTTTCCGGTGTTCAAGGACCTGCTGATCAATCTTGGCTGGTTCTACATCGTCTTCGGGGCCTTCACGATCACGGGCTTCTCGAACGCCGTGAACCTCACCGACGGCCTCGACGGCCTGGCGATCATGCCGGTGATGATCGCCTCGGCCGCCTTCGGCTTCATCTGCTACCTCGTCGGCAACAAGGTGTTCGCCGGCTACCTTCAGGTCCATCACATCCCTGGCGTCGGGGAGCTGGCGCCTTTCTGCGGGGCCATGATCGGGGCCGGGCTGGGCTTCCTCTGGTACAACGCCCCGCCCGCAAAAATCTTCATGGGCGACACTGGCTCGCTGGCGCTTGGCGGCGCCCTGGGCTCCGTGGCCGTCGCCACCAAGCATGAGCTGGTCTTGGGGATCATCGGCGGCCTGTTCGTGCTCGAAGCCCTCTCGGTGATGATCCAGGTCGGCTACTTCAAGATGACCGGGCGCCGAGTGTTCTTGATGGCGCCGATCCACCACCATTTCGAGAAGCTGGGCTGGGCGGAATCAACGGTCGTGATCCGGTTCTGGATCGTGTCTGTGATCCTCGCCCTGGCCGGCCTCGCCACACTGAAGCTCAGGTAGGGAGGCCATGATCTCGTGATCCCCGTCCGCGGCTTCGAAGGCAAGCGCGTCGCCGTTTTCGGTCTCGGCCGAACGGGGATGACCGCTGCCCGCGCGCTGCAGGCCGGCGGAGCCGAGGTCGTCCTTTGGGATGATAAGCTCGACGCGCGGGCGACGGCGGAGGCCGAGGGCCTGCCGGTCGCCGATCTCCAGGCGGCAGACTGGTCGATCTTCGACGCCCTGCTGCTGTCTCCGGGCGTTCCCTTGACCCACCCCCGGCCCCACTGGACGGTCCTTTGCGCCAGGGCCGCCGGGGTAGAGATCATCGGCGACATCGAGCTGTTCGCCCGCACGGTCAACGCCGCCCCTGCGCACAAACGGCCCAAGATCGCCGCCATCACCGGCACGAACGGCAAGTCGACGACTACCGCTCTTCTCGCCCACATCTGCCGCACCGCCGGCAAGGACACCCGCATCGGCGGCAACTTCGGCTACGGCGTCCTCGGCCTCGACGACATGCACGGCGGGGCTGTCTATGTACTCGAGGTGTCGTCCTATCAGCTCGATTTGACCACCAGCCTGCACGCCGACGCCTCGGTGCTGCTGAACGTCTCGCCGGACCATCTTGACCGCCACGGCGGAATGGACGGCTACCTGGCGGCCAAGCGCCGCGTCCTGCTCAACCAGGGCAAGGGCGACACCGCCGTCATTGGGGTCGACGATCCCTGGTGCCAGCGAATCTGCACCGAGATCACCGCCGCCAACCGCCGGACCATCTGCCCGATCTCGTCCGGCCGCGCCATGGGCCGCGGCGTCTATGTTCTCCAGGGCGTGCTCTACGACGGGACCGGCGACCGGGTCGTCGAGGTCGCAGACCTGCTGCGGGCCCCCGGCCTGCCCGGCCGCCATAATTGGCAGAACGCCGCCGCCGCCTATGCTGCCGCCCGCGCATTGGGCGTCGCCGCCGCCGATGCGGCCGAAGGCCTGATGAGCTTTCCCGGCTTGGCGCACCGCATGGAGGCGGTCGGCCAGATCGGCCGTGTCAAGTTCGTCAACGACAGCAAGGCTACCAACGCCGAGGCTGCGCGCCAGGCGATGAGCACCTATCCGCGCTTCCACTGGATCGCCGGCGGGGTGCCTAAGGCCGGAGGAATCGACGGCCTCACCGACCTGTTCCCGCGCATCGCCAAGGCCTATCTGGTCGGGGAGGCCGCATCCGAGTTCGGGCGCACGCTCGACGGCCGCGCCCCCTATGATCTCAGCGGCGACTTGCAGAGCGCTGTGGCCGCCGCGGCGGCCGACGCGGCGGCCACAGGCGAGGACGCGGTGGTGCTTCTGTCGCCCGCCTGCGCCTCCCTCGACCAGTTCGCCGATTTCGAGGCCCGCGGCGACGCCTTCCGCGTCCTGGTGCAAGACCTCGGCCTAGGCGCGCTCAAGGGAGCGACGGGATGACACACGAGCCCGTCAACAACCCCAGCCATGCCTTCGCCCGCACGGACCGTTCGCGGGTCGGGGTATGGTGGTGGACCACCGACCATCTGTTGCTGGGCGCCGCGGCGGTTCTGATCCTGGTCGGGGTGCTGCTGTCGTTCGCGTCCAGTCCTGCGGCCGCGGCGCGCATGAACGTGTCGGATCCTTTCCATTTCGCCCTGCGCCAATGCCTGTTCGTGGTGCTGGGCGCGGCGATCCTGGTTTCGGTCTCGATGCTTTCGCCGCGCGGCGTTCGGCGCACCTCGTTCTTCATCTATCTGGCCGCTATCGGAGTGATGGCGGTGCTGCCCTTCATCGGCCATTCGGCCAAGGGCGCGACCCGGTGGATCCAGTTCGCCGGGTTCTCCCTCCAACCTTCCGAGTTCCTCAAGCCGGCCCTCATCGTCCTGGTGTCGTGGATGTTCGCCGAAGGCCAAAAGGGCGAGGGCGTGCCGGGGGTGTCGATCGCCTTCGTCCTTTACGGCTTGGCGGTCGCCTTGCTGCTCATGCAGCCGGACGTCGGGCAGACAGTGCTGATCACCATTGCGTTCGGGGCCTGCTTCTTCATGGCCGGGGTGCCGATGCGGTGGATCGTCGGCCTGGGCGGTGTCGCGCTCGCGGGGGCCGTAGCAACCTATTTCGTCTTCGATCACGTCGCGTCGCGGGTGAACAGGTTCCTCAGCCCGGACAAGGCCGACACCCATCAGATCGACCGCGCCCAGGAGGCCATAGCCGCGGGCGGTCTGTTCGGCAGGGGCCCAGGGGAAGGGGTGATGAAGCGTCACGTCCCCGACCTGCATACCGACTTCATCTATTCCGTCGCCGCCGAGGAGTACGGGCTGATCTTCAGCCTGATCCTCATCGGCCTATACGCGCTGCTGGTGATCCGCGGCCTTTATCTGGCGATGAAGCTCTCCGAGCCCTTCGAGCAGATCGCCGCGGCCGGATTGTTCGTCCTGGTCGGCCAGCAGGCCTTCATCAACGTCGCGGTGAACTTGAACTTGATCCCCACCAAAGGCATGACTCTTCCGTTCATCTCCTACGGAGGCTCCTCGATGCTGGCTATGGGACTGACCCTGGGCATGGCCCTGGCGCTTACGCGCCGGCGGCCGGGCGCCTACAGCCAGCACGAAGGCCTGGCGCGCGCCGGCGCTTACGCGTGATCTGAGTGGGACGAACCGTCGTCGTCGCCGCCGGGGGCACGGGCGGACATCTGTTCCCCGCCCAGGCCCTCGCCGAGGCCATGGCCAAGCGCGGCTGGCGCATCGTCCTGGCTACCGACGAGCGCGGCGCCCTCTACGCCAGCGAGTTTCCCGCCGAACGCCGGCTGGCGCTGTCGGCGGCCACCTATAAGAACGGCGATCCCATCGGCATGGTCCGGGCTGGCGCCAACATCCTGCGCGGGACAATGCAGGCGCGGGCCGAGTTCAAGATCATCGATCCCGCCATCGTAGTCGGCTTTGGCGGCTACCCCTCCTTGCCCGCCCTGCTGGCCGCGGTTTCGGCGCGGCGGCCGACCTTGATCCACGAGCAGAATGCGGTGCTCGGACGGGTCAACCGCTTCCTTGCGCCAAGAGTCGATGCGGTGGCCTGCGCCTTCCCGATCCTGGAGAAGGCGACCCCCAAGGTTAAGGCGGCCGCCAGGGTGGTGGGCAATCCCGTCCGCCCGGAGATCGCCGCCCTCTATGGCCGCCCATATGAGTCGCCGGGCGAGCAAATCCATATCCTGATCACTGGCGGCAGCCAGGGCGCGCGTCTGCTGTCGGAATTGACGCCGCACGCCCTGTCCAACCTGCCCGATGATTTGCGCGGACGTTTGAAGGTCCAGCAGCAGACCCGGCGCGAATCCCTTGAAGAGGCCCGCGCCATCTACAAGAACGCGGTGATCGACGCCGAGATCGCGCCTTTTTTCCGCGACATGGCGGGGCGTTTGTCCAAGGCCCATCTGGTGATCGGGCGGTCGGGCGCGTCAACCTGCTGCGAGATCGCCGTGGCGGGCAAGCCGTCGATCCTGGTGCCGCTCAAGATCGCCGCCGACGACCATCAGCGGTTCAACGCCAAGCTGCTTGTCGATGCCGGCGCGGCCGAGGCGGCCGAAGAGGAGGTTCTGACCCTGGAGGTCATGACCGCCGCCCTCCACAAGCTGCTTTCCAACCCGGACCGCCTCGCTCGCATGGCCGCGGCCGCCCATTCCGTAGCGACGCCGGACGCCGCCGAGCGGCTCGCCGATTTGGTCGAGGCGACGGCGAGGGTTTGAGCGCGCGGGTTGCGGTCCGCTTCAAATCCGCTAGTCCACCGTCATGAACCTGCGACCCGTCCCCTTTGATATCGGCCCGATCCACTTCATCGGCATCGGCGGCATCGGCATGAGCGGCATCGCCGAGATCATGCTGCGCACCGGCTATGTGGTTCAGGGATCGGACGCCAAGGCCTCCGCCAATACCGAGCGGCTGGAGAAGCTGGGGGCGACGATTTTCATCGGCCACCATCCGGCCAACGTGAGCGGCGCCTCGGCGGTGGTCTATTCCACGGCGGTGAAGCCGGACAATCCCGAGATGGTCGAGGGCCGCACCCGCCGCATTCCCCTGGTGCGCCGGGCCGAGATGCTGGCCGAACTGATGCGCCTGCAGTTCTCGGTTGCGGTGGGGGGCACTCACGGCAAGACCACCACAACCTCGATGATCGCCTGTCTGCTGGACGCAGGCGGCCTGGACCCCACCGTTGTCAACGGCGGCATCATCAACGCCTACGGCACCAACGCCAAGGTTGGCGAAGGCGACTGGATCGTGGTGGAGGCCGACGAGAGCGACGGCACCTTCCTGCGGCTGAAATCCACCGCGGCTGTGGTCACCAATATCGACCCCGAACACCTGGACCACTACGGCGACTTCGAGGCGGTGAAAAAGGCGTTCCGCGATTTTGTAGAGAACATCCCCTTCTACGGCTTCGCCGCCGTCTGTCTCGATCACCCCGAGGTCCAGGCCCTGGCGGCCAAGGTCGAGAACCGGCGACTGATCACCTACGGCGCCAACCCCCAGGCGGAAGTCCGGGCTCTGAACATCACCATGGGGCCCGAGGGGGCATGCTTCGACGTCGTCTTCAGTCCGCGCGTGGGCGAGCCGGAAACCCTGGAGGGGCTGCGGATGCCGATGCCCGGACAGCACAACGTCCTCAACGCCCTGGCGGCCATAGCCGTGGCCAGGGAGTTGGGGGTGACGTCGGAGGCGATCCGCAGCGGCCTAGCCGGCTTTGGCGGGGTCAAGCGCCGGTTCACCACCACCGGGGTGGCGGGCGGGGTGCGCATCATCGACGACTATGGCCACCATCCGGTCGAGATCGCCTCAGCGCTGACGGCGGCGCGGGCGGTGTGCGCCGGCAAGGTCATCGCCGTGGTCCAGCCCCACCGCTACAGCCGGCTTAACGACCTGTTCGACGAGTTTTGCGCCTGTTTCAACGACGCCGATGTGGTGGTGGTGGCGGATGTCTATTCTGCGGGCGAAGCGCCGATGGAGGGGGTCAGCCGCGACAGCCTTGTCGAGGGCCTGCGTCGCTGCGGTCATCGCCGCGCCTTGCCGCTGGAAAGCCCCGCCGCGCTCCCGGCCTTGATCGCCCAGGAGGCCGTATCCGGCGACGTGGTTGTCCTGCTCGGCGCCGGCGACATCACCACCTGGGCCTACGCCCTGCCGGGGCAGCTGGAGGCTTTGAGCGCATGAAGTCCGCGCAGTCCTCGCGGAAGCGGGGACCCAGACTTTCCGCCAGCGCGATGGCCCAAACCTGGACCCCCGCTTCCGCGAGAGATGCGGGTTGATGGGGTGGCGCGACTACCTTCCGCCCGTGCGCGGGCGCATCGAACGGGACGCGCCGCTCGCGCCCTACACATGGCTCAGGGTCGGCGGTCCGGCCGAGGCGCTGTTCGTGCCCGAGGACGAGGACGATCTCTGCGCCTTCCTGCAGGGCCTGGACCCGCAGGTTCCTCTCACGACCATCGGCGTCGGCTCCAACCTGCTGGTGCGCGACGGCGGCGTTGAAGGGGTCGTCGTCCGGCTCGGCCGGGGCTTTTCAAAGGTCGAGCCCCGGCCTCAGGCCCGCATCTTCGCCGGGGCGGGCGTGCCCGACGCGGTGCTGGCGCGCGAGGCGGGCAAGGCAGGGATCGCCGGGCTGGAATTTTTTCGCGGCGTCCCCGGATCCGTTGGCGGCGCCTGCGTCATGAACGCCGGCTGCTACGGCGCCGAGACCCAGGACGTGCTGACCGAGGCCTATGCGGTGACCCGCGCGGGCGAGCGGCGGGTTTTGAGCAACGCCGAGATGGGGTTCAGCTACCGCCGGGCGGCAGCGGCGCCGGGCCTGATCTTTACCGGCGCTCTCTTTCAAGGAACGCCCGACGATCCCGCCGCCGTCGAGGCGCGCATGGCCGAGATCACCGCCCGCCGCGAGGCCGCGCAGCCGATCCGCGAGAAGACCGGCGGCTCCACCTTCAAGAACCCGCCAGGCGACAGCTCATGGCGCCTGGTCGATGCGGCCGGCTGGCGGGCCAAGCCGTTCGGCGGCGCGCAGTTCTCTGACAAACACGCCAACTTCCTGATCAACACCGGCGACGCGACCGCGGCCGACCTGGAGGGCCTGGGCGAGGCGGTCCGCGCCGACGTCAAGGCCAAGTTCGGCGTCGACCTTGAGTGGGAGATCAAGCGGATCGGGCGGGCGCAATCGTAGTTCCTCGGCGAACGGCGCCCAAACGGCAGCCCTTCCAGCTCCATCCTTCCCTCCCGGCTCCGCGTCCGTTAAGCGCCTTTACAGTCTGAGCGTCGAAAGCCCCACCCATGCCCCAGCCCCTATTCGGCCAGCACGTCGCCGTCCTCATGGGCGGGTTGTCGCCCGAGAGGGACGTGTCCCTGGTCTCGGGCAAATCCTGCGCGGACGCGCTGGAGCGCCTGGGCGCGAAAGTCAGCCGGATCGACGCCGGGCGCGACCTCGCCCAGGTGCTCACCGACCTCAAGCCCAATGTGGTCTTCAACGCCCTGCACGGGGAGTGGGGCGAGGACGGCTGCGTCCAGGGGGTGCTGGAGACTCTGGCCATTCCCTATAGTCACTCGGGGGTCCTGGCCTCGTCCCTGGCCATGGACAAGGCCAAGGCCAAGGCGGTGATGGCCGCCGCGGGGGTCGTGGTCCCAGGCGGCGGGCTCTACGACCGCTTCGAGGCGGCGAAGGCCCACGTCATGCCGCCGCCCTATGTGATCAAGCCCAACGCCCAGGGATCATCCGTCGGCGTGTTCCTGGTAATGGAGGGCGCTAACGGCCCGCCGCAGGCGCTGGCGGACGACGCCTGGACCTTCGGCGATCAGGTGATGGTCGAGCCCTACATCCAGGGCAAGGAGCTCGCGGTGGCGGTGATGGACGGCAAGGCCCTGACCGTCACCGACATCGTGCCCAAGTCCGGCTTCTACGACTACGAGGCCAAATACGGAGAAGGGGGCTCCATGCACGTCATGCCAGCCCCGATCGCTTCTGCGGCCTTTACGCGCGCCCTGCGCATGGCCGAGCTGGCCCATGCAGCTTTAGGTTGCCGCGGTCTTACTCGAAGTGACTTCCGTTATGACGACATTAACGACCTTCTGGTCCTTTTAGAGGTCAACACCCAACCCGGTTTTACGCCGACATCGCTGGCCCCTGAGCAGGCCGCGCATCAAGGCATTGGGTTCGACGCCTTGGTGTTATGGATTGTGGAGGACGCGTATGGTCGCGGTGGTTCGGGGAGGGGCGCGCAGCGCGGCTAAGCCTCGGCCCAAGGCCCCGGCCGCCTATGCCCAATCCGCCCCACGCGCGCCGCGAGCCAAGGCTTCGAATTCCGCCAAGTCTGCCTCCGCCCCCTACGCCCCTGCCAAGCTTCGCGCCGCCGCCAGCGTTCTGGAGCCCAGCGCCGCCGTCACCGGCGCCGCGGTCATTCTCGCCCTGGCCCTGATCGTCACCGCAGTCACCGGAGACAGGCCTCACCGCATCGCCGAGGCTCTGCGCCTGGGCGCGGCCGGCAACCTCGCCGCCCTCGGCTTCAAGCTCGACAAGGTCCACGTCCAGGGGGTCGATCGGACCGCCCAGGAGGACATCCTGCGGGCGACCACGCTCTACAAGGGCCAGCCGATCTTCGGCCAGGACCTCGACGCCATCCGCCAGCAGGTCCGCAGCGTCGGCTGGGTCAAGGAGGCGCGCGTCGTGCGCCTTCTGCCCGACACCCTGATCCTGGCCGTCACCCCTCGCCCGACCCTGGCCGTTTGGCAGCACAAAGGCGTCGCCCAGGTGATCGACGACGAGGGCCGTCTGATCCGCGAGGCCGATCCCGGCCGTTTCCCCCGTTTGCCCCTGGTGGTGGGAGTCGGCGCCAACGAGCAAGCCGGGAGCATCCTGCCCCTTCTGCGCAGCCGTCCGCGGCTGATGGAACGGCTGGAGGCCTTGGTGCGGGTCGATGGCCGGCGCTGGGACCTTCGCATGAAGGACGGCAGCCTGATCCAGCTGCCGGCGGTAGGCGACGACTCTGCCCTCATCCAGCTGGAGCAGCTGGATCAGCGCACCCGTGTGCTGGACCTGGGCTTTGAGCGTATCGATTTGCGCGATCCTGAAACGATCGCAGTGCGCCCGCGGGCTGCGGCTGAAACGCCGCCGGTCCTCGGGGAAGAGTAAGCGTGGCCGGGCTCCGAGAAGCGGACCCGGTATTGAGAACTGGAGGCGGCCGAATGTCGCGACTTGAAGACCGGCGTCAGGCGCGTGATGCGCTGAAGTCCCTGGCCCCGAGCAAGCAGCTGGTGGCCGCCCTCGACCTGGGCGCGTCCAAAGTGGCCTGCTTCATCATGCGGCCGGACGGGGTCCGGCGGGGCGAGCGCACCCTGACCGCGGCCGGGGTCGGCTATATTCAGTCGCGCGGCGTGCGCGGCGGCTCGATCGTCAATACTGAAGAGGCTGTCGAGGCTATCGCCCAGGCGGTCGAAAAGGCCGAAACCGTCGCCGGTTGCTCGATCACCAGCGTTACCGTCGCCACCTCCGGAGGCCAGATTTCCAGCCGGCGGGTCACCGCCCAGGTTTCCCTCGGCGCCCGGCCGATCTCGGACGGCGACTGCGCCCGCGCCATTGGATTGGCGGTCGCTCAGGCCCGCACTCCCGGACGGCGTCCGATCCATCTGCTGCCAATCACGTGGTCCATCGACGCCCAGCGGGGCGTGAAGGACCCGCGCGCCATGTTCGGGCGCAGCCTGGGCCTTGAGCTCTTGGTGGTGTCCATCGCCGAGACCGCCTTCCAGACCCTCGGCCACTGCATCGAGCGCGCCCACCTGCAGTTCGACGGCGTCGTCGCTTCGCCCTTCGTCTCTGCCCTGGCCGCGCTGGAGGAAGACGAGATGGACCTGGGCTCGATCTGCATCGACATGGGGGGAGGTTCGACCTCGGCCGCGGTGTTCTCGAACGGCTCTCTGGTCCACGTCGACAGCCTGGCCGTCGGCGGCTCCCATGTTACGGCCGACATCGCCCGCGGCCTATCGACCTCGATCGCCGGCGCCGAACGGATCAAGACCTTGCACGGCTCCTGCATCGCCTCGTCCAACGAGGACCGTGACACCATCGAAGCGCCGCCTCGCGGCGACGATCCCGGGGCTGGTCCGGTGATCGCGCCCCGCTCGATGCTCAAGGGCATCATCGCGCCCCGCGTGGAAGAGACCTTGGAACTGTTGCGCGACCGGCTGAAGGCCTCCGGGGCCCCCATCGAGCCTGGAGCTGGAATCGTCCTGACCGGCGGGGCCAGCCAGCTGTCCGGCGTGCGTGAATGCGCCGTGCGGGTGTTCGATCGCCCGGTGCGCCTGGGCCGTCCGCGCCGGGTCCCGCACCTGGCCGACGCCGCCTCCGGCCCCGCCTTCACTACCGCCGCCGGGGTCCTGCACCGCGCCGCGTTCGGCCCGCGCGAGGCAGTCTCTGCGCGTCAGCTCGCCGGGGCCCGCAACCGCGCCGCCCAGCCCGCAGACTCCCGCTCGGGGGTCGCCCCCCGCGTTTTGAACTGGCTGCGCGACAACCTCTGATCCGCCGAGATAGGCTGAGCCTTCGCTAAGCGAGAGGGAGCCCGCCATGCCGATCGCCTACTGGTGCATTCTAGCGGGCGCCCTGCTGCCGTATGTGGCTGTCGCGGCGGCCAAGTTCTCGCCCGGCTCCGGCTACGACAACGCCCGGCCCCGCGAGACCGAAGGCGCCATGACCGGCTTTCGCGCCCGCGCCGTGGCCGCCCACCATAATGGCTTCGAGGCCTTCGCTCTGTTCGCCGTCGCCGTCCTGGCGGCTGTGCAGCTTGGCCAGGAAGGCGCCGCGCTCGACAGGCTTTGCCTCGCCTGGGTGATTTTGCGCCTGGCCTATACGGCCGCCTATTGCGGCGGATGGCCCAGGACGCGCTCGGTGTTGTGGACCGCAGCGATCGGCGTGGCGCTCGCGATCCTGACTCTTCCCGCCTGGGGTTGAGCCGGACGGCCTTCCGCGCCCTTAGGTCGCACCGAAAAAGGCGGCAATGCCTGTGGATTACCGGCTTTTCCCCTCCGGCCCCGCTAGGCGCGCCGCCGACTCAGCTTATGCAGTTAACACTCGATTAAGGAGGGTGGCGGTTTAGTTAACTCCACCTAGGAAAGACCGGCGGGCGGGTCGCCGGGTCTTCGGCCTCAAGGACCGGTCCACATGACCATTCATCTGTCAGCGCCCAAAGCCACCGAACTGAAGCCGCGTATCGTCGTCTTCGGGGTCGGCGGGGCAGGCGGCAACGCCGTCAACAACATGATCGAGGCGGGCCTCGAAGGCGTCGAGTTCGTCGTCGCCAACACCGACGCCCAGCAGTTGCAGTTCGCCAAGACCGACCGGCGCATCCAGCTTGGCGTCGAGGTGACCCAGGGGCTTGGCGCAGGCGCTCATCCTGAAGTCGGCATGTCGGCCGCCGAGGAGAGCACGCCGGAGATCGCCGAGCATCTCGACGGCGCCCACATGGTCTTCATCACCGCCGGCATGGGCGGCGGCACCGGCACCGGAGCCGCCCCGATCATCGCCAAGACGGCGCGCGAGCGCGGCATCCTGACTGTAGGCGTGGTCACCAAACCCTTCCAGTTCGAGGGGCGCCACCGCATGCGCCTCGCCGACGCGGGCATCGCCGAACTGCAACGCTACGTCGACACCCTGATCGTCATCCCCAACCAGAACCTGTTCCGGATCGCCAACGAGCGGACCACCTTCGCCGAAGCCTTCGGCATGGCTGACCAGGTGCTGCATTCGGGCGTACGTTCGATCACCGATCTGATGGTCCTGCCCGGTCTGATCAACCTCGACTTCGCCGACGTGCGCACTGTGATGACCGAGATGGGCAAGGCGATGATGGGGACCGGCGAGGCCGAGGGCGAAGACCGCGCCCTGATGGCCGCCCAGAATGCGATCGCCAATCCGCTGCTCGACGAGATATCCCTCAAAGGCGCCAAGGCGGTACTGGTCAACGTCACCGGCGGCCTGGACATGACCCTCCTGGAAGTGGACGAGGCGGCCAACGCCATATCCGCGGAGGTGGACGCGGAAGCCAACATCATCTTCGGCGCCGCCTTCGACCCGTCGCTCGACGGCAAGATCCGCGTATCGGTGGTCGCCACGGGCATGGACGGCCAGGCGATTTCCCAGATCGAGGCCAGGCCCCTTCGTCAGGCCAGCGCCCCCGCCCGCCGTCTGGAGACTGCGGTTCCCGTCGCTCAGCCCGAGCCCGCTCCGGCGCCCATTCAGCTGAAGCCGTCGCCCGACCTGATCCAGCCCGCGCTGGAGCCTTACGTGACGATGGAATCCCAATCCCTGCCGGCGTCCGAGCCCGCGCGGGCCGAGTTTTCCGAGCCTGTCAAACAGCCCAGCCTGATCGATGACCTCGAACCGGACCTCTATCTCAGCGAGACCCCAGCGCCCAAGATCTTCGCCTCGGCCGCTGCCCCGGCGCATGACGAGGACGACTCCCAGGCGATCGACGAGCCCTTGTTCCCGAGCCGCTACGCCGAGGAGCGCCGGCCTCAAAAGGGTTGGCTGAGCCTGTTCGGCAGCCGCCCGCGCTATGATCCCCAGTCGCCCGCCGCCGACGCTGCGCCCGCCGAGCCGGCCCGCCAAGCGCCGGTCAAGAATGCACCCATTACCCAGGCCCGCACGACCGCCTCGGCCCAGCCTGTCGAAGATATCGATCAGGACGGCGCCGAGGACCTGGAGATCCCGTCCTTCCTGCGCCGCCTAGCCAACTAGATCTGCGCGTATTCAGACATCTGAGGGCGTCCGTTCGCGGGCGCCCTCTTTTGTTGGGGCGAGGATGTTAAGGTTTACCGAGCGCCGTCGCGGGCGCGTAACATTCCGAAACAGGAATTGTTTTGCCGCGCCGCAGCATGGGTCCTACATCCACTCTGGGCGTAATGATCGGTCGCGATTAACCAAGACGACCGACTTACGTGAGGGGTGCTCCGCTTGTCGGGTTCTTATCAGCACACGGTAGCTTCGGCGGTGATCTGCTCCGGGGTTGGGCTGCACTCGGGCGACCGGGTGCGCCTTACTGTGCGTCCGGCCCCCGCGAGCGCGGGCATCATATTTGTACGGACGGACCTTCACGGGATCGACAACCGCGTCCCAGTCAAGGCCGAAGCAGCGCAGACTCCTGAACTGTGCACGGTTATGGCAAACGCCGCCGGCGTCACCGTCTCCACCATCGAGCACCTGATGGCCGCCTTGGCCGCGGTCGCGATCGACAACGCCGTGGTGGAACTGGATGGCCCTGAAGTCCCGATCATGGACGGGTCATCCGCGCCTTTCCTTCAGCTTCTCGATCGCGCCGGCCGCCGGCGCCAGGAAGCCCGGCGCGCCTATATCGAGATTCTGGAGCCCATCGAGGTCTTCTGCGGCCAAAAGCGCGCCGCCCTGACGCCTTCGAACGCCTTCGAAGTCGCCTTCGAGATCAACTTCCCTTCGGCCGTCATCGGCCGCCAGCGGGTGGATTTGAAGGTGGACGAGGCGTCATTCCGCCGCGAGCTGGCTGACTGCCGAACCTTCGGCTTCATGAAGGATGTCGAGGCTCTTCGCGCCCGGGGCCTGGCTCGGGGCGGCTCGATGGACAACGCCGTCGTCATCGACGGCGACATCGTACTCAATCCCGAAGGTCTTCGTCGCCGCGATGAGTTTGTGCGCCACAAGGCCCTGGACGCGGTGGGGGACCTTTATGTTCTGGGCGCGCCGATCCTGGGCCGCTTCGAAGGCCTCTATTCGGGCCACGCCCTCAACATCCGCCTCGCGCGCGAAGTCCTCGCCCGGCCTGAGGCTTGGCGCTTGCGTGTGATGGCCGACGAGATGGCCGAGGCGGTTTGACGCCTCATTGAGGCCGCAGCCCCCTGCGAGCGTTTGCGCAATTTCCCCCCTGGTGTAGAACCCGAAGCATCGTGCAGCGGCGCCGTCGGGCGCTCGGGGGCGCGGCAGGCTCGTGAGGATTTTCGTCCGTGCTTCATAAGATAAGGCCTCGTTCCCTGGCGCTGGTCGCCGTTCTGGTCCTCGCCGTCGGCGCGACCGGCTGCGCCTCGCGGGGCAAGAAGACCGGCATGGCCTACCAGGAGCGACCGGTTGAACTGCTCTACGCGGCCGGCGCCGAGCGCCTCGACCGCCGCCAGTGGTCGGACGCGGTGGATTATTTCCGCGAGGTCGAACGCCAGCATCCCTATTCGGAGTGGTCGCGCCGGGCGATCCTGATGACCGCCTACGCCCACTACGAGGCCAATCAGTATGCCGAGGCTATCGGCGACGCGGACCGGTTCATCTCCCTGTATCCGGGCAATCCGTCGGCCGGATACGCCTATTACCTGAAGGCGGTATGCTACTTCGAGCAGATCATGGATGTCGGCCGAGACCAGGCCGCCACGGAACAGGCCCTGGTTGCTCTTCGCGATGTGGCCGCCCGCTACCCGAACAGCGAGTATTCCGCCGACGCGCGGGTCAAGATCGACATGGTCAATGACCAACTGGCCGGCAAGGAGATGACCGTCGGCCGGTTCTACCTGCGCCAGAATCAGCCCTTGGCCGCTGTCGGCCGGTTCCGGACCGTCATCGACCGCTATCAGACCACCTCGCACACGCCTGAGGCGCTATACAGGCTGACGGAATCCTACCTGACCCTCGGCCTGATCGAAGAGGCCAAGCGAAACGCGGCGGTGCTGGGATTCAACTATCCCGGCGATCCCTGGTACGCCGACGCCTACGCCCTGATGACCGATAAGGGCCTGCGCCCTGCCGTGGTCCCCTCAGGCAGGGGCAGGCTGTTCAAGTTGCCGAAAATCCCCTTCGTGGGGTGACGATCCTCCCCCCGAGGTCGCGGCCGCGAGAACAATCGTGCAACACCCGTTGAGCCCGGACGGATTCGCCCCCATCCTGCCTCTATGCTGATCGGCCTGGGCATTCGCGATGTCGTCCTGATCGAGACGCTCGATCTGTCGATCGGGCCCGGCCTGACCGCGCTCACGGGCGAGACCGGCGCGGGCAAGTCGATCATCCTCGACGCCCTGGGCCTGGCCGTCGGCGCCCGGGCTGACGCCGGTCTGATCCGCCAGGGCCGCGTCCAGGCCACCGCCACCGCCATCTTCGCCCCGGCGCCGGATCATGCAGTCTGGACCCTGCTGGATGAGCGCGGCCTGTCCTTTGAGCGGGACGAGGACCTGGTGCTGCGTCGCCAGCTGAACGCGGACGGCCGCTCGCGCGCCTTCGTCAACGACCAGCCGGTCGGCGTCGCCGTGCTGCGCGAACTCGGCGACCTGTTGATCGAGGTCCATGGCCAGCACGAGACTGTCGGCCTTCTGGACGCCCGCAACCATCGCCCCCTGCTCGACGCCTTCGCCGGCGCCGAAGGCTTGCTGAAGACCACCGGCCAGGCGTGGGCGGCCTGGCGTTCGGCGCGCGAAGCGGCCGAAGCCCTGCGCCTTCGCGCGGCCGGGGCCGCCGCCGAAATTGATGAACTGACCCTGCGCCTCGGCGAACTGGACCGTCTCGCGCCCCGCGAGGGCGAGGAGACCGCCCTGGCCGAGGAACGCGCCCTGCTGGGGTCTGCGGAAAAGGCCATGGCCGACATCGCCGACGCCAAGGAGTCCATGGGCGGAAACCTCTGGACGACGCGGTTGGCAAAGGCGTTCCGCGCCTTGGAACGCGCTCGCGACAAGGCGGTCCAGGCCGGGGCCGACGACGACAGCCCGCCGGTGCGCCTGATCATCCTGGCGGCCGAGGCCATCGACCGGGCGGCGGTGGAGGCGGGGGAGGCGGCCGCGGCCATCGACGCGGCGGCGGCGTCGTTCGACTTCGAGCCCGGTCAGCTCGACCGCTCCGAAGAGCGTCTGTTCGCCCTGCGCGCCATGGCCCGCAAACTGGGCGTCGCGGTGGAAGGGCTCGCCGCCGAGCGGGTGCGCATGGCCCAGGCCCTGCACGCGGTGGAAGACGCTGAGGCCGCCTGCCGCACCGCCGACGCCGCGGCCGCCGCAGCTGAGGCGAGTTACCGTCAGACAGCCGGCGAGCTGAGCGCGGCGCGCAAGGCCGCCGCCGAGCGCCTCGCCGCAGCGGTCCAGGGCGAACTGCATCCGCTGAAGCTCGAAAAGGCCCGGTTCCGGGTGGCGGTCGAGGCCCTCGCGGCGGACCGGGCGGGCCCCGCCGGGCTGGACCGGGTTGAGTTCGAGGTGTCGACAAACCCCGGCGCGCCGTTCGGCGGTCTGGGCGCCATCGCTTCAGGGGGGGAGCTGGCCCGCTTCGCCCTGGCGCTGAAGGCGTCCCTGGCCGGGCGCGTGGCGCAAGCGGCGCCCCTGATGATCTTCGACGAAGTCGACCAGGGGGTCGGCGGCGCAGTGGCTGACGCCGTCGGCCTGAGGCTCAAGCGGCTCGCCGAGGTCGGTCAGGTCCTGGTGGTCACCCACAGCCCTCAGGTCGCAGCCCGCGCCGGCGCCCACTGGCGGGTGTCCAAGGCCGGAGAGGACGAGCAGATTCGCACCGCCGTCGATGTCCTGGCCCCCGCTGCGCGCGAAGAGGAAATCGCGCGGATGCTGGCCGGCGCCCAGGTGACCGAGGCCGCCCGCGCGGCGGCGCGGGCGCTGATGGACGCCTGACCCCGGCTTCGGGGCTCAGTCGCGATCCGGCGCGCCGAGGGGAAAGAACGAGCAGTAGGGCCGTCCCTCCTCCACGGCCCGGGCAAACGAGGGCCGGGACAACAGACGGGAACGGTAGGCGCGCACATTGGGGAAGGCGTCGCCGATCTGATGCACCCAGTTCGCATAGAAGAGCGAGGGGGCGGCGGCGCAGTCGGCCAGGCTGAAGGTCTCGCCCGCAGCCCAGGTGCGGCCCGACAGCAGGGGCGATCAGCACCTTCTGGCAATAGGAGGAAAACGGGTGAGCATAGAGCGTCAGGGACATTGCGACTCCAAACGGCTTTCTGATTACAACCAGCTTCCAAATCGCAGCACTGACAAGCTTTAACGGCGTGATGACCGACCCCTCGAAGCTCACCGAAGCCG
>Ga0105047_10000841_pt1 | contig 53859 bp, 31 predicted proteins | sample MAT04_FD_78384 | JGI IMG/M metagenome (GOLD analysis project Ga0105047, IMG submission 78384) | Freshwater microbial communities from Lake Fryxell liftoff mats and glacier meltwater in Antarctica - MAT-04 (megahit assembly) | ecosystem: Environmental > Aquatic > Freshwater > Ice > Liftoff... | reverse complement strand
TATGCCCATGGCGGTATCATCAAGCTCACCCAAGGTGCTGGATCATTAGGCAGCGGCACCAACCTCTATCTCTATGGCGGAACGGTGGAGACCAGCGGCTTCTCTGGCGGTTTATTCGCCCAAAACATTACTGTCGGCGCAGCCGGTGGAACTCTGCTCAACAGCGGCACGGCTGGCGGCTCGGTGGCCTTTGGTGGCACGGTTGGGTTGAACGGCCTGTTGACCATCGGTGCGGGCGCGTCCGGCACCGCTCTCAATCTGGGTGGCGTCATCAGCGGAGCAGGCCCAGTCAGTCGCAGCGGCGGTACTTCGGGCAAATACACCACCGTTCTCGGCAGCAGTAATCCGGATTGGACCGGTGGCATGATCATCGGCCAGAACGTCCATCTGCGTCTCGACAACGCCGGGGCGGCAGGCAGCGGCCGGATCGTGGGCGCCCTTTCAGGCAACTTTCCAGTGGGCGCCGGCACGCTCTACCTGAACGCGGAAAATTTTGCGCTCACGCAAGATATCGCCAACCTCAACGCCCTCGTCAACTGGACGACCACCGGCACCAGCACCCTTTCCGGCAAGCTCTACTCGACCACCGGATTCAACTATCAGGGCAATGCGGCGTCCGGTGCCACGAGCGAAACCGTGCTCGCTGGGAGCGTTTCGATCGGGGGTGCTGCGACGACCTACAACTGGGGCACGGCCACCGCGCAGCAAAACTTTGTGAACGCCCAGGGCGGCCTGACCTCCGGCGTCACCAACCTGCAAGGTGCGACGACACTCACCTCCACCTCGGGCGGATTGATCGATCTCCCGACCAACACCACCGCCAACAACGGTGCGCTGGGCTTCCTGCGCTTCAGCGGGGCGAACAGCTTCATCCCCGGTGCAGTCGGCCCCGGCTACCTCGCGGCTTTGCACAAAGGTGGCGATGCGACCAGCTACGGGGGCACTGACCCCACGGCGAATGGGAAGTTTGGGTATTCGCTCACTGGCGGCTCGACCTATGCGCTGCCCGAGGGCAAGTCGTTCGTCATCGGCTCGCTCGGCAGCGGCACGCAGTTTGGCGGCACGCTCGGCGCGACCGGCACCGGGACGAACACCGCGATCCTCACCGGCAGCGCAAAGCTGGTCGGCTTCGCCGCGGGCGACATCAACATCCACGCCAACGCTCTCACGGACACGCAGACGCTGAATCTTTCCGCGCTCAACGCGAGCGACACGCTCCAACTCGGCACCAACGGAATCGGCGTCGTTTTCAGTCCGACCTACGGCGACAGCGGCACCACCAGTTCAATCACGCTGCTGGCGACGCGCACCGGAGCGACCACGATCAACAAAATCGGCGCTGGCACGGTGGATGTAGTTAACGCCCATTTCGACAACATCGGCGGCGCGACTGAGTCAGCGAAGGCTGGTTTCACCGTGAACGTCAATGCGGGCACTCTCAAATACAGCCAGACCGACACCGGAACGGCCTTCGGGGGTGTGAATGTGAACCACACCGGCACGCTGATCGTCGGCGGCACGCTCCATGGAAGTGTGGCGGTGGCGAGTGGCGGCACGATCAAGGGCACCGGCACCGTTGCTGCGCCTGTGGCCGTCGCGGCGGGTGGAACGATCGCCCCCGGCAACAGCATCGGCACGCTCAGCACGGGCAACTTCAGCCTCAACGGCGCGAGCGCCCACCTCGACCTCGAGATCGGCCGCACCAGTGCCGGCGGCGGGGTGCTTTCCAACGACAGGGTGAACGTCACCGGCAGCGTCACGCTGGCCAGTGGTGCCGATCTTCAGTTGAGCATCGCCAGCGGGCAGTTCAGCCCCATTCAGAACGACATCCTTTACCTCGTGATTAACGATATGGCCGATTCGGTCAGCGGCGTATTCACGAAGCTGAACAACGTGGACACGAACTTGAGCGAAGGCAGCCAGTTTACCTTCAGTGGGCAGGATTACACCCTCACCTATCTCGCAAACTTCGAGGGCTCGGTCTTCACTGGCGGCAACGACGTGGCCTTGATGGCCGTGCCGGAGCCGGGTTCCTGGGGGATGATGGTGAGCGGCCTCGGGTTGCTTCTGGGCCTCCGGCGCTTCCGCCGGCCCGCCAGGGAAATCTGAGGCACTTTTGGGGACGCGCTTTCGTTCGTGGGGGATTTGGGAATCCTCACGAAGGCGCGATTATGGGACGCACTTGCGGGCGAAACTGCGTTTCGCCGGGCGGGGTGTCCCGCGGGCGGGTCTCCTCGATGGCGCTGTAATCCACGGCGGGTTTGCCGGGAGTCATCGCGCCCCACTCGTTGCAGAGCAAGGTGACCACGAGCGCGTTGTCGGTTTGGCTGCGGATTTCAAAAACCAGCTTGGCGCCGTCCGGGCCGCGCCATTTGGCATCCTTGAGCTTGCGCGTGGAGGCGTTCCAGAGCGGCGCATGGCCCCAGTTGATCAGATACCAGTCGTGCCAGCCGCGCGCGCCGTCGTCGATGAGCCGCTCGGGCTTATCCGTGGCTTTGACTCCCGCCGCCCGCAACTGCGCCGGCCCCGCCGACAGCACCCGCGAGCTGAGCGCAAAAGTGGCGCTGCTTTCCGGCCCGGAGGATTGCGGCCCGCTCCGATAGGCTTCCGGAGTGTCACAGGCCACATTGGCAAACGCGAAGATAGGTTGCCCAAGATCCATGACCGGGCAGGCGGCTTCCCATTGTTTGCCGACCTTCACGGCGGCTGCGTCGCGCCAGAACCGGGTCAGAGCATGGGGATCGACTGAGTAATAGATATCCACCCGCCGCACCGGCTGCGAGTCGTCCGGGATGAGGGTGAGCCGGGGCACGCCATCGGGCTGCTTTAGACTGAGGCGAAGCTGCGGGGTCTGCGGCAGCTTGAGCGCGCCCTTGAGATGTTCCTCAAACCAAAGGTGCCTGGTGATGGCGTGCTCCCCGGTGTGGCGATGATTGAGGTGCGGCGAAATGCTGAAGCGCAAGCGATCATCGGGCAGGTTGCGCCAGTTCCAGGCCATGTTGTCGATGTGGGCGTGGAAATCGTTGGTGGGCGATAGCCAGAGGATCGGGCAGGTGATCAGCGGCAGGCAGGCATTGTCGGAGATGCAGGCCAGCTTGAGGGGATCGAGCTTGGTTTTGAGCCCGCCCGGCAGAACGCTTTGGCTTTCCGCAATGTCTCCGGACCCACCGCACGAGGGCACCGCCGCTTTCACCCGGTTATCGATTCCCGCCAGGTTGGTGGTGAGCTTTCCTCCCATCGAATGGCCGTAGGCACCGATGCGTGTGCCATCCACCTCGGGCTGTGTTTTGAGGAAAGTGATCGCGCGTCGTGCTGCCATCAGCACGAGAAACCAGTTGCTGTTCCGCGGCGATTCGATGGCACCGGCGAAGCTGGCGCCGCCGGATAACATCCCCATCGACACTCCCGCCCGCTGCGCCAGCGGATGCCGGTTCATCCCGACCTCGCGGGGCGCATCCCGCCCAGGAAGCCCGATGGCGCCGCAGTGCAGCGCCCCGATTCTTCGACTGCGCAGCGCGCCGCCAGTCCCGCCACCATCACCACCACCACACTGCTTCGCTCAGCATGACCTGCACTTTAAATTTGGGACCACTCTCTGAGAGGGTGGTCCAAACTCGCGGGTGTTTTGTCAGCCCTCCGGGCGGAGCGGCAGCGTGACTTTCGGTGCATCCTCCAAGACGATGGAGGCTCGATGTGCATCTTCCAGAGGAAGGTGCTGAGCTGGCTGGATCCCGGCAAGGCGGCCGGCGGGTCCGCGGCCTAAATCTCCACCACCTGGCTTACCTCATAGACGCGGTCGGGTGGGAGTTGGAAGAAGTCCGCGGCGTTTTCGGAGTGTTTGCTGAGGAAGGTGAAAAGATGTTCCCGCCAGATGGCCATGCCGGCCTTGGCGGTGACGACGATGCGCTCCTTGCCCACGAAGAACGTCGTTTTGTCGCGATGAATGGGCAGGCCCTTTTCGCCGGCGGCGCGGATGACTTCGTCGATGTGCGGTGTCTCCATGAAGCCGAAGCTGGCGACGATCCGGAAGAATCCTTCCGTGCGATCACTGACCTCCACTCGCTCGGCGGGCGGGACATGCGGCCGGCTGGAGTCGGTGACAATGGTTAGCAGGATATTCTGCCGGTGCAGGATCTGGTTGTGTTTGATGTTCTTGATCAGCGCATTGGGGGTGCCGTTGGGATTGCCCGCGAGGAAGACCGCGGTGCCCTGGCTGCGGTGGAGTTTATTGTGCTCATCGAGGGTGCCGGCCATGCTGATCGAGGCGACGAAGTCATCCAGTGGCATGCCCGGCGGCAGGCTGTCGCGGAGCGCCGTGCGGCCATCCTTCCAAGTCATCATGACGGTGAAAACGACCGCGCCGAAGACGAGCGGGAACCAGCCTCCGTGCAGGATTTTCAGCGAATTGGAGGCAAAGAAGAGGAGTTCCAGTAAACCGAAGAGCAGGCAGGTCAACCCGGCGCGGAGCGGGCTCCAACCCCACCGCCGCTGGGCGGCGAAGTAGAAGAGCGTGGTCGTGGCCAGCATCGTGAGCGTGACCGCGACGCCATAGGCATTGGCCAGCCGCGAGCTAGTGCCAAAGCCGATGACCAGCGCCGCACAGCCGAGGCCGAGCAGGGCGTTGATTTTCGGGATGAAGATCTGCCCGCGCTCGTCTTTCGAGGTGTGCCGGATTTCCATGCGCGGGATGTAGCCCATCTGGATGCCCTGCATAGTCAGCGAAAAGACGCCCGAGATGAGCGCCTGCGAGGCGATGACCGTGGCCGCCATGGCAAGGATGACGAGCGGGTAGAGCAGCCAGTCCGGGCCCATGTGGAAGAACGGATTGGCGCGGGCGGGCGGACTGGACAGCGCGAGGGCGCCCTGGCCGAGATAGTTCAGCATCAGCGCGGGGCAGACGAAGAACGTCCACGCGCGAGCGATCAGGGGCCGCCCGAAATGCCCGAGGTCGGCGTAGAGCGATTCACCTCCGGTGACGACGAGGAAAACGCTGCCCATGATGATCAGCGAGGTCTTGCCGTGATGGGTGAGGAAATAAACGCCCTCCGCCGGATTGAGCGCGCCGAGCACCGTCGGGTGGTGCGCGATCTGATAGATGCCGAGTCCCGCCAGCACCGTGAACCAGACGAGCATGACCCAGCCAAACCACGCGCCGAGCGCCCCCGTTCCTTTGGACTGCACCGCGAAAAGACCGAGGAGGATGCCGAGGGTGAGCGGGATGACGAAAGGTTTGATCGCGTCGGTCGCGATGAGCAGCCCTTCCACCGCGGAAAGCACCGAGATGGCGGGCGTGATCACCCCATCCCCGTAGAGCAGCGCGGCGCCCGCGATGCCCACGCCGACCATGCCAGCCACCGTCAGGCGACTGGCTTTGGCGTCTTTGGGGAAGGCCAGCGAGAGCAGGGCAAGGATGCCGCCTTCGCCCTGGTTATCGGCCCGCGTGACGAGCGCGATGTATTTGACCGAGACGAGGATGATGAGGCTCCAGATGATCAGCGAGAGCACACCGATGATTTCCCGGTCGGTGGTGGCGCCGTGGTGCAGGCACTCCTTGAACGCGTAGAGGACGCTCGTCCCGATGTCCCCGTAGGCCACGCCGAGGACGGCGATGGAGGCGGACAGAGAGGTGCTTTTACTGCTGGGCTCGTGCATGAGCGCGGGAGGTTGAGGCATCCCCGAATCCACGGCAACTCATTCGCGCGCGGTCCCGGCGGAGGAACCGGACCGTCCCGTCAATCCTGCGGCGACGGCGTCACATTCAGCCCCGCGCGGTCGAAGCCGCCCATCTGTTTGTCGAAACATTCCGGGCAGATGCCGTGGCTGAAATTGCTGCCGGTGTGCGTGTGGATGTAGGTCTCGACCTGATCCCAGTAGTTGCTGTCGTCGCGCACCCGCTTGCAGTACATGCAGATCGGAATGAGTTCCTTGAGCTGTCGGATTTGCGTGGTGAATTCGAGAATGCGCTCGGCCACCCGCAGCCGCATCAGGATCGCCTCGCGGTCGAGCGGCTTGGCCAGAAAGTCATCGATGCCGGCGTCCATCGCCTTGCGCAGGTTGTCCCGACCGGTGTTGATCGCGGTGAGCAGAATGAAATACGTGTAGTCCGTCTTCGGGCGCTCGCGGACTTTCTGGCACAATTCCAGGCCATCCATCCCCGGCATCATCCAGTCGCTCACAATCACGCGCACGGGATCGCGGTCGAACGTCTCCCATGCCTCGGTGCCGCTCGCGGCGCTGACCACTTCGTGCCCGTAGTGTTGCAGGGTGAACTGCAGGATTTTCACGGACACGGGATCGTCTTCGGCGATGAGGATTTTCATGCGGCGCAGGCTGGCTTTTCATGCTCCAGCGCGAGCCGGACGAATTCAAACTCCTTTTCGACCTGGGCGATCAATTCCCCCGCCCGTTCCAATTCTCCCTCCCGCGCAACCTTTTCCAGCTTCTCGCAAACGACCCGCATGCGCTCCGCGCCGAAATTGCTGCAACTGCCCCGGAGGGTGTGCGCGGCGCGCTCCAGGTGCGGGCTCATGTTGCTCCTGAGCGCGGTGCGCGCCTCCTCCAGCACGCGCGGCGTGTTCTCGATGAAAACGTCGATCAATCGACCGAGGATGCTCTCCTCGCCTTCGATGTCCATCTCGCGGAATCCGGCCAGGATCTCGGGATCGATCGCCCCCGGCGCGCCCGCTTCGCGCGTCTCCCGCTCGACCTGGCGCATCCCGGTGAAGCGGCTAAGCGCCGCTTGGAGATTCTCAGGCTTCACCGGCTTGCTCACGTAATCGTCCATTCCGGCGTCCAGACACTTTTGCCGGTCGCCTTCGAGGGAGTTGGCGGTCATGGCGATGATCCAGGTGTGCCGCTCATCGCCTTCGATGGCGCGCAGGTCACGGGTCGCTTCGTAGCCGTCGAGTTCCGGCATCTGGCAATCCATGAAAACGACGTCGTAATCCTTCTTCGCCAGCGCTTCCAGAGCGCGCCGGCCATTGTCCACCACGTCGGCGACGTAACCGAGTTTTTGGAACTGGAAGAGCGCGACTTTCTGGTTCACCGGGTTGTCTTCGGCGATGAGGATTCGGAGGTTCGCGACCGGTTCCACCACCAGAACGTCCGGTTGTTCGTGCAACGCGACCAGACCGGACTTGATCTCGCGCGTCCCGATGTCGCTCGACATGACCATGCTCAGGCAATCGAAGAGCTGCGATTGTTTGATCGGCTTGGTCAAATAGGCATCGACGCCCGTCTCGCGGAGCACCTCCGGATCCTCCTGCCGATCGACCGATGTGAGCATGACGAGACGCGTCGCGGCGAAACGCGGATCCTTTTTGATCATCCGCGCCAGCTCCAGCCCATCCATGCCCGGCATCTGCATATCGAGCACCGCAAGGTCGAAGGCTTTCCCGCGCGCCGCCTCGGCATGCATGATGGAGAGCGCCTTCAGGGCGCTTTCCGCCTGCTGCTCGCGCATGTCCCAACTGCTGAAAAGATGATGCAGGATGGCGCGGTTCGTCTCGTTATCATCGACGGTCAGCACGCGCACGTCTTCCAGCTTACCGGGGCGGGGCGCCGCCATGCCACCGCCCGCCTGCTTCTCGAAGCGCGCGGAAAACCAGAACGTCGAGCCCTTGCCCGGCTCGCTCGTCACGCCGATCTCGCCGCCCATCCGGGCCACCAGTTGTTTGCAAATCGCCAGGCCCAGCCCGGTGCCGCCGAAGCGGCGCGTCGTCGAACCGTCCGCCTGAACGAAAGCCTGAAAGAGGTTTTCCTGCGCCTCCCGGGTGATGCCGATGCCGGTGTCGGTGATGGAGAAGCGGATCGTGACGTGCGTGTCGTCCGCCTCCTGGCAGTTCGCCCGCACCACGACCTCGCCATTGTCGGTGAACTTCACGGCGTTGCCGATCAGATTGGTCAGCACCTGCCGCAGCCGCCCCGGATCGCCGCGCAAGCCGGTCGGCACGTCGTTATAGACCAGCGAAGCCAGCTCGATTTCTTTGCTCGCCGCGCGCGCGGCGAGCAGTTCGACCGAGCCTTCCACGACGGAGCCAAGTTGAAAATCGATCTCCTCGAAGATCAGCATCCCCGCTTCGATCTTCGAGAAGTCGAGGATGTCATTGATGATCGTGAGCAAGGCGTCGGCGCTGCCCGAAATCGTCTGGGCAAAATCGCGCTGCTTCGGCGACATCTCGGTGTCGAGCAGCAGGCCGGTCATGCCGATGATGCCATTCATCGGCGTGCGGATTTCGTGGCTCATGTTGGCCAGGAATTCGGACTTCAGCCGCGCCGATTCCAACGCCGCATCCCGCGCTTTTTTGACCGCCTCTTCCGCTTCCCGGCGCGAGGTAATGTCTTCGACCGTGCCCTCGTAATAGAGAAGCTTGCCATCCCCATCGCGCACCGCGCGCGCCCGCTCGGAGATCCAGATGATCGAGCCGTCGCACCGGTAAATCTGCGACTCGAAATCGGTGACCGAACCTTTCTCCTGCATGACGGCCGCAAACTCGGCCCGCCGCCCCGGACGCACATAGAGCTGCCGGGCAATGTGGGTCACCGTGCCCATGAGATGATCGATGGAATCGTAGCCGTAGATTGAGGCGAGCGCCGGATTCCCGCTCATGTAGCTGCCCTCCGGCGTCGTCTGGAAGATGCCCTCGATCGCGTTCTCGAAGATGCTGCGGTACTTTTCCTCGGCGTAACGAAGCTCCTGCTCCTTCCGCTTCAGCGCGCTAATGTCCTGGAGCGTCGCCCGCATGCCGCAGACCATCCCCCCGCCATCGGTCATCAGCGTCTGCCGCATGAGCACCGGCACCTTCCGCCCATCCTTGCGGCGGAAAACGCGCTCGTAAGACTCGTGCCGCGGGTCGCCGGAGGGCGTGGCCGCCGCGTCATCCCCCATTTCCTCCACGGTGAAGTCGGTGACCGGACGTCCCACCATTTCCGCCTCGGTGTACCCGAGCATTTGGAGTTCCGTGGCGTTGACCCGCGTGATGCGATGCTCGAGACCGAGTTCGTGGTAGGGCACGGGAGCCTCGTCGAAGAGTTCCCGAAAATGGCGCTCACTGTCCTGGAGCGCGCGCTCGGCGCGGCGCTGCTCGCTCACGTCGATGGCCACGCCGCCGAGCATTTTGCGCCCGTCGCTCGCGCCGATGCAGAATTTCATGACCAGCCACTCGTAAGTCTCGCCATTGGGCCTGGGCACCAGCTCGACGAGTTGCCGCGGCTTGCCGGTGGCGAGCACCTCGCGATCCACCGCCGTCACCGCCTCGGCCACATCGGCCGGCAGCCAGTCGTAGTCGGTCTTGCCGAACATGTCCTCGAAATTGACCTGGAACTTCTCCTCCATGACTTCGTTCATGTAGAGGATGCGGCCCTCCTCGTCCTTGATGAAGGCAACCACCGGGCTGTTGTTCATGAACGCCTGGAAGCGCTCCTCGCTTTCCCGCAATGCCGCCTCCGTCTGCTTGCGCGCCGTCAGGTCGTGCCAGACAGCCAGTTGCACGCTGCGCCCGAGCAGTTCGACCATCGTCAACGTGATCTCGACGGTGACCTCGTCGCCCGTCCGGCGGCATAAATTCCACTCGCAGCCATGGCAACCGCGCTCCTTGAGAATGCGGCGGATTTCCGCCGCCCGCTCCATCGACACGGCGCCATCCGGCTGGCGCTCCGGCGACAGCGAGGACATCGGCACCGCGAGCAGCGCTTCCTTGCTTTCAAAGCCGAGCATGCGCACCGCCGCGACATTGCAGTCGATGATCGTGTCCTTGGCAAAGAGCAGGTGCGCGTCGCTCGAATGCTCGAAGATGATCCCGAATTTTTCCTCCGCCGCCTGGCGCTCAGTCACATCGCGCGCCACCACGAGCAGCTTTTCCGGCTGACCGGCGGGATCGTTGATCGGGGTGATCACCACATCCCATTTCCTGGGCTCGCCCTGCAAAGTAAGGCAGGCACCGACGAAGCGTCCCGCGCCGCCGCTCTGCGCCTGCGCCAGCGCGTGCCCCGCAGGCCCTTCCGAACCGTCCGTCCAGAGGGCCAGCCAGTCCGCGTCGCGCACGTTCTCGAAATCCCCGACCTGCATCCGACGCTGACCCTCCGCATTCATCGAAAGGATCCGCCCTTCGAGGCTGAGCACGTTGATGCAATCGCCGCTGCTCTCGATCACCCCGGAATTGAATTCCTCGGTCGCACGCAAGGCCGCCTCGACCTTCCGCCGCGCGGTCATATCGAGCCGCATGAGTCCATAGACCAGCGCGAGCATGCCGACCGTCGAGAAGCTGCCCACCACCACCGTGATCAGGTTCATCCGACTGTCCCGTTGCGCCTCATCCTCCCGATCCTTCAAGGCGACCAATTGATCTCCTTCGATTTCCGCGAGCACGCTGCGCATGGCGTCCATCTCGATTTTCCCCTGCCGCGTGGCCATAAAATCGCGGGCCGGCTCGAAGCCAGTCGTCCGGCGCAATTCATTGGTCCGGGCCATGGACTGAAGCTTTTTTTGGATCAGTTCTTCGAGCCGCGCCAACTGCCCCCGGAGCGCATCTTCGTTCTTCGCCAAAGCGCCCATCCGTTGCAGATCGGGTCGGATGCGCGAGGTCGCTTTGAGAAACGGCTCCAGATAAACCTCGTCGCCCGTAACCACAAATCCGCGGCTCCCCGTCTCGGCATCGGTCATCGTGGAGAGGATTTGCTTGAGACTGCGCAGCACTTCGTGGCTTTCGACCAGCTTCTGGCGCGTCTCCGCCAGGTGCCGGTTGTTCACGTAGGTGGCGAGACTGATCAGCACCGAGACCAGCAGCGCGAAGCCGAAACCGGCAAAGATCTTCTTTTCGATGGAGGAGGGCAGCCGGCGCATTTCTGAGATGTTTCCTACCTAGCAGGATGCAGGCCCACCCTGGACCGCGCTGCGTCGGTACGTGAGAAACCCCGTTTTGCGGGTGGGCAAAACGGGGTCTCTCGGTGCGAGGGGGAAATTATTTCAGCTTGGACTTCAGATCCTTGCCGGCGGAAAATTTCACGCTCTTGGAAGCCTTGATTTTGATCTTGTCACCCGTCTTCGGGTTGATGCCCATCCGGGCCTTGCGGCTGGCGACCTTGAAGGTGCCAAAGCCCACGAGTTGCACGGGCTTGCCTTTTTTCAGGCCGCCTTTGATGCCTTCGACGACGGCCTCAACGGCGCGTTCCGCCTGGGCTTTGCTGGTCTCTTTGCCGAGCGTTTTTTGGACTGCTTCGACGAGTTCTGCCTTGTTCATGAATTGATATTTCCTTGGAGTTGATTTGTTAAAGCTGGGGGTGGACAACCAGCGAAGTGGGCGAGTGTTGCCAGCCCGCCGAAATGAAGTCAACAAATTCCTCTCGGATTTTTCCGGCGCGCTCAAATCCTGTAATCATCGGCTTTGGCGGTTGATTTCATCCGGTTTGGCTTCCACGTTTTCCCATGACATTTCCCGAACGGCTGACCCGCCATCTCGACGCAAAACCCCAGATCCACGCGACCGCTTTCGTCGCTCCCGGCGCGGATGTGATCGGCGATGTGACGCTCGCCGAAGAATCCAGCGTGTGGTTCCAGACGGTGCTGCGCGGCGACATCAACCGCATCGTCATCGGCCCGCGCTCGAACGTGCAGGATGGCGCGGTGGTCCACCTGGCCGACGACTACGGCACCTTCGTCGGCGAGCTCGTGACCGTCGGCCACAAGGCGATCCTGCACGCCTGCACGATCGCCGACGAAGTGCTCATCGGCATGGGCGCGATCGTCCTCGATGGCGCGGAAATCGGCGCGCGCTCGATCATCGGCGCCGGCGCGCTCGTCACGGGAGCGAAGAAGATTCCGCCGGGTTCGCTCGTCCTCGGCTCGCCGGCCAAAGTCGTCCGCGCGCTCTCGCTGGAGGAGCAGGCGGGAATCAAGGTCTGGGCAGAGAAATACGTCGCCCTTTCCCGCGCGTATCGCGAGCGGGCGAGCTGAGAGACTGTCGGGCAATTCACTTTGCGGGTCATTCGGAGCGGAGTTCCGTCGCGGGCCGGGGAGACGGAGGGGACAAGCGGGGGTTGGTCGATGGGCGAGCCGAGGCGGGACGGAACGCAGTCGAAGAATCCCGTCGATCCACGAGCGATCATCGCCGGTTATTTCACGGGATTCTTCGACTCCATGACCTCCTCCACCTTCGCCCGCAAGGTCACTCCGCTCAGAATGACCGCCGGCTTGAAATTTTTTCCCCCGTCGCTAAAGGGCACCCGCCGCCATCAGAGCGTGCGATTGATTTTCCGCGGCGATGCCCTCCAGCTCCGCGAGGGAGGCCACATGGGCAAACCGCGCGCGGAGCTGCTTCGCCTCGGGCATGCCGCGCGAGTAGGCCATCAGCCGCGTGCGCAGGCACTGCATCGCGTGCAATTCGCTCCCCATCGCCTCCACTTTCCAGCGGCAATGCCGGATGATGTGCGTCCACTGCGCTTCGAGCCTCGGCGGTGGGAGGAGTTCGCCGGTCGCGAGGTGGTGTTTGATCTCGCGGAAAATCCACGGCGCGCTCATCGCGGCGCGACCGATCATCAGGCCGCGCACCCCGCTCTTCATCCGGTGCGCAGCATCGGCGGCGCTGGCCACGTCGCCATTGCCGATCACTGGCACGCGCACGGCGGCGGCGACCTGCGCGATCACGTCCCAATTCGCCGCGCCGCTGTAGCCTTGCTCCTTGGTCCGGCCATGCACGGCGATGGCCTGCACCCCGCAATCTTCGAGCAGGCGCGCGGTGGTCGTCGCGTTGATCGTCCGGTCGCACCAGCCGATGCGCATCTTCGCCGTGACCGGCAGCGGCGCGACCGCCTGGACCACCGCGCGGGCGACTTTTTCCAGCAGCGGACAGTCCCGCAGCAATGATGATCCTCCATTCTTCGACACGACCTTGCTCACCGGGCAGCCGAAATTCAGGTCGATGAAATCCGGCTGTTTCCAATCGGCAACCATGCGCGCCGCCTCCCCCAAATGCGCGGGGTCGCCGCCGAAAAGCTGCACGCCCAGCGGGCGTTCGGCCCCGACGAATTCGAGATATTCCAGCGTCCGCTCATTGCGCCGGAAGATCCCCTCGGCGCTGACGAATTCCGTGACCATCACATCCGCACCCTGCTCCTTGCAGAGCTGGCGGAAAATGGTGTCCGTCACCCCGGCCATCGGTGCGAGGTAAAGCGGGAAACGGTCTTGGAACCAAGGGAGCATCAGGGGCGCAGGTTACCACGGATGCGCCGCTTGCCAAACTCAACGCACAATCTTGAGGATGCGATCGTTGTAGCTGTCGGTGATGTAGAGCGCGCCGTCGGGACCGATGGTCACGCCGTGCGGGCGGCGGAGTTCACACTGCAACGGATCACCGCCGAGGCCCGCCGCGCCCGCTTTGCCGGTGCCGGCGACGCGCGTGATCTGGCCGCTCTGCGGATTGTAGCGCCGGATGACGTGGTTCTCGGCGTCGGCAATGAGCACCGTGCCGTCGCGATCCAGCGTCAGGTATTTCGGACCGGTCATCGTCGCCTGCAATCCGGGACCCCCGTCGCCATTCAGCCCCTTTGCGCCCGTGCCGACGACCGTCCTGATCTTGCCTGCGGGATCGACGTAGCGGAGCGCGTTGCCGTGGCGTTCGAGGATGTAGAAGCCTCCCGCCGCATCGGGCGTGACAGCGCGCGGATCGACCAGCGGCGCGCTCACGGCGTCCGCGCCGTCGGGCGGAACGCCACCCTGGCCGTTTCCGGCGACGGTCGTGATGATGCCGCTTGCGAGGTCGATTTTGCGAATGCGTTTGTTGCCGATGTCGGCGACGAAGAGATTCTTCCCCGCGGGATCGAGCGCGATCTGGATGAGGGTGGAAAACTGCGCGTCCTTCGCCGGGCCGCCGTCGCCCTTGAAACCTTTCTGCCCGTTGCCCGCGAGCGTCGTGATCACGCCGGTCTTCGCGTCGATCTGGCGCAGCGAATGGTTGAAACTATCCGCCAGGAGCAGGTCGCCGCGGGCGGTGATGACGAGGTTGTGGATGCCGTTGACCGTCGCCGCGGTCGCCGGGCCGCCGTCGCCCGAGTAGCCCTTCCCACCCGTGCCACCGATGACCCGCAGCACTCCGGCCTTATCCACCTTGAGCACTCGCTCACCCTTCGTCATCTCGACAATGACCATCTCACCCGCCGACGTGAACTCCACGCCGAACGGTTCGCGCAGCGCACACTCGGCGGCCGGCGCGTCCTTCCCGGCGGTGCCGCCACCGGCGACGACGATGATCTTTTCCGCACGGAGCAAACCGGCGGCACAGCAAAACAGCAGGGGGAACAAACAACGCAACATGCCGCCGAGGCTGCCTTAAGAGCCGCCGCGATGGCAATCAGCGCTTGCGCGGTTCCGCGGCTTTCTGCGCCTGATTCTGGAGATGTTCGCGCTCGGGGCCGTCGCTGTGCTCGGCTTGTTCGGAGAGTTCCAACGCCTTTTTCTCACCTTCGCGCAGACGCTCGGTCTGGGCGGATTTGGGCACGGCGCTGTCCACGATATTGCGGGAATCTTTGGCTGGCATGCCCCGGAATCGCAACCGGCGCACCCGGTGCGTGTGTGCGCTAACCCGGCGAGAGCAGGGCGGCGACTTCCATCTGCACCTGCTCGAGCTGGTCGAGCCGGAGCTGCGGGTCGGGAATGATGAAAACTTCTCCCGTCTTGGTGTGCTCGTAGATGCGCGTGAGTTGGCCGTCGGCGGACGGCTTGGCCTCCACTTCCTTGAGCAGGCGCTTGCGCTCGAGCATGGCGGCGAGGAGATAACGCGCGGCGGCGTGCTGCGCGGAGTCCTGCTCCATGTAGCGGCGCAGGAGATCCTCGGCGGTTTGCTTGCCGAGCGCCTCCGGGGCCGCCGGCGCGGGCACTTCGAACTTCGAGCGCCAGAAGGAATACGGCTGCTGATTGTCGTTGCGCTCCTTCCACGCTGCCTCGCTCAGGTCTTCGCGGCGCAGGCCCGCGGGTTCGTCGAAGAGCAAGGTGTAGAAGTATTCGCCGTCCTGAAACGGTTCGGCGGTCACGGCGCATTTCTCGGCGCGGCTTTGGATGGTCCAGTCTTGTTGCATCACGGCGGGTCTATTTTTTCCAAAAGGCCAGGGACGGCAAATCCCGGTTCGTCGAGCGGAACCAGAGCAGCACCACCCCGAGGAGGCCGAGGATGATATCCGGCATCCAGGGCGCCAGCAGGGGATCGACCCGCATCCCTTTGCCCATGGCCATGAAGAAGCCGCGCGCCATGATCATGCCGAAGAAGATGAAGAGCGCGCCCGCCACCGCCCCGGCCACGCCGCGCCGGTTGTAAACGATGCCGAGCGGAGCGGCGATGAGCACCACCACGAAACAGGAAAACGGCAGCGCGAAGCGGTCGGCGAGATTGGCGCGGTAGGGCGCGAGCTGCGCGGCGGGGAAGTCGCTGTTGAAAATCAGGTAGTCGCGCAATTCCGTGACGGAGAGCCCCTGCGGGTCCAGTTCCGAGCTGGCCACGCGCCACGGCGTTTCGCTCCAGTCCTTGATCGTCCGCGAGTTCGCCGGGAAGTGGTCGGTGTCCGCGATGTCCCCCTCGGGCGTGAACTCGACCATCATCCCCTTCTCCAGGGTCCATGTCTTGAGCCGCGGATCGTAGAGCGCGCGGGCCGCGTACCATTTGCGCGTGATCCGCCCCTCCACGTCCTGCTGGGTGATATGCACCCCATCGAGCCGCGCGGAGCCGGGGCGCAACCTTTTCACATACCAGGTGCGGTTATTCTGCCGGTCGCGGAAAAGATGCGCGCTGACCGCTTCCGCCTCGCCGACTTTCTTGCCGCGCTTGATCTGGTTCACGGCGACTTTCTTGATGCTCTCGGCATGCGGCGCCTGCTCCCAGTTCAACCACAGACAAAAGGCGCTCGCCAGCACCCCCACGCCGAGCAGCGGGGCGAGAACGCGAAGGACGCTGCGCCCGGCGGTGAGCATGGAGATCAGCTCATTCGAGCGCGACATGCGGCTCAGCGAATAGAGGAGCGCGAGCAGCAGCCCGACCGGCAGACACACGAGGATGTAGGCCGGAAGCTGGGTGAAATAGTAGCCGGCGACCTGTTTGAGCGAAGCCTTGGCGTCGATGAAATCGCTGCTGTTGTCGCTGATATCGAAGATTACCCAGATGGCGAGAAACCCGCCAAAGCAGATGAGAAACGGCTCCAGGAAACTGCGGAGGACGTAGCGGTCGAGAAGCTTCATGCGGCGGGGTGCGGGATTCAAAGGCCCGCGCCCGGCTTTGCCAAGCGAAAGGTGGACGCCACCAGCGCGCTTCGTCGTCCCGCCAAGGCCGCCGCCGCAGGCCCGGCGATCTGCTACTTCCGCTCCGGTTTCAGGTGATCACGGAAGAAGTCGATCATCGACTGGCCCGGTTTCGGCGGCGCATCTTTCGTGTGCTGGTAGATGCACTGGATGCCAAGCGCATCCATGCGTTCCTTCAGCTTGTGGCCAAAGATCGGGTGATGGATGCCCTGGCCCGGCTTCGCATCCGCGGGCAGCGGGCCGTCGGGCTCGCTGTAGGTCATGTGGATCGGTGGATCGTCCGTGGAAAGGTGGGTCAGCGCCGCGGAATCCGTCGCCAGCTTCCGAAGCTCCGGCTTCTCAATATCCGCCACCGTCCCCGCACCGAAGAGCCTCAGCAGCGCCGGGTGCTCCCACGCCCGGCCGCCGATCCACTCCTTAATGACCAGCGGATCGTAGGTGCTCTGCCCGCCCTGCGTGCCGATGCAGAGCAGCCGCGTCGATTCGCGCTCGATGGGATCGGCGCTGTCCGGCTTCTTCAGATCATCGTGAAAGCCAATCCACATCGTGATGCCCGCGCCCGCCGAGCTCCCGAACACCCCGATGCGCGTGGGATCGATGTTCCACTCCCTGGCCTTGCTGCGCAGGAATTGAATCGCCCGCGCCCCATCCATCATCGGCGCCGGATAGATCGCCTGGGTGGAGTAGCGGTAATTGATGCTCGCAAACGAAATGCCCAGCTTGAGGCACTGCTCGATCGTGGCCCCGCCCACCCCGTCCTTGCTCCCGCCCGTAAAGCCACCGCCATGGATGAACACCAGCACCGGCGCCGGCGCCGTCGTCTCCGCCTTCCAAAAATCCAGCACGTTGCGCTCGTGCGGACCATACGGCGCGGCGGCCACGGTCGGCACCGACTTGGGCGCGCCTTGCGCCCCGCGCCCCTGGTTCATCCGCTCCTGCACCGCGCGCAGCTCCTGTTCCGAGAGGCGTCCATCCTTGTCCACATCGGCATTGGGGAAGCGTTTGAGAATCTGCTCGGGAGTCTGGGCCAGGAGCGGCGCGGCCGTGAGGACGAGGGCGAGGAGGGGGTGGATTTTCATGACATCGGGGGGGAAGGAATTTGCAGAACACCGCGCGGGCGCCCGGAGTCGCACAGATTTCGGTAGTGGCTCAGTTTAAAAAACCACGCGAGTCATTCCAAGCGGAGTTCCGGGCGGGCGCAGGCGGCACGGAACGGAGTCGGAGAGCCGAGTGAAACGAGAGAGCCGTGGGCGAAGGTGGGGCAATCCCGTGATCCAACGAGCGCGCCTACACCCGGGGCCGCGCCCCATTGCCTACCCGGGCAGCTCAGAAAAGACCTCGGCAGCGAGGGCCGCGCGATGTTACTCCGAAACCCATGCACCCGCGTTCGCTGCTTCCGCTTTTCCTAACCCTGGCCACGCTGCTCTCCCCCGCCCTCCACGGCGCCGAGCCGAAGCGGCTGACGATCGTGGATTATTTCCAAAGGCTGCCGAATGGCGCGCTGGAAGACACGGCGGAGAAGATGTGGGGCTTCGTGCAGCGCTCGAAAGGGGCGGTGATCGATGTGGCCAATGGCTATCTCCGCTGCGCCGGCGATGGGGCGCAGGGCGATTTCGAGGTGGCGCTCTTCCGCTACAAGGATGACCGGCCGCTGCTGGCGATCTGCCAGGGGGAACCGGCGGAGACGGATTTTTGGTACCTGCACTTCTACGAATTGGGCGATGACGGGAGGATGCGGAAGGTGGATCGCGGCCTCCTGCCGCCGGGGAATGAGCCGCGCCGGAAATTCGAGCTACCGAGGAAGGGACGCACGATCGTGGTGCGCGAGACGAGATCGGGGAAGGTGCAGGCGCAGTGGACGTGGGATGGGGGGCGGTTTGTGGGGGGGAAGTAGGGGTTTGGAGGTGGGGGCAGAGGGAGCATTTTCGCGCTCATGCACCCTCCCCAGCCCGCCGGGAAGAAGTTCTTTCACCAGCCGACATCACTCCGTGCCAAAGCACGCCGGGCTGGCCACCTGGCACAGTTCGACGAAGTCCTCCCACTTCAGTTCCAGCCACGGATCGAGTTCGCGAATGTGCCGCAAAGTCGCCTCCGCCACCACCTTCCCCGCGCGTTCGAGATCGCGGTCGATCTTCGATTTCGAGCAATTAAACATCTGCGCCAATTCCACCAGCCGCAGCCGATCCATGTGGACAAGTTGCAGGAGCACAAAGTCCTCCGCGGCGCATTCCCGGAAACCCGCCTCCACTGCCCGCCGCATGAGATCCACCAGCGGGGCTTCGGCCGGCACTGGAGCGTGACCCACCGCCGCACTCTCCATCTGTTCGAGATCGAGCCCTTCCTCCACGATTTTGCTCCATAAATTCTCGCTGCGCTTGCGGGCGATCAACCGATTAATCGCGAGGGGATACAGCCAACTCTTGAGCGAAGACCGCCCCGCGTAATTGGCCAGTCGCGGGCGGTGATCGGGCCGTTCCATGAGGCAGTCCGCCCAGAGCCATTCCGTCACCTCCTCCGCCTCTGTTTCCTCCCCCCCGGCAGACCGCAAATAAGCCATCAACACTGGGCGATACGTCTCCTGAAATTGCCGGATCGCCCTCACCTCGCCTTCCAGACACCTTTGCGCCAAAAGAAAATCGGCGGAAAAAAGAACGGTATTGGGCACAGTCCGAATCGTAGGAATTCGGTGCGCGGAATTCAATCGGAAATCCGGCAGAGGTGGCGCGGCCACCCCCCGATGGCCGCGCCTTCCTCCCTCCGACACCCCCCCTTCGACAGACGAGCGTCAAGCGCCCCAAACCCCACCACTCCTCCACCTCTATCCCGGTTCCACGCACCCTTCTCAGCTCCACCATTTTCCACGTTCCATGCTCAACGCCCGTCTGTCGGTTAAGGCACCTCCCGGTACCCACTGCCTACATCTCTTAGAGGGGTCGTGATGGCGCTTTTCCCAAAATAAACGCATCCCTCTCAGAATATTTTTGAGCCCTCAGATTTTTTCCAGAAAGTTCACTTTTTTTGGGAAATCGCGCCGGACGCCCCCTCTAAGAGATAGGATGAACAACGATTTCCAAACCTTGGTGGAGTTCCTCGCTCGCTGCGGCCCCGAGGTGACTGGACGCAACCTCTCGACCCCGCAGACCGAAGAAGCGGCCAAGCTGCTGCGCTTTGCCACCGGCCAATGCGACGAGCGCGAACGCGCGGAAGTCTGCGCCATGCTCCGCCTGCACCCGGCCTGGCTGCGCTGGCTGGCCGACCGGGTGAAGATGGCGCGCACCGCCGGCGGTCCGGCTGCGGAAGAACTCCCCGCGTAGCGGACGCTCCGCTCGTTCGCATCATCGGGTTCATCCCGATACTCTGCCGCCGCCCCGAACGGATCCAGCCGTCGGCCTGCCGTGCGCGCGTTCCAACCTCGGACGGAGCCCGGCGTCGTCTCGAGTCCGAGTCGCCCCATTCCTCCGTTCACCCAAGGTTCGCCGTGAACTCCGCTTTTCGGTACGCGAGGGAACGGAATGCCGTAAAGCGTGGACCGAGATTTGAAAAACAGCGTGTCATTCTGAGCGGAGCTGCGCGGTGGTCGGGGCGTCGGGGCGGGCGGCGCGCTGCGCAGTCGAAGAATCCAGTGGCCTGCTGGCGACGTCTTTCGTGAATTCGCGGGATCCTTCGCCTGTGCTGCGCCCGCCTCGCCGCCTCCGCTCCGCTCAGGCTGACACGTTTCGTTTGTTCCGGTACACCCTCCGATCTCCGAGTGGAGTGGTTCCACGATTTGCGACCACTGAACGGAGCAGCCGGCATCGCTCCATCGCTGGTTCGGACACTTCTTCGCTCAATGCTCTATCTCTTACCACGTCGCAGCCCGGCGGGCGCGCGATCGAGATCATGAGCAAATCGTCGCGCACTCCAGTCTTGGCGCGGCCCTTTGCTCTGGTAGCGTGCCGCAGTGATGGCCGCCCCGCGGTCGCACCCCCGACGCTCCCAGTTCTCCCCCATGCTTTTCGCCTGTCCCCATTGTCAGATGTCCCTGCAAGCCGAGTCTTCGATGGCGGGTCAAAACGTCAACTGTCCCGGCTGCGGCGAACGGATCAATGTCCCCAAGGAACAGGCCGCTCCCCCTGGCCAGGATCAACCCAAGGGCGAGCGCCAGCACGGCGGGTGGCCCGAGACCGATCCGAGTAACGTGAGCGGCTGGCGCAGCCTGGCGCTGGGTCTCGTGGTGATGGCCGCGACCGTCGCCGTCCTTCACTCCGTGCGTCAGTCCTTCGTCGGACAGATCTTCTTTTCCGGCGGATGGGTCACCTATCTGGAGTTGCTCCTGTTCTGCTGGGGCCTCGGCATGCTCTTCCTGAAAAACCGCAAGAACAAGCGGCAGCGGGCCGCCCTGCTCCTCGACGTCCTGCCGAAGGACATTGCCCGGCAGATCAAGCAGAGCAACGTCGAGCGCTTCATCGCGCACCTCTACAGCCTGCCCGAGCATTTGCGCGACAGCATGATGGTGAACCGCATTCGGAAGGCGCTGGAACTCTTCCAGGCACGCACGAACAACAGCGAAGTCGCGGGCTTGATGAACGCCCAATCCAACGTCGATGCCAATCGCATCGCCGGCAGCTACGCCCTGCTCAAAGTCTTCCTCTGGGCACTTCCCATCCTCGGTTTTGTCGGCACCGTCATCGGCCTTTCGGAAGCCATGGCCAGCTTTGGTTCCACCGATCTCACCGACATCAATGCCTTGAAGGATGCCGTCGGTTCGATCACGGCCGGCCTCGCCAGCGCGTTCAATACCACCCTCCTTGGCCTGCTCCTGAGCATGCTCCTGATCTTCCCCATGAGCGCCGTGCAAAAGCGCGAGGAGGATTGCCTCACGGACATCGACGCCTTTTGCAACGAGAACATCCTCCCGCGCCTGAACGACGGCGGAGGCGGCGGCTCGGCCAGCGCAACGACGGCCCCCGCCTCCCCCGCAGCCTTGGGCGAGATGTTCCGCGAAATTGCGCTGATCCAGAAACAGTTCGTCACCGATCTCCAAAAAATCGCGGCATCCGTCGAGGACCTCACGACCGTCGTGAAGTATGCGGCCCAGCAGATCGACGAACGGTCCAAAGCGCATCAACTGAAGGTCGAGGAAAAGCTCGGTCAGTCGCTCGATGTCCTGATGACGAAAACCAGCGAGTCCGTGGCGTCCAGCGGTCGTGGCGTGGAAAAGTATGTGAGCCGCCTCGCCGTCGGTATCGAGTCGCTGAACAACGCCCTTGCCGCCCTCGGGGAAAAGAGGATCGTCCTCCATCGGCCGCCCCGCCGCGGCTGGTTCTTCAACCGTAAATCCTGATCCCCATGGGACAAGCCCGCACTCGCTCCGATCCGGAAATCACCCTGTTTCCGTTTCTCAGCATTCTCGTCTGCATCATCGGCGCGCTGATGTTCCTCATCCTCGTCCTCACGCTCGCGCAAGGGATGCTCGGCGACCGGCGGGATGTCACCGAAGTGGCGCGCGCTCGCGAAGCCGACCAGTTGCTCCGGGAAGCGGCGGAAAGAGACCGCGAACTGAAAAAGTGGCAGGCCGAAAAAGAGAAAGGCGATGCGGTGCACGCCGAAATCGGCACCAAACGCGAGCGGTTCGTAGTGCTGACCAAAAAGATCGAAGGCACCGAGGACGAAAAGCGAAAGATCGATTTCGCGCAGGCCGCGCAGCAGAAGGAACTGGAGAACATGCTCCTCCAGATCGAAATGCTGAAAAGCGAACAGGCGCCGCTGCTCACCGAGGTGGAAAAACTCAAGGCCCAACTGGCCTCCCGCAAAGCCACGCTCGACGCCAAGCCGCGGCTGGTCGTGCGCGGCTCCGGTTCCGGCGCGATCGCCGCGAAGACGCCGCTCTTCTTCGTCGAGTGCAACGGCTCCGGCATCGTCATCCACAATCCCACCCTCCGGCAGCGGCTCTCCACCGGCAGCATCGGCCTCGACCCGACCTACGACGACTTCCTCCGCCACGTCGCCGCCACGCCGAAGGCCATGATCGTCTTCCTCCTCCGCGAAGACGGCCTCGCCTCCTACAATCGCGCCGCCGGTTGGGCCGAGAGCCGGTTCGCCGTGCGGCACGGCAAGCTCCCGCTGCCCGGCCAGGGCGAAGTGGATCTGAGCCTTTTCCAAGCCCCCCAACCCACCACTCCCCCCGCGCCATGAGACGCCGTCGAAACGCCCTCTTCACCAGCAACCTCGATGCGCTGATGGACACCGTGACCAACGTCGTCGGCATCCTCATCGTCATCCTCATCCTCATGCAGGTGGGGCTGGGGCAGTCGCTCAAGAAAGTGATCAGCGAACTGCCGCGGGTCAGCCCCGAGGAGTTGGAACGGATCAGGGAAGACGCCGCGGATCAGCGCGCCAAACACGCGCAACTCCAGGAACTCCTCGAAAAGCAGCAACTCCGCACCGCCGCCGAGCGCAACGAACTGGCACGTCTGAACCCGGCGCTGACCACCTTGGAAACAACGGCGGAACGCTCCACCGTGCCCATCCTCGACCTGGCCAGCATCCGCGGGAAAAATTTGGACAACGCCCGCGAACTCGATCAGCTCCGCAAACAGATCGCCGAGCTCCTCTCCGAGCAGCAGCGGCTCAAGGCCGCCCTCGACACCACCCCGGTCGCCGCTCCCCCGGCGGACAAGATCGTGCGCATTCCCAACAGCCGGCCGCTCGCCGAAACCGCAAAGATCGAGCGTTACCTGGTCACCACCGGACAGATCTACGGCTACGACCCGGAAGGCGCGAAAAAGCTGCTGCTCCAGGAATTTCAGAACGCGCGCGGGCGGCTGGAAAAAGAGAAAATCAAGAACCCGGATGGCACCACGCAGATCATCTACGATCAGGAAAAAGTGGTGAAATTCTTCGAGCAGAAGCAGCTCATGTTGCACGGCATGGAAGTGCGCGTGCCTTACAATCAAACCGGCACCCGCCTGACCATGGAACTCGCGCCCAAACCCGGCGCGGGCGAATCCATTGAAACCGCCACCCAATTCGCGTCCCGTTTTCAAAACGATCTGCGCCGACTCAAGATGGCAAACACCATCGTGTGGTTCAACGTCACACGCGGCGCCTTCGACACCTACCTGCAAGCGCGCGAAGTGTGTGAAGCGGTGGGCGCCGCCGCGGGCTGGGAGCTGATCAACGCGGCGACCTACACCGAGCCGATCACGGAGTTCGACGTCCACCGCATGATCGAGCCGCCACCGCCGCGCACGCCACCTCCTGGCACCCCGCGCCCGGTCGTCGCCACCCCGCCGCCCGGCCCGAGGCCGCCGCCCCCACCCGCGCCGATCCGGATCGACCCGCCGAAGAAGAAGCTGGATTGAGGCTGATTGCAGGCCAGCAGATCCGCCCCGAGAGTGGCCGCGCTCTATTTCTGGCTGAGGACATGGACGCCACTCCATTCCGCATCCGGCGGCTGGATGGCATAGACTTCGGAGCGCCGCAGATATTCCTGGATCATGAAGTCCTGCGGACACAGGTGGGCTGCTTCCTCGAAGAGTTCGACCGCGCGGGTAAATTCCCGCTGCCGGTAAAGCCGGACGCCGACTTCGTAGAGGATCAGCCACTCAGGCGGCACCGTCTCCTCGGTTTGTTCGGCCAGGACGGTCAGGACCTCCACCGGGCGGGTCTTCCCTTTGACGCGCAACTGATCGACGGTGCGCAGCACGAAAGAGTCGCCGAGCAGCTTCGCCACCGGTTCGCCGATGAGCAGATCCACGCGATATTGTTTGGTCGCCCCCTCGATGCGCGCCGCGAGGTTGACGGGATCACCAATCACCGAGACCTCCATTTTCTCCTCGCAGCCGAGGTTGCCGACGATGGCTTCCCCGCTGTTGATGCCGATGCCGAAGCCAAGGACCGGCCAGCCGCGCTCCCCCCATTCGGCGTTCAGTTCGGCCAGCGCCGCGCGCATTTGCAACGCCGTGCGCACCGCATTGCACGCATCGACTTCCTCGCCATCGCTGACGATGCTGCCCCAATGCGCCATGAGGCCGTCGCCGATGAATTTGTCGAGGGTGCCGTTATTGGCGAAAACGATCCGCACCATGCGTTGAAAGTATTCGTTGAGTTGGGTGACGAGACCGACCGCGTCGGCGCTTTCGGTGAGCGTGGTGAAGCCGCGCAAGTCGGAGAAAAGCACGGTGATCGGTCGCCGGGAGCCGCCGAGCGCGTTGAGCACGGTCTGGCGATTGTCGAGCAATTCGTGGACGACATCTTTCGAGACGTAACGTTCGAGGGTGCGCCGGGTGCGTTCCTTATCCAGCCGCTCGACGACAAACTCGTAGATGAAACAGGCCCCGCCACCGAGGTTGAACGCGAGCAGCGGGATGATCACCAGCGTGTAGAGATCGAGGTAATTGTAAGCGGCCAGCGCGAGGAGCACGCCGGCGACATTGCCCACCAACCCGCGTAATACCTGCATCCGCGGCTCGGGGCTGAAGAGCGACACCAGCCATGCCGCAAACCCGGCGAGCACGATCAGCGCGACTGCCACCCAGAGTGGTGCTTCCTTGAGGAAGGCCCGATGGAGCAGCGCGTTGATCGCATTCAGGTGAATTTCCGGTCCCGGCATTTTCCCGAGAGGCGTGTCGTGTTCGTCGTGCTGCCAGTTTCCCGCAGGGCCAACGACAACAATTTTGTCACGGATTCGCGCGCCGTTGCCAAAGGTGCGCTCCCAGTATTTGGGCACGAATACCTGATAGACCGACAGCGGGCGGAAGCCTTCCCCGGGCGGGGCCGTATAGCGGAAAAACCAATCCTTATCCGTCCCGGACGGGATGAGATCGCTGCGTCCCGCCTGAACCACGCCCCGCGCCGCCAGTGACAGAAAAACTTCGGTGGGTTGAAAGTGCCGTTCGAGTCCCTCCACCGACAGACGGAAACGCGCCCAGCGGATTTTTTCATCGGTCGGGTCCGGCCAGAAATTGACGAAGGCCACCCGCGGATCGAGCGGCTGTGTTTGCGCGATCAAGCTCGGGGTGGGAAGCGTATGCACCCAGCGCTCCGAGTCGTCCTGCACGAAATTGCTGCCCACGACCACGCGGTCGTGATGGCGATCAAGCGCGGCGCGGAAGGTCACGTCCTCCGCGGACGGCTTGGGAAACATCAAATCGAAGACGACGACCCGCGCACCCGCCGCGCACAGTTTGTCGAGCAGGAGCGCATGGACTTCCCGCGGCCACGGCCACTGCCGGGAGATCAGCGTGAGGGCGCGAAAGTCGGTGCTCTCGCGCGGCACCGCAGCGAAGAGCGTCTCCAGATCGAGTTCTTCGATGGAGACGGATTCGCTGTCGATCCCGAGGAAAAGCAACTGGGGATCGGGAGGATTTTTGGCGCCATGCTTCACCAGGTAATCGCGGAAGCGCATCTCCCAGCGGATCAGGGAGCCAAAACCCCGCACATGCAGAGCAGCGAAGAAGGCCGCCATGACGAGCGCGGTGCAGGCGGCACAAATCAGCGCAAGTTGGATTTTCCGGGAGTGGCGCAGGCTCACCCGCGCAGCGTTAGCAGAACCCGTCGGGCGCGCCCAGCGTCGTTTCCGCGACGGGAAAATACGCTGTCCGGCAGCTCATTTGAAAAGATGACGTGTCATTCTGAGCGGAGTTCCGCGCGGGCGGAGGCGGGCCGAAACGCAGTCGAAGAATCCCGTCGAATGCCGAGCGATGACTCCCGTGAAGCGACGGGATTCTCCGGCTCCGTTACCCTCCGCTCCGAAGGACTCGCTCTTTTTTCAAACTGAACCGCTGCCCCTGCCCCGCGGCCTTGCCTCTGCGCGGCTTTATCCCCTAGTCTCCCACACAACTATGAAATCTGTTTGCCGGCCCGAGTGTGCTCTCCTCGCAATCGTCATGTTGGTCACCGGGTGCGCCCAACCGGTCGCCGATAACACCTTCACCGTCCGCCAGATTGACTCCACCTCGCGCGCCAGCGACGGCACGGTGCGGATCAAGCTCCAAACCTCGGGCACGATGGCCGAAGCGGATGAGAGCATGCTCGTCCAATACGTGGCCATCGTAGCGGTCCACGAAGCGACCAAGCGCCAGCGGCAAGTCGCCCAGCAGCGCGCCAAGGCGGCTTATCACAAAATGAATGCGAACCTGAGTAAGAGCCAGCACCCCGCACGGAAGAAAGCGCGCTATCTGGCGGTCGTCACCGAAAAGGAGCCGCGGAAGAGCGGGCGAAAGGTGGCCAAGAGCGTGATGATCTGGGACACCCAGTCGGAGGAGATCGTCGGCAACAATGTCTATGACGTGGAAAGCACCCCGGCCATCGGCTCGGTGGCCCGTTTCGAAACGTTCTCTGCCCAATATATCGGCACGGGAATGTGACCGCGCGCGTATGCGCCAGGAAGGTTGCGCGGGTTTAGCCTAAATCCGGCAATGGGGTCCACGAAACACACGAAAAGACACGAAAGAAAAGGATTCCCGGTCCTTGGGCGACTCACCCCGGCGGGGGAAGGCGGCCGTGACTGCAACTCCTCCCTTTCGTGTCTTTTTGTGTCGTTCGTGGACATCCCATTCACGCTTTTTGGTTCAGCCGGAACGATGCAGGGGAGTGCGATCGGCAGGGGAGAAAACGCCGGGACGCAAAGGCGCGGAGAACGCAGAGATCGCGACTGGAAACCGCACCGAAATGGTTTGCGGACATTTCGAGGCTGGTCCGTTTCAGCGTCTCTGCGTTTTCAATCCAACCGCAACGGAATCGCAACGGAATCGCACCGACTCAGAGCGATTGCCAAAAGCAGTTTCCGCTTCATCGGCTTCGCGAATGAATTCGCGGCTACCTAGCGGCGACTTCATTCGCCGAACCGCCGGAAGCTTTTTTGGCGGATGCTCTATCCGCACTTCTTTCGGCGAATGCCTAGTCGAAGCTTGGCGCGACGCCCGTGGTGGTGACGGGATTTTGGAATTGGCCGCCCCCACCGCCGGGAGTCGGATTGTAGCTGTGAGTGGTGGCATGCACCGTCGTTGCACCGTTGTTATTCACATGCGTCGCCGCGTCGATCTGCACCGTGTTCGCCCGGATATGAATGTTGCTGCCGGAAAGGTTGACGTTGCCTGCACCGGTAAAGAGGACTTTGCCCCCCGCGCCAGTCCCGCCGTAAAGCTTGAGAGTATTGACGGCGTTGATTTGCGAATTCGCATGCACGGTGAGTTGTCCGTTCGTCCCCAGCGCGCCGACCTTGATGACATCGGCAGCCAGTTGGGCCGTCGAGTTGATGAAGATCTGTCCCGCCGCACCATTGTTCCGCACGTCCACCGTCCCGCGATCGGCCTGGATTTTCCCGTTCACACTGATGGTTGCACCTGCAGACGTCACCTGAATCGTTCCTCCCGGTCCTGGAGCAGTCGAGTTCAGCAGGGAAAGGAGTTCGCCGGTGTTGGCAATGGTGATTCCCGGACCGGAGGTCTTGCTGGTGGCAATGGCAATCGAGCCTCCGGCGGCGCTTGCTTTCCCTCCGGCAGTCGCGCTATCCGACACCGTCAGCGTCGAATTAATCGCGATTGCGCCGTTTGCTGAGTTGAACTGGACCGTGCCCCCCTTGCCACCAAAAGTGGATCCCGCGCCGTTGGCGCCGGTGCTGGCATTGAGTGGCGCATTGAGGGCGAGATCCGTGGACGTATTGACCACGAATGTGCCCACATCAGCGGCTGGCCCGGAGTTATTACGGGCAGGGAGACCTTCGAGGTTGGGAATGGCATATTCACCAATGTTGCTGCCCAAGGCGAGCGAGTTGAAATTGAGCGTCAGTTTGCCCGGAATGCTGGCCTGCGTCGAAACTGGGTAAGTCTTCGTCGTGAAATTGTCCACCGCGAACGCCGAATCGACGCTGGCGTCGCCGACATCCCAGATCAGAAAACTCACGGTTCCGTTCGAGCCGGCGAAGGGGGTAATGTCGATCACGAACGACAGCCAGTCGGTGCCACCGAGAAAACCAGCCACGCCGGCTTGAGCTACCGGCGTGAGCGTGCCCGTTCCTCCCGGGCTGAGCGCATTGCGGTCCAGCGCGAGTACGATCGATTCATTACCCCTCAAGATGGTGACGTTAAACTGATCTGGAAAAGTCAGTCCCTGATTGGTCTCATTGCTGAAAAACCGGTAGTCAAACGTCAGCGCCTGCCGCGTCCCCGGCGGCGTCGTGGGAAAACTGAAATCGGAGATGGCATTTGTCGCGGTCCGACTCTGTCCCCCAGGGACGGACCCGGCGGTCGAAAAAAGCGCGAAATCGCTTCCGTCGGTCGGCAAGACTGGAATAGTTCCGGGCAGTGACTGAGCGATGGTAAAATTTCCCGGAATACTGGAGGACGTCGGCGGGGATGGTGCGCCCCCGGTCACCGAGGTTGTCGAGCCTTGGACATTGAATCCGGGAAGGACCGCACCCACCGGCGTATCCGAAGCAGATCCGCCCCCGACGGGAGGCACATTATTGTCCAAAGGCTGTCCATTGCCCGAGTCGCCGGAAGTGATGGTGGTGGGTTGCTGCTCCAGCAGAGCAGTTTGCCGGGCTTCCGAGACTCTTTGGAGTTGCGCCACCGTAAAGACAGCTGTTCCGCCGCCCAGGATCACGAGGTTGGTTTCGGTCAATGTACCTCTGCCTTTGAGTTGCTCCTGAGCTTGGATTTCCCGTGCAATTGAAGCCATGTTCACTGCGGTGGCCGAGCCTCCCCAATTGGCGTTGTTGACGAGCAGCGATGTCTTGGCCAGTTGCGCGATGTCAAAGTTGACCGCGGGCGGGATGGTCAGCGCGTTCGGGCTGAGGATGATCATTTGGCCGGCACTGATCAGCGTCGATTCGCCGAGTTTGTTGGTCAGGAAAAGCCGCAGCGTGCCTTCCAGCACCATCACTTTCACATGCCCCGCGGCCTTCTTCGCCAGCGCCGCCTTGCGCCGCAACTCCGAGAGGTCTGGCGTGGAGTATTTGCGTTTGGGATGCTGCAATTCCATCAGGCATTGCTCGGGCGCCATAAGGGCGACATCGGCGGAAACGCCGGGTGGGCGCGAGGCCTTCCATTTAACCGGCGAGTATTCGAGCAAAATTGTCGTGCCGGTAATGGCGGCCGTTACTGCGGCCGTCCGAATCCTGGCGCCGCCCACATTTTTCGGAACCTGGAGGAGCATCGTCCCGCGTTCGAGTTCCAATTCGCGAGTGCCTTCATTGAAGGAGAACAGCGTGTTGGCACCAAGCCGGGTCAGCGTCTTGTCCTGGAACACCAACTCCGCGCGCGATTGGAGCCCGGTCTTGATGCCGAGGCTTCCCTGCACCACATCCTTCACTCCGGCACGCCGCTCCCCTTTGACCGGATCTACCACCTTCACATCATTCACCACCGCCGTGATCTGCGCACTCTTGAGCACCACCGCCATGGCCGGCGTTCCGGCCAACAGCCAGGCCCCCAGGAAAATCAGCCCTGCCCGAAGGGACCGCCCCGAACTCAATCGGTCGATAATTTTCAATGCAGCGGATTTTTTCATGGTGCGGACTTCAGTGTTTGGACCCCGGATGGACCCAAAGGCGGTGTTTGAGAAAAAATTTACCGGCGGTCTTCCGCGGTTAAAAGGAAACCGACCCGGCCAGGCCGACGCCTCCGTTAAAGACCTGATAATTGAAGACGTCCTGATTGGAATTATTGAACCCGCCGGAGACCGACGCGGAAAGCGCCAGCCCTTTGACCGGTTCCCACTTGAGCGACAGCGCGAGGGTTTGGTTCAAGTCCTCGCGATTTTGCACGTAGTCAAAAAGAGCGATCCGATAGTAAAGATCGGCCGAGATCGAACGCGTGAAATTGACCCGGTAGCCCAGAAACAATCCGTACTCGTCGCGCTGCGGCGCCACCGGATCGCTCCAGCCGAAGACGCTCGAAAACCCGACATAGGCGTAATGCGCCTTGCTCAGTTCGAAGGTCTTGAGCGCACTGAGAGTCAGGGTCTGGTTCTTAAAGAATTCGCGATGCTCCGCGCCGTCCGTCAACCGGTTGTAATTGTAGCGCGCGGAAACCGCCACGCCCCAAATCGGCCGCAAAACATAGGTCAGACCCGCTCCGACATTCATGCTATCGAAATCCAGTTCATTAAACTCCGAGTAACGAAACGTCGCTTGCCGGATAGTGACCTCCGCATACAAATCCCTGGCGATCACCCTCTGAAAACTGCCGCCGACTTCCGCCACAAGGAAGTAATCGCTCACGACGTTCGCGTCGGTCAGTGCGGCATTGCTCGTAAAGAAACCGGAGACGTTGGCAAACACGTTGAAGGGCGTGGCTTTCTCACTCTTCTTGAGAATGACCTGCTGGCCCAGATCGGGATCGCCCGGACTGGCGGGGGCCTGATCGTCAAAAGCGGGGGTGAGCCGCTGCCGGGCTTCGTCCTGTTCCGCTTGTTCGGGGCGGAACCGCTGCGCTTGCTCGACCCGCGCGGCGGAAACCGTCGGTTCCTGTGCCACGAGAAAATGAGGCCCTGCGACCACAATCCCAAGTAAAAAAAAATGCCTGCTCTTCATCTCCGTTATGGGGCCGATTCTTGAAGCGGGGCCGCTTGGATGAGTCAAGCGCTATTTGGGCTGAACGCCAAAAATGACCGCCCAAAACGCCTTCCAAAAAAGCTACGCCAGCCACGGCTGGACGACCTTCCCGGCGACATCGGTGAGGCGATAGTCGCGGCCCTGGAAACGGTGCGTGAGACGCAGATGATCAAGGCCGAAGAGATGTAACATCGTGGCGTGGAGATCGTTGATATGCACGGCGTCGCGCGCGATGCTCCACCCGATTTCATCGGTCTCGCCGTAAGTCAGCCCACCCTTCAGGCCGCCGCCCGCCAGGAGAATGCTGAACGCGGTCGGATGATGGTCGCGACCGGTGACATTCTTGCTGCCGCCACGGTTTTCGCCGAGCGGCGTGCGGCCAAATTCGCCAGCCACGACGACCAGCGTTTCATCGAGCAGTCCGCGTTGCTTGAGATCTTTGATCAGCGCGGCGATCGGCTGATCGGCCATGCCGGCGTTGAACGAGAGCTCATTGTCGAGATTCGAGTGATGATCCCACGAAGCGTGAACCAGATTCACAAAACGCACCCCGCGCTCGACGAGCCGCCGCGCGAGCAGGCAGTTGGTCGCATACTTTTTGTACTGGCCCGGCCCGCCCGCGCGGTCCGCCTTGATATTGGCATCGCGGCGATTCACGCCATACAGCTCCAGCGTCTCGGGAGATTCGCCCGAAAGATCGATCAGCTCCGGCGCGGCGCTTTGCATGCGGAAAGCCAGCTCGTAGGCGGAAATGCGCGAGGCGATCTCCGGGTCGCGCGCCTGCTCGAAACGCGTCTGATTGAGCTGCGCGAGCACGTCCAGCCCCTTGCGCTGCAATTCCGCCGGCAGGCCGTCGGGGTTTTTCAAATTCAACACCGGATCGCCCTCACTGCGAAAGAGCACTCCGGAATACAGACTCGGCAAAAAGCCCGATTGCCACAGCGACGTGCCCGCACTGGTGCCGCGTCCGGCGGTCAGCACGACGTAGCCCGGCAGGTCGCGCGACTCGCTGCCGAGCCCGTAGTTCAGCCACGCACCGGCCGACGGCAGCCCAAAGGTCGAGCGACCGCAGGTCAGCACGAGTTGCGCGGGGTGATGATTGAACTGATCGGTGTGCATCGAGCGCACCATCAGCAGATCGTCCGCGCAGGTCGCGAGATGCGGGAGCAGATCGCTGAAAACCATCCCGCTCTGCCCATGCGGGGCAAACTTCCGCGGCGAGCCCATCAACACCGCAGACTCTTTCTTGATGAAGGCGAAGCGCACATTCCTGGTCAGCGATTCGGGCAGCGGCTGGCCGTTGAGTTCGTTGAGCTTCGGCTTTGGATCGAAAAGATCGAGCTGGCTCGGCGCGCCCTCCATGAAAATGAAAATGCAGTTCTTCGCCCGCGGCGCGAAATGCGGCGCTTTCGGTCGCAGCGGATCGGTCTCCGCGGCGTCAGCGGCGGCGAACGCGCGGTCTTCATTCAACAGCGACCCGAGCGCGAGCATGCCGAGCCCGTTCGCCGTCGTGGTGAAAAAATCGCGGCGCGTCAGGTGGACAGCGTGTTCGAGGGGGTTCATGGCGTCAGTCGCGGGTGATGAATTCGTCGGTGTTCAGCAGGATGCGCGCGGCGTTCGTCCACGCGGCGGATTCGGCGTCGCCGGCCATCTTCTTCGCGTCCGATTCGTGCGTGGCGTAGTAAGCGCGGGCGTCCTCCAGCAGGCCAAGCAGCGCGGTCGTCTCCTCCGTTTGCGGCGGACGCACCAGACAGATTTGGAAGACTCGGGCCATCCGCGCCGCGTCGTCGGCCCACGACTCCGCGAGGACCCGCTGCGCGAGGGCGCGGGACGTTTCGCCAAAAGTCCGGGCGTTCAAGGTCGTCAGCGCTTGGAGCGGCGTATTGGAGACCGTGCGGCGGATGTTCGCCACGTTGGCGTCCGGGCAGTCGAAGGTCATTAAATCGGGATACGGGGCGGTGCGTTTGAAGAAGGTGTACATGCCGCGGCGATAGAGATCGTCGCCCTTGCTCTCGATCCACTTGAAATTACCCGCGTAGCTGAGCGAAGCGATCTCCGGCGGCATCGGCGGGAAGACGCTCGGGCCGCCGACCTTGCGCGAGAGCAAGCCGCCGGCCGCGAGGTGGAGATCGCGCACGATCTCACCCTCCGCGCGCAACCGATTTTGCCGGGCCAGCAGCGTATTCCGCGGATCGATTTCGTTCAGCTCGGGACGAGTCCCAGAGCGCTGACGATAAGTCGCGGAGTTCATGATCAGCCGGATGACCTGCTTGCGGCTCCACCCGCTTTCCATGAATTCGCTCGCCAGCCAGTCGAGCAATTCGGAATGCGTCGGCCGGTCGCCGCGCACGCCGAAGTCATCGACCGTTCGCACGAGACCCTCCCCGAAAAGCCGCATCCAGATCTGATTCACGATGACCCGCGCGGTCAGCGGATTCTCGCGACTCACCAGCCACCGGGCGAGATCGAGCCGGTCCGGTGTGCCGCCATGGCGAGCCTGAATCGGCGGCAGGATGGCGGGCGTGGCTGGCTCGGCGGGATCAGTCGGGGAAAGAAATTCCCCGCGATGCAAAATGCGCGTGGGCCGCGCCTGCTTGCGCTGCGCGAGGACACGCACGTCCATGAGCGGCGCCTTCGGACCGCTGGCCTCCGCGGCGGCGAGGGCGGCGGCCGCGGCCGCGGCGGCGGGATCGGCCTTCGCCAGCCAGTCGATGATCGTCTCGCGCTGTTCGTTGGTCCATTTTTCCGAACCGATGGCCACGAGCCGCTTCACGTCCGCCGGCACCACGCTCTCCGCCGTCTCCCCCACCAACGCCATCAGACGAAAACGGCCGATGGAATGGCTCTTCTGCGCGGATTGCTGCGCGAGGGTGATGGTAATCTGCGGCGTCTGCGCGCCGTCGAGAGAACGGACGAATTGGAACGTCGCGTGGTGCGCTTTGCCCAACTGGCCGCTGATCGCCCAACCCGTCTCCGGCTTGCGATCCAAAGCCGCCGCCACCAGGAAACCCTGCTGGCTGAAATCCGCCTTGGGCGAATGCACTTCCAGTCGTTCACCCGCGGCCTCCGTCCCGGATCGCACGACGATTTCCGAAAGCACGAAATTGCCATCCTTGCTGCGACCCGGACCGTTGCCGGGGAGCGATTCGTCAGGCATTACTTCGAGACGCAGCCCGCTGATCAGCCCCGGCGGCAGCGACGCCACGGCGGTATAAGTGTCGGTCGCCGCCGCCGTCCCGCCGGCCAGCCAGGACCCATCTTCCTGCCGGGTGAGCGGCACCTTGCTGTCGCTCGTCACCGCCTGCACGTCGAGCGGTTGGGCTTCGGCGGGACGATTGCCCAAAGCGGCGAGGCGCGCCGTGATCTCCTTCTCCCACGCCGGCAAACGGTCCGCGAGCGGCGCCCGTGCGGCCGCGAGTTTCTCCTGCAAAGCGCGCAGCTTCGGCGCGAGTTCCGCGTTCTTTTGCTCATACTCCACGAGCGCCTCCCGCGAAGAGCCGACCCGGCCGTTCGTTTCGTCGGCATTGTTGAAGAAAGCGAAAAGCTCGTAGTACTCGCGCTGCGAGATCTGGTCGTATTTGTGCGAATGGCAGCGCGCGCAGCCGACGGTATGCGCCAGCCACACGCCGCCGGTCGTCTCGGTGCGATCGAAGACGGCCTCGACGCGATACTGCTCCTGGTCCACGCCGCCCTCGCGATTGGTCAGCGTCTGGCGATGGAAGGCGGTCGCGAGGATTTGCTCGGGCGTGGCCTGCGGCAGCAGATCGCCGGCCAGTTGTTCGATGGTGAACTGGTCGAAAGGAAGGTCGCGATTGATCGCGTCGATCACCCAATCCCGGTAGCGCCACGCATCGGGCCGCGCGCTGTCCTTTTCGTAGCCGTCGCTGTCGGCATAGCGCGCCTGATCGAGCCAGTGCCGCCCCCAGCGTTCCCCAAAATGCGGCGACGCCAGCAGGCGCTCGACCAATTGCGCATCAGCCTCGGGCACTTCAGCGCGGACAAAAGCGTCCGTCTCCGCGGGCGTCGGCGGCAGCCCGAGCAGATCATAGGAGGCGCGCTTGATCAGCGTGAAGCGGTCCGCCTCCGGCGATGGCGCGATCTTCTTTTCGATGAGCTTCGCGCGGATGAACGCATCGATCGGGTTGCCGGTTTGTCCTGCGGGCAGCTCCGGTCGCGCGATCGGCCGGTAGGCCCAGTGCACGCCCCACTCCGCGCCGCTGGCCACCCACTTCTTCAAAAGCTCGATCTCCCGTGCGCCCGGCCGCCTGGTCTTTTTCTTTGGCGGCATCACTTCGTCCGCGTCGGTCGTCGTGAGACGCGTGATCAACTCGCTCGCCGCGACCTTGCCCGGCACGACGCCGTGCGCGCCGCTTTCCAATTCCTTCAGCGCACCGGCGCGCGTCGTCAGCGTCAGGCCGCCCTTGGCTTTATCCATCCCGTGACACTCCAGACAGTACTCGGCGAAGATCGGCTGGATGTCGCGTTGGAAGTCGATTTCGCCCGCCGCGACGAGCATGGGAGTGAGTAGAAAGCCGAAGGGGATGGCGAGCGAAGCGCGCATAGGTGCCGAGTAGAGCAATCGGCGGAAGAATCAAGCATTAGGGCGAATTTGCCCCGCCTGCCGGTGGAAAAATCCGAAATCCGAATCCGAATCCGAAGCGAGCGAAGCGAGACAGCCGCGGGCGCAGGTGGGGCCAATCCGAAAACAAATTTACAAAGATGGAATTCGAGAAAACGCTCGGACGGTGGCCCTTCGGCTTTCCCATTTTCCGACTATTTGAATTTGTTTCGGATTTCGATATTCGGATTTCGAATTTTCGCCGTTCGGGTTTCCGGCGTTCGCTCAGCTCGTGCGTCGCGCAGCCCCCGCCCCCCGACGCGCGACCCACCATCCCGCGAGCGCTTCGATCAGCAAGCTGAAATAGAGGATGAAGAAAATCTCGCAGGCGAAACGGTAACGGGCATTCGTCACGCCGATCATCGAGGCCACGTAAAGTCCACCCAGCATCGTCGCAATCCACCCGATGTGGACCCATTGAAAACGCGCCGGGCGAAAGAAGACGACGGTCATTCCGAGAAAAGCCGAGAGATAGAAATACGGCAGCCCTGGGAGCGTGTGATGCTTGTCCGGCACGCCGCCGTAGAAATCATGCACCCAGCGTTCCTGCGCCATCGGCCGATCCGGCAGGCGGAAGCGGATGCGGGCGTTATTCCATGCTTCCTGGTAGCGTCCGAGCCACGCGATGTGCTCGGGATTGTAGTGGCTGTCCACCCACGCGATCATTTGCTCGCGGTCGCTTTGCTGGCCAGTCAGTCGCTGGCTCAGCTTGAGCATCCATGGCCGATGGGTCGCGGAATGCCGCTGCTTCAGGACGAGCGCCTCGAAATCGTAGGCGTAGGCGCTCCAGACATCGATCGCGAGGTGGAACTTTTGCAGCGGAATCAGCAGCGACTCGACCGGGCGGGCGGCAAGAGCTTCGCGACACAGATTCTTGAGCACCTTCGACTTCTTCTTTTTGACGCCAAGGTTCTTCTGCGCGCGGACGTAGTCCTCGACCACTTTCGTCACGTCCTTGTCCATTTGCACCAGGTTGCCGGGGTAGTCTGGGAAAATCCGCCGCGCTTCGTCGCGCAGAGGAAGAAGAAACGGCGCGATGTCCGGCTCACTCGATGAGTGGTCGGGAGCGAAGCGGAGGAGCGTGGCGTAAGTGAGCGAAGAGCCATCGCGCCCCGGCCCGAGACGGAACGCGAGAAGCACGACCCCAACCAGCACGGCGACGCCCAGCGCCAGCCGCAACCATTGTTTCCAAAAGGCGCGAACGATCAGGACGAGGCCGAATAGGCAAAACGTCTTGGCTTCGAGACGCGTCCCCATGACCAGAAAGATGCCAATCATGAAAGCCGCGAAAAGCATCCAGCCGGGGCGGCGGACGAAGAGCGTCCCGAGCAGCACGGCGAGCAGCGCAAAGAACAAATACTGCGCTTCCCCGAGCACGACATGCTCGTACCACACCACCATCGGACTGGCCGCAAAAAGCAGCGTGATCGGGATGATCGCGACCTTCCACCAGCGAAACCACAGCCGCACCAGAGCACCGACGAGCACCGTGGCAAGCAGCCCCATGGCATGCTGCACGACCGCGATGGTCATGAGCGCGGGCATCGGCAGCAGGCACGGGAGGCTGAACAGGTACGGCGTGAGATAGGAGCGCCGGTAGTGGACGTAAAAATCGTGCTTCTCGATCAGGTGATAAGTCGTCTCGAAGAAATCCGAACTGTCGTACTGAATGAACGCGTACGGCATCGACACCATGACGGCGACGCGCAGCGCCAGCCCCACGAGGAGCGCCGGCAGGCACCAGCGCAGAAGTTCGAGAAACGCCGGGTGGCGCAGAGCCGCCGCGCCACGCGCCCACCTGCCCGGACGCACCGGGATTTCCGCGGCGCCCTCACTCATAATTGCGCATGCGTAGAAGGAACTGCTGACGGTTGTAACGAACGATCGTGTCGAGGATGACCCCGCACGTCAGGCTCAGTGCCGAAAGCACCGCCAGCCCCGCCGCGAGAATGGCCAGCGGCACGCGATACACCCATTGATAGCGGAGGTAGTCGATGATCGGGAACGCCCCCACGCCGATCGAGAGCAACGCGATGCCCAGACTGACCGCGGAGAAAAAGAGCAGCGGCCGGAAATCCTTGAAGACCCACATGATTACCCGCAACACACGAAAGCCATCCTGCACCGTATTGAGCTTGGAGAACGAGCCCTCCGGCCGGCTGCGAAAATGCACGTCCACCGCATGCTGCACAAAGCCCTTGTCGATCGTTTGCAGCGCGATCTCCGTCTCGATCTCGAAGCCGCTCGCGAGCAGCGGAATGTTCCGATAGAACCGCTTGGTAAAAAGCCGGTAGCCGGAAAACAGGTCGTCGCACGGACTGCGAAAAACCGTCTCGATCGTCCCGGCGAGCAAATCGTTGGCCCAGGTGTGCAGCGTCTTGAACGCCGCCGGATCGTTGCTCACCCGCCGCCCGATCACCGTATCCCCACCGCGGTCCTCCAGCGTCGCGATCAGCTTCGGCGCTTCCTCGGCGGGATACGTGTCATCGCCATCCACCATGATCAGCCAGTCCGTATCCGCCTCGCGGAAGAGCGTCTGCACGGCATTCCCCTTGCCCTTGCGCGGCGCGCTCACGACGTCCGCCCCGGCCTCGCGGGCCAACTGCGCCGTTTCATCCGTGCTGGCATTATCGATCACCAGCACCCGCGCCTCCGGAAAGACCGCGCGGAAATCCCGCACCACCTTGCCAATCGTCAACGCCTCGTTGAAGCACGGCACGCCGATGGTCAGCGTCTTGGAAATGGTCGGGGCGGCCATGGGCGAGCGGTGATGATCGGATGAGGGTGCGGAGCGCGGATGCTGTGCTCTCCCCCGCCCGGAGGCAAGCGCGTCCGATCAACGCGCTTTCTCCGGCTTTGCGCTTCCCGGTTCGCCCCGCTATGAAAGCGGCTCTGCACACACGCCGGTGTGGTGAAATGGCAGACACAACGGACTTAAAATCCGTTTTCGCGAAAGCGGAGTGCGGGTTCGAGTCCCGCCACCGGTACTTTGCGGGTCGCCCGAAACCAATGTTTTCAGCCCCCCTTCCGCCGCCCGCGCCTTAGCCTGCAAACGGGAATGAATTGTCCGCGAACGATACGAAAAGACACGAAAGGAAGGAGTTGCGGGGACGGCCGCCTTCCCCCGTTGCATAAGTCGCCCAAGTGCCGGGTCCCCTTTTCTTTCGCGCCTTTTCGGGGGTTTCGTGGACCCCATCGCCGGAGCTAGGATTAGCGGTCGGGCGGGGGCAGGTACGAGCCGACGATCTTCGTCCAGAGTTCGTAGCCTTTCGCATTCATGTGGAGTTGATCGGCGACAAAAATATCCGGGATCGGCAGACCGTCGGGGCCCAGCATCCGGGGGAAGACGTTGATGAATTTCAAGTCCGGCCTTTTCCCGATGTAACCCTCAATCAGCGCGTTCGCCGCCTTCACCTTTTCGACCTGCGCCCAGCGCTTCGGATTCCCCGCGATCGAGATGTAGGCGATCGGCGTGTCCGGCAATTTGGCGCGCACTTTTTCCACGAAGGCCTGAAACGCGGCGAAAATCTCCTCGGGGGTCTTGCCGAAATTGATGTCGTTGCCGCCCGCATAGACGACGATCATCCGCGGCGCGTAGGGAATGACGATGCGGTCGGCGAAATGGACGCTGTCGCCGAGTTGTGAGCCGCCGAAGCCGCGATTGAGGACGCGATGATTCGGGAAGTCCTGTTGCAGCGTGGTCCATCTCTTGATGCTGGAACTGCCGATGAAGACGATGGCGCCCGTCTCCGGCGGGTTGGCGCGATCCTTCTCCTCGAAGGCGGCGATTTCCTTTTCCCACTTGGCGTAGGAAGGCGGCACCTCCTCTGCGGCCAGTCGGAAAGCGCCGGACAGGATGAGCGTGAGAACAAGCAGGAACTGGGTCATCGGGGAACTCATGCGCGCAGAATGGCGAACGGAAGCTCGCGTGGCAATGGGGCGGAAAATCCGAACGAACCGCGGGCGGCGGCGGCGCGAGGGGTCAGGAGATCTTCTGCGTGCCCTTTGGGCCGACCGTGGGCGGAGGAACCGCGATGGGCTTCGGAACCGCGGACAATTTCACCGTCGGCTGGGCGGGCAGCTTCATCGAGGGCGCCGGACGCGGGGCGAGGCGGGTCGTCGCCGCATCGGGCAACGCTGCGGCCCCCCCGCTCGTGGGAGAGATCGGCGGCCGGGCCATCGAGCGGATGCCGCTGCCGAGCCCGGTCGGGGCTTTGGCCGGAATCCCATTGGGCGGGACGCCGGGGGTGGCGGGCGTGGCGCTGACCGGCCTGGAAACCAGGGTGGCAGCCAGTGCGGGAGCCTTGGGCAAGGGGGCGAAGGGCTTCGCAGGCTGGCCGGGCGCCAACGGCGCTTTCACCGGGAAGGGCTTGAGACCGGGCGGCTTTGGCGGGGCCGCAGGGACGGACGGGGCCGACGGGAGCCGGGGAGGTTCGGGAGGCGGGGTGGTTTCAGCCACCGGCGCGACGGTTTCGCTTTCCAACTCGGGCTCGGGAGCAATCTCTGGAGTCTCTGCCGCGACGGGCCGCGCCGCGGGCTTCGGCACTTCGACGCGGACTTCCTCATCAATCTTGGGCGCCTGAGCGGCGAGCGTCGCCGCCGCGGCCTTGGGCGCGAGCGCAGTCTCCTCGACACCGGCTTTCGCGTGGATGTCGGTGATTTCACGCTGGAGGCCATCATAGGCGAGCTGCAGGTTCACGCGGTCGCGCTTCAGCACCGCGAGATCAGCCTTCAGCCGGGCGATTTCCTCGTCCTGTTTGAGCCGCTCTTCCTTCAGCGTCTCGCGCGCCACCACCACTTTGTCGAACTCCTCCTTGGTCACCGCCAGGGCCACATCGCCTTTCTCCAGCGGACGCGCCTGGCGCAGGGATTGGGCTTCCTCGCGCAAGGCTTCCACGGTGGCCTTGAGTTCCACGTTCTCCTTGCGCACTGCGTTGATCTCGCTCCGGGTGGGAAAATTCTCCGCCTCCTCGTCGGCCGCGACCGCCTCGGGGCTGAACTGCGCCTCGACCGTGCCGAAGGTCACCGTGCAGGCCTCATTCAGATGAAAGTCGGCGATCTTCTGGCCGTTGACGAAAGTGCCATTCGACGAACCGCGGTCGTGCAACCGGTAGTGGCCGTGCTCGCTGATCAGTTCCGCATGGAAACCGGAGACGGTGCGGTCGATGATCTGGATGGTATTGAACGGCAGGCGTCCAATGGTCAGACGGGCGCCGGTCAGGGCGATGACGGTGGGTTCATCCTTTTCAGGGAAGGTAAGACGGAGGCTGGCCATGCTGATGGGGGCTTGTTTTGGAGGTGATTGGGAGGATAAGTCGCGCTCCTCTCGCCAGAGTGCAACCCGGTTTCTTGCGCAAATTGATGGAAAATACGCGGCGCGCCACCATTCAACGCTCCTGCGCGGTGTAACGCCGCAGCCACCGGGCGAACCGGGCCTGCATTTCGCTCCACAGCGCCGAGGAGCGCTGACTGCGAAAGCGCACCCGCGCCATTTCTCCGGGGGCCAGCGGCGCGCCTGCCGCGAGGCGGACGATCGCGGTGAAATACGGATCGGCGAGTTCATAGGCCGGAGCCTGGCGGGAATCGCCGGGCGCGGCTTCCTCGGCCCGGCGCATGGCGAGCGGACCGCCGGCGAGGGCGGTCAGCGCCGGGTGCACCGGGTCGCGGGTGGCGCGGGCCTCGACGCGCGCGAGTTGCCCGGAAAGCGCCGTCCCCCGCCCCGCGATGCGAACGCTGAGCGGCTGATCGAGCGAGACGCGGAAGTGCGGCTCATCACGTTCGCTCACCGCGACCTTCACCTCGCGTTCGGCGGCCTGGCCGAAGCGCAGCACTTCCTCGCCCGATCGGAAAAAGACGCCGTCGAGCTGGCCGAGCCGGCGATTGGTGACCTGGCCGGCAAACGGCGCGCGAATTTGCAGCGTGCCGAGATATTTTTCGCGCTCGACGATTTCCTTGCGCAGCGCCTCGCTCTTCGTCTGCTCGGATTGGAAAGCAGCCACATCGTCGCGCGTGTAAGCGAGCCGCGCCCGCAGCTCCTGCTGCTCGAGCGCCAGCCGGCGGCCCGCCAGTTCGGCGGCGGCTTCGTCGTTCCCGAGTTCGAGGAGCAACTGTCCCGCCGCGACGGTTTCGCCATCCTGCACGAGTTCGCGCAGCACGAAGCCGGGACACTCCGCGCGCAGGACCTGCGTCTCGGCCAATTCGACCACGCCGTCGCCCGTCACCGAGCGATGCCACGGCACGAAAATCACCGCAGCCACCACCGCGGCCAGCCCGCCCGTCCGCAGCAGCAGCGCACTCCATCTTCCCGTCCCCGCCCGGATCGCCGCGATCAGCGACGAAACAAAGCGCCCGAGCGGCAGCGCCACCCACATCGCCCCCGCGATCACCGCGAGCAACAACCCGCCGCCCCGCAACGCGACGCTCGCGCCCACCAGCAAACCGGCCATGACCAGCAATTGCCACAGCCACGCCGCCCCGCCGTAAAGCGTCACGATCCACTCCTCGCGGGTCGCGGGCGGGAGGGAACGTGCGGACTTTCCGCCGAGCAGCAGCCAGGCGAGGGCGCGCTGCATCCAATTGCGCCCGCGAGTCGCGAGATTCGGCACGCCCAGCAAATCGCTGAGGATGAAATATCCGTCGAAGCGCATCAGCGGATTGGCGTTGAAGAAGAGGGTCAACACCGTGCCGGTGACGACCGCATCGTGCGCCAGGGTGTGCAGCGCGCCGGGCGCGGTCCGCGCCCAGACCACGGCGGCAATCGCCGCGAGGAAGAACTCGATGTAGAGACCCGCCGCCGCGACCATCATCCGCCGCCAGCGCGAAGCGAGACCGAGGCTCGCCGTGGCATCGACGTAACCCATCGGCACGAAGAGCACGAAGATGATGCCCGCCTCGCGCACCGCGGCCCCGAAGCGTTTGCAGAAAAGACCGTGGCCAAATTCGTGCGCCACCTTCAACCCGGCCCACGCGACGAAAAGCCAGAGCCAGTTGTCGCGCGCGAAAAAGCCGTCGGCATCCGCGGCGAAGCGCCGCCAATCCATGCCGACATGCGTCGCGCCGACCAGCACGACCAGGAGCCAGACGAGGAATCCCCCCCAGCCCAGCGCCGACCGCAGCCCCGGCTCGCAACGGGAGAAAAAACGATCCGGGCGAAAAAGCGGCAGCTTGAAGACCAGCGGATTGAGCCAGGTCGCGGCGGTGCGCCAGGCCTGCTCGCGATGCTCGCGGTCGCTCGGGCCACCGCGGGCGCTCTCGATCGCGAGCAAGTGCTGGTCTTTCAACCATCTCAGCATCTGCAAGGCTTCGCCTTCGGTGAAGGCCTCGCCGCCTTCACGCGCGAGTTGGGCGAGAAGGCCGGCGACCGGACGGGTGCCATCGAGCGCGCGAATGAAGCGGTACTCGGCGAGGCCCACGCGGTGAAAGCGCGAGGCCGCGGGGTCTTCGATCACACACACCCGGCGACCGCCCTGCTCCTGGATGGAAAAGCGCAGCCCCTCGCGCAGCCGTGGGCGGAGGGCCTCGGCTTCGCGGACGGAGAAATCTTCCGCACCTTGCGCCATCACCAGAAAAGTGCGGTCACGAGCCAGTCCCAGAACCGATGTCCCACGATCCAGATCAGCGGACGGCGATCACTCTCAATGCTCGCGCGTCCGCGCATGCCGGGGCGCAGTTCCGCGACCCGATCCGCCGCGATGTCGGCCTCGACGATGAAGACGTTGCGCCCATCGCGCTGTTCACTCTGCGGATGCACCCGGCGCAGCGTGCTTTCCCAACGCCCGCCGCCAAAGGCTTCGAGCCGCACCCGCACCTGCTGGCCCGTGCGCACGCGGCTGATCTCGCGGTCCGGCACATCGATCTCGACGATCATCGCGTCGAGCGGCGCGACTTCCCACAGCACCTGCCCGCGCGGCACCGGCTGCCCTTCCGTACGGCGCAGATCGCCGGAGACGACCACGCCGGCCAGTGGCGCCTTCACTTCCAGCAGCGCGAGTTTGCGACGCACGAGTTCGAGTTCCTGGCCCACGCTCTGCGCCTCGAAGGTGGCCATCTGCGCGGCGGCAAAATCGGCGCCTTCGCTTTTCTCGCTGCCGCTCATCGCGCGGTCGCGCTGCTTGAGCGCGCGTTCGCGACCCGCCGTCAGTTCCGCTTCCTTGAGCTTGAGTTCGCGATTGTCGAGTTCGCCGAGCGGATCACCCGCCCGCACCGCGTCGCCGGGGCGGACGAAGCTTTTGCGGAGCTGGCCGTCGAACGGGGCGGCGATGACCTGCTTGACCGTGGGAGCGATGCGGCAATCCGCGCCGATGCGATAGTGAAACGGCCACGCGAGCAGCACGGCGAGCGCACCGGCTCCCGCGAGCACGGCGCGGCGGCGGTTCGCGGTCGCGCGGTCCCAGAGCCGCTGCACGGCGAAGATCGCGGGATTCGGACGTGCCCGATCGAGCAGCTCGAAGAGCACTGGCAAGAAGGGCGCGGCGGCTTCCGCCACGGGCGCAGCGGCGGGATCGGGCGGGACGCTCCACTCCAGGAGAACCGCCCCGCGATTCCGCGGCAGGGGGAGCGTGAGCAAGCGCGCGGCGGCGGTTTGTTCGCGCAGAATCTCGTGCGCCGCCGTGGCGTCGGTCCGCGGGCTGGCCGGCGTAAAATCGAGCGGCTGCCCGGTGGTGAGCGCCTCGCGCATGGCTGCTTCGAAAGGCTGATGGCGGGCGCTCTTCGAATCGATGCGCGCCGCGCCGGAAATCGCCGTGATCCGCACCGTCCCCCGGCGGCGCAGGCCGAGATAGGCGCGGGCGCAGCCGAGATCGGCGCACAACGCCTCGAGCGCGAGCCGGCAGGCTTGATCGAAATCGAGTTCGACGCCCACCCGGCGGAAAAGGTCGAGCAGGCCGGAAGTCCGTTCGAGCACGCCGTGCAATTCGGCCACGGCGACCCGTTGCGTGCGGTAGAGCAAGTAGCCCGCGAACGCTTGCAGGAGCACGACAAAAGCCTGCAAATCGCGGGCCTGGACGACGACCAATTGGGCCAGCAACCAGCCGAACAATCGCCCTTCGCGCCAGATCGGCACGGCCAGCGTGTAGCCGTCCGCACCGAGCGCCACCGCCGGCAGGACCATGGCCTTCGCCGGATCGAGCGCCTCGCACAATTTGCCCAAACCGGAAGCCGCCGCTCCCACGACTATCTCCCTCGCCCCGACCGGCACCAGGCCCACCGTCCGCGCGGAGAGTAACACGCGTAACAATTGCAACAGCGGCTCGATCGCCCCGGCCTCCGCCTGCGCCGCGAGTTGCGCCTGGAGCCGCTGGGCGTCGGGCGCGGTCCCGGCCAGCTCCGAGGACGGAGCGTCGGAGCGCAGGGCGACGGGAGAGGAAGGCGGTGTCATGGATCAGCGGAGGCGCGTTGTTGGTAGCACGCACCGGACCAAAGACAAAGGCCCGAGCCATTCGCGGAATCACGTAGGCAAACCAAATCTTGCCCAAAAACGAAACAGGCGTAACACTTTTTGGGCACTAAGCCTGCTGCACTCCGGTGGTCTGAATCACTCGATGTCATGGAAAATTTGCCCACAATACTAATCGCCGAAGACGATGAACGAACGCGCATCCTGCTCCAGGCGATGCTGGAGGCGATGGGCTATAGCATTGCCGGACAGGCCAGCGACGGACGCGAGGCGGTGGAAAAAACCTTTGCCCTCAAGCCCGGCGTCCTCCTGCTCGACATCGGCATGCCGGTGCTCGACGGGCTCGAAGTCGCGCGCCTCATCCTGGAGCGACAGTTGGTCCCCATCGTCGTGCTGACTGGGCTCGCGGATGAGGAAACGCTCGAACAAGCGCGCCGCATCGGCGTCCAGGCCTTCCTGCTCAAGCCGCTGGCCAGCAAGGAGCAGTTGCGCTCCGCGATCGCCATCGCCACCACCCTCTGCGAGCGGCAGCGCGCCGATCAGGCCCGTATCGCCACTCTTTCGAACGCCCTGCAGACGACCCGCGCACTGACCACCCCGCGGTCGCTCACGGCCTACGGCCTCACCGGTCGGGAGACGGAAGTGCTGCATCTGCTCGCCGAAGGACAGTCGAACGCCCTCATCGGCCAGGAACTCGAACTTTCGCCGCGCACCGTGGAAAAACATGTGGAGCACATCCTCCAGAAACTCGGCGTCAGGTCCCGCGCCGCGGCCACCCGGCTGGTTTCCGACGCTCCCCGCCGCCGCGCGAAAAAATCCTGACCGCGGATTTCCGCCGCGAATCATTCGTGGAGTTCCGCGGGGGCGCAGGGAGACGGAACGCAGCGGACGCGCTGGCAAAATTTCACGCCATACCGCCGCCGCCGCGCCGAACACCTCCTCGACGGTGCGTCCGATCATCGGGCAAACTGGTAGCGCTGCCCGGCTTCGATATACGCGATGAGCGTCGGCAGGTTATCGCCGATCGCCGGCAGCCGCTCCCCGGTCTGGACCGATGCCTTGGCGATCAACCGCGATGTCGCCGAGCGGCAGGGGAATGGGATGAAGGCATGGCGGCAGAGACGCAGAAACGCGCATGTAGCGCAAAAGCGCCCGGCTGGCGACCGCGCCGCGCGGCTGGCGGACCGGATCGACTGATGCCGCCGTTTTACCCTCCAGAGGCCACCCCGTCACTCGGCAGGAACTCCGCGCCATACTTGACCGCTCCGAGCTGGATCGGATTGGCCAGATCGAGGCCCCCGAGAAGCGGCGCAGCGTGGTCCGCGAAACCGGCGTCGGTGCTTTGCGAGAGGAAGTGGCCGGGGTTGACCGCCGTCGGCGCGTAACAGGTCCGCAGGTTATTGCTCGCACCCGCGCCAAACGCGTAGTGCGCACTCACCTGGGTGATTCGCACGTCGCTCGGCGCATCGCGCATCGCCGCTCCGCCGAAGTTGGCCAGCCAGTTGCCGCCGGCATCGGCGAGCACCGTCTGCGAGCCGATGCGTACGCCATTCGAATTGTAGATTTCGATGACCAGCGTCGCGCCCGGATCAGCTTCCCCGGAATAGATCGGGGCGAGCGGCAGAAGCGCCGGGCTCGAAGGATCGATGGACCGAACCCGCGGTGCCTGCCACGGCCCCGTCAGCCTGGGAGTGATCTCGTCACCCGAGAAGTTATTGAAGTCGTCGAACGCGAAGTCGAAGACGGCAGGCGGCGGCGCCAGGACCACCCGCGGGGCGGGCGGCGCGAGCGGCGGCACGATGACCGGCGGCGTATCGACGATGTCTGCGGTGCCGGTGGCCGACAAGTTCTTCGCCGAACCGCTGGTCACCGTCGCCGTCAGGGTGAAGCTCTCGGCTTCCTCCGCGAGGTTATCGGCGGCAATCGGCGTCCGCACGAGGACACTCGTCTGGCCGGGCGCGAAGGTCGCGCTTGTCGCCGGCCCCCAGGTCACGCCGCCGTCGGTCGAGACTTCAAGGCCAGGACCAAAGTCCAGACCCGTCGCGCTGCCCTGCACCAACACCAGATCCACGACGTTCGGAGTGGTGGCCGGATTGCTCAGGCTCACGGTGAACACGGCGTACGGATCGACCCCTTCGGTCACCGTCACCTCGGAAACGCTCAACACCGGGCGGTCATCGTCGGTCCCTCCCGGACCCGTGCCGTCATCGAGGATCGTGCCCGCACCCGTTCCGTCGGCGATCGTGGCATTGACCGGCGCACTCAGCGTCACCCTGAAGTTCTCGCTGCCTTCAGAAATCGTGTCGTTGAGAATCGGCACCGTGATCGTCTGGCTGGTCACGCCCGCGGCGAAACTCAGCATCCCCGTGCCCGCCGTGTAGTCTCCGGCGTCCGCCGTCCCGTTCGTCATCGCGTAATTCACGGTAATCGGCAATCCGCTCACCGCATCCAGCGTCACCGTGAACGTGATCGTCCCCGCCGCTTCATTGACCGTCACATCATCGATGCTCAGGGCCGGCGACGCGTCGTCGTCAGTGATCGTTCCGAGACCAGTGTCCGTGATCGAACTCACCGTGCCGCTCACCACACTCGCCACGCGGAGCGTGAAGGTTTCGTCATTCTCGTCGAGGACGTCCGCCGTCGAATCGATCCGCACCAGGATCCCCGTGCTGCCGGTCGGAATCGTCACTTGCGTGCCGCCCGCTGCCGGAATCCAACTGCCGCCACCATCGATGGAATACTCGAAGTTTGTCGCCTCGACATCGACGCCGCTCGTCGCGGTCCCGCTCGCAGTGGCCAGATCGAGCACGATCGGGGTGCTCGAAGGATTCGACAACGTCACCGCGAAAACCAGCGGCGCGCCTTCCGTGGACGTGGCATCGCCGATGGTCACCGTGGGCGCTCCATCGTTATCCACGATCGTCCCCAGCCCAGTCGCATCCGCGATCGTCGCGTTCGTCGCGTTGCTCAGGTTCACGTTGAACGTCTCGTCCAGTTCATCCAGCAGATCTTCGCTGATTGAGACGGTGATCGTCTGGCTGGTCTCCCCGGCCGCAAAGGTCACGGTTCCGCTTCCCGCCGTATAGTCCGCGGCTCCGGCCGTCCCATTGGTCATCGCGTAATCCACCGTGATCGGCAGCCCGCTCGCCCCGTCCAGCGTCACCGTGAACGTCGCCGTGCCCGCGGCCTCGTTCACCGTCACATCATCAATGCTCAACGCCGGGGGCGCATCATTATCGGTGATCGTGGCCGTGCCCGTGGCACTCGCGTTCACCGTCGTGCCACTGATCCGCGTTGCGGTCAGCGTGAATGGTTCCGCATTCTCGTCCAGCAGATCGTTGGTGATCGGCGTCCGCACCTGCACGGTGGTTGTTCCCGCAGCCAAGGTCGCGCTTGTCGCGTCCACCCAGATCGTCCCGTTGAAGACCTCCAGGTTGCCCACGCCGCTCGTCCCGTAATCCGTCCCCGCACCGCTTGCGCTGCCGTTGGCCAGAGCCAGGCCCACCGTCACCGGGGTCGTGCTCGCATTGCTCAGCGTCACATTGAATACCGCGTAGCCATCCGTGCCTTCGGTCACCGTCACGTCATTCACCGCCAGCGTCGGCGTGTCGTTGTCCCCTCCGCCCGCGCCGGTGCCGTCATCGCGGATCGTGCCGATGCCCGTCGAATCCGTAATGATCGCATTGACCGCGCCGCTCAGCGTCACGGTAAAGCTTTCGCTGTTCTCGAAGATCGCGTCGTTCGTGATCGGCAGCGTGATCGTCTGGCCGATCACCGTCGGCGAGAACGTCAACGTTCCCGTGCCACCCGCGTAGTCGGTTCCCGCTGTCGCGGTGCCATCGCTCGTCGCGTAATTGACCGTCACCGTCTGGCCGCTCGCCGCACTCAGGTTGACGGTGAAGGTGATCGTTCCCGCCGCTTCGTTCACGATCACGTCGTCGATCGTCAGCGTCGGCGTCGGGTCGTTGTCATTGATCGTCGCCGTGCCCGTCGCACTGGTATTGACCGTCACGCCCCAGGTCACAGTCGCGGTGAGTGTGAAGTTTTCGGTCGGCTCGTCGAGCGGATCGTTTTGAATCGGCGTCCGCACCAGCACGCCATCCGTGCCCGGGGCGATCGTCGCGATATTCGCCGACACCCAAGTCGATCCGTTATCCGTCGAGACTTCCAAGCCCGACCCGTAATCCACGCCGCCGCCCAGCGCCGTCCCATCGGAGAGCGTGAGGAGCACATCCACCGAAGTCGTCGAGCGATTCGAGAGGTTGACGGCAAACACCGCAAACGAGTCCACACCCTCGGTCACCGTCACATTCGAAACCGTCAGGTTCGGCGTGTCATTGTCGGTCCCGCCGGGCCCGGTTCCATCGTCGAGAACGGTGCCCACACCCGTGCCGTCGGCGATCGTGGCATTGACCGCGCCACTCAACGTCACGGTGAAATTTTCGCTGACTTCAAATGTCGTATCGTTCGTGATCGCGACCGTCACGGTCTGGCTCGTGACGCCCGCCGCGAAGGTCAGCGCCCCAGCGTTGCTCGCGAAGTCCGCTCCGCTCGTCGCCGTGCCGCTGCCGGTCGCAAAGTTCACCGTCACCGTCTGTCCGCTCGGCGCGGCGAGGCTCACCGTGAAAGTGGCCGTGCCCGCGGCTTCGTTCACGGTCACGTCGTTGACCGAAAGCGCCGGTGCGGCGTCGTTATCGGTGATCGTTGCCGTGCCCGTCGCGGAAGCATTGGAGGTCGTGCCGGAGGTGACCGCGGCCGTGAGCGTCAAGGTCTCCGCCGCTTCATCCAGCGCGTCGTCGCTGACCGGCGTGCGCACCAGCACGCTCGTGGCGCCGGCCGCGATGGTTGCCGTGGTCGCATTCGTCCACACCCCGCCAACAAAGACCTCCAGATTGCCCACGCCGCTCGTGCCGAAGTCCGTTCCGCCGCCGATGGCCGTGCCATTCGCCAGCGCGAGGCTCACGCTGACCGGCGTGGAAGAAGGATTCGAGAGCGCCACCTGGAAGACCGCAAACGGATCCGTGCCCTCCGTCACCGCGACATTCGAGACACTCAGCGCCGGCGTGTCGTTGTCCGAACCGCCGGGACCGGAACCGTTGTCGAGGATCGTGCCCACGCCATTCGCATCGGCGATCGCCGCATTGACCGCACCGCTCAGCGTGACCGTGAAAGCCTCGCTGTTCTCAAAGGTCGTGTCGTTGAGGATGGAAACGGTCACCGTCTGGCTGGTCACGCCAGGCGTGAAGGTCAGCGCGCCGCTCACCGCAGTGAAGTCCGCGCCCGTCGTCGCCGTCCCGCTGTTCGTGGTGAAATTGACATCGACCGTCTGCCCGCTCGGCGCGCTCAGCGTCACCGTGAAGATCGCCGTGCCCGCGGATTCGTTGACCGTCACATCATTGATCGACAACGTCGGCGCGCCATCGTCATCGGCGATCGTCGCCGTGCCCGTGGCGCTGGCATTGGTCGTCGGGCCGCTCGGCACCGTTGCCGTCAGCGCGAAATCTTCGATCGCTTCCGAAAGAGCATCGTTATTGATCGGCGTCCGCACGAGCACACTCGTGGTCCCGGCGGCCATCGTCGCGCTCGGCGCATCGATCCACACACCACCGACGAACACCTGGAGATTTCCCGCCGCTACCGCCGCGCCGAAATCGGTGCCGCCGCCGAGCGCCGTTCCATCCGCCAGCGAGAGCGCCAGCGTGACATCGGTGGTGGACGCATTGGAAAGGCTGACGGTGAAGACGGCGAAGCCATCCGTGCCCTCAGTCACATTCACATCATCGACCGCCAGCGTCGGCGTATCGTTGTCCGTGCCGCCGGTGCCGGTGCCGTCGTCCTTGATCGTGCCGAGGCCCGTGGCGTCCGCGATCGCCGCGTTCGTGGGCGCACTGAGCGTGACCGTGAACGCCTCGCTGTTTTCGAAGATCGCGTCGTTCAGGATCGACACACTCACGACTTGCGTGACCACGCCGGGCGCGAAATTCAGCGTGCCGCTGCCGGTCAGGTAATCGAGCCCCGCCGTCGCGGTGCCGCCATTTGTCGCGTAGTTCACACTCACCACCTGGCCGCTCGGCGCGCTCAGCGTCACCGTGAAGGTCGCGGTGCCGGTGGCTTCGTTGACCGTCACGTCGTCGATCACAAACGTCGGCGTCGCGTCGTCATCAAGAATCGTCGCCGTGCCCGTGGCGGAAACATTCGTGGTCGTGCCGGAAGCGCGCGTCGCCGTGAGCGTGAACGTTTCCGCGGCTTCATCCAGCGCGTCGTTGGTAATCGGGGTGCGCACCTGCACGCTCAGCGTTCCCGCCGGGATCGTCGCGCTCGTCGCGTCCGTCCAGACTCCGCCCACGAAGACCTCCAGGTTACCGGCTCCCGCCGTTCCGTAGTCGCTCCCTGCGCCCGTCGCCGAGACATTGGCCAGCGCCAGATTGAAGGTCGTCGCCGTCGCGCTCGCATTGCTCAGACTCACGGTGAACACCGCGAAGTTATCCGTTCCTTCGGTCACCGTCGTCCCGCTCACGTTCACTGTCGGCGTGTCATTGTCCGTGCCGCCCGCCCCGGTGCCGTCGTCCCTGATCGTGCCAATGCCGAGATTGTCCGCGATCGTGGCATTGGTCGGCGCACTGAGCGCGACGTTGAACGCTTCGCTGTTCTCAAAAATCGTGTCGTTGAGGATGGCGACCGTGAACGTGCGGCTCGTCTCACCAGCCGCGAAAGTGACGATCCCACCGGTCGGCGTGTAGTCGGCACCCGTCGCGGTGCCGTCGCTCGTCGCGTAGTTCACCGTCACCGTCTGCCCACTCGGCGCGCTCAAGCTCACCGTGAAGGTCGCCGTCCCGGCGGCCTCGTTCACCGTCACGTCATTGATGGAAAGCGACGGCGTCAGGTCGTTGTCCGCGATGGTGGCCGTGCCCGTCGCCGTGGCATTCGTCGTCGTCCCGGCGCTGCGCGTGGCCGTCAAAGTGAAGGTCTCCGCCGCTTCGTCCAGCGCGTCATTGGTAATCGGCGTGCGCACGAAAACGCTCGATGTCCCCGCCGCAATGGTCGCCGCAGTCGCGGGCGTCCAACTGATGCCATCGGTGGAAACTTCGAGCCCTGCGCCAAAGTCAACGCCAGCACCCGCTGCGGTCACTCCCGCCAGGGCCAGATTCACGCTCACGGGTGTCGTCGAGAGGTTCGACAGCCCGACCGTGAAGATCGCATACGCCTCAGTGCCTTCCGTGACCGCCACATTCGAAACCGTCAATGTCGGCGTGTCGTTATCCGTGCCGCCGGAACCGGTCCCGTTGTCGAGGATCGTGCCCAGGCCGGTGCCGTCGGCGATCGTCGCATTCACCGCGCCGCTCAGGTTCACATTCAACGCTTCGCTATTCTCAAAGAGCGCATCGTTGGCAATCGATACCGTGATGATCTGGCTGGTCACGCCGGGCGCGAAATTCAACGTCCCGCTCGCGCTCGTGAAATCGACGCCCGTCGTCGCCGTGCCCGAGGCCGTCGCGTAATTGACGCTGATCGCCTGACCGCTCGGCGCGCTCAGACTGACGGTAAAGGTCATCGTGCCCGCGCCTTCATTGACCGTCACATCGTTGATCAAGAGCGTCGGCGCGCCATCATCATCGACGATCGTGCCCGTGCCGGTCGCGCCCGGATTGCCCGTCGTGCCGGCCGTCCGCGTGGCCATGAGCGTGAAGTCTTCGATCGCTTCGGAAAGCGCGTCATTGGTGATCGGCGTGCGCACCAGCACGCTGGTCGTCCCAGCCGCGATCGTCGCCGTCGTCGCGTCCGTCCAAACTCCGCCGACAAAGACCTCCAAATTCCCCACCCCGCCCGTGCCATAGTCCGTCCCGCTGCCGCTCGCCGAGCCATTGGCCAGCGCCAGCGCCACAGTCACATCCGTCGTCGATGGATTCGAGAGGCTCACCGTAAAAACCGCATGTGGGTCCGCGCCTTCGGTCACCGTCGGACTGCTCACGGCGAGGCTCGGCGTATCGTTGTCGGTGCCGCCACCGCCGGTCCCGTTGTCGAGGATCGTGCCCAGACCGGTGGCGTCCGCGATCGTCGCATTGACCGCCGTGGCCAGGACGACATTGAAAGTTTCGCTGCCCTCAAACACCGCGTCATTCAGGATCGAGACGCTGACCGTCTGCGTCAGTGCGCCGGGCGCGAAGGTCAAAGTCCCGGTGGTGCTGGAATAATCCGCCCCGGCCGTGGCCGTGGAATTGGCGGTCGAATAATTCACCGTGACCGTCTGGCCGCCCGGCGCGTTCAGCGTCACCGTGAAGGTGGCGGTGCCGGCACCTTCGTTGATCGTCACATCGTTGATCACGAGATTCGGCGCGGGATCGGCATCATCAATCGTCGCCGTCCCCGTGGCGGAAAGGTTGACCGTCGTGCCCGCCGTGCGCGTCGCCGTGAGCGTGAGCGTTTCGGAAGCTTCGTTCAGCGCATCGTCGGTGATCGGCGTGCGCACGAGCACACTCGTCTCGCCCGCCGGAATCGTGGCACTCGTCGCCTCCACCCACACCCCGCCGACGAAGACCTGGAGATTACCGGCCCCGCTCGTGCCGTAATCCGTGCCCGCGCCCACCGCAGTCCCATTCGCCAGCGCCAGATTCACGGTCACCGGCGTGGTCGAAGGATTGGAAAGACTGACCGTGAATATTGCGTAAGGATCAGTCCCTTCCGTCACGGTGATATTCGGAACGCTCAGACTCGGCGTGTCGTTGTCCGTCCCACCGCCGCCCGTGCCGTCATCGAGGATCGTTCCGATGCCGGTCGCGTCCGTGATCACCGCATTCGTCGCGTTGCTCAGCACGACGTTGAAGCTTTCGCTCTGCTCGAAGACCGCGTCGTTCGTGATCGCCAGCGTGATCGTCTGGCTCGTCACTCCCGGTCCGAAACTCAGCGTGCCACTCAGCGCGTTCGTCCCCGCCGCAAAGTCCGTTCCGCTCGTCGCCGTCCCGCTCGCCGCCGCGTAGTCCACCGTGACCGGCAGCGCGCTCGGCGCATCCAGGATCACCGTGAACGTGATCGTT
>Ga0105047_10000838_pt1 | contig 53895 bp, 40 predicted proteins | sample MAT04_FD_78384 | JGI IMG/M metagenome (GOLD analysis project Ga0105047, IMG submission 78384) | Freshwater microbial communities from Lake Fryxell liftoff mats and glacier meltwater in Antarctica - MAT-04 (megahit assembly) | ecosystem: Environmental > Aquatic > Freshwater > Ice > Liftoff... | reverse complement strand
CGCCGGAATCGGCAGGGTCCACGCGCATTGTTCCTGGGAGTCGCGGCCGGTATATTCGCTACAAAGCGGCAGGTTCGAACCGGCCGTGCGGAGACAACACGTGGCCGAAGTCAAGCTGTCCGGGGTCGGCAAGGCCTACGGTGATGTCAAGATCCTCAAGGGCATCGACCTCGAGATCCACGACGGCGAGTTCATGGTCTTCGTGGGCCCCAGTGGCTGCGGCAAGAGCACGCTGCTGCGCATCATCGCCGGGCTGGAAGAGATCACCGAGGGCACGCTTTCCATCGGCGGCCGCGTCGTCAACGACGTACCGCCGGCCGAGCGCGGCATCAGCATGGTGTTCCAGAGCTACGCGCTCTACCCGCACATGAACCTGTTCGACAACATGGCCTTCGGGCTCAAGCTGGCGAAGGTGCCGCAGGCCGAAATCGAGAGCGCCGTGAACGCCGCGGCCAAGACCCTGCACATCGACCACCTGCTGCAGCGCAAGCCCAAGGACCTGTCGGGCGGCCAGCGCCAGCGGGTGGCCATCGGCCGCGCCATCGTACGCAAGCCCGAGGTCTTCCTCTTCGACGAGCCGCTGTCGAACCTGGACACGGCGCTGCGCGTGAAGATGCGCTACGAGTTCGCCAAGCTGCACGAGCAGTTCAAGACGACGATGGTCTACGTCACGCACGACCAGGTGGAGGCCATGACGCTGGCCGACCGCATCGTCGTGCTGCAGGCCGGCGTCATCGAGCAGGTGGGTGCGCCGATGGAACTCTACGAACACCCGTGCAACGTCTTCGTCGCCAGCTTCATCGGCAGCCCGGGCATGAACTTCCTGACCGCCACCGTGCTGGAAGCTGCCGCCGGCGGTGCGAGCGTGAAGCTGGGCGGCGGCGAAGTCATCCGCTGCGCCGTCGACGCCAGCGGCGCGAAGCCCGGCGACACCGTGCAACTGGGCGTGCGCCCCGAGCACCTGCGTGCCGGCGTGCCCGACAACGCGCTGCAGACGCAGGTGACCTTCGTCGAGAGCCTGGGCAGCATGACCTACGCCTACTGCAGCAACCCCGGCATCGACGACGTGATCACCTGCGCGGTCGAGGGCGACCGGCCCATCGCCATCGGCGCCAGCCTGCCGCTGTCGGTGCCGGTGGCCAAGGCCTACCTGTTCGACGGCACGGGCCGCGCCTTCCCGCGCCTGGCCGCGCAGCCCCAGGCCCATGCGGCTTGACCGCCGGGCAGCGCGTGCGGCGCTGCTGGCCTGCGGTCTTGCCGGCCTGAGCCTGGCGGCGGCGGCGCAGAGCCCGCTGCGCCTGCTGGTCTGGATCAATGGCGACAAGGGTTACAACGGCCTGCAGAAGGTGGGCGACGAATTCACGCGCCAGACCGGCGTGCAGGTGGTCGTGCAGCACCCCGAGGGCGCGCCCGACAAGTTCACCGCCGCCGCCGCCGCGGGCAAGGGCCCGGACATCTTCTGCTGGCCGCACGACCGCGCCGGTGAATGGGCCAAGAGTGGTCTCGTCGTGCCGGTGAAGCCGCCGCGGCGTGTGCGCGAAGAGATCGAGGAGTCTGCCTGGAAGGCCTTCACCTACAAGGGCCAGGTCTGGGGCTACCCGATCAGCATCGAAGCCATCGGGCTCATCTACAACCGGGCCCTGGTGGCCACGCCGCCGGCCACCTTCGACGAAGTCATCGCGCTCGACAAGCGGCTCAAGCCGCGCGGCCTGAGCGCCATCCTGTGGGACTACAACAAGTCCTTCTTCACCTGGCCGCTGCTGGCCGGGCCGGGCGGTTATGTCTTCGGCCGCACGGCCGCCGGTGAGCTCGACCCCACGCAGGTGGGCGTCAACCACCCCGGCGCGCTGGCCGGTGCGCTGATGCTGGAAAAGCTGGTCAAGGAAGGCCACATGCCCCAGGGCGCGCGTTACGCCGAGATGGAAGCGGCCTTCAACCGCGGCCAGGTGGCGATGATGATCAGCGGCCCCTGGGCCTGGGACAACGCGAAGAAGAGCGGCATTCACTTCGGCGTCGCTGCGATTCCGGCCGTGGTGCCTGGCCAGCCGAGCAAGGCCTTCGTCGGCGTGCTGGGCTGCATGATCGCTTCGCCGAGCAAGCTCAAGGACGTGGCGCGCGAGTTCATCGAGCACCACCTGCTCAAGGTCGACAGCCTGAAGACCATCTCGGCCGACGTGCCGCTGGGCACACCCGCCAACAAGGCCTACTTTCGCGAACTGGCGGGCGACCCGCGCATCGTCGCCACCATGGCCAACGCGATGAGCGGCGAGCCGATCCCGAACATCCCCGAGATGCAGCGTTTCTTCCCGGCCATGGACGCGGCGCTGGAAGCCATCACCAACGGGCGGCAGGCGCCGAAGGCGGCGCTGGACGGCGCTGCGGCGCGGATGCTGACCCGATGAAGCGTGCGTTGTCCTGGGCCCTCACCGGCGGGGCCGGCCTGGCGCTGCTGTGGTTCGTCTTCAGCCTGTGGGCAGCCGCCCAGCCGCTGGCGGCGGTGGGCGTGCTGGCCCTGGGCGCCAGCGCGCTCTACGTCTACGGCACGGCGCAGAGCGTGGCCTGGAAGTACCTCTTCCCGGGTGTCGCCGGCATGCTGGTCTTCGTTGCCTTTCCGCTGCTGTACACGGTGCAGATCGGCTTCACGAACTACTCGTCGAACAACCTGCTCGAGTTCGAGCGTGCGCGCGGCTACCTGCTCGACCAGACCTTGGCCGACGAGGCGCACGCGCTGGCCTACACGCTGCACGCCGAAGGCACTGCGCTGCGCCTGAAGCTGCGCCCCACCGAAGAGCAGCCCGGCGAGGCGCTGGTCTCGCCGCCGCTGAACCTGGCCGGTGGCGCCCCGGCCGCGCCGGTCGTGATGCAGCCGCTGGGCGGCACCACGCTGGCCGCGCCGCTGAACCTGCGCGAGCTGCTGGTGCACCGCGAAGCGCTCACGGCGTTGCAACTGCAACTGCCCGACGGCAAGGTGATCCGCTACGCCGGCCTGCGCGAGTTCGGCCCCATCGAGCCGCTGTGGAAGGCCAACGCCGACGGCAGCCTGACGCAGCAGGCCACCGGCGACGTCTACACGCCCAACCGCAAGACCGGTTTCTTCGAGACCGCCACAGGTGAACGCCTGCAGCCCGGCTTCAAGGTGAACGTCGGCTTCGCGAACTACGCACGCATGCTGTTCGACGCCGATTTCCGCAGCCCCTTCGTCAGCATCTTCGTCTGGACGGTGGTCTTCGCCGGCCTCACGGTGCTGTTCAGCACCGCCCTGGGCATGACGCTGGCGGTGCTGCTGGAATGGCCGAACCTGAAGTACCGCGCGCTCTACCGCACGCTGCTCTTCCTGCCCTACGCGGTGCCGGGCTTCATCAGCATCCTGGTCTTCAAGGGCCTGTTCAACCAGAACTTCGGCGAGATCAACGGCATCCTCGACGCGCTGTTCGGGGTGCGGCCGGCGTGGTTTGCCGACCCGCTGCTGGCCAAGACGATGATCCTCATCGTCAACACCTGGCTCGGCTACCCGTACATCATGATTCTGTGTTCGGGGCTCATCAAGGCGATCCCGAGCGAGCTCTACGAAGCCAGCGCCATCGCCGGCGCCGGGCCGCTGACCAACTTCTTCAAGATCACCGCGCCGCTGATCGCCAAGCCGCTGACGCCGTTGCTCATCAGTGCCTTTGCCTTCAACTTCAACAACTTCGTGCTCATCAGCCTGCTCACCGACGGCCGGCCCGATTACCTCAACACCAAGCTGCCGGCGGGCACCACCGACATCCTGGTCAGCTACACCTACCGCATCGCCTTCACCGACAGTGGCCAGAACTTCGGCCTGGCCGCCGCGATCAGCACGCTGATTTTCGTCATGGTGGCCATCATGGCGCTGTTGCAGCTGAAGATTACCCAGCGCGGGAAATGAAGCCCCCAAGCTCGCTTGCGCTCGCTACCCCCAGGGCCCTGTCAAGGGCCCCTTGGAGGCCCTGGGGCCGTCCGACAACGGCCCGGCAAAGCCGGTTCCGTCGCGGGAAGCTTGGTCATGCCGACGCAATGAGGTACTGAATTGGCGATCGTCACTGGCAAGAGCCAACGTTGGCGCGTTCTCGCGGCGCATGCCGGGCTGTGGGTGTTGCTGGCCTTCACGCTCTTTCCGCTGCTGGCGGTGGTCAGCATCAGCCTGCGGCCGGGCAACTTCGCCACCGGCTCGCTGATCCCTTCGACCATCAGCTTCGAGCACTGGCAGCTGGCGCTGGGCATCCCGGTGACGCAGGCCGACGGCAGCGTGGTGCAACCGCCCTTCCCGGTGCTGCTGTGGCTGTGGAACAGCATCAAGATCGCGACGATCTCGGCGCTGCTGATCGTGGCCATCAGCACCACAGCGGCCTATGCCTTCGCGCGCATGAAGTTCGCGCGCAAGCAGGCGGTGCTCAACAGCATGCTGCTGCTGCAGATGTTCCCGGTGGCGGTGGCGCTCGTCGCCATCTACGCCATCTTCGAAGGCATCGGCACCAAAGTGCCGTGGCTGGGCATCGAAACGCACGCCGGCCTCATCGTCGCCTACCTGGGCGGCGTGGCGATGCACATCTGGACCATCAAGGGCTACTTCGAGACCATCCCGATGGAGATCGAGGAGAACGCCAAGGTCGACGGCGCCACGCACTGGCAGGCCTTCCGCCACGTGCTGTTGCCGATGGCAGTGCCGATCCTGATGGTGGTCTTCGTGCTGGCCTTCATCGGCACCATCATCGAGTACCCGGTGGCGTCGATCCTGCTGCGTGAAGAGCCCAACCTGACGCTGGCCGTGGGCAGCAAGTTCTACCTCTACGAACAGAAGTACCTGTGGGGCGATTTCGCCGCCGCGGCGGTGTTGAGCGGCTTGCCCATCACGCTGGTCTTCCTGCTCGCGCAGCGCTGGATCGTCAGCGGTCTGACCTCCGGTGGCGTGAAGGGCTGAGCGTGTGAGCGCCGTGAACTACGCCAACCGCCACGACCTCGAACTGGCCGGCGTCTTCGAGGCGCGCGAAGCCGACTGGCGCAATGGCGCCATCGTCTACCAGGTGCTGGTGGACCGTTTTGCGCCCAGCGCGAACCTCGACGCCAAGCGCCACCTCTACCCCGCACCCAAGACGCTGCACGCCTGGAGCGAGACGCCGGCCAAGGGCCGCTACCTCGACAGCCACCGGCTCTGGAGCCACGAAATCGCCTTCTGGGGCGGCGATCTGGCCAGCACCGCTGCGAAGCTCGGCTACGTGCAGGACCTGGGTGCCGACGTGCTGTACCTCAACCCGATCTGCCTGGCCTACACCAACCACAAGTACGACGCGCAGGACTACCTGGCGATCTCGCCCGAGTACGGCACGCGCGACGACGTCAAGGCGCTGGCCGCCGAGCTGCACGGGCGTGGCATGAAGCTGGTGCTGGACGGCGTGTTCAACCACATGGGCCGCAGCGCTCCCGTCTTCCAGGCCGCGCAGGCGGATGTCAACAGCCCGTGCCGCGACTGGTTCGACTTCGGCGACGCCTATGCGGGCGGCGCACGCGCCTGGATCCGCGCCGAAAACCTGCCCGAGCTGAACCTCGAGAACCCGGCCGTGCGCGCCCACCTCTACGGCGCGCATGACGCGGTGGTGCGCAGCTACCTGCGCGACGGCGTCGACGGCTGGCGGCTCGACGTCGCCTTCGACATCGGCTTCGTTTTTCTCGACGAACTCACGCGCGCCGCACACGACGAGAAACCGGGTTCGCTGGTGGTCGGCGAGATCGCGAACTACCCCAAGGAGTGGCAGCCCGCGGTCGACGCCGTGATGCTCTTCGTGCTGCGCCAGCTTACGCTGCGCCTGGCGAACGGCAGCATGGACACCTCGACCTACGGCCGCATGGTGACGCGGCTGATCGAAGACACCGGCATCGAGCACGCGCTGAAGAACTGGGTCTACCTCGAGAACCACGACACGCCGCGCCTGGCCACCGCGGTGCCCGACGAAGCCGCGCGCCGACTGGCCCAGGCGCTGCAGTTCACGCTGCCCGGCGCGCCCAACCTCTATTACGGGGGCGAGGTCGACATGGAAGGTGGCGACGACCCCGAGATGCGCGCGCCGATGCGCTGGGACCTCGTCACGCCCGACAACGCCGCGCTGGCCTGGACGAAGCGGCTGATCGCGATGCGCCGCCGGCACCGCGCGCTGCGTGTCGGCAACTACCGCACGATCAGCAGTGACAGGCTGTTTGCCTTCGAGCGCTATACGGACCGTGCCGCCGACACCGTGCTGGTGCTGGTGAATCCGGGCGAAGAAGCCGTCACCGAGACCGTGATGGTGGCCAACAGCAAGCTGATGGACAGCACGCCGCTGGTCGACCTGCTGGCGCCGGATGCCGTGCCGGCGCTGCGCATGGGCACCGCACTGCTGGAGCTGATGCTGCCTCCGAAGACGGTGCGTGTGCTCAAGCCCGACACGGCGCCGCCCGGCGGCTACAGCAACTACAAGCGGGTGCAGTGATGCGGCAGCTGTTGGCCGCAGCCGTGCTCGTGGTGCCGCTGGCCGGCTGGGCGCAGGCGGGTGACACGACGCCGGCCGCGAATTGCCGGCCCGACCCGCTGGCCGGGCGCGCGCTCTACCTGCGCGGCAGCTTCAACGGCTGGACGGCCGGCGAAGACCGGCGCTTCACCTGGGCCTGCCAGCGCTGGGAACTCGTCACGAAGCTGTCGGGCGAGCAGGTCTTCAAGATCGCCGACGAAGCCTGGAGCGAAGATGCCGACTTCGGCTCGCGCGACGGCGTACGGCTCGAGCGCCGCGGTGCCGAGATCCAGCGGCGTTTCGACGGCCTGCAGCGCTTCACCGTCACGCCCGGCGGCGCGGCGCCCACGCTGCACATCGAGGCCTGCCCGGCAGCCGCCCCGCTGGGCGAGACCACGCTCTTCCTGCGCGGCACGCTGAACAACTGGGGTGCACTCGACGAGCACGCCTTCCAGTACAGCTGCGACGCCTACTACCTGAACCTGAAGGCCAGCGGCCGCCACGAATTCAAGATTGCCGATGCCGGCTGGCGCGACACCACCACCTTCGGCCGCGACGGCGGCAACTTCGAGCAGGTCTTCGACGGCGAGCACACGCTGCAACTGGCCTTCGACGGCGGCCGGCCCCGGCTGGCCGTCGGCCCGCGAACCTTCGCCGACCCGCGTGCGCCCGCCGTCACCGACGCGGTGGCGCTGAGCCTGCGTTTCGACTCGCGCGCCGCCGCGCACAAGTCGCCCTTCGGCGCCGCGCCAGCCGGCACCCCCTTCAACTTCGCCGTCACCACTCGGCCTGGCGTGGCCGGCTTGAGCCTGGTCGTCGAAAGCCGGCGCTTCGAGGGCAACCAGGAGGTGCTGGCGTACAGCGAAGTGGCGCGGGTGCCGATGACGAAGTCGCTCGTCGGTGAACACGAGCGCTGGACGGCCAGCCACCGCTTCGACGCCGTGGGTGTCTACGGCTACTGGTTCGAGGCGCAGATCGGCGGCCGCCGCTATGTGCTGCAGAACAACGCCGACGCGGTGTACTGGACGCGCGAGAAGGGCTCGGGCGGCGCCGGCGCCGTGGCCGACGGGCCGCCCGTCGCCAGCAGCATCCGCCGCTACCGCCAGACGATCTTCGACCCCGGTTTCCAGGTGCCGGCCTGGGCGCCCGATACCGTCTACTACAGCATCTTCCCCGAGCGCTTCCGCAACGGCGACCCGCGCAACGACCCGCGGCCCGGTGGCGGGCGGGTTCAGGACCGCTTCCACGCCGGCACCGTCGAGCGCCACGCGAACTGGAACGGGCGCCCCTTCCGGCCCGGCACCGGCGACGGGTCGGACGGGCAGTACAACAACGACTTCTTCGGTGGTGACATCGCCGGCATCGTCGAGAAGCTCGACAACATCCGCGACCTCGGCGCCAACGCCATTTACCTGACGCCCGTCTTCCGCGCTGCCAGCAATCACAAGTACGACACCGCCGACTACAAGCGCATCGACCCCGCCTTCGGCAGCGACGCCGACTTCACGCGCCTGACGCAAGAGGCGAAGAAGCGCGGCATCCGCGTCATCATCGACACCAGCCTGAACCACACCGGCGCCGATTCGGTCTACTTCGACCGCTACGGCACGCACGGCAGCGGCGGCGCCTTCGAGGGCGGCCGTGTGCAGCCAGGTTCACGCTATGCCAGCTGGTACCGCTTCGACCCCAGCAAGCCCACGCCCGAGCAGCAATACAAGGGCTGGGGCGGCCCCGACCTGCCCGAACTCGACAAGTCGTCACCCGCGCTGCGCGACTTCTTCTACCGCAGCCCCGACGCGGTGATGAAGCACTGGCTGGACCGTGGCGCCGCTGGTTGGCGCATGGACGTCGTGCCCTGGGTCCCCGACGACTTCTGGCGCGAGTGGCGCGCGGCCATCAAGGCCCACCGGCCCGACGCTCTCACGGTGGCCGAGACCTGGTTCGACGCCAGCAAGTACTTCCTGGGCGACATGTTCGACAGCACCATGAACTACATCTTCCGCAACGCCGTGCTCGACTACGCGGCGGGTGGCAAGGCCGAGTTGATGGTGGCCAACCTGGAACACCTGCGCGAGGCCTACCCGCCGCAGGCGCTGTATGCGCTGATGAACCTGTTGTCCAGCCACGACCAGGCCCGTGCACTGCACCAGCTGGGCGGCCACGACGGCGCGAAGGACGCGGCGGCGCTTGCGCGTGCCAAGCAGCGGCTGAAACTGGCGGTGCTGTTCCAGATGAGCTACCCGGGCGCACCCAGCGTCTACTACGGCGACGAGGTCGGCGTGACGGGAGGCGACGACCCCTACAACCGCGGCACCTATCCCTGGGCCGACCGCGGCGGCCGGCCCGACATGGCGCTGCGGGCCGAGTTCCGCAAGCTCATCGCACTGCGCCAGGCCCATGCCGTGCTGCGCCGCGGCAGCCTGGAAGCGCCGCTGCACACCGACGCGCAGGTGGTGGTGCTGGTGCGCCGGCTGGGCGACAGCTGGGCACTGACCGCCACCAACAATGCCGATGTGCCGCGCGAGGTGGCGCTGGAGCTGCCGGTGGGCCTGCGCGCCGAGGCCCTGCGCGACGTGCTGTCACCCCGATCCGCCGGGGCGGGGGCGGCGCCTGCACTGCGGCGGCAGGCCGACGGACGCTGGGTGCTGGAAGTGCCGGCGCTCTACGGGCGCGTACTGGTCACGCGCTGACGGGGCCGGGGCCGTTCCGTGTCAAAAGTTCAGGCGCCCGACCACACGGCGGCCACCGCGCCGGCGGCCGCCAGCGCGACCGGCAGCACGCCCAGCAGCACCGCGAGCAGTGCGCCGCGGTGTTTGCCCGGGCTCAGGGTGTCGGTGGCCTCGTCGGCGAGGTCTTCGGCGAAGGCTTCGCTGCGCCAGGCTTCGGGAGGCAGGTATGCGTTCATCGTCGATTCTCCAGCTGCAGGTAAGCGTGGAACAGCGAAGGGCAGCACCGCGGGCTGTGAAGGGATTGCGGGCTCGGCAGGACTTTGCCGTCCGGGCGTGACAGGGGTGTGGCGAGGCTGTGAAGGTTGCATGGCGTCTGGGGCCTGGGCAGGCCGCTTTCGGTGCATGACATGGAGCCTACGGAGCCGCGTGCCCGCCGTCGTCCCCCATTCGGGGCAGGAAACCACAACTGGGGGGGCGCCGACGTGCGTTGTTCACAATTGCTTGCAAGCTCGGCTGGATCGCCGCAGCTGCAGCAGCCGCGGCGGTGTGCGCGTGGCGCGTCGACCATGAAACGTTGGCTCGCCGCGCTGCTGGGCGGCCTGTGCCTGTGCCTGAGCCTGGGCCTGGGCCTGCACGCAGCCGCTGCGGCCGCCGAAGCGACGCTGCCGCAGCCCGCCAGCGGCCGCATCGAGCGGCTGTCCGACTTCCCCTCGCGCCACGTGGCGCCGCGCCATGTCGATGTCTGGCTGCCCGCCGGCTACAGCCCGGCCCGGCGTTACCGCGTCGTCTACATGCACGACGGGCAGATGCTCTTCGACGCCCGCACCACCTGGAACCGCCAGGCCTGGAGCGTCGACGTGGCCCTCAGCCGTCTGGTGCAGGCGGGACGTGTGCCCGACACCCTCGTCGTCGGCATCTGGAACAACGGCCCGCAGCGCTACGCCGAGTACTACCCCGCGAAGTTCCTGGCCGGGGCGCCCGAGGCGGTGCGCCGCGATTACCTGGAGAAGGCGGCCAACGGACGTCTGCAGTCCGACGCCTACCTGCGTTTCCTGGTCGAGGAACTCAAGCCCGCCATCGATGCGCGCTATGCCACGGTCAGCGGGCCCGAGGGCACCTTCGTGATGGGCTCCAGCATGGGCGGGCTGATCTCGCTGTATGCGCTGTGCGAGTACCCGCAGGTCTTCGGTGGCGCGGCCGCACTGTCGGCGCACTGGGTGGGCATCCCCACCGGCTGGGGCTTGGCGCGTGCGCGCAATGCCGCGCTGCCGCTGGCGGCACTGAACTACCTGGCCGGCCGACTGCCGCCGGCCGGCCGCCACCGCGTCTGGCTCGACCGCGGCAGCGACGCGCTGGACAGCCTCTACGCCCCGGCGCTGGCCATGGCGAGCGAGGTGCTGCGCGACCGCGGCTACACCGAGGCCGACGCGGCAGCGCGTGTTTTCGAAGGCGCAGGCCACAACGAGGCGGACTGGGCCGCGCGGCTGGACGAGCCCTTGGCCTTCCTGCTGGGCCGGCGTTGAAACCGGCGCCGGTGCCGCCCACGCTCCTGGCTAGACGGCAAACGGCGCCTGCTGAACAAAAGCCGCCGACGGGCCCAGCGTGAAAAGGTTGGGGCTCTGGCTGGCGGGCAGCGCGGCGCGGATGCGGGCGTGGAGGTTGATGTAGTTGCCGCTGAAGCGGCCGAGGTTCCACACCTTCAGCAGCTTTTCGGTGAAGGCGCCGTTGTGGTCGCCGTCCATGCTGGTCTGGTTGTCCTGGCAGCCCGAGATCAGCAGCACTGCCGGCCTGAAGCTGCCTACCAGCGTGCTGGCCTGCAGTGCCGGGCCGGTGATGGCCACCTGCGCGAGCGCGGCGTCGGGGTCCGCCATGGCCTTGTTGGTGGCACGGACGGCCGCGGCGGCCTTCGCCACGTCGGCCTGCAACTTGTCGTACATCGCCTTGTGCGCGTCGTAGACCCGAAGTGCCACGGCCTCGGGCATCAGCTTCGGGCGTTGGCCGGGCGGCGGCGGCGGCGGGGTGCGTTCACGCGTCACGCTGCCGCTGTGGCAGCTGTCGCTGAGCACCAGCACGCGCACGCCGCTGGCGAAGCGGGAAAGCTCGAAATAGAGCTCGTCGTCGATGAGCTGTCCGTCGAACAGGCACCAGGTCTCGTCCTTGCCGTCGCGCTCGTCGCGGTTGGCGTCGGGCACCTGGCCGCCGTGGCCGCTGTAGGTCAGGAAGAAGAAGTCGCCTGCCTTCAGCGCCTTGGCCGCGCTGCGCATCCCTGCCAGCAGGGCCGCGCGCGTGGCCTTTTTCGTCAGCAGCACGGTGGGCTTCATGCCTTTGCTGCGCGCGATGGCGGCCATGTCGTTGGCGTCGAATTCGCAGGCCGCCAGCGGCCCTTCCCAGCCTTCGTAGGCGGCCGCGCTGACGACGTTCAGGCCCAGGTGCAGTGACAGGGCCTTGGGGGCGGCGGGCTTGGTGGCCATGGAGCGTCTCCTCGTGATGAGAGCCGCATCATGTTCGCCGCGCCGTGCGTGCGGGTAGCCCTAGATCAAGGCGGCGGCGCGGCCGCCCCGGCCTCTAGAGGAAATGTGGCTTCGCCACTTTCCTTGATCCCCTCGGGGGACGGGCAGCGCGGCGCGCCGTCCTCGGGGCGCTCAGATGTCCAGCGTCGCCAGTTCGTCCGAGGTGCGCTGCAGCCAGGTGCGAAGGCGCTGGCGGTCGAGCAGGCCCAGGCTGCCCGACTCCGGCTGGCTCGCGGCCCAGAAGCTCTGGCCCTTGCCGTCAACCTTCTGCAGCAGCGGGTCGGGCAGCTTGCGCAGGCGCAGGCTGCGTGCGCCCTGGGCCTGCGCGCGCGGCACCAGGCCCGAGGCCTCCAGTTGCTCGAAGCCGTCGCCGCGCACCTCGTTGAGCACCATCACCAGCGGCAGGCCGCCGCCGGCGCGTTCGCTGCCTTCGAGCCAGCGTGCCAGCAGGTCGGTGCTGTCGCGGCCGGCATCCATCACGTGCCAGTAGGTCAGCTTCAGCCCCAGTTCGTGGGCCAGCGCGGGCACGCCGGCTTCGCCCATCCAGCGCAGCAGCAGGCCCTGGGTCTGCGCCGCGAGGTCGACCAGCACACGCCGGCCGGGGTCGGCCACGGCGGCCTCGATCACGGGGTCGAGGCTGTCGTGGGCGTCGAGAGGCAGCGCCTGCGCGTAGTCGGCGTAATAGCGCAGCAGCGCGCCGTGTGAACGGTCGGTGTCGAAGCCGACGAAGGGCTGCTGGCGGTCGATGAAGTGCTGCGCCAGCACGCGCGCCAGCAGCGACTTGCCGACGCCGCCCTTTTCGCCGCCGATGAAATGGATGTGGCTCATGTCGGGTGTCCGTGTGTGGGGGTCGCGGGGCCGGTTGCAGGGAACGTGCCACGGCGTCCGGCGCGAGGGGCGGCGTGGCGCGCAGCGCGCCGTTTGCGCGTGCCGCGGCATCGTAGCGCAGCCCCTGCCGGGCGCCGGCGCGGCCGCGGCGGTGCGGGCTGCGCTTAAGCTTCGGCCGTGACGTCCCGCGCCGCCCCGGCCGTGCCGCCGGAGCGCCGGCCGGCCGGCGCCCCCCGCCTCTTCGCGCTGGCCTGGCCGCTGTTCCTGGAACTGTTGCTGGGCATCGCGGTGGGGGTCGTCGGCACGGCGCTCGCTGCGCGGCTGTCTGACACCGCCGGCGCTTCCTTCGCGCTGGCGCACCATGTCTTCGGCACGCTTTTCATCCTGTTCCGCATCGTCGGCGCGGGCGTCGGTGTGGTGCTGACGCAGGCCCTGGGCGCCGGGCGCCGCGCCGCTGCCGACGCCGTGGCGCGTGCGGTGCTAGGCGCCAGCAGCTGGCTGGGTGTGGCGGTGGCGCTGCCAGCCTTGCTGGCGCCGCTGCCGCTGCTGCGCCTGCTGAACGCACCGCCCGAGGTGCTGCCGCTGGCCGCGCCGCTGCTGATGTCGCTGGCCCCGGCGATGCTGCTCGACGCCTGGAACGCCAGCATGACGGCCGTCATGCGCGCCCACCTGCGCGCCCGCGACACGCTGGCCGTGATGGTGGTGATGCACCTCGTGCACCTGGCGCTGATGGCGCCGCTGATGTTCGGCCTCGGCGGCTGGCCCGGGCTCGGCCTGCCGGGCTTCGCGGTGGCGCTGATCGCCTCGCGTTGCGTCGCCATCGGCCTGCACCTGCTGCTGTGGCGCTTGCGCCTGAATCTGGTGCCGCGCTGGAGCGACCTGTGGCGGCTGCCGCGCGCCGAACTCGCCGCCGTGGCGCGCATCGGCCTGCCGGGCGCGGCCGAGAACATCGCCTACCGGCTGGCCCTCATGGTCAGCGTGGCCGTGGTCGGCAGCCTGGGCGCGGCGGCGCTGGCCACGCAGGCTTATGCGATGCAGGTGATCATGGTCGTGCTGCTGTTCGGCCTGGCCACCGGCCTGAGTGTCGAGACGGTGGTCGGCCACCTCATCGGCGCCGGCCGGCTGCACGAGGCCCACCGCGTCGTGCGGCGGGCACTGGCGCGCGGGCTGGCAGTGAGCGTGCTCGCGGCCACCAGCGCGGCGCTGCTCGGGCCGTGGCTGCTGCGCCTGTTCACGAGCGACGCGCAGATCGTCGCGGCGGCCACCGTGCTGCTGTGGTGGACGGTGCTGCTGGAGCCTGGCCGCACCTTCAACCTGGTCGTCATCAACGCATTGCGCGCCGCCGGCGACGCGCGCTACCCGGTGCTGGCCGGCGCGGCGTCGATGGTGCTCGTGCTGGCCGGCGGCAGCTGGCTGCTGGGCAGCCACTTCGGCCTCGGCCTGCCCGGGGTGTGGATCGCCTATGCCGCCGACGAGTGGCTGCGCGGCCTGCTGATGTGGCGGCGCTGGGCCACGCTTGCCTGGGTGCCGCACGCGCGGGCGTCGCGGCGGCGGCTGGCGCGGGCCGTGTGAACCGCTGCAACGGCTACGGCCGCAGCGCCGGCGCCGACTGCCCGCAGCGCGAGCCCCAGGCCGGGCCGCCAGGCCAGCACTGCGGTTCACGCCCGATGGCCCGGGCCGCTGTCTTCTGCCGGGGGCCTTGAACGGTTCACTGCCCCGCAGGCTTGCGATCAGGGAGTGTCCTCGAGCCCGGCGGACGCGCCCCCAGGCGTGCACGACGACCCGGGCACCGCGGGCTCAGCGTGCGGCGCCGGCGGCGCGAACGTCATACGCCGCTTCGACGCGCCAGTCTGCGGGCACGGCGCTGGGCTTTTCGAACCGCTTGAAACCCATGTCGGCACGCAAGCGCAGGCCCGCCATGAAGTTCTTGCGCGCGTTTCGGCGCTCGGTCTGGACAGCCACCGCGTCGGCCGACAGATTGCCGGTCACGGCGCCCTCGGTCAACTCGTCGACGATCTCGACACTGCCCTCGTGAGGAACAAAGACGACTCGAATCTTGCCCACCAAAGCAAAACTGGTGGCCAAGGACGGGCCTTCGCCTTCGGCTTCGGCCTGGATATTGGCCATGATCGCGGCGGCGTAGGCGCAAGTGTCCAGCTGGCCGGCCGGCCAGGCTTGCAGCGCAGCGATGAAACGGTCGGTGTCATCGCTCGACGCCGCGGGCTTGCACACGGCCGGCAAGGCCGTCTGGGCGCGCACGGCCCACCACACTGCAGCGGCCTTGTCGCGGCCGCCTTGGGCCGAGGCATAACCCGCGGCCAGCCTGGCGGCCACGCCCGGGTGGCCTGCATTCACCGCGCGTTGGTACAGGCTGACGGCGCGGTCCCAGTTCGGCTTCACGCACACGCCCTCTTCGTACAACGCCCCGGCCAGGGTGACCACTTCCGGATACCCTTTCCCGAGGCCGGCATTGAGCGCGGCCACGGCGCCTGGACAGTCGCGTTTGGCCAGCGCTGCGGTCACTTGCTGGACCACCTTCTCGGCCTCGGTCAGGGGCACGGCCATACGTGCCCTGGAGTCGCTGTTCTGCTTGTCCAGGTCGCGCAGGGCTTCGTTGACATTGGACGTGCGGTCAGACCCCGTGGCCTGCGCAAAGGCCACCTCGTGTCCGAAGGCTAACGTCAGAAGCGCGCTGAAGAACAGGCTGCAGGGAAGCGTCCGCATCACAGCACCTGAAGACCGGCCGAACCCACTGCGCGGGCCGGTGCGGCGTCGCTGCCTGCGGCGCCACGACGTGCCCGTGGCATGTCATCGCGTACCTCACGGCCCGCCTTTGTGACGATGACGATGCACCGCTTCGTATGATCCAGCGGTGCGTCGAGGTCGGGCAAGGTCATGGGGAGTGAGCCGGTAGGGGGTCAACAGGGCAGCGGCAAGCCGCGTAAGGTCGATTCGAAGTATAGGAAAGCATTGCGGTGGGCGCCACGACCGCGGCAGTACCTGCCAGTTCCTGAACAGGCGATGCGTTGGACGGAAGAAGCCGGCTCCGTCACGATTGCACCGAGCCGGCGCAGTGGCGGTTCGCACGGGCCCCCGCAGCGTTCGGTGCGCCGAACGCGGAGAAACCTCCGGGACCGACATCGCAAAGGCCCGTCGATCACCGGCCACCACCAGACTGCCCACATGCCCGACGTCGCCCACTTCTTCAACCCGCAACCGGACATCAGCATCGTGCCGCTGATCGCCGGCGAACGCTGCGTGGTGATCGACAACGCGCTGGTCGACCCGGGGAGCCTGGTGGCCTGGGCCGTGGCCCATCGGGCCGCTTTCCAGCCGCCACAGGGCTACCCGTACCCCGGCCTGGTGGTGGACGCGCCAGCCTGGGTGGCGCAGCGCATGGGTGACTTCTTCGCGCAGCACGTTCGCAGCCTGCTAGGCGCAAGGCGCACGCTGGACTTGACGGTACGGCTGTCGATGGTCTGCACGCCGCCCGATCGGCTCGACCCGTGCCAATGGCAGTGCCACCGCGACCGGGTAGCCGACGATCCCCAGGCGGTGCTGTTCGCGGCTTCGGTGCTGTACCTGTTCGACAACCCGGCCTTGGGCGGCACGAGCTTCTACGTGCCACGCCAGCCGATGGACGAACTGCTGCCGATGCTGGTGGACAGCCAGACGCTGGCGCCGCATGAGTTCACCGCGCGCCACGGCGTGTTGCCCGGCTACATGGCGGGCAGCAACGCCCACTTCGAGCGGGTTGCGCAGGTGCCGGCAGCGTGGAACCGGGTGATCTTCTACGACGGCGGGCTGTTCCACTCGGGCGACGTGGACGATCCGGCTCAACTCAGCGGCGACCCCGAACGCGGACGCCTGACGCTCAACAGCTTCTTCACCTGCCGGCGTTTGGCGGTGTAGCGGGGTTTTGTCGCGTCATGCCGCATTCGGGTTGGGCGCCGCGCAGTTTTCGGCGATGAACTGGGCGTGGGTGGGCATGACGTCGGTGCAGGCGCCGATCACGCCTTCGACTTCGTCCAGGTAGTGCTGGATCTCTGCTTCGCTGAGCAAGTCGGTCAACGGGTGGTAAGCGCGCGGGGTGATGCGCTGGCCGTGCATCACCTGCAGCCAACTGACCTTGGTGAACAGTTCGTTGCCCTCGCGGAAGACCCGGCCGTGGCTGCGGAACAACTCCATGCGGTGGGCCAGCGTTTCAGGCACTTCCATCGTGCGGCAGTAGTTCCAGAACGGCGTGTCGGTGCGCTCGGTGGCCTTGTAGTGCAGGATGATGAAATCACGCACCCACTCGTATTCCTGGTTCATCACGCGGTTGTACTGGTCGATGTCGTGCTGTTCCAAGCCCGCCGCCGGGAAGAACGTCAGCAGGTGCGCAATGCCCATCTGCACCAGGTGGATGCTGGTCGATTCCAGCGGCTCGACAAAGCCGCTGGCCAGGCCCACGGACACCACGTTCTTGTTCCACGCCAGCCGGCGTTTGCCGGTGGTGAAGCGGATGGGCCGCGGCTCGGCCAGCGGCTCGCCGTCCAGGTTGGACAGCAGCACGGCAGCGGCCTCGTCTTCGCTGATGTACTTGTTGCAGAACACATGGCCGTTGCCGATGCGGTGCTGCAGGGGGATGCGCCACTGCCAGCCGGCCGTGCGCGCGGTGGCACGGGTGTAGGGCGTCAGTTCCTTGGCCGACGCACAGGGCACGGCCATGGCGCGGTTGCAGGGCAGCCAGTGCGACCAGTCGTCAAAACCGGTCTTCAAGGCGCCTTCGATCAGCAGCGCACGAAAACCTGAGCAGTCGACGAAGAAGTCACCTTCCAGCACGGCGCCGCTTTCCAGCTTCAGGCCGGTGACGGCGCCGTCACCCTCGCGCTGCATGACCTGGGCGATCTTGCCTTCGATGCGCTTGACGCCCCGGGCTTCGCTGTAGTTGCGCAGAAAGCGCGCGTACAGCGACGCGTCGAAGTGAAAGGCATAGGCAATCTGCGACAGCGGCGAGTTGGGCATGTCCGCCCGCGGGCGCATGAACTTGTTGCTCAGGCAGGCGGCGGTGTTGATGGAATAGCGGTCCAGCGTCTTGGCTTTGCCGGCCTGGAACTGCTTGAGCCAGTACTGGTGGAAGTCCACCGTCCAGTTGTCCTGCCCGATCGTGCCAAAGCCGTGGATGTAGCGGTCGCCCAGCCGGCCCCAGTTGACAAATTCGATGCCCAGCTTGAACGAGGCCTGGGTCTCGCGCACGAACTGGTCTTCGTCGAAGTCCAGCATCTTGTTGAAGATCGAAATCATCGGGATCGTGGCCTCGCCCACACCGATGGTGCCGATCTCGTCGGACTCGACCAGCGTGATGTCGTACTTGCCCTTGAGCACCTTGGCCAAGGCCGCAGCCGTCATCCAACCCGAGGTGCCGCCGCCCACGATCACGACCTTGTGAATCTCTTGCATGGCCTGTCCTGTGTTCCCGCCATTGTCTACCGACGCCTCAGGCTACCCGACATGAAAAGAACCCCTTGCCAGGCGGTTTGGCAAGGGGTTCGCGGGCTTGCAGCCGGGGCAGCAGGCCGCCGTGCTGCGGCCTGCTGCTGACTCCAGATTACGGCAGCTTGTAGCTGATCTTCAGCGCCACCGAGGCGCCGGTCTTGTTCTCCGACTCGATCGAGTCGTCCAGACGCAGCTTCGTGTAGGTGGGCTTGTTCAGGTTGTTGCCTTCGGCGCGGATGCCCAGGCCCTTGAACATGCCTTCCTGGAACTCGTAACCGATCTGCGCCGACAGCCACTTCTGCGCGCCGATGTAGTTCAGCGTCGGGTAGCCGCCGATGGCGTCGTTGGCCACGCTGCCTACGTATTTGGAGCGTTCGTTCTGAGCAACGAAGGCGCTGAAGCCGTAGTTCTCGTAATACAGCATCAACTTCGTGTTGGTCTTGGACAGACCCGGCAGCTGCATGGTGCCCGTTGTCGGCACGCGCTGGTTCGGGTTCAAGCCAATCAGGTTGGGCAAGCCGATGGAGCTTTCGGTGTTGGAGTAGCTGGCGGTCAGACCGAAGCCGTCCAGGAAGCGGGTGATCAGGTTGAACGGCACCGAAGCACTCAACTCCACACCCTTCACGCTGCCACCGCTGCCGTTGGTGGGTTGGGTGAAGATGCCCAAGGGCCCGCCCGTCGGAATGGCCAGACCCAACTGCCGCGCGTAGTCGGTGAAGTCGTAGTTGATGGTGGTGGTGGACGTGACGTAGGTGTCCAGCTTCTTGTAGAACACCGCCGCGCCGATGTAGCCCTTGTTGCCGAAGTACTTTTCGTACGCCAGGTCAAAGGCCATCGCCTTCATGGGCTTGAGGTTGGGGTTGCCCGCCGAGCCGATGAAGATGCCCACCGGCCCGTTGTTGACGATGGTGTTGACCGACGCGGCGAACGAGTTGCGCATGTCCGTGAGGTTGTTGCGCGCGATCTGCTGGCCTGCGCCGAAGCGAAGCACGTTCCCGCTGCCCAGGTCACCCGCAAGGTTGATGCTCGGCAGCACGTCGGTGTACTTGGTGCCTGCCGTGCGCAAACCCCCAGCCGGGTTGGTCAAGGTCACCGACGAGTCGACCTGCGCCTGGAAGCCCGCGGAAGACTGGTCGGTGTTGACCAGCTGCAAACCCACGTTGCCACGCACCGGAATGCCCGCCAGTTGTGTGTCGACGTTGGCCTTGGCGAACAGGGTCATGACCTTTTCTTCCACCCCCCAGGTCTTGGACAGGATGTCGTCGTTGTACTTGCGCAGGATGATCGCGCCGGGCCACAGGTCGGTGCCGGGGTCGAACGTCAAGGTGTTCAAGCCGGTGCCGCCAATGTTGGTCTCCACATACGCGCTGCCCGGGAAGTCGATGGGCGAGCGGCCCACGCCAGCCGCCGAGATGATCAGGCCTTCGTCGGTGCTGCGGTCCTTGGTGCGCTTGGTGTAATTGCCACCGAACAGCACGTCGGTCAGGTAGCCGTTGTCGGGCAGGTCCTTGCGGAAGTCCAGGCGCAGCGCGTTGACCTTGTCGTCGATGGTCGGGCCCTTGGAATAGCCGGCCTGCGGCACGGTGGTGCCATCCGGGTAGTTCACACCGCTCCAACCCGTTTGATCACGGATCTTGATCGTGGCTGGGTTGGTGTAGTCCAGCGGCCGGCCCAGCGTCAGCTGCGGCACAGGGCCGCCGGTCACGTCAAAGGTCAGCGTGTCGGCGCCGGTACTGACGCCCGAGTAAGCCTCGATGTTGCGTTCCACGCGCTTGGCCGAGTTGGCACTGATGTCGAGCGTGCCTCTCCAGCCCGGTGCGAAGGCCCATTCGGTACGCCAGCCGGCAGACTGGATCTTGTCGTCGTCGAAGATCGATTCGATGCGGTTGATCAAGCCGTTGGGCCCGGCGCCCAGCTGGAACGTGCCCTTGGTGGCGATACCGTTGACGACCGTGGCGTTGGTGATGGGGCCGCCCAGGCCGCCTTGCAGGCGTGTCTCTTTGGCTTCGGTCTTTATCTTGCCGTAGTACAGGTCCAACTGCGAACGGATGTCCTTGTTGGGCTTGTAGGCCAGGATGCCGACAAAGCCGGTGCGCTCGTCGGTGACGCGCCGGTTCTTGTAGTTGTCCAGGCCGCCGCCGAAGGTCAGCACCTTCACGCCTTGCAGTACCTGGCCGGTGGTGGTGGTGGCCTGCACGGTGGCGTCGCCCCAGCCGCCGCTGCCCAGTTCGTTGGTGGTGCCGTCGGCCTTCACGAAGCCCAACGCCACACCGATGGTGCGATCGGCAAACTGGTCGATGTAGGTCAGGCTGTAGCGTTTGCCCGAACCTTCGACAGGCAGGCCCTTGCCGGTGGTGATCTTCTGGGCGTTGCCGGCAACCACACGCTTGGTGAACGACAGCGGATCGACGAGCTTGTTGTCGATGGTGCCGGCCAGACCTGCCGTCATCAGCGAGGCGTCGCCGGTCTTGTAGACCGTGGCCCCGGCGATCAATTCGGCCGGGTACACGCTCAGGTCCACCGCGCGGCTGTCGCCGACGCTGGTTTGTTCGCGGCCGTTGAGCAAGTAGCCGTTGAAGTCAGGGCCCAGGCCACGGATGCTGATGGTCGACGCGGCACCGGACTTGGTGCGCTGCGTGGTCACGCCGGGCAAGCGGGCCAGCGATTCGGCGATGGTGGTGTCGGGCAGCTTGCCGATGTCTTCGGAGGAGATGGCTTCGACCACGCCGTCGGCATTCTTCTTGACGTTGATGGCGCTCTCGATGCCGCGCCGGATGCCGGTGATGGTGATGACCTGGGCGGCGGCACCCTCGGCGGGTGCCTGCTGCGCCTGGGCCAGCGCGCTGCCGAGCAGCATCGCGGCCACGGCGCCGGCCACCGGGGTGACCTGCAGCATCGTGCGCGGCGCGCCGCGACGGGGCTTGGAACTTTTCATCTGCTGTCTCCTGAGACTCGTGTGGGGCGAGGAACTTGTGTCGGCGCCGGCTCTTGGGGATCGCCCTGAATGGGTGAAGGCGTGCCGTGCGGGGGGGAATATGTACCAAAACTAGATTTTGCGAACCCCTTCGGAAACCCTAGATCGGTGCAACGGCGTGCAGACTTTCGGGCCGTGCAAACCCGCTTACTTCGTTGGGTCGTCCTCTGTAGACTGATCAGACGCACCGGATTGGGGAGTCGGCATGTCCCGGGCAGATTGATTTGTAGCCAAACTACAGTGAAAGAAAACAACAGTCCTGCCCTCTGGGGGCCCTGCGGAGGCCCGCCCGTGCCACGCGCCGGCAGCTGGCTGCGTGCCGGATTGCGGGCTGCGGCCCTGGCCTGCAGTGCCGCCTGTGCCGCGCCGCAGGCGGCAGCCCTGCAGTTGCACCGGCCCTCGCCCGACTGGCGTGACCAGGTGCTGTACTTTGTGATGACCGACCGTTTTGCCGACGGCAATCCGGCCAACAACGACCAGGGCGCGGGCGAATACCGTCCTGGCGACGGTGCGTATTTCCAGGGCGGGGACCTGGCCGGCCTGCGCCAGCGACTGGACTACATCCGCGGCCTGGGGGTCACCGGCCTGTGGATCACGCCGCCGGTGGCCAACCAGTGGCGTGACCCGGTAGGCGCCTACGCCGGCTATCACGGCTACTGGGCCGAAAACTTCACGCAGGTCGACCGCCACCTGGGCAGCCTGGACGACTACCGCCGCCTGTCCGACTCACTCCATCGTCGCGGCATGGTGCTGGTGCAGGACATCGTGGTGAACCACACCGGCAACTACTTCGGTTATGGGCCGGACTGGACGGCCACCGACCCGGCGCGTGGCTACCTGCCCTACACCGCCACACCGCCGGTGCCACGGCCTTCGCAACCGCCCTTCGACCTGAATGACCCGCGCGAGCCCGCAGCGCGGCAGGCCGGCATCTACCACTGGACACCGGACGTGCGTGACTACAACGACGCGCTGCAGGAGCAGACCTTCCAGATGAGCGGCCTGGACGACCTGGCCACCGGCAACCCGGTGGTGCGCCGCGCGCTGCGGCACAGCTACGGCCACTGGATACGCGAGGTCGGCGTCGACGCCTTCCGCGTCGACACGGCCTATTACGTGGCGCCCGACTACTTCAACGACTTCCTGCGGTCCCGCGATCCGAAGGCGCCGGGGGTGCTGGAGGTAGCGCGGCGCACCGGCCGGCGCAACTTCCATGTCTTCGGCGAAGGTTTTGGCATCGACCGCCCGGGCGACGACACCCAGGCGCGCAAGATCGAAGGCTACATGCGCGGCCCGCAAGGCGAGGCGCTGCTGCCTGGCATGCTGAACTTCCCGCTCTACGGCGCCCTGGGCGACGCCTTCGCGCGCGGCCGCCCGCCCGCGGAACTGGGCGAACGCATCGACAGCATGATGCGGGTGCACCGCCGCCCCCACCTGATGCCGAGCTTCGTCGACAACCACGATGTCGACCGTTTCCTGGCCGCCGGCAGCGAGGCCGGCCTGAAGCAGGCGCTGCTGGCCTTGATGACGCTGCCGGGCATACCCGTCATCTATTACGGCACCGAGCAGGCCTACACCGCGCAGCGCGCCGCCATGTTCGCCGCCGGCGTGGGTTCGGGCGGGCGCGACCGCTACGACACCCAGGCGCCGCTGTACCGGGCGATCGCCGAACTGACCGCGCTGCGCCGCACGCACCGGGTGCTGTCGCGCGGCATGCCGACCGTGCTGCACGGCAACGCGGCGCGCCCCGGTGCGCTGGCCTGGCGCATGGACACCCGCGCCGGCCGCGCCGGCGCCGGTTCGGTTTTTGTCGTCTTCAATACCGCCGATGGCGACAGCCTGTTGCCGGGGCTGGACACCGGCCTGGCGCCGGGCACCGTGTTGCGCGGCGTGCACGGCCTGCAGGGGCGCCCCGCCGACCTGGCGGTGGGCGCAGGCGGCCGGCTGTCGCTGCCGCTGGCGCCGCGCAGCGGCCAGGTGTGGGTGGCGGGCGCGCGGCAGGGCGTGCCGTCGGCCGGCGCGGCGCGTGTCACGCTGGACACCGCGGCCGGGGCCGCCGACACCGTCGAGCTCCAAAGCGGCGACTTCACGCTCGGCGGCACGGCCCGCGGGGTGGCGGCGCTGCAGCTCGTGGTCGACGGCGACCTTTCGCGGGCCACCACCGTCGTCCCCGCGGCCGACGGCCGCTGGCAGGCGGTGGTCGACACCGCGGAAATGGTAGATGCGAACACCCGGCACAGCGTGGTCGCCTGGGCGGGCGACGGGGCGGTGTCGCCGGCGCTGCGCTTTCAGGTCCGGCGCCCATGGCAGACAGTGGTGAACCAGCCCGACCCCGCCGGCGACGACCACGGCCCCGACGGCCGCACCACCTATCCCACGGACCTCGGCTGGGGCAGCCGCGGCCTGATGGACCTGCGCCATCTGCGCGTCGAAACCGCAGGCGGCGCGCTGCGCCTGGTGCTGACGATGAACGAGATCAGCACCACCTGGAACCCGGCCAATGGCTTCGACCACGTCGCCTTCACGGTCTACGTCGAGCTGCCGGGTCGCGACGACGGCGCCACCGTGATGCCGTTGCAGCACGGCACGCTGCCCGGCGGCATGCGGTGGCACCTGCGGCTGCGGGCGGGTGGCTGGTCGAACGCGCTGCACGGCTTCGAGGGTGCCAGCGCCGACATGGAGGGCAGGCCGGTCACCCCGGCGGCGACGTTGGCCGTCGACCGTGGCGTGCGCACGGTGAGCCTGACGCTGCCGGCGGCGGCGCTGGGGCGGCTGCCCTCGCTGCGCGGCTTGCGCCTCTTCGTCACGACCTGGGACTACGACGGCGGCTACCGCGCGCTGGGCCCGGTCGCCGGCCCCTACAGCCTGGGCGGCGGCGCGGCCGACGGCCCGCGCGTGATGGACGACAGCGGCATCGTCACGCTGCCCTGAGCCCGCGAGCCCGCCGCAACGCAAAGTGAAGCGGACAGCAAAAAGGGCAGGCGTGTCGGCGCCTGCCCTTCGTGCGGACGAAGCAAGAAGATTACTTCTTGGCTTCTTCCTTCTTGGCGGCCGGCTTGGCTTCTTCCTTCTTGGCATCCTTCTTGGCGTCGGCCTTGGCGGCGCTGGCGGCCGGCTTGGCAGCGTCGGCCTTCATCGGGGCGGCGCCGGCGTGCGAAGCGGCGTTGGCGGCGAAGGCGAAGGCCAGCAGGGTCAGGGCGCTCAGGAACTTGGTCATGGTGTCTCTCTCGTATGAGGAATGGTGGAACATGCAAACGCGGGTCCGACGCCCCGGACAACCCGGCTCGCCGCACGACCGGTAGTTCGGGCGGAAACCGCCCAGACCCACTGGCTGGAGTCACAACGCGCGTCCCGGCCGGTCGGTTGACAGGCGCTGCCAGGGCTGCGCAGGCCTGTCTGTGCGGCAGCAGACGCCGCCGTCAGCGGGCCGGCGTCGGCAGCGGGCGGCCGTCGGCAGCCGCCACACCCGGCCGACGCCGCCCCGCTACCATCCGCGCCGTGCCCCTTTCTCCCGCCCTTGCCGCCGCCAGCCTCTGCCTGGTGGTGATCACCTCGCTCAGCGCCAGCTCCCTTCACGCCGCACCCCGTACCCCCGGCAGCGATGCCGAGGTGCTGGCCACCGTGCCTGCACGCCGCAGCGACCCGCGCGCCCGCGAGATGGCTGCGCTGCGCGCCGCCTGGCGCGCCTGGCCGCAGGACCAGACGGCCGCGGTGGCGCTGGCGCAGCGCTACTTCGAAGAGGTGGCGGCGGAGGGCGACCCGCGTTACATCGGCTACGCCCAGGCCGTGCTGCAGCCCTGGTGGGCGCTGGCGCAGCCACCCGTGGCACTGCGCGTGCTGCGCGCCAAGCTGCTGCAGTTCGACCACCAGTTCGACGCCGCGCTGGCCGACCTGGACGCCGCGCTGGTCGAGCAGCCCACGTTGGGCGACGCCTGGGCGTGGCGCATCGCCATCCTGATGGTGAGTGCGCGCTACGACGAGGCGCGTTCCAGCTGCGAGCGCCTGGCGCCGCTGGCCCCGCCGCTGGTGGGAGCCGGCTGCCGCGCGCAGGTCGACGCCGTCAGCGGCCGCGCAGCGCCGGCCGTGGCGGCGCTGCGGGCGGCGCTGCAGCGCACGCCGGACGCCCCGGCCGAGGAGCGGCTGTGGGCGCTGACGCGGCTGGCCGAGACCGAAGAGCGGCGCGGCGCCTTCGCTGCCGCCGAAGCCGCCTTTCGCCAGGCGCTGGCGCTGGGCGTGCCCGACGTCTACCTGCAGGCCGCCTACGCCGACTTCCTGCTCGACCGCGGCCGCGCTGGCGAGGTGCTGGTCCTGCTGCAGGAAGCCGGCCGCGCAGACGTGCTGCTGCTGCGCCTGGCGCTGGCCGCGCGCGCCGCCGGCGACCCGCGCGCGCCGCGGCTGGCCGAGGAACTGGCGGCGCGCTTCGAGGCCGCGCGCCGCCGCGGCGACAGCACCCACCAGAAGGAAGAGTCGCGCTTTGTGCTGGCACTGCAGGGCGACACGGCCCGCGCGCTGGTGCTGGCGCAACAGAACTGGGCCGTGCAGCGTGAGCCGGCCGACGCCCGCGTGCTGCTGGAAGCCGCGCTGGCGGCGCGCGACGCCGGCGCCGCGGCGCCAGTGCTGGCCTGGATGGCGTCGTCGCGCATCGAGAGCGCCGCACTGCAAACGCTGGTCGCCCGGCTGAAGGCATTGTCATGAGCCCGCAGCGTCTCCCGAGGACGCACTCCCGCTTGGCGGCCGCAGGCCCCAAGGTGCACCAGTGAGCGCGCCGGGCCGTCCCCAAGCGCTCATCCCGGCGCGCGAAGCGCAGAGGGTAGTTGAGTGAGCGCGCTGCGCGCCTGTGTCGCCGCGCTCTTGATGTGCCTGGCGGCCGGCGTCTGGGCGCACAAACCCTCGGACAGCTACCTCGCCATCACCGTCGCGGGCAACCAGATCAGCGGCCGCTGGGACATCGCGCTGCGCGACCTCGACTTCGCGATCGGCCTCGACGCCGACGGCGACGGCAATATCACCTGGGGCGAAGTGCGCAGCCGCCACACCGACATCGCCGCTTACGCCGCGGCGCGGCTGGCGCTGCAGTCCGACGGACACGCCTGCACGCTGGCCGTGGGCGCGCAGCAGGTCGACGAACACACCGACGGCGCCTATACCGTCATGCCGCTGGCCTGGACCTGCGACAGCAGCACCGCCGTGCCGCACGTGCTGGAACTGCAGTACACGCTGTTTGCCGACATCGACCCGCAGCACCGCGGCCTGCTCAACCTGACGGCGCAGGGCGCCACGCGCACCGCTGTGCTGGGCCCGCAGGCGCCGCGCCAGCGCTTCGACCTGCAGGTCGGGGCCAGCGGCCTGCAGACGCTGCAGGACTACGGGCGCGAAGGGGTGTGGCACATCTGGATCGGCTTCGACCACGTCCTCTTCCTGCTTTCGCTGCTGCTGCCGGCCGTTGGGGTGTGGACGGTGCGCGGCGGCGACCCGCGTGCGGCGCACCAGTGGCACCCGGTGTCGCAGTTCCGCACTGCGTTCTGGGACGTGCTGCGCATCGTCACCGCCTTCACTGTGGCGCACTCGATCACGCTGTCGCTGGCCGCGCTGGGGCTGGTGTCGCTGCCGTCGCGGCTGGTCGAGTCGGCGATCGCGGCCAGCGTGGTGCTGGCAGCGCTGAACAACCTGCGGCCGGTGTTCGAGGGGCGGCGCTGGATCGTCGCCTTCGTCTTCGGCCTCGTGCACGGTTTCGGTTTCGCCAGCGTTCTGGCCGACCTGGGCCTGCCCCAGGGGGCGCTGGCACTGGCGCTGCTGGGTTTCAATCTCGGCGTCGAGGTCGGGCAACTGGCCATCGTGGCGGCCTTCCTGCCCGTGGCCTACCTGCTGCGCCGCGGCGCTTTCTACCGCTGGGGGGTGCTGGCCGGCGGTTCCGTGCTCATCGCCTTCCTGGCCGCGCTGTGGTTGCTGGAACGCGCCTTCGAACTGAAGCTGGTGCCGGCCTGAGCGGCTGCAAGGCCGGTGGCCCGCTCACTACTTCGGTGCATCCTTCTTCGATTCTTCCTTCTTGACTTCGGGCTTGGCCAGCGCGCCCTTGGCCGCGCTGGCGCTGGCCTTGGGCGCCGTCGCCTTCACCGGGGCGCCGCCCATCGGCGAGCCGGCGTGGGCCGAGAGGGTGTAGGCCAGCAGGGCGATGGCACTGAGCAGCTTGGACATGGCAGGTCTCCGGGCGGGTAGGGCGGGTGGACGTTCGACCCCGGCAGTATCGCGGATGCCCGCGCCCGGCTTCACCCGCCGTGCTGGTCCAGCGCCTGCACAGCGCCGTTCAGCGCCGCCAGCGTGTCGGTGATGAGCGGCGTCGGGATGGCCTGCAGGTAGGTCTGGAAGCGGCCCTTGGCTTCAAAGCGCTGCCTGAACTGCGACTGGAAAAACCGTTCGCCAAGCCGCGGCACGATGCCGCCGCCGATGTAGACGCCGCCGCGGGCGCCCAGCACCAGCGCCACGTTGCCGGCGAAGCTGCCGAGCAGGGCGCAGAAGCTGTCCAGCGTGCGGCCGCAGACCCCGTCGCTGCCGGCGAGGCCCAACTCGACGATGTGCTCGGCGGCCCGTTGCGGGGCGTTGGCGCCCAGCACCTCGGCGACGGCGCGGTGCAGCACCGGCAGGCCGATGCCGGACAGCAGGCGTTCTGCCGAGACATGCGTGTGTTCGCGCCGCACGGCGGCGAGCACGGCGGCGTCGAAGTCGTCCGCGGCCGACAGGCTGGCGTGCCCGCCTTCACCCGGCACGGCCACCCAGCCGTGCGCGGTGGGCACCAGCCCGGCCACGCCGAGGCCGGTACCGGGGCCGATGACGGCCAGCGTGGCGCGCGGTGGTGGCGCGGCGACGGCGCCGGACCACGCGCGCAGTTGCGAGGCCGCCAGCCGCGGCAGCGACAGCGCCAGTGCCTCGAAGTCGTTGAGGATCAGCAGTTCGTCCAGCCCCAGCGCCTGCTGCGCGGCGCGGCGCGAGAAGGCCCAGCCGCTGTTGGTGAAGGCGATGCGGTCGGCGCCCACCGCGGTGGCCACCGCGAAGGCGCCGGCGCGTGGTGGCCGGTAGGCGGCCCCAAGCGCGCGGGCCACGTCGGCCAGGTATTCGGTGGCGGCCTCGCCCGGGCCGGCGTGGCCGGCGGCGGGCAGGGTGGCGACATGCGACACGGCGCTTGCGCCCTCGGCCAGCCAGCCGAAACGCGCGTTGGTGCCACCGATGTCGGCCAGCAACCAGGGCCGTGCCAGGCCGGCGCGCGCCAACGGAGGCGCTGCGGTGGCTTCGGGAGGCGCCGGCGGCGGGGTCGGGGCGACTGGCGGTGGCATGGCGGGGCGGTGACTTCCGGTCGGGCGCGCCGACTCCGGCCGTGGGTTGCAGAATAAGCCGGGACGGTAGCAAAACTACAGTTCTTGAACAAGGGCGCGCACCCGGTGAGGCGGCAAGGGGTTCCAGTAAGAAACGTCCTACCCCGGGATAACCTGTAGTCAAGCTACATCCGGGTCGCTCACGTCGTATGCTGCGGGCGCCGCGAGGGCTGAACGCTGCCCGCAAGGCGTGTGTACCCCTTATCCGTCACCGACCCGCCCATGACGCCCTTCACCAGCCCGCGCCTGCTTGCCGACATCGGTGGCACCTACGCCCGTTTCACGCTCGAAACCGCAGCCGGCGTGTTCCAGCACACGGCGTCGCTGCGCTGCGCCGACCACGCCGACTTCCACGCTGCTGTCACCGCCTACCTGGACGGTCTGCCAGCCGGGCTGATGGGCGGCGTGGAGCATGCCGCCATCGCCATCGCCAACCCCGTGGAAGGCGACGCGGTGCGCATGACGAACTACCACTGGCAGTTCAGCATCGAGCAGATGCGCCAGCGGCTGGGCCTGGCCACGCTGGTGGTGGTCAACGACTTCACCGCGCTGGCCATGGCCTTGCCGCGGCTGGCGCCCACGCAGCGCCGCCAGGTGGGCGGCGGCACGGCGCGCGAGAACAGCGTCATCGGCGTTCTGGGCGCCGGCACCGGGTTGGGCGTCAGCGGCCTCATCCCGCTGGCCGACGGCTACGTGGCGCTGGGTACCGAAGGCGGCCACACCAGCTTCGCGCCGCGTGACGAGCGCGAGATCGCCATCCTGCGCTACGGGCTGACGCAGTTCCCGCACCTGTCCTTCGAGCGCCTGCTGTCGGGGCGCGGGCTGGAACTGATCTACCACGCGCTGTGCCAGCACGCCGGCCAGGCGGGCGAGGCGCTGGCCGCGCCCGAGATCACGCGCCGCGCGCTCGACGGCAGCGACGCGCTGTGCACCGAGACGTTGCAGGCCTTCTGCAACGTGCTGGGCACCTCGTCCAGCAACCTGGCGGTGACGCTGGGGGCCTTGGGCGGCATCTACATCGGCGGCGGCATCGTGCCGCGGCTGGGTGAATGGTTCGACCGCTCGGGCTTCCGCGCGCGCTTCGAGGACAAGGGCCGCTTCAGCGACTACTGCAAGGCCATTCCCACCTACGTGGTGACAGCCGAGCACGCCACCTTCAACGGCGCCGCGGCCATCCTGGCGGCGCAACTGCGCGCGCTGCTGGCCGATCAGGGCTCGGCGCTGCTGTCGCAGATCCAGCGTGCACGCGACAGCCTGTCGCCGGCCGAGAAGCGGGTGGCCGACCACGTGCTGGCGCACCCGCGCTCGGCGCTGTCCGATCCCATCGCCGACATCGCGAAGGCGGCGCAGGTCAGCCAGCCCACCGTCATCCGCTTCTGCCGCAGCCTGGGCTGCGAGGGGCTGTCCGACTTCAAGCTGCGCCTGGCCTCGGGCCTGTCGGGTACGGTGCCGCTGATGCACACCCAGGTCACGGGGTCGGATTCGGTGCTCGAGCTCGGCGTCAAGGTGCTGGGCAACACGGCCAGTGCCATCCTGCAGGTGCGCGACCAGCTCAACCGTGACACTCTGGTGCGTGCCATCGACCTGCTGGCTGCGGCCGACAGGCTGGACTTCTTCGCCGTCGGCCACTACCGCGTGGTGGCCGACGACGCGCAGTTCAAGTTCCTGCGTTTCGGCCTGCCCAGCGCCAGTTACTGCGAGCCGCGCCTGCAGCAGCTGGCCGCCCGTGTGCTGAAGCCTTCCGACGTGGTGGTGATCATCAGCAGCAGTGGCCGTATCGACGACCTGCTGGCCGTGTGCGACACCGCGCACGAACGTGGCGCGGCGGTGGTGGCCATCACCGCCAGCCACTCGCCGCTGGCCAAGAAGGCCGACGTGGCGCTCATCGTCGACCACGTGGAAGACCTGGCCACGCACGTGCCCATGGTCAGCCGCATCCTGCACCTGCTGGTCATCGACATCCTGGCCGTCGGCGTGGCGATGCGCCGCGGTGCCGCAAGCGCCGCTGCGCTGCCCGAGGGCACCGTGGCCGGGCTCGACGAGGCGCCGCCGGGCGCACCCCCGGTGCCTGCGGCGCGCCGCGCCGGCCCGGGCATCAGCGCGGCCGGCAGTCTGGCACACCTGACTTCGCACAGCCGCTGAGCCCGCACGGGCGGCGCGCCTAAAATGCGCACTTCGCCCGAGGAGCGTTGCGACGGTGGCCCCAGCGGCCGCCGCCAGGCTCGGGCTCCCGTCGCCGCGTGCACGGGCCGCAACGGCGCTCACTCCCCCACCGCCTTCGGGCCCCGGAGTGACCGCAGCATGACCTCAGCCCCGCCCCCGATGCGCCTTGCCGGCCTGGAGCCCGTTGCCATCGGCAGCGCTTCGCTCTTCGTCAACATCGGCGAGCGCACCAACGTCACCGGCTCCAAGGCCTTCGCACGCATGATCCTCGAGGGCCGCTTCGAGGACGCGCTGAGCGTGGCGCGCCAGCAGGTCGAGAACGGCGCCCAGGTCATCGACATCAACATGGACGAGGCCATGCTCGACAGCGCGGCCGCGATGGACCGCTTCCTGAAGCTGATCGCCGGCGAGCCCGAGATCGCGCGCGTGCCGATCATGATCGACTCGTCGAAGTGGTCGGTGATCGAGACCGGCCTGAAGTGCATCCAGGGCAAGGGCATCGTCAACAGCATCTCGCTCAAGGAAGGCGAGGCCGAGTTCAGGCGCCAGGCCAGGCTGGTGCGCCGCTACGGCGCCGCCGCGGTGGTAATGGCTTTCGACGAGAAGGGCCAGGCCGACACCTACCAGCGCAAGATCGACATCTGCACACGCGCCTACCGCCTGCTCGTCGACGAGATCGATTTCCCGCCCGAGGACATCATCTTCGACCCCAACATCTTCGCCATCGCCACCGGCATCGAGGAGCACGACAACTACGCCGTCGATTTCATCGAGGCCACACGCTGGATCAAGGCCAACCTGCCGGGCGCGAAGGTCTCGGGCGGCGTCTCGAACGTGAGCTTCAGTTTCCGCGGCAACGACCCGGTGCGCGAGGCCATCCACACCGTTTTCCTGTTCCACGCGATCCAGGCCGGGCTCGACATGGGCATCGTCAATGCCGGCATGGTGGGCGTCTACGACGACCTCGAGCCGGTGTTGCGAGAGCGCGTCGAAGACGTCGTGCTGAACCGGCGCCCGCGCCTTGCAGAAGGCGAACCGGTGAGAACCGCCGGTGAACGCCTGATCGAGGTCGCCGAAAGCGCCAAGGGCGCGGCCAAGGACGACAGCGCGCGCCTGGCCTGGCGCGTGGGCGACGTGAACCACCGCCTGAGCCACGCGCTGGTGCACGGCATCACCGAATTCATCGTCGAAGACACCGAAGAAGCCTGGCGCGCCATCGCGGCCAACGGCGGCCGGCCGCTGCACGTCATCGAAGGCCCGCTGATGGCCGGCATGAACGTGGTCGGTGACCTCTTCGGCCAGGGCAAGATGTTCCTGCCGCAAGTGGTCAAAAGCGCCAGAGTGATGAAGCAGGCGGTGGCCCATCTGCTGCCCTACATCGAGGAAGAGAAGAAGACGCTGATCGCCGGCGGCGGCGAGGCCAAGCCCAAGGGCAAGATCGTCATCGCGACCGTGAAGGGCGACGTGCACGACATCGGCAAGAACATCGTCACCGTCGTGCTCCAGTGCAACAACTTCGAGGTCGTGAACATGGGCGTGATGGTCCCGTGCCAGGACATCCTGGCCAAGGCCAAGCTCGAAGGCGCCGACATCATCGGCCTCTCCGGCCTGATCACGCCCAGCCTGGAAGAGATGCAGCACGTGGCCGCCGAGATGCAGCGCGACAGCTACTTCCGCGAGCGCGGTACGCCGCTGCTCATCGGCGGCGCCACCTGCAGCCGCGTGCACACGGCGGTGAAGATCGCGCCGCATTACGAAGGGCCCGTGGTCTACGTGCCCGATGCGTCGCGCAGCGTCGGCGTGTGCTCCGACCTGCTCAGCGACGAACGCGCCACGAAGTACCTCGACGAGCTGCGTGCCGACTACGAACACGTGCGCCAGCTGCACGCCGCGAAGAAGGCCACGCCGCTGGTGACGCTGGCCGCGGCGCGTGCCAACAAGGCGGCCGTCGACTGGGCCGCCTACACGCCGCCGGTGCCGAAGTTCATCGGCCGCCGCACGTTCAAGAACTACGACCTGGCCGACCTCGCCGCCGCGATCGACTGGGGCCCCTTCTTCCAGACCTGGGACCTGGCGGGCAAGTTTCCCGACATCCTGCGCGACGAAGTCGTGGGCCACGAGGCGCAGCGTGTGTTCAGCGACGGCAAGCGCCTGCTGCAGCGGGCCATCGAAGGGCGCTGGCTGCAGGCCAGCGGCGTGGTGGCGCTGCTGCCGGCGAACACCGTGGGCGACGACACGATCGAGATCTACACCGACGAGACGCGCATCGAAGTGGCGCTGCGCTGGAACCCGCTGCGTCTGCAGACCGAGCGCCCGGTGGTGGAAGGCGTGAAGCGGCCGAACCGCAGCCTGGCCGACTTCATCGCGCCCAGGGCAGACCAAGGCGGAAAGGCCGACTACATCGGCCTCTTCGCGGTGACGGCCGGCCTGGGCATCGAAAAAAAGGAAAAGCAGTTCACCGACGACCACGACGACTACAGCGCCATCATGCTCAAGGCGCTGGCCGACCGCCTGGCAGAAGCCTTCGCCGAACGCCTGCACCAGCGCGTGCGCACCGACCTCTGGGGCTACGCGCCCGACGAGTTGCTGTCGGTCGAGGAGCTCATCGCCGAGAAGTACCGCGGCATCCGCCCCGCGCCCGGCTACCCGGCCTGCCCGGACCACAGCGTCAAGCGCGACATGTTCCGCGTGCTGCAGGCCGAGGACATCGGCATGGCCCTGACCGAGAGCCTGGCGATGACCCCCGCGGCCAGCGTCAGCGGCTGCTACCTGGCGCATCCCGAAGCGGTTTATTTCAACGTCGGCCGCATCGGCGAAGACCAGCTGGCCGACTGGGCGCAGCGCCAGGGCCAGTCCGAGACCGATGCCCGGCGAGCCTTGGCGCCGGCGCTGGGATGAGGGCGGCCGCGGCACTCAATCGCATCCATAGGTAAGCGCCGGCCCGCCTGCAAACGATTTGGCACGCCGGGGCCGCCGCGGCTGCCCAGAATCCGCATTCCGGCCCAAGGGCACTCCGTGCCTGGTCCCCACCGGCCCGCGCGCCAAGCGCGAGGTCGCCCGTGTCATGCAGCAATTCACCTGGCGTGCCGTGGGCGCGCTTGTTCTCGGTTCTGCCCTTGCTGCCTGTGGCGGTGGTGGCGGCGAACCTTCGGCGTCGACCCCGCCGCCCGTCACCACCCCGCCGGTGGCGGTGGTGGAAAAGCCTGCCACGCGCGACGAGGCCTCACGCTTCCTGGCCCAAGCCAGCTTCGGCCCGGTGGACGCCGACATCGACCGTGTGATGTCGGTTGGCTACGCCGCCTGGATCGACGAACAGCTGGCGTTGCCCGCCACCTCCCACCGCCTGAAGTGGGAGGCTGCCGACGCCGCCATCAAGGCCGCCACGCCCACGGCGAGTGCCGGCCAGGACCAGGTCTTCGAGAGCTTCTGGAAGCAAGCCGTCACGGGCCCCGACCAGTTGCGGCAGCGCGTGGCCTATGCCTTGTCGCAGATCTTCGTCATCAGCATGGCCGACGGCACCGTGGCCGAAACGCCGCGTGCCGTGGCGGCCTGGCTGGACATGCTGGGCGAGCAGGGCCTGGGCACCTACCGTGAGCTGCTGGAGACCGTGTCGCGCCACCCGATGATGGGTGTCTACCTCACCAGCCTGCGCAACCAGAAGGCCGATTTGCGCACTGGCCGCGTGCCTGACGAAAACTACGCGCGCGAGGTGATGCAACTCTTCAGCGTCGGCCTCGTCGAACTGAACGACGACGGCAGCGCGCGCGCTGGCGCTAACGGCGCCACCGGCGCCAAGGGCATCGACACCTACACGCCAGCCGACATCAGCGGCCTGGCCAAGGTCTTCACCGGCTGGAGCTGGGCCTGCCCCGAATGGCCCAACAACAACTGCTTCACCAGCGGCAGCCAAGCCGGCGTCAGCGACCCCGACCGCAGCTTCAAGGCCATGCTGGGCTACCCGCAGTACCACAGCACCGAGGCCAAGACCTTCCTGGGCACGACGATCGCGGTGCAGACCACGTCGGACCCCAGCGCCAGCCTGAAGGCGGCGCTGGACAAGCTGGCCGGCCACCCCAACGTCGGCCCCTTCATCGGCCGCCAGCTGATCCAGCGCCTGGTCACCAGCAACCCGAGCCCCGACTACGTGCGCGCGGTCTCGCAGGCCTTCGCCGACAACGGCCGTGGTGTGCGCGGCGACATGAAGACGGTGGTCAAGGCCGTGCTGATGCATCCCGAGGCGCGACGCATGAACGACACCTCGGGCAAGCTGCGCGAACCCGTGCTGCGCCTGGCCGCTTACCTGCGCGCCTTTCCGCACAAGAGCGACACCGGCAACTGGCGCGTCGGCAACACCGACAACCCGGCCACGTCGCTCGGTCAGACACCGCTGCGCGCACCGTCGGTGTTCAACTTCTACCGGCCCGGTTACGTGGCCCCCGGCACCGCCGCCGCCACAGCCGGCCTGGTGGCGCCAGAGATGCAGATCTCGCACGAGACGAGCGTGGCCGCGTGGGTGAACGCCATGCGCGACAACGTCGGCTCGGGCGTCGGGCAGTTCAACGGCACGGTGGCCGGCGTGGTGCTGAACCGGCGCGACATCCAACCCGACTTCACTGCCGAACTGGCCCTGGCCGCCGACGCCACGGCACTGGTCGAGCGGGCCGCCTCGAAGCTCACCTACGGCAGTGCCGGCGCCGCGCTGAAGGCCGAAATTGCCACGGCCGTGGCCACCATCGCCATTCCGGTCTTGAACACCAGCGGCAGCAACCAGGCCAGCATCGACAGCGCCAAGCGCAACCGCGTCAACGCCGCGCTGCTGCTGGTGCTGGCCAGCCCCGAATTCCAGGTCGTGAAGTGATGAGCAAGGACGCCCCCATGAACCCGAGCCTGCCGCCTTCACGCGCTGCCCGCCGCCTCTTCCTGCAACACGCCAGCACGATGGGCGTGCTGGCCGGCGCCGGCGCGCCGATGGCGCTGAACCTGCTTGCCGCCGGCTCGGCCGCGGCGCAGTCGGCGCCCGACTACAAGGCCGTGGTCTGCCTGTTCCTGTTCGGCGGCAACGATGCCTACAACATGGTGTTGCCCACCGACGCCGCCAGCTGGCAGGCCTATTCCAGCACGCGCAACCAGGCACCCGACTCGATCGCGCTGCTGGCGCCGGGCATCGTGGCCAACGCCGCTGCGGCGGCGGCTTCACCGGCACGGCTGGGCGGTGTATTGCCGATCGGGCCGCTGAACGCTGCGGGTCTGAACAACGGCCGCGGCTTCGCGCTGCACCCGCTCATGGGCACCCTGCAGACGATGTTCGACAGCGACCGCCGGCTGGCCATCGTGCCCAACATCGGCCCGCTGATCCGGCCCACCACCAAGGCGCAGTACGGTCAGGCCAGCCACCCCAAACCGGCCAGCCTGTTCTCGCACAACGACCAGCAGAACACCTGGCAGGCGCTGGCCGCCGAAGGCGTTTCGCGGGGCTGGGGCGGGCGCATGGGCGATGCGCTGGCAGCGATGAACACGCGCACCGTGTTCACCTCGGTCTCGGCCTCCGGCAACGCGGTGTGGCTGGCCGGACAGAACGTGCAGCAGTACCAGGTGAGCACCGGGGGCGCCATCCGCATGGGCGCCGACGGCAACGGCCGCGTCTACGGTTCCACCGAGGTGGCCGCGGCCTTGCAGCGCATCGCCGCCAGCAGCCGCGGCAACCATGTCTTCGAGCGCGACCTGGCGGCCGTCTCGCAGCGTTCCATCGACGCCGAGACCACGCTGCGCGCCGCGCTGAAGGCGCCCAGCGACGCCGCCTTCGGCACCGCGCCGGCCAGCGGCGGCTACAACGGCAACAACGACCCGAAGATGCTCTACGACAACCCGCTGACGGGTGCGAAGAGCTTCAACGCGCTGGCCCAGCAGTTCCAGATCGTGGCGCGCATGATCGACGCAGGTCTGTCGGGCGCCACCGGCGCCAGGCGCCAGGTGTTTTTCGTCAGCGTGGGCGGCTTCGACACCCACGACCTGCAGAACCGCGGCCAGGCCGACCTCTTCGCACGCGTCGCGCACGCCATGCGCTACTTCGACACATCGCTGGGCGCTCTAGGCGCACGCAACAACGTCACCACCTTCACCGCCAGCGACTTCGGGCGCACCTTCACCAGCAACGGCGACGGCACCGACCACGGCTGGGGCAGCCACCACTTCGTGATGGGCGGTGCCGTCAAGGGCGGCGACCTGTACGGCCGCTACCCCATCGTCGGCGTGAAGAACGCCAACAACAACAACTTCGACAGCAGCGCCGACCAGCTGGGCAACGGCGCCATGCTGCCCGAGGTGTCGGTAGACCAGCTCGGCGCCACGCTGGGGCGCTGGTTCGGCGTTTCGGATACCGCGCTGGCCGACATCTTCCCGAACCTGGCGAACTTCGACGCCGCCAAGCGCAACCTGGGCTTCATGCTGCCCGGCTGAACACCGCGGCCGGCCGGTCGGCCGTGGTGGGGCCGCTATGATCCGCCGCCCTCGATGAGCCCAGCCGCCGCCCCCGTTTCCCTGAACAACGCCCAGATGGAAGCCGTGCACCACCTGCACGGCCCCTGCCTGGTGCTGGCCGGCGCGGGCTCGGGAAAAACGCGCGTCATCGTGCACAAGATCGCGCGGCTGCTGCAAAGCGGGCTCGAGCCCAAGCAGATCGCAGCCATCACCTTCACCAACAAGGCCGCGGCCGAGATGCGTGAACGCGCCAGGGCGCTGGTGGGCCCGAAAGCGGCGCGCGACCTGGCGGTGAGCACCTTCCACAGCCTGGGCGTGCGCCTGCTGCGCAGCGACGGCCAGCGTCTGGGCCTGAAACCCAACTTCAGCATCCTCGACAGCGACGACGTGCTGGGCGTGGTGCGCGACGCCGGCGGCACCACCGACGCCGCGCTGGCCAAGCGCTGGCAATGGACCATCAGCCTGTGGAAGAACCAGGGTCTGGACGCCGAGGCCGCGGCGCGCGCGGCCACCGACGCCGACGAGCAGGTGGCCGCGCGCGTGATGCGCCTGGTGCAGGAGCGCCTGACGGCCTACCAGGCGGTGGACTTCGACGACCTCATCGGCCTGCCGCTGGCGCTGCTGCAGCGCGACGACGAGGTGCGAGCGAAGTGGCAGGCGCAGTTCCGCCATGTGCTCGTCGACGAGTACCAGGACACCAACGCGGTGCAGTACGACCTGCTCAAGCAGCTGGTCGGTGAACGTGGCATCTTCACCGCGGTGGGCGATGACGACCAGAGCATCTACGGCTGGCGCGGCGCCACCATCGACAACCTGAAGCGCCTGCCGCAGGACTTTCCCAAGCTGAAGGTCATCGCGCTGGAGCAGAACTACCGCAGCACGGGGTACATCCTGCGCGCCGCGAACGCGGTGATCGCGCAGAACCCGAAGATCTTCGAGAAGAAGCTGTGGAGCGAGTTCGGAGACGGCGAGCCGGTGAAGCTGATCGACTGCGACAGCGAGGAGCACGAGGCCGAGCGCGCGGTGTCGCGCATCCAGGCGCTGCGCGCAGGAAACATGGCGACCGCCTCCGCGGTCGGGGACGGCCGCAACAGGTTCGCCGACTTCGCCATCCTCTACCGCGCCAACCACCAGGCGCGTGTCTTCGAGCAGAAGCTGCGTGCCGCGCAGATACCCTACAAAGTGAGCGGAGGGCAGAGCTACTTCGACCGTGCCGAGATCAAGGACCTGTGCGCCTGGCTGCGCCTGCTGGTCAACCAGGACGACGACCCCGCCTTCCTGCGCGCCGCCACCACGCCCAAGCGCGGCATCGGCCACACCACGCTGGGCTCGCTGGGCGAGTTCGCGGCGAAGTGGAAGATCAGCCTCTTCGAGGCGCTGTTTGCGCCCAGCCTGTCGGCTTCACTGAAGGGCAAGGCGGTCGAGGCGCTGCAGCAGTTCGGCCGCGAAGTCAGCGAACTGGAGCACCGCGCGCGCCACACCACCGGCGCCGATGACGCGAAGAAGCTGCTGCTGGGCTGGCTGAAGGACATCGGCTACGAACAGCACCTGCACGACGGCGAAGACAGCGAGAAACTCGCCGCCGCGCGTTGGAGCAACGTGCTCGACTTCGTCGACTGGATCGCCAGGCGTTGCGGCGGCGAGGTCTCGCAGGAGGCCGGCGCTACCTTCGAAACTGAACGGCAGACGGTGCTGCAAGTGGCGCAGACCATCGCCGTCATCATCAGCCTGGCCGATCGCGCCGACGAGCAGGACGTGGTGACGCTGAGCACGTTGCATGCCGCCAAGGGTCTGGAGTGGCCGCACGTGGTGCTGGCCGGCGTCAACGAAGGCCTGCTGCCTTTCCAGAGCGGTGCCGAAAGCGCCGAGCCGATGACCCCCGAGCGGCTGGAAGAAGAGCGCCGCCTCATGTACGTGGGCATCACGCGCGCCCGCACCACGCTGGTGGTGAGCACGCTGCGCCGGCGCAAGAAGGGCCGCGATACGGTGCAGGCCATACCCAGCCGCTTCATCGCCGAGATGAAGCTTGGCGAGCAGGTGGCCAAGGAAGACCCGCGCGAGCGGCTGAAGAAGCTGCGCGCCGGGCTGGTGGCGCGCGAAGCGGGGCGGGTGCCGCTGGTCTGAGTGTTGATGCCGTGGACTCGCCGGTGGCAGGTGGCGACCGGCGGTTCAACGGCGCTCGGGCAGGGTGCGAAGTCAAGCTGTCGCGAGCCAGAGGCAGGGTGATGATTGAGGGTGTGAAAGCATGGCGGATGTCCCGTCGCCGGCTTGTCCTGCCCGGCCTTGGCGCCGTCGAGTTCTTGGGTGCGGCGGCGTTGGCGGCAGCAGGTCCGCACCGCCGATGGGGGGCTACCCCGGGCGCCGCTGCAAGCGCGCAAGGGCCCGGCGTCGTGGTTTCCTGCGGGCAGCCCCGGAGGTCTCTGTCCCTGCCGGCGAACGCTGAATCGCGGGTTTCAACGGCACTGCGCCGAGCCCTGCGTAGATGTTCGTTGGCGTACAGACCATGGCATCTGCTCAGCGTACGTTCTCGCTTTCCGCTTTGCCTGCAATGACTCCAGGTCAGGGCGTTGCAGGGCGCAAGGCCGCGATCAGGGACGCACGAAGACGGGACCGATCAGCCTGCGGCGGCTTGAAAGTCTGATGCCACGCTGTTTTCGTACGGCCTGCGCCCGTGGCAAGCCGGCCCATCGTGTTGAAAAGGAGTTGTCATGAAGAACTTGTTTGCTGTGGCCGTCGGTACGGTGCCCCTGTTCCTGACCGGTGCCGCCTTGGCGCAAAACGGGCCCATGATGAACGGCAACATGGGCGGTGGTGGCTGGATGGGCGGCTACGGCGGCTATTGGTTGCCAGTCCTGCTTGTCGTCGTTGTTGGCCTCGTGGCGTGGGTGATCATGCAAAAACGCAAGTGATGAAGCGCCCCCATCGCTGGGCAACGGATTGCCTTTTGCAGATGAAGGCATCCACCCTCGACGGGGTGTGCCCTGACACCGATCAGTCCATGGCCATGCGCCTTCCTGATCCCGAACGAGACCATCGAAGGTTTTAATGCTGACGCTGCCCTTCACCCGCCGACAGCTGCGCCACACCGCGTGTGTGACGCTGTTCGCGTGGATGTTCGCGCTGCTGTCCGGGGTCGCTAACGCGTGCCTGACTCAACAGAGCCTGCAAGGCGGGCCTGGCTCCATCTCGTCGCACGCAGGCGCTGTGGCCGGGGATACCGCTGGGCCAGCGGCGCGACAGGTCCAGCAGGCCCATCATCAAGGCGAAGGTGAAGGCGAGGGCGATGGACCCGGCGACGGCAGCGCCGAGGCGGGATGCCTGAGATTCTGCGCTGACGAGTCTTCGGCGCTCACCAAGAGCAAAGCGGCTCAGGCCGACGTACCTGGCCCCACCGTCGTGGCCAGCGCGCCATGGCCGCCGGCGGCGCCTGTTGCCCCTGCCTTTCTGTGGGCGCCGGCCGAACGGCCTGCCTCTGTCGGGCCGCCGCTGTTCCTCCGTTTGTTGCGGTTGATGATTTAGCGCGCTCTGCCGGGCCGCCGGCGCAAGCCGTTGCCCGGGCCTTCGCCGCACCACTCGACCCGTCGATCGGCCCGTCTGTGGCGTGCCGTCATTGCCGGGCGTAAGAGCAGTCTGCGTCTATCCCCGTCCTTCCGGGTCCACACCGGATCCACAACCCCTCAGGAGTTCACCATGACCGCCATTCGCACACTCGTTGCCTTGTCTATCGCCACCCTTGCCACTGCATGTGCCAGCCCCGGTGCCATGAACGCTGCACCGGCTTCGCCCGGCATGGCCAATATGGCTGCACCCGCGCCCATGGCCGCGATGGAGCCCCGCATGAAGGCCATGCAGGAGATGCACCAGAAGATGATGGGCGCCAAGACGCCCGCAGAGCGCCAAGCCCTGATGGCCGACCACATGAAGGCCATGCAAGGCGGCATGGCGATGATGAAGGAAATGCACGGCATGCAAGGCATGCAGGGCATGCAGGGCATGGGTGCGCCGGGCGGCATGGCTGGCATGGGCGGCGGCAAAGGCATGCCGATGGACATGGCCAAGCGCCATCAGATGATGACTGACCACATGGCCATGATGCAGATGATGATGGACATGATGGCGGACCGGATGCCCCCCGCGCCGGCCATGAAGTGAGGGGTGCTGCCATGAATGCCACGCCCGAGACCTCACGTTCACCGTCCCCTACCGCTTCCGCCTACGGCTTCCACTGCGTCTTGCCGAAGCAGGACTTCGCGCAGGCCGTTGCCCAGGTGACCGAGGCCCTCAAGACCGAGGGTTTCGGCATCCTGACCGAGATCGACGTACAGGCGACCATGAAGGCCAAGCTCGGCATCGACGGGCGGCCCTATCGCATCCTCGGCGCCTGCAATCCACCGCTGGCCCACCGTGCGTTGACGGCCGAACCTGACATCGGTCTGTTGCTGCCCTGCAATGTCGTCGTTCGTCAGGAAGAAGACGGCCAACTGGTCGTCGGATTCATGGACCCGGTGGCGGTGCTGCAGATGACCACCAACCCCGAGGTGGCGCGCGTCGCCCATGAAGTCCGCGAACGGTTGGACAGGGTGAAGGCCGCCTTGACCGACGGCGCCATGAAGATGGCTCCGCGCTGAAGCAGTACGCCCGTGTTGCGCCTGGCCAGTCCGGTGGTGCACCTGTTCCATAGGCATGGCGGACTTCGCGGGCATGCCCACACGCCGAACAGACCGGCGGACAAGGAGAACTGAACCATGGACATATCGACGCGGCACCACCCCACCGGGCACAGCGGTCACAGCCCACCGGAGTCGCCGCTCGCCAACCGCACCCGTCCAGGCTTTGGCCTGGCCCCATCGGCCGGCACCGTCTACACCTGCCCGATGCACTCCGACGTCCGGCTGGACCATCCGGGCAACTGCCCGAAGTGCGGGATGACGCTGGAGCCGGTGTTGCCCGCGGCTGGCGCGCTGTTTCCTTTCACCGGGTGACTGCGGTCACCGATGATCGCCGCCCTGGCCATGAGCCTGAGGCGGCATCGGTCATCGCCAATGCCTTGCGCCTGCGCGGCGTCTAGACCGGACGCCTTTGCACGTGCCGCGCGGGCACGTTCGAAAAACTCTCACACGCTGAGCCTTCCGCTGGAACCAAGCTTGGGATGATCTTGTGGCTGCACGAAACGATTCACGAAAGAGCCGGCTGAGCGCCATCCCGCGGCTCATGCAGATCCTCGGGGTGCTCGCACGGCACGGCTTCGCTGGCGCCCTTTTCGGCAGGCGCAGCTCGCCGAAGCCGACGGACGTGCGAGAGGCCCTGGAGGAGCTCGGGCTGGTGTTTCTCAAGTTCGGTCAAGTGCTGGCGATGCGGCACGACCTGCTGCCCGCTGCCTACACCCAAGAGCTGGAGTTGCTGCACGACGACTTGCCGGCGATGGACATGGCCGAGGTGCGCGCAAGGATCGAAGGCGAACTGGGGGCGCCATTGACCAGATTGTTCGCGACGTTCGTCGACAAGCCGCTGGGCGCCGCCACCATCGCCCAGGTCCACGAGGCGACGCTGCCGGACGGGCGGCGCGTGGCCGTGAAAGTGCAGCGGGCCGGCCTCGAAGCCAGGATCGCCACCGACATCCAGGCCCTGAGCTTTCTGATTGCGCTGGGCGAACGCGTCTTCCGGAGCTTGCGCGCCTTCGACCTGCCCGTGGTGGTGCGCGAGTTTGCCGTGAGCCTGAAGCGCGAGATTGATTTCGGCCGCGAAGCGCGTTCGATCGTGCTGTTCCGCGCCGCCGTGGCCGACGTACCCGACCTGTGGATCCCCGACGTCGTGGCCGAGCGCACGGCCGGTATGGTGCTGACACTGGAGTTCTCTGCTGGCGAGCGGATCGACCACTACGCCAAGCAACACCCGGAGGCGATGCCCGGCGCCATCAACACCCTCGTCACGCTGATGCTGCAGACCATTTTCGAGGAGGGTCTGTTCCACGCCGACCCGCACCCCGGCAATGTCTTCGTGCTTCCGGATGGGCGCCTGTCGCTGCTCGACTTCGGCAATACCGGCGAGCTCGACGAGGCCATGCGCGACTCGCTGAGCCTGCTGCTCGAAGCGCTCGTGCAGGGCGACGCACGCAGCGCCACCGAGGCCTATCTCGAAATGGCCCCGGCCAGCGCGGAAGTGAACCCCGCAGCCTTGCTGGTGGACATGAAGGCGGCGCTCTACGAGATCCGCCGGGCCAACCTCACCAAGGTTTCCATGGGCGGTGCCTTCGATGCGCTGATGGCTGCCTGAAGCCGCAACGGTGTTCACAACCCGGCCGAGTTCCTGCTGCTGACGCGGGCCTTCGTGATCCTGGAGTCGATGGTCGGCAAGCTCGCCCCGGAGCACGACTACATGGCGTCGTTTCGAGCGGAGATTACGCGCCTGACGGAGAAACACTTCTCGCTGGCGCATGTCAAGGAGAAGACCACCCGGGTGGCGCGCGACATCGAGCGTCTGGCCCTCGACGCGCCGGGCGACACGCGGCGGGTGCTGCGCCGCATCGCGCAAGGCGATCTGGGTCGTCTTCCCAGCCTGGAAGCCCTGGGCGCCCGCTTCAGCCGCAACCTGGAACGGCTTGCCCGCGCGGTCACCTTCGCATCGCTTGTGATCGGCGGCGCGATGCTGATGTTGCGGCCCGTGGGCGGCGCGCACCACATCCTGGGTGAACTCATGATCGGCAGTGGCATTGTCGGCATGATCATCGCGGCCATCGGTGCCTATCGTCGCGACCATGCGCGTCGCTGACCCCGTTTGTGCTTCTTGCGTTTGGCGCTACCGGTTCACACGCCCGCGCACACAATGCGTCGCAGGCCCGCTTGCGCCTTGGCGAGCGGACCTGGCCTCCCGCGGCCGCGACGGGTGCCGCGTGGGCTAGGAAGGCAGGAAGTCCACCGGCCAGGTGACGACCATCACGTCGACGTCCTTGGCGCCGAAGTCGAATTGCCGAATGCGCGCCAGCAGCTTCTTCTCCAGTTCCTCGGCCTTCAGTTCGCTGCTCACGATGCGCAGGCCCTCGACGCTGCCGGCCGGCGAAATCTTCAGCTCCAGCACCACCTTGCCCTGCAGCGCCGGCTCGTCGCGCAGCGCACGGTTATAGAGCGCGTAGATGGCGCCCTTGTTGCGCTCGAAGACGAGCTTGATGTCCTCGATGCTGCGGCTGGACTTGCCGCTGCTGCCCTTGGCCAGCGTGCCACCCTTGCCACCGCCGCCGCCCACACCACTGCCACTGCCCGTGCCGTCGCGCGCACCGCCGCCGCCCGGGCCGCCGCCACCGCCGCCGCCGGCCACACCTTCGACCAGCGTGGTGGCGCGGCCGGCCAGGCCACCGCCGCCGGTGTTGCGGCTGTAGCCCGCGGTGTTGATGCCGCCGCTGCCGTGGGTGGCGTTGCTGGTGATCAGCGCCCGCACCGGCACGCCGGCCTCGGTGCCGGCACCCACGCCCACGCCGACACCGGTGCCCACGCCCGGGCCGGGCTTGATGTCCTGACGCAGCTGCACCGCGGCCGGTGCGCCGCTCAAGTCGGCGAGTTCGTTTTTCATCGCGAGCAGGCCGACGCCGCTGGCCTTGCGGCGCGCGTTGTCCAGTGCCACTTCACCGGGCGGCTTGCCTCCTATGGGGCGGCGCGCCTCGGGCACCGGGGCGGCCTTCTTCGGCGGCGTCACGGGCATGGGCTTGTCGTTGGCGGCTTCTGGCTTGGCCTGCGCCACTTCGGTGGCGGCCTCGGGCTTGGGCGGCGGCGGTGCGGGCGGCGTGGGCTGGCGTTCGAGCAGCAAGCGCGCCATCGGCGGCGGCAGCGGCTGCGCTTCGCTGCGTTCGGCCTTGCGCAGCGGCACGAAGGGCAGCACCACGGCCAGCAGCAGCACCAGCGCGCCTATGCCCTTGAGGATGCGGCGAAAGCGCCGCTCGTCTTCGGCCGAAACCGTCCACGGCAGTTCCGCGGCGCGGCGCGCCAGGCCGGCCAGCATCGGCAGGCCACCGGCCGGCAGCGCCGGGTGCGGCGACGAAGGGAAGGCGAAAGTGGCGGTGGCGGCCATCATGCGTCCAGCCTCTGCCGCACGGCAAACGAGACATCGCTGAAGCCGGCCTTCGCGCAAGTGGCCATCACCTTGCGCAGCAGCTGGTAGGGGATGTCCTTGTCGGCCATGATGGTGACGGCGTGGCCGTCGCTTTCGATCTTGTTGCGGTTCTCGGCGCGCACCACGGGGCGCGCGGCCAGCAGGTCGAGTTCGGCCTTGAGCCCGGGGATCAGGTCGTCGCTGCCGGCCATGGCTTCGCTGACCAGCGCCACGCGCCGCCCGGCGGCCAGGATCTCGTCACCGGCCACCACCAGCACCACGGTGTCCTTGGGCGGCTGGTTGCTGTTGGCCAGCGGCAGGTGCACAGCCTTCGGGCTGACCAGTGTTTCCACGCCGCTGGCGCTGGACAGCAGGAAGAAGATGAGGATCGTGAAAACGTCGATCAGCGCGACGAGGTTCATGTCCATCGCCGTGTTGTTGCGCGCCTTGCGCTGGGCGCGCTTTTCCAGCGGGGTCGGCACGGCCATCAGCTGTTCCCCTTGGCTGGTGTGGCGGCGGCGGCCTTCAGCGTCTTGCCGGCCTTGCCATCGTTGCCGCCCTTGACGTCCTTGACGTCCTTGACGTCCTTGAGCAGGGGCGCGTCGCCCACCGAGATGTTCGGGAACAGCTCGGCACGCACCAGCTTCGGCCCCTGCGCGGTGACGGTGCCGCGCACGGCGTCCATCACCTGCACCAGCTGGTCGTAGCTGGTGTCGGGCTCGGCCAGCAGCGTGGCCTCGCGCTTGTCCGGGAACTTGCCCTTGACCATCACCATCAGCTGCTGCAATGCCTTCACGTCGTGTTCGGTGCCGCTGCGTTCGATGCGCTGGATGAGCCCGCCGATGCGGTCGCCCACCTCGAGCGCGTCCTTCCGGATCACGACCTCGAGCTGCAGGTTGTCGACCTTGATCTGCTCCACCGCAGATTGCTGCGCGGGCAGCTGCAGGTCCATCACCGCCAGCCGCGTGAACACGGCGGTGGACAGCAGGAAGGGCACCAGCACCACGATCAGGTTGATGAAGGCGGTGATCTCCAGGTGCGGCACTTCCTTGCGCAAACGGCGCGGTCTCATGGCGGCCCCTTGATGTGCGTTGGTGCGGGCATCACGCTCAGTCGGCCGTGCCCATCGCCCGCATGCCGGGCGCCTGCTGGGGCTCGCGCAGGTCGCGCCCGCCCTGCGGTTCGCCAGCCAGGCGCTGCACCAGGTTCAGGAAGGTGATCTTGGCGGCCTCCAGGCTGTCGACGATCTCGCTGGCGCGCGCCTGCAGGAAGGCGTGGATGAGCAGGAAGGGAATCGCCACCATCAGCGCGAAGGCCGTGTTGTTCATGGCCACCGAGATCGAGGCGCTCAGCAGCTCGGCCTTCTCGGCCGGGTTCACCTGCGCCACCGCGGTGAAGCCCTTGATGAGGCCGATGATGGTGCCCAGCAGGCCCACCAGGGTGATGGTGTTGGCGAAGGTGGCGATGTAGTGGGTGCGCTTTTCCAGGCGCGGCACGATCTCCATCATGCCTTCCTCCATCGCGTGGTCGATGTCCTCGCGGCGGCGTGCGCTCTGCATGCGCGCCAGGCCGTTGGCGACGATCTTGCCGATGGCCGCTTCGCTGCTGGCCACCAGGCCCGCGGCTTCCTTGAACTTGCCACCTTGCAGCATGGGCAGCAGCTGGTCCCAGAGCCGGCGGTTTTCGCTGCGTGCGCGGCGCAGGAAGATGAAACGCTCGATGGCGATGGCCAGGCCGACGGTCATCATCGCCAGGCTGGGGTAGAGGAAGGGGCCGCAGTCGACGAAGAACTTGACGACGGTATTGAAGGTGTTCATCGGGGGGCTCCGGTGGAGACGGGTGCAGGGTTGGCGGAAGTGGGCGGGGCAGTCGGGTTTTCGGCCTTGGCGGCGCGCGCCTGAAGCTGGCCGGCGTAGTCGACCTGGCGGCGGAAGACCTCGCGGTCCACCGGCGCCAGCGCTTCGTCGAGCACGCTGTGCACGGGGCGGCCGGTCAGCTGGCCGGGCAGCGGCTTCTTCCACGGCACGATGTAGAGCACCTTGGGCAGCTCGCGGTTGCCCAGGATCTGCGTGCGGTCGATGTCGGCACGGTCCTGTGCGTGCGCGCCGGTGGCGGCAAGCAACAGGGCCGGTGTCAGTGCAAATTTCAGGGTAGGCAACAGGCGTTTCATGGGGTGTCCTTGCGTGCCGTGGTGGCCACCTTCGCGGGCGCCTCGGCCGATGCGGGGCTGGCCGGTGTCGGCTTGCGCGCCTTCAGTTCAGCCGCCCAGCGACCGAGCACCGGCGCGTCGGCGGGCGAAAGTTCCTGACAGCGCTGGTAGAGCGCCAGCGCACGTGTGTTCTCGCCAAGGTAGAGGTCGAGCAGGATGGCCAGGTTGAGCTGCGGCGCGGTGGCGTCGGGGTTCAGCGCGATGGCGGTTTCGTAGGCCGTGCGTGCGGCGTCGAAGCGGCCGGCACGGCGCTGCGCGATGCCGAGCTGGTTCAAGAGCGCCACCTGCTGCACGGCGTCGGGCCGGGGTGTGGCCTGCAGTGCGGCTTCCAGCGCGGCCACCTCGGTGGGCAGGCCTGCGTCGGCACGTTCGGTCTTGCCGTAGCGCACGGGCTTGAGCTGCGCCAGCGCGGCGTAGCTGCGCTGCACCCAGCTGTCGTACAGGCCCGCGGCGGCGCGGCGGGCGTTGATCTCGAAGAGATCGATGGCCTTCTCCTCGAAGGGGAAGGCCTGCTCCTCGAGCATCACGTTGTACTGCTCGAGCTCGGCCTTGTTCAGCTTCTTCGGCCGCGACGAGTTGATGAGCGCCTTGCCGAAGTCCTGGTACAGCGCGCCGGTGTGGAAGGTGGCTGCGGTGGTCACTTCGGCCACCCCCGCTTCCGACGCCAGCGCGTAGGCACGCAGGGCCTCTTCCATCTTCGCCTTCTTCAGCTTCAGCTGCTGGGCCAGCGGTTCGACCAGCGCCACCAGCCGGTAGTCGGCCAGCACCGGTTCGGCCAGCGCCAGCGTGGCCAGGCCGCCGAGCGTGCGTGTGCGCGGCGTGCGCGCCTCGCCGGCCTGCGCGTCGGCCTGCTGCACCGCGCGCTGCCAGACCGCGGCCTGCGCTGGCTGGCCGTCCTGGCGCCAGAGTTCGGCCAGATGCCAGCGCGCTTCGACGGCGGTTTCCAGCGGCTGCGGGTACTGCTGCAGGTAACGCTCGAAGGTCTTGAGTGCGGTGGCCAGCAGCGGCGTCGAGGCTGGTGGCGCCGCAGGGGTGGGCGCGCGTGCAGCGCCCGTGCGCGTGGTCTTGGCCGGCGCCGGGCGCGTGGCCGCGGTCTTCGTCGGTGGCGCGGTGGGGCGCGGTGCGGCGGCACCTGCCTTCAGGTCGGCCAGCGCCGCCTTCTCGTGCAGTTCGGCGGCCTGCCACAGCGCGCCGCGGGCCAGTGTGGTGTCGGTGGCGGCCGCGGCCACGCGTTCGAACTCGGCGGCGGCCAGGCTGCTGCGGCCCAGTTCCAGGTAGGCCAGCGCCAAGCGCGGTGCCACCTCGGCCTGCAGCGCGTGGCCGGGCTGCTGGCGGCGGAAGTCCTCCAGCGCCTGCGCGGCGGCGTCCCAGTCCTTCAGCGCGATGAGTGCGGCGGCGGCGTCGAACTGCGCGCTGGCGCGCACTGCCGACGTGGCCACCAGCCCGGCGCTGGAAGCCAGGGCGGCGACACGTTGGAAGTGGCCCACGGCGGCGCGGCCGTCGCCGCTGCCGCGTGCGGCTTCGCCCTGCTTGTAGATCGCCGCGGCCAGCCGTTCGACGAACTCGGCGCGGCCAGGGCTGCCCGCCGGGCTGAGCGCCAGCACTTCGCCGTAGGCGGCTTCGGCCTCGGCGTGACGGCCTTGTTCGAAGGCGTGGTGCGCAAGCACCGTCCAGGCCGTGCGGCGCAGTTCGGGCGCCGGCGGCGGCTGCAGCGCCAGCGTCTGGCGCGCCACGGTGGCGGCGGTTTCGGCGTCGCCCAGGGCAAACAGCTGTTCCGATGCCCGCACCAGCACCGCGCCGTTGCGGGTATCGGCGGGGAAGGCCGCGGCAAAACGCAGCGAACTGTCGATCGCTTTGCGCTGCAACGCCGTGCGTTGCGCGGCGTCGGTGTTGTCGTTCTCCTGCGCGGCGCAGGCCAGCAACGCGGCGTAACCGGCATCGGCTCGACGCACCGGCGTCGGCGTCGTCGCAGCGGCTGCTGCTGCCACCAAAGGTGCGTAGGCCACGGCTTCGTACTCGCGCGCCGCGTCCGCCCAGCGCCGGTCCTCGAACAGGAGTTCGGCGAGCAGGAAGCGGTTGGCCAGCGCCTCGGCGTCGTTCGGAAAGCTGGCCAGCAGCGTGCCGTACCAGCGCACGGCCTCCTGCACGTCGGCGGTGGCCTTGGTCTTCTGCGCCAGCGCATGGTGGTGGCGCGCCAGTTGCACCAGGTGGGTCTTCACCAGCGCCTGCGCGCCCTGCCAGCCGCTGGGGTTGGCGCGGCGGAACTCGCTGTCGACACCGTACTGCAGCACGTGGTCCTTCTTGGCCTGCAGCGCCAGCGTGTCGAAGCCGTTGCGTTCGTAGATCTCGATCACGCGCGCCTGCAGCAGCGGCGCCTGCGCGTGCAGCGGCTGGCGGCGCACGAAGAGCGCGTAGGTGTCGGCCGCGTCCTTGATGCGTTCCTGGCGGATGTAAAGCTCGCCCAGGGCGCTGTAGACGCGGAACTGGTAAGCCTCGCGCGCCGGCGTGGTGATGTAGCGGGCGATGCTCTCGGCACCCTGCAGGTTGCTCAGCGCGATGCCCATGACACGGAAGCTGTCGTCGACCAGCTCGCGGTCGGCGCGTGTGAGTGCGCGCACGTTGGCCAGGTCGGCCTCGTCGCGCACGTTGGCCGGCAGGCCGCCGAGCTTGAAGTCGAGCACGCCGAAGAAGGTCTGCAGCGCTTCTTCGAGCCGGCCCTGCTTGAACAGCGACCAGCCCTGCATGTACAGCGCCCGTTCGACGAAGGGCGAGGCGCCGCCGCTGCCCAGTACCGCGGCGTAGGCGGTCTCGGCCTGCTTGTAGTCGCGCATCGCGAACAGCAGTTCGCCACGGCGGAACTGGGCTTCATCGGCGTGCAGCGTGCCGTGGAAGGTGGCCACCAGGCGCGTCAGCGTCTTCAGCGCGCTCTCGAGGTCGCCGCCCTGTTCCTGCGCGCGCGCCAGCTGGTAGAGCACGCGGTCGTTGCGGGCGTCCTGCGGGTAGGTCTTGAGGAATTCCTCGTAGCGCGCGATGGCCGCCTTGTAGTCGGGCTCGGCACCGGCGGCGGCCGTGGTCTCGGCGGCAATGCGGTCGGCGCGGTCCATCTCCAGGTCGCCCAGGCGGCGCAGCGCATCGGGGCGCTGCGGTGCGTTCGGTGCGGCCTGCAGGAACTGGCGGTAGGCGGCGATGGTCTGTTCTTCGTTCAGCACCGGCAGGTTGTCGGGGGCGACCTTGATCTGCCGCGCGCCCAGGCTGGCCAGCGTGGGCTGGTCGTCGCCGGGCAGCACCTTCGGGCCGGCGCAACCGGCCAGCGTGAAGGCGGCCCAGGCGGCCAGCGCGAGGTGCGTGGAGCGTGGCGTCACCGTGCCCCCCCTGCTGGCGCGGTGTCGCGGCGCGCGAACTGCGCGCTGTCGTGGATCTGCGCGATGGCCAGCCGCGCCTGGGCGGCGTAGTCGGCCAGGCGTTCCTGCTGGGCCTGCAGCTCGGCCACGGCGATGTCCTGCAACTGCGCCTGCTGTTCGGTGGAGAGAGCGGCAACCCGCGGCGCCAGCCCGTCGAGGCGCTGCGAGAGCGCGGTGATGCGTGCCGCGAACGCGGCGTGCCGCGCCGGCTCGTCACGCTGCGCGCGCGCCAGCGCTGCTTCACGCTCGGCGGCCTCGGTCAGGGCGACGTCGGCGGCCTTCAGCGACTTGCGCGCCTCCCAGCGCCGCACCGGCAGTTCCTGTGCGCGCTGCCAGGTCAGGGCGCCGGCCACGCGGCGCAGGCGCTCGCCGGCTTCGGCCAGGTCGACCTCGTTGCCCACACGTGCCAAGGTGCCCAGCGCACGGCCCATGCGGTCGAGCAGGTCCTGTTCGCGCGGGTTGGCGAACGCCACGGTGTCGCCCCGGGTGTCGGCCTCAGCCAGCTCGGCGGCCAGCGCGTCGCGGCGCAGCTTCAACGCGGCCGCGTCGGCGTGGGTGCGGCTGTTTTGCACCGCCGGCAGCTTTTCGGCGAAGGCGCGGCGGCGGTTGTCCAGCATGTCGGTGAATGTGCCCAGGCTGTCGCGCCAGTCTTTCAGGTTTCCATCGAGGAACTGCAGGTCGCGCAGGTTCTTGAAGGCTTCCTGGAAGACATGGCCGGCCAGCAGCGGCGACAAGTGCGCCGCGTGCGGCATTTCGGGTAGCGCGCGAATGCCCAGCGTGCTGCCGAGCGCGGTGGCGCCGCCGGCGGGGTTGCTGGAATGCAGGCCTTGCACGAGCTTGCCGGCACGCACCGCGGCGATGCTTTCGGACAGCGCTGTGTGCTCGCGGTCGAAGCCGTCGGTGGCGCGCTGATAACCCTGCAGCGCGCTGTTGTAGGCGCGCAGCTCGGCCATCGCATACGGCACGGCGATGCGCGCTTCGAGCACCGCCGCATCGGCGCCACCGGCGGCGCCGCGGCCGGCGAGCTCGGTCCACGGCACCAGGGCCAGCGCCGGGTCTTTCAGTTCGGCGGCAGCCCAGCCAAAGCCCAGCAGCGCCTTGTTCGATTGCGGCCCGTTCAGGCGCACGCGCTCCAGGGCCAGGCGAGCTTCACGCGGCTGCTTCGCCGCCAGTGTCGCGAAGCCCAGCGCGACGTTGGCGCGGTCGCGAAGGCTGCGCAGTTCCTCGTTCGGTGCCGGTGTCTTGCCCACCGCGTCGAGCAGGGCGTGGCCCTTCTCCACTTCGCCGCTTTTCACCAACGCAACGCCGAGGTTGAAACGCGCGTACAGGCCCGCATAGGGCGCCGCCTTCGGATCGGATTGCAGGGCTTCCAGCACGGCGGCGGCGGCGGTGTAGTCCCCGCGCTGCATCATGAGTTGCGCGCGCAGCAGTTGGCGGTCTTCCTCCAGCGTGCCCGGCAGCGGGGAGGCGATGCGCGCCAGCGCAGCCTCGGCCGCGGTGTGCAGGCCGCGCCGGTGGCGTGCCTGCGCCAGGAAGTACCACGCGCGGTCGCGCACCGCTGGCGCGGTGTTGCTCTCGATCAGGCGGGCGAAGACGGCAGCGGCTTCGTCGTGCAGGCCGTAGCTGAGCAGCATGCCGCCGCGAAGCACTTCGGCCTCGTCGTCGTGCGGCGAGATGCGGCCAAAGTGCTGCGACACCATCAGCCCGGTGATCGCGACGAAGGTCTTGTCCTGGTAGAAATTGAAGAGTGTGTCGCCATAGTGGGGCGCAGCGATGGCCTGAGGCGCACCAGGCTCGCGCGTTTGCGCCACGGCCGACCCGACGAATGCGACCGCGAACGACGCGACCAAGCAGACGCCGCGGATCCGGCTCTGCCGGTCCGCTGGCATTGCACCCCTGGGGGGGAGCCCCGGAGGCGCTTCGGGTGGGGGCGTATTCACTGCCAGACCTTGACCTCGAATTCGGGCTGCAGCCGCACCTGCGCGTCCTTGATGCGCAGTTCGATATAGCGCGGATCGACACCCTTCTCGAACTCGACCGTGGTGCCGCGCTTGTAGTCGCGTTCGTACGGGCCGCGGCCGGTGAAGAAGGCCGTGACCTGGTGTTTGCCCGCGCGCAGGTTGCCTACGTAGACCCGCTGCACGCCGCCGCGGTGCAGGGCCTGCACCTCCAGCGGCGTGTACAGGTGCGTGGCCACCAGCTTGTCGTCGAGCTTGATCTGCACCGATTCGAGTTCGAAGAGCTTGCCCACGTCCATGCTGACGAACAAGGCCACCTGCGTGCCGGCGGGGTAGAGCAGTTCTTCCTCCAGCACGAGCAGGTCGCGGTTGAGGCGGATGACGTCGGCCTTGAGCTGCTGCACGCGGGCGTCCAGCGCCGCCGGGGCGCTGGCGGCCTCGGCCGGCGCGCCAGGCGAAGCGCCAGAGGCGGCAGAGGCGGCAGACTGGGCAGACGCGGCCGGCGGTGTGGCGGCCGCAGGCGCCGCCAACGGCACCGCGTCCGCCGCGGCCGCCGGCAGGGCCAGCACCAGCGCCGACAGCAGCGCCGCAAGCAGCGCCCAGCTGAGCGCGAGGAAGGAGACAAATCGCATGGGCATGACAGTTCCCGAAGTTCTAGAAGTTGGCCAGCACCATCAGCTGCAGCACGTTGGCGTCGTAGCTGTAGGCGCCGCCGCTGCGCAGGTCGGTGAAGTCCGAGAAGCGGAAGCTCTTGCGCTCGTAGGCGCCGACGAGCTTCACGTCCCAGCCCGCGGGCAGCCTGGGCCAGGTGTAGCTCAGGCGCGCGCCGAAGGATGTGCTCTTGAAGGTGCTGAGCTGGCGGTTGCGCGAGACGTAGACCGTCTCGACCTGCGCGTTGTCGCTGTAGAAGAGCGCCTTGTCCTGCGCGTAGAAGCGCATCGTGGCGTCGAGCAGGAAACGTTCACCGAGGTACTTCGCGAAACCGAACTCGGTGGTCGTGGCCTTGATGTCCCAGTTGTCCCAGTAGCGGCGCACTTCTGCGCGCACCGAACTGCCGGGCAGCCATTGGCCGCTGTCGTAGAGCGTGCGCAGCTTCAGCGCGCGGCTGCTGCGTGTGCGCGGGTTGCGTTCGGGCACCGCGGCGCCGAACACCCGTGCGGCGCGGTAGGGGCTGCCGAGGTAGCCGCTGTCGGCAATCGCCTCGGCGTTCAGGCTCAGCAGCCAGCGCGGCGTGAGGATCTGCGTCACGCCGGCGCGGTACTGCCAATGGCTGGCCTGGTCT